>Ga0134073_10000265_pt1 | contig 8601 bp, 7 predicted proteins | sample 15_taG_28_FD_123128 | JGI IMG/M metagenome (GOLD analysis project Ga0134073, IMG submission 123128) | Grasslands soil microbial communities from the Angelo Coastal Reserve, California, USA - 15_D_Wat_20cm_5_24_1 metaG | ecosystem: Environmental > Terrestrial > Soil > Grasslands ... | reverse complement strand
TACGGCGTCACACCCATATGATGCACCGTAACTTCCACCGCAAGTTTCTCTGCCTCTTTCTAGTCGCTGCTTTTACTAGCGGCCTTGCCTTGGCGCAGACGCCGTCCAGCTCGCGCATCACGGGACCAATCGATGAGAGCGTTCGTGTCACCCTGAAGGGAAACGTGCATCCGCTTGCCCAGGCCCGCTTTGATCATGGCGTGGTTCCCGATTCCTTTCCGGTGGAACGCATGTTCCTGATGCTCAAGCGCTCTCCAGAGCGGGAGAATGCCCTCCAGCAGTTCATTCAAGACGCGCATACGCCCGGCAGCGCCAACTATCACAAATGGCTCAAGCCGGAACAGTTCGGAGAGCTTTATGGACCGGACGATTCAGAAATGGCGACGGTTATCGCATGGCTCCAAAAGCACGGCTTCTCCGTCGCTCGTGTCACCAAGGGCAAGACAGCAGTGGAATTCTCCGGCACCGCCGGCCAGCTCCGGGAAGCTTTCGACACCGAAATCCACACCTACGTCGTCAACGGCGACGCACACCACGCCAACAATCGCGATCCTCACGCAAGAAAGGCGTTCTCAAGGCGCTTGACGATTTCCTTGGCGGCATGACAGTGCAAACAATTACGACGGACACGCTACGGCGCTTTATAGCAAAGCGAAAGGAATAGGATGGGGTTTCAGGTCCGGCCTGCAACCGAAACCTCGCCAGGCTCCGGCGTATGTTCACACTCGCCCAACGTGAGGGTAAGGTCAAGAACATTCCCTACTTTCCGATGAGCAAAGAGTCGGATCCGCGTGAGGGGTTCGTCGAGCGACCTGAGTTCGAGAAGCTCCGCGCCGAGATGCCGGTCAACCTGCACGCCGCGCTCACCTTTTGCTACGAGACCGGTTGTCGGACGGGAGCCATGAAGCAAATCGTGTGGCCTTGGGTCAAGCTCGACAAAAGCGAAATACACATGCCCCCTGGGGTTATCAAGAATCGCAAGCCGCTAATCCTGCCCCTGTCTAAGGAACTCACGGTGATGCTCAAGAAGCTCTTCCGCAAGGACGGTCCTGTGTTCGACACGACGAACTTCCGTAGAGAATGGATAAAGGCCTGTGTTAAACTTAGTTTGGGAAAAAAGACCGGCGAAGAGTGGCACCAGTATGAGGGTCTCATCCCTCACGACTTCCGCCGTTCAGCCGCCCGCAATTTGATTCAAGCGGGAGTAGACCAGAGCACAGCCATGAGGATCACAGGACATCGCACCGTGGCAGTCTTCCAACGCTACAACATCGTGAGTACGGAGCAACTGCACGAGGCAATGGCGAAGGTCTCCGAAAACGCAACGAAAACGCAACTTGCGGTTGGCGGCTCCCAAAACAACCCATAACTGCTTGATAAGCCGAGGTAGCTCAGTGGTAGAGCAGCCGATTCGTAATCGGCAGGTCGCGAGTTCAACTCTCGCCCTCGGCTCCATACTTTCAATAGCTTAGGGATCAGTTGACCGAAACCTGCTGCACATCTGCTGCACACGCAATTCTTTGCTCCAGCCGCCTCATCGCCTCGGTCACGACACTCGGCACCGTCTTGATGTAGCTCCTCTGCGTCGTTTTAACATCTTCGTGGCGCAGGATTGCTTGAATCACCTTGTCCGGGGTTCCGAGTTCGTGCAGGTTCGTGGCTAAACCTCGACGATAAGCGTGCCAGCCTTTCCACTTTAGGCCGTTCGCCTTGAGCACTGGCTTGATCACCCGGTCAGCGAGATTGTCGAGGTCGAGTGCCCCGCAGATGCTGTTTGCGAACATCCATCCCGACCCGGCTTGAGGTCGAATCTGGTCAAGCATGAGACGGAACGGTTGAATGATGAGCACAACGCCGGGGTCGTCCTCATCCTCGTGAGTCTTCGTCTCGTCTAGCGCAACGCTGTGCCAGACCGAACGCCGAATGTTGAGGACAGACACCTCGTCGTCTTCCCACCACAAACCGCGGATTTCTCCCTCCCGCAGCCCTGCAAAGGCTGCCACCCCGATCACAGCGCTAATGACTGTCACAGAAATCTTAGGGGCATAGGTTGAACCGTCCCCGTTGACGATCAGAATCGGATCATTCTTGAAGAGATCAAGATGTTGCTCGATTTCTGCGAGGGAGTAAGTCAATCGCTTCCGTCCGTGTTTCTTCCCTTTCGGGATGGAAACACCCTGCACCGGATTAGCGCCGTCGGACAGACCCTTGCGCTTCGCGTCCGTGAAGATAGCCGAGAGCGTCACCTTTATGTGCTTATAGGTTCCGTGAGCCAACTTTCGACCGTGCTCTCGTCCTATGTTCTGCATCAGGTTCTCCCCATCGACTGTCCTGGAGTCACGAACTCGAATGGCAGTGACCCGATCCTTGATGTGGCAGTGCCAAGAATCCTTGTACCCCTTCACCGTACTCGGCTTGAGGCGCTTCTCAATGGAGGGGAAGTACTTGTTCTCGACAAAGTCCACGATGCTAACCCCGGCTTCAAGCGTGAAGCCAACCTTGTTCAGTCTCGCCATTACTTCGTTCTTGAGCGGGATGACTTCCGATTTCTTGGGGTAGTCAGCAGTGCTCGCGAGACGTTTGGCGCGTTGCGTCCACTTTATCGAGCCATCGGTCTGTTGAACCTGTTCTCGATACCGCACGTACCACGCGCCGTGAGATTCAAACAAACTTCCTTCTTGCTGGGTTCTCACTGAATCGTTCCTCCTTTTTTCGGAGACCCAGCCTTGCGTAGTTGTGTGTTGTTGCCAGCCCGGCGGTCAAGCCAAGCGTTCAATTCGGGAGAACCCCAGCGATAACGCCTGTGCTTCCCGAGCCGGAACACCGGGATCGGATCGTGAGTGCGACAGCGCTTACTCTGATCGATCACCCACGACTCTTTCACCTTGAGCCGCTGTGCTAGCTCAGCAGAGGTTAACACTTCGAAATTGAAAGCACTAGAGTCCATACATTCGCCAAGATGCCACTATATGTACAGCACCATGCCAAGCATATATTTTTGAAACAGAATCCAAGATTCGGGATGGTGGCCTGGGTGGACTTGAACTACCGACCTCGCCCTTATCAGGGTAGCGTGGTTAGGTTTTACAACAACTTACAAGACCGCGGGGACTGCCAAACTACGCGGAAGTCATATAAGACGGAGGCCCTTGTGGGCTGGGTTGTGGGTTGGAAAGAGTCCACAAACTCCGAAACCACCCCACATTCATTTCCGAGAAGCTCTTTCTAGATAGTTTCCGAGTTGCCGCCAATCTCAGCTCCAGGTTTGCGATTGGCGATTCGGGCGCCCACAATCATGCACCGAGCGCAAATCCTCTCGCATCGAAGTGCGTTACGAGGAAGTGTTATGAAAGCTGCGGTCGTACCCGCCATGAGCAGTTCGTGGCAGATCAAAGATGTTCCTCAGCCTCAACCCGGACCCGGTCAAGTGCTGGTGAAGATGCGCGCAAGCGGCATCTGCTACACCGACGTGCACGAAACACTCGGACACATTCCAGGACCATTTCCCCGAATCCTCGGACACGAGCCGGTCGGCGAGATCGTTGCCGTGGCGCCCGACGTCACGACGCGCAAGGTGGGCGACCGCGTGGGCACCGCATGGATTCAATCCACGTGTGGACGCTGCGAATGGTGCCAGCGCGGCCGCAGGATGTTCTGTCCCTACCTGAAGAGCACCGGGCTGGAAGCACAAGGAGGCCACGCCGAGTACATGCCGATGAACGCCGACGCCACCTATCTGATTCCCGACAAAGTTTCTTACGAACAAGCAGCCCCGATCTTCTGCGCGGTTACACCGTCTATAGCGGGCTCCGCTGGGCCGATCCCCAGCCGCACGAGCGCGTGGCCGTGCTCGGCATCGGCGGCCTTGGGCACCTGGCAGTGCAATACGCGAAAGCTGCAGGCTTCGAGACCATCGCCGTTTCGCACTCCCCCGATAAAGACAAGATGATCCGCGATCTCGGCGCCGATGAAATTGTCCGCGACGGAAAAAGCCTCGCCGCAGCGGGGGGCGCAGACGTGATTCTCAGTACCTCCAATTCGACCAAGTCCATGGTGGACAGCATTCAGGGACTGCGACCGGACGGCCGGCTTATTACCATGGGCGCAGACGCGGAGCCGCTTACGATTTCTCTGATGGGCCTCATCTCGAAGCGCATTCGTGTCATTGGCAGCCAGCAAAACGGCCCGGAATATCTCTACGAAGCCCTTGATTTCGTGGCGCAAGGAAAAGTGAAAACGATCGTCGAGACGCACCCTTTGGCCGATGCTCCAAAGGCGTACCAGCGCGTTGTGGAGGGCAAGGCCCGCTTCCGCGCCGTTCTGACAATGTAATCGGCGATACGAGCAGTCACCGCCGGTTTCGGGCGGATCAACGGGCAACCCTGGCATAATCCGGAAAGGTGCCGACCATTTGCTTGGGATGCAAAAGTGAATGTTGACGCGCTGTTTAAATGCTCTTTAGCATAAGGAGCATAAATCGAGATTTTGATGCGCGCGAGGGGCGATTCACAGCGATGGGCGTTCGGGCATACGGGGAGTCGGATCAAGAACAATGGTGAATATGAGGAGACTGTCTAATAAAGTGGCAATAGTGACGGGCGCGTCCAAAGGCATAGGCGCTGGGATTGCAACGGCGTTGGGAGCCGCAGGCGCGCGCGTGGCCGTGAACTATTCCTCCGACCGGCAAGGCGCCGAACGAGTCGCTCAGGCGATCAACGCCAACAGGGGCCAGTTGCAACGCTTGACGTCGGAAAGTCTGTGCAGTATGATGGAGCCATAATGATGGCAAAGACGCAGATCACCCTTGGAACTGAGATGCAGCGCCGTGCGCGCCAGCGTGCCAATGATCTCGGGGTGTCTCTCGCAGAATATTTCCGCCGTCTAGTCGCACGTGATCTTGCTCGTCCGGAAACAGCAACTGACGTTGACCGTATTTTCGACCTCGGAAGCTCGGGCGGCTCAGATATTGCGAGCCAGAAGGATTCCGTGATCGCCGAGGCCTTTCATTCCACACGCAGGAAACTTCGTCGTCGTTAGCGCTCTCGCGATATGAGCCTATTTGTCGACACTTCCATTTGGTATGCCGCCGCGGACACTTCCGACCGCAGCAACGCTCGCTCAAAAGCGATGCTCAAGTCTGGTGGAACACTGGTGACCTCGGATCACGTTTTAGTCGAAACATGGACGTTGCTTCACCACAAACTTGACCGCAAAGCCGCGGAGGGATTTTGGGAAGGCCTGAGGAGTGGGATCGCCCTAATCGAAGCGGTCACTTTGGCGGATCTGGAGGTTGCCTGGGATATTGGTGTTTCTTGGTGTGACCAGGATTTTTCTATCGTCGATCGCACCAGCTTCGCTGTAATGCGGCGTCTCGGTATTGACCGGGTCGCGTCCCTCGATGCTCATTTTGCCGTATTTCGCTTTGGTCCAAAACGCCGGCAATCCTTCCACGTCCTTAGATAACAACTGGTACAGGGAGCAATGGGCTCGGCCCCGAAGGCTTCCTCTACGCCGAAAGTAGCGTGCATGAGCGATCCGCCTCGAAGTGGATAGGCCGTGACGGTGTGGAGGGATGGGGCAGCGTTCTAACCAACTGAACTACGTCCCCAACCGTGGAATCAACAATTTACGGCAAATCGTTGCAAAGAATGGCTTTGCAGGATTTGCATATAGCGCACCCTTCGCTTGCGGTGCATACGGTAGCAGCTGTCCCTGCCAAAACCGCCAATAAACCGCCAACAAGAATCCGTGCGCTCATGCGAGGTTTATACTAACACATATGCCTGCAAGAGGCGAAGTAGAGTCCGACGAATCTTTGCGCATTTTCGACGAATCGTGGCAGCCGAATCACATTCCGCCATCTATCGTCTCGTTCGCGCGCTACGCTCAGGGAATCTTCTTTGCGTCGCAGACGCGGCTGCCTCCCAAGTAGGTGTGCGTTTGTTTTCGCGTTAGCAGTCCTTCTTGCTTTTTCCACTTCTCATTTAGAGAATCGCCCTCACGACGCCGCCATCTACTCGCAGTGCTGCCCCGTTCGTCGCCGAGGATAGCTGCCCAGCCACGTAGGTCGCCATCGCCGCAACTTCGTCGACAGTGGCAAAACGCTTCAGAAGGGATGATGGCCGCGCATGTTCAAAGAAATCGTTCTCCATCTCTTTTTTCGACTTATTCTGCTGCTTCGCCATCGCCTCAACAAATCCGCTCACACCTTCCGACTCCGTCGGCCCGGCAAGAATAGTGTTTATCGTTACGCCAGTTCCAGCCACCGACTCTGCGATCCCGCGCGCCACGGCAATCTGTGCAGTCTTTGTCATTCCGTAGTGCACCATTTCCGCCGGAATTTGCACTCCCGATTCGCTCGAAATGAATAGGATACGGCCCCAGTTCCGTTTCAGCATGCCCGCGAGATAGTGTCGCGAGAGCCGCACTCCGCTCATTACATTTATCTCGAAAAATCGGTACCCTGCATCGGGGATCTCCGCAAACGGTTTAGGCTCGAAAATGCCCACATTGTTCACCAGCACATCCACAGCGGGAAGTTTCGCAATCACCGCCTCTGCGCCGGCTAAACCTGAAAAGTCCGCCGTAATGCCATCAACCTTAGTCGATGCTGCACTCGATCGGATTCCCGCCACTGCTGCATTCACGCGGACTTGCGTGCGTCCGTTCACGTAGACGTGCGCGCCTTCGCTCGCAAGTGACTTGGCGATCGCAAAACCGATCCCCGCCGTCGATCCTGTTACCAAAGCAATTTTTCCAGTGAGTTTTAGATCCACATCATCCTCCCATGGATCTTTGATTGCCTGTTGAGCGTGTTGGTCACGTTGTTGGTTCCGCTTTTTAGTGCGCCTGTCGGTTTTCACTCGTTTCCCATTTGATCCACTTGAGATCGAGAACAAAGATCGAGTAGAAGACTGGGACCAAGAGCAAAGTGATGAAGGTAGCGACGGCAAGTCCGCCGATCTGGGCGTAGCACAGGGGTTTCCAGAGCGGGCCACCTTCCAGTGCGAGAGGAAACAACGCAAGGATAGTTGCGGCCACAGTGATCATCACGGGTCGAATGCGCTCAATGCCGGCATCGGGAAGCGCGCGCTCCAGCGGCTCCCCCTTTTCGTGCATTTCTTCGATGAAGTCGAATAGCACGATCACATGGCTGACGATGACCCCGATGAGGCTTGCAACCCCCAGGAATGCCATGAACCCAAAGGGCGTACCCATGATCGCCAGAGCGATCAACGCTCCGATGGCTCCGTACGGTGCGGCCGCAAACACAAGCAAGGGCTTGACAGCATTCTTGAACTGCACGAGCAAAGCCAGATAGATCCCCACGAGAGAGATTAGGAGAACGACGGCGAGGTTCAGGAATCCATCGTCCTGCTTCGCTTTCTCACCAGCGATATGCAATTGGTAGCCCGGCGGAAGTCTGTTCTGAAGATCTTTCAGTTTGGATTCGATCGGTCCAAGAATCTCCGAAGCGAGGACTCCGGGCGCGGGAAAGCACAATATCGAAATCGTGCGGAAATGTTCGCGGCGACGGATTCGGCCTGTTTCAAGAATGTTCTTCACGGTGGCAACAGAAAGTAGAGGAACTCGAGTGTCCTGCCGCGATGAATAAACATAGAGACTCTTGATCTGCAACAACTGTGCGCGGTCCTGCGGGCGCAGGCGGGCAACAATCGGGATATTCTTGTCCCCTTCTTTGAACGTGCCAACCGGTGCTCCGCTGATCGCGGCTGCGGACGAATTGGCTACGTCAGCATTCGTGATGCCGACTAGGTTCGCGCGGTCCGGATCAATCTCAATCTTTACCTGGGGGCTGTCGGGGGCCCAATCATCCCTCAGCACCGCAACTCCGGGTGACTGTCGAAAAACATTCATTACTTGTGAAGCCAACGTCCGGAGCGTTTGTATGTCCTGGATTTCCGTGCGAGAATCCGTGTCCGCCTGACCGGCAATGAGAATTTCCACAGGAGTTTCTACGGGATTGGTTTGCAGTTGCCGGACGGTGATCCACGCTCCCGGCACCTGTTTGTTCAATGTCGCTTGGAGAGGTCCGATTAGTTTCGGGGTAGCTTCTTTGTCGCTCACCTGAACGATGACTTGCGCGTAGTTCGTCTGGGGAGCTTCGGGAGAAATCGAAAACCAGAAACGTGGTCCACCACCACCGATGAAACTCGTTATCGAAGTGAGGAGATGCTTCCCCGATTCCTCGTTTGTAACCGTTTTCGCCGAACCTTCCACAATCTGACGGACGACTTGCTCGGCCTTCATCGCAGCGTCGTTTGTTGCCGTCAAAGTGACATCATTCGGCAGCCAAATGTCGAGGTAAAACCAATATTGAACATCTTCAGGAAAGAACTGTTGCTTCAGGTGCGAAGCCACGAGCCCGCCGAACAGCAAGAAGACAAAAGAACCCGCCAACACCAGCCACCGATGCTGAATGGCCCGGCCTACCAACCGATTGTAGAAACCGTAGAAACCTCGCTGGCGCTTTTCCTCTACCGTTAGCTCTTTCTTCTTTGGTGGCCTCTGGATGTAGTACCCCAGCAACGGAACGAATGTCGTCGCAACGACCAGAGCGCATAGCAATGCTGCCGTCAT
>Ga0134073_10000252_pt1 | contig 8705 bp, 8 predicted proteins | sample 15_taG_28_FD_123128 | JGI IMG/M metagenome (GOLD analysis project Ga0134073, IMG submission 123128) | Grasslands soil microbial communities from the Angelo Coastal Reserve, California, USA - 15_D_Wat_20cm_5_24_1 metaG | ecosystem: Environmental > Terrestrial > Soil > Grasslands ... | reverse complement strand
CTCGACCACGCATACAAGCAGGAAGCCAAGCAGCTCCTCAAAGACATCAAGGGCGAGAAGGACGAGACATGAGACGCTCGATCTCGACCGTGGTCTTCGGCGCCTTGGCGGAGAGCCACTCCGCGCCCGTCGCCGTGACGAGCACGTCGTCTTCGATCCGCACCCCCAGCGACTCCGCCGGCAGGTAGATCCCGGGCTCGAGCGTGAGCACCATCCCCGGCTTGAGGGGCGTGGCGTAGTCCCCGACGTCGTGCACGTCCATCCCGAGCCAATGCCCCAAGCCGTGAATGAAGTACCCGTCGCACGATTGCGCGCCGCACAGCGTCCCCGAGTGGGCGCGCAGGTATTCGCGTGCGATCCGGTTGAGCTGGGCGACCGTGGCGCCGGGACGCGTGGAATCGAACGCCGTCTGCTGCGTCGCCAGCACCAGGTCGTAGATCGCCTTCTGGCGCGGGGTGAACTTCCCGTTGACGGGAAACGTGCGGGTCACGTCGGCCGTGTACTGTCCCCACTCGGCCCCCGCATCCACGACGACCAGGTCGCCGTCTCGTGTCTGGCGCCGGTTCACGTCGTAGTGCAGCGTGGTGCTGTTCGGGCCGCTCCCCACGATCGACGGATAGCCGAGGCGGTCCGCGCCGTTGCGGCGGAAGGCGGCCTCCAGGGCGGCCTCGAGCTCGTACTCCCACACGCCGGGGCGCGCCGCCTGCATCGCGGCGACATGTCCCGCCGCCGAGATGTCGATCGCCTTGCGCATCCGCGCAATCTCGTCGCCGTCCTTGACGAGCCGCATCGAGTCGACCAGCGGGCGGAGGTTGCGGACGTCGCGCCCGGAGAACACCAGCTCCTTGAGGCGCGGTTCGTCCCGCGTGGTGACGTCGAGCGGCGCATAGATGGGCCCGGACGCGCGGAACAGGGCCGCAAGCATCCGGTCGAGCGAGTCGGTGGGGAGCACGCGGCCGATGCCGGAGAGCCGCGCCGCCGTGGTGTCGGGCCCGAGTCGGAGGCCGGTCCAGCGCTCCTGCGAAGGGGTACGCGGCGGCAGGAAGAGCACCGTCGTCGCCGCCTCGCCGCCCGCCACGATCAGCAGCCACGCATCCTGGGTCTCGAGCTCCGTCAGGTAGAAGAAGGTATTGGTCTGACGGAAATCGTTGTCCTGGACGTAGTCACGCTCGACGTCCCGCTCGTGCGCGGCGGGGATGAGCGCGACCCCGCGGCCGATGCGGGCCGCGAGCGCGCGCCGCCGCAGCGCGACGGCCGCCGTGTCGACCGGGCGGCCCATGCCGGGCAATTCCGGGACGGGAGTCCAGGCCCCTATCGCCTGGACCGGCGGGAGCGGCGGCGGATTCGAGCGACCCTGCGCGCGGGCGCCGGCGGTGCACGTGACGGCGACGACGACGAATGCGAGGGGTCGCATGGGCCCGGAAGCTACCGCGCGCGATGGGACGCGGCAACTTGACGCCGCCTCCGCCGCGGACGCAAACTATGCCATGCCTTCGTCCAGCGCGGCCGCGGCTGCCGACAGTGACCGCCTCGCGGCACGCGTGGCCGAGCTCGAGCGCGAGCGGACGCATCTGCTCGCCGTCATCGAGATCCTCAAGGAAGTCTCCACCTCGCTCCACTTCATCGACATCCTGCAGGCGATCGCGCGCAAGCTGGGCGAGGCATTCGGCCTCGATCGCTGCTCCATCTTCCTGGCCGACCGCGGCGGCAGGTCCGTGCGACTCGTGGCGTCCTACGAGGATCCGACGATCCGCAACTACGTGGTGGACCTGGACCGCTATCCGGAGCTGAAGCGCGCCATGCAGAACGGCGAGACGGTATTCATCCCCGATGCGGCGACCGATCCCAGCCTGAAGCACGTGAAGAGCGAGCTGATCAACCGCCGCGTGAAGTCCATCACCGTGGTACCCATCACGTGGCGAGGCGTGTCGATCGGCGCGATCTTCCTACGGACGTTCCGCGACGGACCCACGTTTTCCGACGATGACGTCCGGTTCGTGCAGGTGGTCGCGTCGCTCACCTCGCAGGCCCTGCGCAACGCGCACCGCTACGAGCGCCTGGCGCAACGGCAGCAGGAGAGCGGCGAGGTGATGCGCCGCATGGAGCTGGAGCGGGTGGCCTTGCTCTCCTTCTTGCGGCGTCTGCTCGCCGCGTTCGGCGAGCGCGAGGGCGCGTGGGCGGAAGGGCTGCTCCCGCGCGCCAGCGCGGAGGAGCTCGACCGGCTGGTGGGTGTGGCCATGGCCGTGATTCAAGAAGAAGCCAAAGGACGGTGAAGGGCTCCGCCGCACGAGCCGCCGAGCTGCGGCGACTCCTCGAGCGCGCCAACCACGCCTACTACGTACTCGACAAGCCGGAGATCTCGGACGCCGAGTACGACCGGCTGTTCCGCGAGCTGCAGGAGCTCGAGGCCCAGCACCCGGAGCTGCGGACGACCGACAGCCCCACCCACCGCGTGGGCGCCGAGCCGGCCGACAAGTTCCGTAAGCATCGCCACCTCGTGCCCATGCTGTCGCTCGCCAACGCGTTCACCGAAGCAGAGCTCGCCGAGTGGGAGGACCGGAACGGGCGGCTCGTGCCCGAGGTCCGGACGGCGGGCTATACGCTCGAGGTGAAAATCGACGGCGCGGCGGTGAGCCTCACGTACGGCGATGGCGTGTTCACGGTCGGGGCGACGCGCGGCAACGGCATCGAGGGCGAGGACATCACCGCCAATCTGCGCACCATCGGCGAGGTCCCGCTGCGGCTCAAGGGAAAGAGCTGGCCCAAGCTGATGGAGGTCCGCGGGGAGGTCTACTTCTCCAAGTCCCGGTTCGCCGAGCTCAACCGGGAGCGCGAGCAGGCCGGCGAGCCCACGTTCGCCAATCCGCGCAACGCCGCCGCCGGATCGCTGCGCCAGCTCGATCCCAAGATCACGCGCAGCCGCGGTCTCCGCATCTTCTGCTTCCACATCGAGGCACCCGGTCAGAAGCTGACGGTGGAGACGCAGCATGCGCTGCTCGAGCGCCTGGCCGCGTGGGGCTTTGCGGTGGAGCCGCACCACACCCTGGTGCCCGACCTGGCGCACGCGCATGCGGAAGTGGCGAAGCTCGAGGCATTGCTGCCCGAGCTCGACTACGGCGCGGACGGCGTCGTCGTGAAGGTGAACCCGCTCCGGCAGCACGCCGAGCTCGGGACGGTCGGAGACCGCGAGCCGCGCTGGGCCGTGGCCCGCAAGTTCGCGCCCGAGGTGCGGGTCACGAAGCTCAAGGAGATCCGGATTAACGTCGGGCGCACCGGGGCGCTCAATCCCTATGCGGTGCTCGAGCCGGTGGAAATCGGCGGTGTCACAGTATCCACCGCCACGCTCCACAACTTCGAGCTCATCGCGGCGAAAGACATCTTGCCTGGTGACCTTGTGGAAGTCACGCGCGCCGGCGAGGTCATCCCGCAGGTCCTGGGCCGCGCCCCGACCGCCAAAGGTCGTCCTGCGCGGAAGCACCGGAAGAGCTTCGAGCCGCCGGACAAGTGTCCAGTGTGTGGTTCGCAGGTGGAGCGTCCGAAGGACGAGGTGATGGTCTATTGCCCGAACGTGTCGTGCCCGGGGCGGATCCTGGAGGGCATCGGGCACTTCGCGAGTCGCGGGGCGATGGACATCCGCGGTCTCGGGTACGAGCGGGTGCGGGCGCTGCTCGAGGCGAAGCTCATCGCCAACGTCGCGGACCTGTACGAGCTCCAGCACAAGAAGCTCGAGCTGCTCGCACTAGAAGGGTTCGCAGAGAAGTCGGTGGACCAGCTGCTCGCGGCCATCGAGGACTCGAAACAACGACCGCTGTCCACGCTGCTCTTCGCGCTCGGCATCCGCCACGTCGGTGCGGAGGGAGCGAGGCTGCTGGCGCGCCACTTCGGGAGGATGGAGCGCCTCAAGAAAGCTAAAGCGGCCGACATCAGCGAGATCCGCGGCATCGGCCCTGCCATCGCCGAGGCGGTGGCCGGATTCTTCGCCGAACCCCGGAACCAGGAGTTGATCCAGCGGCTGGAGAAACTGGGGCTCAATATGAAGGAGCCGGCCGCGTCCGAGCGCGAGGGCCCGCTGGCCGGTCAGACGTATGTCGTGACCGGAACGCTGCCCTCCCTCTCCCGCACCAGGGCGGCCGAACTGATCGAGGCGGCCGGCGGCCACGTGACCGACAGCGTCTCGAAGAAGACGACGGCGCTGGTCGTGGGCGCCGATGCCGGCTCGAAGCGCGACAAGGCCAAGACGCTCGGCATCCCGCTCATCGACGAAGCGGAACTCTTGCGCCGCGCCCGCGCCAAACCCTAAGTTGGCGTCCCATATGAGCGCCCCGGTCCACCCCACCGCCGCGACCGATGGCCTCACCATCGGTCGTGGCGCCCTGCAACAACTCCACCGCAGCCTGCTCCGCGACGCGGCCGACGCCGCCATCCCGATTCTCCAGGAAGTCGGCTTCGCCGCAGGCGAGGGCATCTACCAGGCGTTTTGCGCCTGGCTTCCCCGGGAGGGGGGCGTGTCGCATCCCGGCGATCTGGATGCCGGCCGGCTGAACGACGTGCTGTCCGCCTTCTTTCAGGCGATCGGCTGGGGCGCCGTCAGCGTCGCCCCCATGGGCAGCGCGGCGCTGGTGGTGGATTCCGTGGATTGGGCGGAAGCCGATCCCGGCAGTGCCCAAACACCGATGTGCTTCTTTTCGTCCGGAATGCTGGCGGACTTCCTCGGCCGTCTGTCGGGCGAGCCGGTCGCCGTGATGGAAGTGGAGTGCCGGTCCCGCAACGATTCCCGCTGTCGTTTTCTGTCCGCATCCCCGGACACGCTCAACGCCGTGTATGCGCAGATGATCGAGGGGCGTGACTACGCGCAGGTGTTGGGCGCGCGCGACTAGAACACTCAGCATCCGCTTCAAGCTGCAACAGGGGAGGAACACCGGACCTCGGCACGGGGGTTGCACAGGAGAGCGTCGCACAAGGAGGTCGAGATGCTCGCCTTGAATCTCAATCGCGACGAAGCCGCGTTGCTCACGCGCATCGTCGAGTTGTACGCAGCCGAGCTCAAGAAAGCGGCGGCGGACGGGAGTCGGCGGGACCTGGTCGCGCGGCTCGAGCAGGAGCACCCGCTCCTCCGAGACGTGTTGGCTCAGCTGTTGTCGCTGCAGCGCGCCGCGTAGCGTTACCGCCGGGCCACGCTCACCCCGTCGAGCAGGACCGACGCGGTGTAGCGCGCGCCCGCCCAGCGCCCGTCGTTTCCGAAGTCCCCCACGCGCTTCCATAGGTCGTAGGCGTTCCCCGCGACGGCAGCGTCCTTCACCCGGCCGCTGATCGTGCCGCGCTCCACCCGGTAAGCGAGCGCGACCGGATGACTGAATGCTCCGCCAATCACGTTGCCCTGGCCGACGCCGATCAATTCATCGACCAGCAGACCGTCCGTAACGGCGGCCAGCAAGCCGCCCCCCAAGTCGTGCACCGGGTTCCCTGACACCTGATCCCCGACCCCCAGCACCAGGTTTGTGTATCCCGGCACCGGCTTGCCGAAAACCGAGCGCTGGCCATGGCCCGTGCTGTGGGTGCGGGCGCGGGTCGCCGTCTCGAGATCGTAGATGAACTGTTGCACGACGCCACGTTCCACGAGGCACGTCGTGCGCGAATGCACACACTCATCGTCCAGAGGACGGGACGCGGCGCGGCCGACCAACAACGGATCGTCGGTGAGCGAGAACCGGCCGTCGAACACCGGCTCGCCGACACGCGCGGCCAGCGGCGAGATGCCCTGCAACACCGCCTTGCCGGAGAGCGCCTGAGTGACGGGGAGCATGAGCGCGGAGAGGCCGAGCGGCGTGAAGATCACCGGCAGCGCCCCTTCCGGCGGAGCCACGACACGGAGCGCGTGCTCGAGTCGCAGGTTGACCGAGCGGACCAGGGCGGCGAGGGCGTCGTCGGAGGGCAGGTCGGCCCCTTCGTAGGTGTCGCCGATCGCCAGCACGTCGTCGCCCGCGATACGCCACAGCTCGGCGCTCACCCCGATCGCGGTAGAGCGATACGCCCCGGCGGCGCCGGCCGTGTTCGCGACGCGCGTTTCGGCGGCTTCACGCTCGATCGTGACGTTGACCCGACACCCCTCGCGCTCGAGCTGCTCGAGCAGCGAGCGCCCGATTCCGATCAGGTCGTCCAAGGACGCGTCGGCCGCAGGGTCGAAAAAGGTGGCCACACCCGGCAGCGGTGCCTGCGCCGGAAACGCCAGGTCCAGCTCTTCGCCCAGCGCCGCGGACGCGAGGGCGCGATCCAGTAGGGGCGCCCCTACGTCGTCCGTCGCGACCCCCGTCGTCTCCGCCACCGCCGTCGTCCCCGCCACGCCGACCCGTCCCCGGTGGCGCACGCGGACATTCACGCCCGCTTCTTCCGCGACACCGGCCGCCTTGAGACGACCCCATTCGAACGCCACCGACGTTCGCTCCCCCCGCCGCCACAACGCGTCCGCCCCACCGTCGGCCCGACGGCGCGCCCGCTCGAGCAGCCGCTCGATCACGTGGCGGAGCCGGAGGGCACGTCGCCTCCGACGAGCGCCTCCTCGATGCGCACGTGCGGCGCCCCTTCGGTCACCGGCAGGGGCGCCTGCCCTCCCTTGCCGCAACCGCCGCCCATCTGGTTCCAGCGGAAGTCCCCGGCGATGTGGTCGATCCGATCGAGCGTCTGGAACAGGTTGCCGGCGAGCACCACGTCCTTCACGAGCTCGGCCAGCTGCCCGTCCCGGATCATGCGGCCGTAGGCGGCCGTGAAGGAGAAGTTTTCGAGCAGCGTCTGGCCACCGAAGGCGCCGCAGGCGTATACGCCGAGTTTCACGTCGCGGATCAGATCCTCGAAGCTGCCGCGCCCGTTCGCGATGTAGGTGTTGGTCATGCGGACGATCGGCGGGTGGCGGAACGAAATGGCGCGCGCGTTCCCCGTGGCCCGCTCGCCCATGGTGGCCGCCGTCTCGCGCGAGTGCAGCCGGCCCACGAGGATGCCTTCCTTGATCAGCGGGGTGTCCTGCGTGGGGGTGCCTTCGTCGTCGAAGGGGAGCGTGCCGCGCAGGCCGGGGGCGGCGCCATTGTCGCCCACGTTCAAGCCCGGTTTCCCGAAGCGCCGGCCCAGCGTCATCATCTCGCGGGCCTGCGGATTCTCGTAGACGAAGTCGGCCTCGGAGAGGTGGCCGAAGGCCTCGTGGATGAACACGCCCGCGAGCTCGGGGTCGAGGATGACGGGGTACGCGCCGCCGGTGACCATCGGGGCGTCGAGCAGCTGGACGGCGCGCTCGGCGGCCTCCCGGAACCCGACGGCCTTGTCCTGGACGGAGCTCCAGCCCCGACGCAACCCGATGGACTCGAGCCCCTTCTCGATCGTGCCGTCGCGCCGCGCCACCGCCGTGCCGGAGAGCGTCACTTCGGGTCGGAGCTCGTGCAGCGCGCTGCCTTCGGAGTTGACGTACCAGTAGTCGCTGACCTCGTCGCGGTAGCTCGCGAGCGTGTCGACGACGCGGTCACTCACCGCGAGCAGCTCGCCGTTGTACGCCTCGAGCAGGCGTTTCTTCTCGGCGATGGGAACACCGCGCACGTCGCCGTCGAGATCGAGGATCGCCTCCGCCCGATGAGGCGCGACGTCGGCGAGGCGGATCGGCGGCGTGACGCGCACGGCGCGCGACAGCTCCACGGCGCGGGCGACCATGGCCTCGAGCCGATCCAGTGACGTGAACGACGCGACACCCCAGCCGCCGCCCGCCGTGAGGGCACGCACAAAGCCGCCCTGGTCCTCGCTCGCGGTGGCGGACTCGAGCCGCCGCCCGCGGAAAGTCACCGCGGTGCTCCAGCTGCGTTCGACGCGGATTTCGGTGTAGTCGGCGCGGGAGCGACCCAGCGCCGCGGTGAGCCGGTCGATCAACCCCCGAGTTCCTTGAGCTTCACGGCGTAGTCCGGCCGCATCACGATCTCCCCCTCGATGATCACCTCACGGTCCCAGGGGAGAATGATGAAGTTGTCCGTCTGGAGAGCGTAGAAGTCGGGCCGGTACTCGCCGGTGCGGAACGAGACGGCCGTCTTCACGGCGGCGGGGTTGAGCTCGCGCACCGCATTGAGACCGAGCTTCATGGTCGCGCCGGTGTCGCAGGTCTCGTCGACGATCAGCACGCGGCGACCGACGACGATGCGCGGCGGGCCGGCGATCACCACGGGGCGGCCGCCGCTCTCCGTGCGTGTGATGGCCATCGATGCGAAGTCGCGCTGCAGGATGCTCGCCACCACCGCGCCCGGGATGACGCCCGCGCGCGCGATCCCGATCACGACGTCCGGGTCGTACTCCCGGAAAACCTTGAGCGCGAGCGCGCGGCACATTTCGCCGAAGAACGGCCAGTCCACCTCGAGGACGCCGTGCGGCGTCTTCCGGACCGTGCCGCTCGCGTTGCGGGGTGGCGGGGTGCGCGGAGGCGGGGGCGGGGCGGGCATGCGGGCAGAAGCTACATTGCAAAGTCACGCGGCCGCAAGCTATTTTCGGCCCATGGGTTTCTGGCGCCGCCTGTTCGGCGGCTCGGGCGCCGACGACATCGCACCCCAGCGCCTCGACTATCTCAACGAGGCGCTCGCCCTCGAACGCCAGGGTGACTTCGAGGCGGCGCTCACCTCCTACCGGCTGGCCCTGCGCGATCACCCCGACGACGCGCGCATTCTGCAGAACATGGCCATCGCATT
>Ga0134073_10000236_pt1 | contig 8890 bp, 15 predicted proteins | sample 15_taG_28_FD_123128 | JGI IMG/M metagenome (GOLD analysis project Ga0134073, IMG submission 123128) | Grasslands soil microbial communities from the Angelo Coastal Reserve, California, USA - 15_D_Wat_20cm_5_24_1 metaG | ecosystem: Environmental > Terrestrial > Soil > Grasslands ... | reverse complement strand
GGCATCGCTGTTGCGCTCGCGCAGGAGTTGAAGAGCTGACACAATCAGCTTGGCGGGATTAAACACCTCGGGATTTGCGACTATCGCCTTGCAGCTCGCATCGCGAAGAGTGCTTGCGTTCAACGCTGCAAGCGTTTCCAGGAGATCCACGACTGTAGTGCCGTGCACAGGCTTGGCCTTTTGAGTCCGCCGCCAATCCCGATCCGGGTGGTCCGGCTGGCGCTGTTTAAGATCCGGTAATGCCCCCACAACGGCTGCGGCGATCTCCCGCAGTGCCGCAATCCAACCTGCGGTTGGCTCCAATCCTGATTCGCGGGTTAACCGCGATAGAAGGTCCACACAAGCCGCAGGAAAGGTGCGCATATTTTCAATCACCAGGTGCGACAGGAGCTGGCCCGTCTGCATTGGGTCTAGCCACCGAACATTGGCGGCAAGGACCTTGTTTTCGCTGCCATCGTATTCTCGCGTCACTACCCCGGCGATGAATCGTTCGAGCAGCGGCGCGTCGGCCAGTTGCCCAAGGAGCGCGATCATGTCGCTCCGGTCCGCCTCTTTGTACCTTTGGCGATGACCGTTATTTCCGCTGGCTTCCCACACAGCAATAATCCGCTCGGCTATGGAATGCACCGTTTGTCGATCCGTAGCTGGCGCCGACAGAGAATTTGAGGCCTGGACCCGATCTTTGAAGTAGGGCAAAGCAGCAGCGGGGCCGGCCTGAAGCAGTACGTCTACAAAACGATCTTGCGGCCAAATGACCAATGCAGCGCGATGGTAGGAACGCTCGAAACTCGCGCCTTCGTTACCACTGGCTTCCGTCAGCCGCTGTTGGTCGGGTGCCTCACTATCCAGCGCACCGGCGGGCAGGATTTCACCGTCCTCAACCGGCAGCGACCCGAATTCCACGGCGCGGTCATCCGTGTCCATCTATTGATCGATGTGTCGCCAACTATCGACAACTTCAATCACCTCAAATTCCTCGTCACCGGTCGCAACGTCCTCGGCCATATCGTTCTTGTCGTAATGCCGTCTGCATCGGCGAGCGCGCCCATAATCCGGATCGAAATAAGGTTAAGGAGGGCGCATGGCACGTCAAGCAAAGAAGCGCGGAGCAGGTGCGGCGGAGGCCGCGGAAGCCAAGGTCTTTATGACCGGGCGGAGCCAAGCGGTAAGACTCCCAAAAGAGTATCGCGTGCCCGGCGACAGCGTTTATGTGAAGCGCCTGGGCAGCGGCATTCTCCTTCTGCCCAAGACTGGTGACCGCTGGGCCGGACTCTTCGCGGCGCTCGATCAGTTTCCCCGCGATTTCACGTTTCCTCGCGATCACCGCCCGCAGAAGCGCGCCAGCCTCGAAACGCTTTTCGATGAGAAATAAGGAACAACAGGCGTATACCTCCTCGATACGACGGTATGGGTCGATCTCAACAGTCGATCTCCTGCGCACCAATTCACCGGCTATACGTCACAAGCTCCTCGCTCATAGCAAAAGCAAGATCGGCCTCTCCATCATCACCTTGTGCGAACTGCAGTACGGGATCGAGCGTCACGCAGTCCGTCAACCACATCTTCGGGCGCGCCACGAACATTTGCTCTCCGAGATGGTGGCGCCATTCGACGTATTCCAGCTCGACGACCGTGTAGTGGACACCTACGGGAAAGTGCGGGTCGCCGTCGCGAGGTCGCCGATTGGAGTGCTCGATACCTTCGTCGCGGCCCAGGCGCTCAGCCTTGGGGCTACTCTGGTAACCAGCAACAGCAAAGAGTTTCAGCGCGTGCCTGGTCTCATGGTTGAGGATTGGCGATAACGGATTATTTGCCCGCGGCTCCGAGGCATGCGTTCGGCTAGCCGAACATTTGTCGGTGGAAATGAACATCGGCTGGCTCTCCGCCAACAAGGTCGACGACCGCAGTGGCGGCTGGGCTCAAAGGTAGGGATTCACAGGATGAGCGACCCGGCACATAGGTAACAGATCATACCGGACACATAGGTTCAGAACTCCTGACATGGTTTGCCCGAAAGCGGTCCGCTTTTTGCTTCAAGACAGGGGGATGAGACCACATAATGCATTTGCAGCTGGGTGCCTGGGAACAGCGTGCTTGCTTTGTTGAGTGCGTCACAAAGGGATTCGAGGACACGCGACCGATGTCGCGAACTGAGCGGGGTTAGCCTTACCCAAAGTTGGTCATCGGTAGGCTCAATGTCCGCTGTATTGTGCCTCTCGAAAATGTCGAAATATCTGAGTGGATGAGGGTTGCACTTCCTTCATAATTCTCGCTGATGCTCATTTTTCTCACGACACTCCTCGCGCCTCTGCGCTCGATCTTCCGATCGCGTGCCGCCCTCGAGCTCGAGAACCTGGCTCTGCGCCACCAAAATCGGTGTACTTCAGAGATCTGCAGCAAAGCTCCTGAAATTGACCTCCGCCGACCGCCGGTTGTGGCTCTGCCTGTCCCACCTCTGGCACGACTGGCGCTCGGCACTGGCCATCGTCAAACCCGAAACAGTCCTTGCCTGGCATCGTGCCGGCTTTCGCTTGTTCTGGACCTGGAAGGTGCGGCACGGCCAACCGGGACGACCTGTCATTTCGCGCGAGGTCCGAGAGCTGGTCCGCAAGATGTGCCGGGAGAACCCCACTTGCGGTGCACCCCGCATCCACGGCGAACTTCTCAAACTCGGCATCGACGTCGGAGAGAGCAGAGTCAGCAACTATATGCTGCCCTCTCGCAAACCCCCATCGCAAACCTGGCGCACATTCCTGGAGAATCACACAAAGCAACTGGTTTCGGTCGACTTCTTCACGGTGCCTACGATCCGCTTCCAAGTACTCTACTTGTTTCTGGGGTTGGCCCATGACCGACGTCGCATCCTGCACTTCCATGTGACCGCTCATCCGACCGCGGCGTGGACCGCACTGCAACTGCGGGAGCATTTCCCTTTGAGCAACTCCCGCGCTTCCTGCTCCGCGACCGCGACGCTATTTTTGGCAATGACTTCCGAAAACATGTGCGAGGCATGGGCATCTGCGAAGTTTTGTCTGCACCGCGCGCGCCTTGGCAGCGAGCCTATGTCGAACGGGCGATTGGCACCGTTCGCCGCGAGTGCCTCGATCATGTGATCGTCTTCCAGGAAAGCTCGTTACGACGCATCCTAAATTCGTCGCACTTACAAGCACCGTCACCCAAAAATCCTGCCACAGTTGGTCCACAGTCGGTCCACTACTCAGCCGGATGAGAATTCTTCGTACCCTCCGCGTGAGGCTCACGCGGAGCAGTTGCGCATCCTGCGCTGCGGTCGCGATTTAAGTACGGCAAACCGGCAACAGCACAACAGCAGACTGGTCCGCGCCAGTATGCTCCGAGCTAGATTGTCTCCGCCTCGCTCCTCCAATTTCCATCGTCAGAGAGCGAAGCGTTGCTGCTTACGTAGTTCGTCCGCTCAGCGTGACCGTCCTGGAACTGAGCACATTCGGGCGTGCTGACATTTTGTCCAGGAAGAGGACCAAATTTTTGGACCCGGGAGCGGCGGCGGACGGAACTAGCAAAGCCTCGTAGCCCCGTTTTCTCGCTTCAGCAGCAATCTGCCTCGTTGCATTCACGTCGCTGCCGGTCAGAGAACCCTCTGCGATCCCACTTTTCTGAAGAACATCCGCGTCGGTGAAATCGAGAACGGCTTCCAATTTCACTTCCAATTCGTAAACCCACCACGCGCCTTCCGGGAATTGGTCGGGATCAACTCCGCGCTGTCTTAAACCTCTCGCGACTTCCTTGGTGGCGCTCGTGGCCTCAAGTGACGTGTAGAGCGCGCCAAACTCATTTGGCGGATTGAAACGGCCGCCGGCTTTCAAGCTTCTGGTTGTCGCTAACGGGTCTAAACCTTCACGAACAACGCGGAACACGACTGCCGAAAGAGGAGACCGGGGTAGGTCCGGAGGAAGGGCCAATTAGATGTAGACTCCCTCTTGAACGGCTCGGAGATCCGCCGACACGCGGTCAAATTCTCTTCGGATCAGCAGGTCGATGGGCTTCTCGCCCTGGAGGGCGGGATTGGTATGGCACAAATAGCTCCGAATGGCTTCGTCATTCGGGAGCGTTTGTTCAAGCAGGGCAACAATCTCAAGAAGCCTTTCCAGTTCCCGGGTCCGACGGGGGCGTGTTCCTTTGAGCCAACGATGCGCCGTTCGAGCAGAGACGTTTAAGATTCGGCTGAGAACCTCTTGCGATACTCCCAAGAGCCGGACGACTTGAGAGAGGCTGCGCGACCGGCCATGCCGAGTAGTTTTGGGTGTGCCCAGGCTGTTCAAATGTTTGAGCAAGGTCGCGGGCTGCATTTTGGAATCAAAGAGCACCAGCACCGGCGCTGGCCGCGTTTGACGAAGAACTTCTACAACCTCTTTTCCATCGACCTGGGGCATGCGAACATCCATCAAAACGATGTCCGGCCGTTCCTCCTTCACCTTTTCAAGATCTTTCAAGGATCGGACAGACCGTACTTCAGCGAAGCGAGCGAGGACTCCCTCGGACGGCGGGTGCGTACCCTCCTCTTTCAGGGCCACTGCCCTTACCGGCATACCACCTCCTCACGAACCGACATCCTCACCGTAAGAATAGATGGGTGCTACGGCTCTGTCAAGACAGTGTCCGGACACAAACAGCGCTCGGGATTCGAACCGAATTTTCGGCAGGTCGGGCCGTTCCGCCATCATCCCCCGAGTACCCAGCCCCGCGTCTTGTGCGCTGTATGGGTAGGCGTGGCCACGCTTGCCAACAACCTGATTCCCTGGTGCGATGCTAAAGGTCATTCGCCGAGGAACACTCCTATCTGCTGATTTCAAAGGAGAACCACTCCGAAGATCTCACCCCCGGGGCTCCGCCACTTCTATGGATTTGAACCGTCAACCTCCTGGTCAGAACTAGCAAGTAAAAATCCCTAAGCCATCGTCCTAGCGTCCCTTACGGGATTTGGAACGGCCAAAAGCCCCCTCAATTTCACAACCATTCGCAACCCGCAACAATAGTTTGCCGTCAGAACCAAAGAAAAGATATAAATCGAAAATGAGATTGGTTGCGGGGGCCTGCAACCGGAATTTTGCTGATTGTACCGATCAGATTCGAACTGATTCAACGCAAAGCGTAGCCAGTATGTTTCAGGCCACATGCCGCCGAAACGGCCACGGCACCAACTGACTGACGATTTCCGGACTCTCCTCGGCATTCAAGGCGATGAGGCGCGCGCTAGACGCAAAATAGCCTGTTGCTTCTACGCTGCGCTTGTGACATAGTACGTACTATCACTACATTATGGAGGGTCATGGAAAAGCCTGTTTCTGCCACTGATGCCAACCGTAAGTTCTCGAAGCTCCTCCGAGCCGTCCGTGAAGGAAAGAGCTATGTGGTGACCTCACATGGCAAGGCGGTCGCCAGGATTGTGCCTGCCGAGAAGGACAGCGGCGTGACGCGAGGTGCTAAAGTTGCTCTCTTGAAAAGGCTGGGGGCTGAGCCCGTGATTAAGATCGGCCGTTGGAGCCGGGATGAACTCTACGAGGATAAAAAGTGAGAGTGGCGCTCGACACGAACATCCTGGCGTACGCAGAGGGCGTAAACGGGGAAGACATGAAGCAGACGGCTCTCGAACTGGTAGAGAAGTTACCGGAGAGCGCTGTGCTATTGCCGGTGCAAACGTTGGGTGAGCTGTTTAACCTGTTGGTGCGTAAGGCGGGCCGAGCGCCGGCAAAAGCAAGGAAAGCGATTTTGAGTTGGCGGGACGCCTTCTCTTTGATCGAGACGTCCGCCGAGGTAATGCTCGCAGCAGCTGACCTCGCGACCGACCATCAGCTCAGCATTTGGGACGCAGTGATTCTCTCTGCTACTGCGGAAGGCGGATGCCGTCTGCTTCTTTCGGAGGACTTGCAAGAAGGATTCACATGGAAGGGCGTTACGGTCACGAATCCATTTGCGCCCAAGAAACATGAATTGCTGACAGCCCTGGTTGCCGGCACCGCTCAATCCTGACGCGCTTCTGTCTGATGGCACAACCAGGTATAGAATCTTCTGACCGGAGGACCAATGAGAGTGGTCGGGGCGAATGGATTTCAACCATCGACCTCCTGGTCCCGAACCAGCCTCGACAAAGCAAAATCCGTTGAATTGACGCCACTTGCCTGCGCATACCCTCTGCTTATTTGGGCTACGTGGGCTACAAAGTACCGATGCCGCTGAGGCTGTTCGTCCTCGCGCATGTACCAGTAGCGAGGCGGCTTCTCGAAGGATCGATTCTGTTCTGTATCGGTCGATATTGCAGCATCTTCCGCCCGTTTTGCACCCACGTGAAGCCATGCACGTCACGGTTGGCCCCGCATCCGACGGAGCAGCTGGAGTTCGTTCATAACTTCTATTCCGCGCTGTCGGCAGAACGCAATCACCTCAGCGAGATAGAAGTCTCGATCTCTGGTGCACAGCACGTCCGCCCGGCCCTGAACAGCGGTGAATCGGACCGCGTCGTCTTGAGGATCGTTCCGAACGACCGGTTCGGAAATGAACGGTTCGACGATCGTTGCGACGCGCTGCAATAGCTCCACATGTTCTTGGATTTCTGCCTCCGTGAGCCCGTACAGTGCCTGCAAGCGCGGATATAGCAGCGTTCGTTTTACTTCAGAGAAGATGTGCCGGGAAAGGAACAGAGTGTGTGGGCCTCGGGAGCCGCTGAGAGTTAAGAGTTCACGCGCTGGCCCCTGAGCGCGCGTATTCGCGCGTACGAGGATGTTGGCGTCGAGCGTGATCCTCATGCCGCCGGGTGATGGCGGACAAAATCAACGGCCTCGTCGATAAGGGCATCAAGCTCTGATTCGGACACGTTGGCGACGCGAGCAGCCGTTTTGTCGATGCGCTCTAGTAGCCGGCGCCACGCCTCGTCACGCTCACTGCCCGTTGGTGCTTCATGAGTGGGGTATGCTTGAACGCTAACGGTTTCTTCCTCTTGAAGTGCACGGCCAAGGAGCCTTTCGAGCGCATCGCGGACGTCCGAGGAAAGGTCTCGGGCTTTGCGCAGGGCGCTGTTTGACATTGTGGGTGTCCTCCCCGTAATCATCGTTCCGTTCTTTTTACTATAGCAAACTGATACTGCAGGTGGTGCATGGCCGCCGGGACGTTGAGGCTTTGTTCGCACAGCCGCCAGGCGAAAAGAGGAGGCGGTGAATCTCGGCGAAGATTCACCGCCAGAGGGCGTCGCGAAGCGGCCCCTTTTACTATTCTGTTGACGACCTACGCTCAAGGGTAGCTCTTGAGGGTAGGTCTTGAGGGTAGCTGAGCCACCCTTGATAAGAGCGTCATGGCAATGCCGCAGTCGAGCACGATAGGGGAACGGGTTCTGTACTGGCTCTCGCTCGACACCCAGGTGCGGGCGCTGGCTGAGAGGCTGCTTGAAAGGTTTGCCGTAACAGTAGGCGACCTGCCAGCCAGCGCCGCGCACCACCACGCCGAGTCCGGCGGTCTCTACCGGCATTCGCTGGAAGTGGCGCTCAAGGCTTTGGAAGAGTTCGAAGGCAACATGATTATGGAAAAGGAGGAGCTTACCACCGTGCAGAAGCATTCGAGGGCGGGGTACAACATAGCGGCGCTGTTATTTTTCTTCCTGTTTTTGGACAACCTGTTGCGACGCGCCGAAGGACAAGGCTGGAAGGGTTTCTGGCCGTGCTCGGGGAGATTCGAGGTCGTGGTCCTGTTTGGGATGTTGAGTCTGGTGGCACAGTTTGTGTACTGGTCGCGGATTGTCAGCGGCCTCAATCAAGAACACGCCTGAAACCCTAAAACCATCACGGTGACCTTTGACTTCAGCCCTACGCACGACTTTTTTGACCATAAGTGGTTCCAAATCCGTTGGATTGATCGCATGCCCCGAGCCAGAGTGCCGACTGGCCGAAATGAGATAATATTATTGGCAATTCTAATCTACATGGTACACTGCCCTGGAGAAGGTGAGGATCGTCGTGGCAAAGACAACAAGCGAAGCGGAACTTAAGGTCGCGGACGAAGTTTGGATCGCTACTGCGCTGCTTCACCGCGAGCATCCAGAATCGCCAGACTTCACGGTAGATGAGATTGTGGAACGTGCTAAGAAGGAGGGGCTGCACAAGCCTTTTCGGCGCGGAGTCTACGTTCACGCCATCCAACATTGCGTTGCGAATCGTCCCCCAAATCCTGGACGCTATCGGATGCTGCTGGAAACGCGGCCTGGCCATCGCCGATTATTCCACATGGGAGATTCCTACCATCCCCAGCTAGAGGGGGCGAAGATTACTCCAGAACGCGAGGATCTCCCATACGGGTACAGCGGCCTCTTGAACTGGTACCGTGACTGGTCTGCGATGGCGATCAGCATTGCAAGGAAGGAAGACCCCCTGCTGGCGTTGCGTGGCTCGGGCAAGCATCTTTGGGCTGACGAACACGCCGACGACTACGTTCGGCGTTTACGTGAAGGCTGGGAATGAGCCGCATTTTTTGGGACACAAACCTGTTCATCTATCTGTTTGAAGACTACAAGGTGTTGTCAAAGAGAACGGAGGAACTGCGGGCCAAGATGTTAGCGCGCGGAGACCAGCTCTTAACCTCAACTCTGACGATTGGTGAAGTGCTCGTGAAGCCACTCGAGCGTGGTGCGACCGACGTGTGCCAACAGTACGAGAGAGCCATCACTTCTACAGCCGTGGTGATCCCGTTCGATCTGAGGGCGGCCAAGATTTATGCGTCTCTGCGTCTGGACCGGTCACTCCGCGCCCCGGACGCAGTGCAACTGGCTTGCGCTGCAAGCGCCGGAGTTGACCTGTTTGTGACGAACGACACCCACTTGCAGGGAAAACACATAAACGGCATCCACTTTATTGTCCCTGTGGAATCCGTG
>Ga0134073_10000234_pt1 | contig 8904 bp, 6 predicted proteins | sample 15_taG_28_FD_123128 | JGI IMG/M metagenome (GOLD analysis project Ga0134073, IMG submission 123128) | Grasslands soil microbial communities from the Angelo Coastal Reserve, California, USA - 15_D_Wat_20cm_5_24_1 metaG | ecosystem: Environmental > Terrestrial > Soil > Grasslands ... | reverse complement strand
GGAGCATCGAAATCATCCGGCACTTCGAAGTCGCCCTTGGCAGTGCCTAAGGGGCGATTCTTCTCTGGGTTCTTCATCGGCACGAGCTTCGCCACGGGCCGCCCCGCCTTTGCAATAATGACCTCCTCGCCTAAAGCGACCTTCTCTAAAAGACGGGAAAGGTGAGTTTTAGCTTCGTGGATGTTAACTTCCATTCGTCTATAATAGACTAAGTCAAGGACTTAGTCTATATGAAGGCATCCCCAGCCACAGTCAAGCCTTGATCAACGCAGTTCTCCTCAGTAATTTGGCTTGATTCTTATTAGAACTTGATGTAAAAACCTGCCGGACTTACCTGCCTCACATCGTGCGCGCCAGTTCACAGCCCGCCAGGGGAGGGCTGATTTTGGTTCTTCGCCTTTTTCTTGTATCGCGGTACTCCAGGGAGAAATTTATGAATCTGCGGAAAACCGTCTCGCTCGCCATTTCGTTGCTGCTGCTCAGCACAGTTGCCCTCGCGCAAGGCTCGGCCACCGGCGATTTGCACGTCATTGTGAAAGATCCCAATGGTGGCATGGTTACAAACGCAACCGTCGCGGCGCGCGAGGAGGCCAAGGGACTCGAGCGATCCACAAACGTCAACGCACAAGGCGAATATAGGATCGTGGCGCTGCCCCCCGGCAACTACGCGGTTACTGTGGATGCACCCGGTTTTGCAAAGACTACCGCCGAGCATGTGAGTGTCACCGTCGGGCAGATGGCCGAATTGCCCGTAGCTCTGACAATTGCCGGCGGTCGAGAAGTGGTTGAGGTGAATTCGCAGGCCGCACTCGTCGAAACCACGCGAACTTCGTCGACGGACACGATTGAGCAACGGCGGATTGACAATTTGCCCATCAATGGCCGGAACTATATCAATTTCGCGCTGACGGATTCGCGGCTGGCGCGCGATGACACGCCCTCGATCGGGGCCGCACCAACTTCCGGGCTGAATATGAGCGGGCAGCGGGCGAGATCGAATCTGGTGAATGTGGATGGCGAGGATGCGGTGGACAATTCGGTGAATGGCATCCGCTCAACGGTGTCGCAGGAGGCGGTACAGGAATTTCAAATTCAGACCGCTGGCTACAGCGCAGAGTACGGACGCGCGTCGGGCGGGGTGGTAAACATCGTCACCCGCTCAGGCGCAAATATTATGCACGGGACCCTATTCGGTTATTTGCGAAATCGAAATTTTCAGGCGGTAAATCCGTTCAGCACAATTTCGAATCCGGCCTATACCCGCGTGCAGACGGGAGCCGACTTCGGCGGCGCGATCAAGAAAGACAAGACTTTCTACTACTTCTCGTGGGAAGGGACTTGGCGGCAGGAGACGGGATTTTCGTCGATTGGGGCCAACAATTTCGGTTTGAACACATTTGATGCGTCGGCATTTTTGGGACTGCCGCCCCAAAGTTATGTGATTCAGGCAACGCAACCTCAAATTGCATTTTTGCAATCGACTGCACCTGGTACTCCCGGGACGGATCAGTACGTGGTCCTAGTGGGGCGCTCGTCAGGGATGGCCCTCAATGGCGTGTGGCCGGGGCCACCGGCTCTCGGCGGGGGATTCAACGGATTTACGACCTCGTGTCCCACACCACCGTGCTTCGTTCCTCAATCATATGTAACCTTGAACAGCCTGATTGGCAACTTCCCGGTCACCGAGCGTACGGATCTTTACTCCCTTCGTCTCGATCACAACTTGAGCAACAACAACCGTCTCATGCTGCGTGGTGCCGCGAGTCCCAGCGACGTGACGGGCATCCAGGTGCAGGCGCAAGGTCCTCAGAACTTTGGGCAAAACGCCTTTTCGCGTACTTCGACTCAGAATTATCACGATTGGTCGATTAGCGGTCAGGACCAGTGGACAATCGGCAACAACAAGATCAACGAATTCCGCTTCCAGTATTCACGCCGCGGACTGTTATATGGATTTTCGCGCGGGTCAGGCGGAGACAACGTTGCCGTGAACATTCCCGGATTTGCCTTCTTTGGGCGCGAGCCGTTTTCATTTGTAAAGCGCACCGAACAGCGTTACCAGTTAACCGATAACTTCTCTTGGGCCGTAGGCACGCACAGCATCAAGTTTGGCGTGGACGGGAATTACGTGCCCTTGAGTGCCGATTTCACCGTTAATTTTGGGGGCATTTATAACTTTGGTGATGTCTCGGCATCAAGTTTTGGATTCTCGAACTTTCCGGGTTTGAGCCCTGTGCAAGCATACGGGGCAGGGATCCCCGCCAATTTCATTCAAGGTGTGGGTAATCCGCACGACGCCTTTTCTAACACTCCGCTGGGGACATTCGTGCAAGACAGTTGGCGAATTAGGCCGAATCTGACGCTAAATTATGGTGTTCGTTACGACGTGGAACTTACGCCGCAGTTCGGGCCGCTCAACGCGCTCGCCAAACAGGGCCAGGATTTCCTTGGCATCACCCAGGGAATTCCGCGGGACACAAACAACGTTGCTCCCCGGATCGGTTTGTCGTGGGATCCGAAGGGAGACGGAAAGAGTGTAGTGCGAGCTTCTTATGGATTGTTCTACGACCACCCGTTGTTAGGCTTAGCGTTCATCGCCGATGTCGCCGACGGCGCTCAGGCGCCGCAAATGGTGTTATTCCCGGGCGCACCGTGTTCGTCTTCCGGTAGTCCCAGCCCACTCAACTTGAACGCCTCCAATACATTCCAGGGTTTACTGCCAAATGCCTCGTGCACACCGCCAGGGCTTTCGCAGGCGCTCAATTACCTTCCCAGTCAGCAGCGTTTCAATCCGGCGCCCAATGCGCCTTCGGCATTCGTGAACCAGGCATATCTGCAGGCAGGCGTGCCGCTGGCGATTCAGCCATTCGGATTTCCCAACGCAAAGAATTTCCAGTATGCGTACTCGAACCAGGCTAACCTAACCTTCGAGCGGGAGCTTGGGCGCGATCTCTCGCTAAGTGTGGAATACAACTTCAACGGCGGCCGCCACCTGAATCGGCCGATTAACGTGAACGCAGTAAAGCCGGCCGCTCTGCTGGCGAACTGGCGCGCGGCGCTCAGCGATCCGCTCTCTGGAGCGGCGACGTTGGGCCCACTCGGTGTTGGATCAAGCGTCCCCTGTGATCCGCTGAATCCAACATGGGTCTCGGCAGCGCTGGTCAGCTTCTTCCGTCCTTCAGGCCTGAACCCATCACTGGCGAATTTCTTGAGTAGCCCAGCCGTGGGGGCGGGCGGATGTGTCCTTCTGGCGCAGCAGATTCTCGCTGCTGACGGTCTGAATACGAAATGCGATCCAAGTACGCTGAGCGGTTGTGTTCCCTTCAGCGACATGCCCGCTAACCTTTCGAGCGGCAGCTCGGTCTATCACGCGCTTACAACCAATCTTCGCAAGCGGTTCGGGCAGCACTATGAATTCCTTGCGTCCTATACTTGGTCGCACGTGATTGACGATTCCACTGATCTCGAATCCCCTCTGGAACCGCAGGATAACTACACCCTGGCGGGTGAGCGTTCCAATTCAATATTCGACCAGCGCCATCGCTTTGTGTTCAGCGGCGTCTATCAGACGGGCAAGCTGGGCGGCACCGGATTCGTGGAGAAATTTCTCTCCGGCTGGACGCTTGCGCCAATTATTGAAGCCGTTTCGGGCAGGCCATTCAATATTATTTCCGGGACGGACACTAATTTCGACTTTAGCACTCCGACTGATCGCCCGACGATCGTTCCGGCTAACACTCCTACCGATCCGTGCGGCAATGCTCTAGCGGCATCGAGGTTCTCGCCCACTGGTTTTCTACAGCCTGCGTGTTTTCTCAACGGTACCCTGGACGGGAATCTCAGGCGCAACGCCGGTACCAAACCTTACGACGTTTTTACCGACATGCGCGTCTCCAAGCGCATCCCTTTTGGCGAACGCCTGGCGCTCGAGGCCGCTGTGGATGCATTCAATTTCGTCAACCGCTTTAACGTCTCGGACATGAATCCACTATGGAACAGCGCACAGAAAGCGACGGCGGCATTTGATCCTCGGCAGCTGCAGTTCGCTCTGAAGCTGACGTGGTAAAGGAGGTTCCGCTGCCCCGATAAATACATGCCGGAGGGCTGTCAATCGGCCCGGAACGATGAACCGCGGCTGGGCTTGTGGATGCGACCACGGCAGCCACCAGCCCGCACAAGGAACGCCGCGACCGCCGCTTCGCGTGGGCGTGAAAAAGAATGGAGTGCTCACGCCGCTGGCGATTGAGTGATCTGTTTGGTTACAACTTTTTATCATCCTGCTACACTTTTCACTATTCTTCGCGATTGCCGGGAGCTTTCACCGAAATGTCCGAATTCAATAATCCAACTGCGCGGACACGTGTGGTCCGCGAGCCTCATCGTGGTGTTTACGACCGCGCCGAGGCGTACAAAATTCTCGACGAAGGCTTCATCTGCCATGTGGGATTTGTTATCGACGGGCAGCCATTTGTAATTCCGACCGGCTACGGACGCAACGGCGTCAATTTGTACATCCACGGCTCAGCCGCCAGCCGCATGCTGCGGAACATGGACGAAGGCGTCCCGGTTTGCGTCACAGTGACCATTCTCGACGGGCTTGTGCTCGCACGCTCGATTTTTAATCACTCCATGAACTACCGCTCGGTCGTCGTGCTGGGAACAGCGACTGCGGTGAAAGATGCCGAAGAGAAGTTGAAGGCGCTGCATGCGCTCTCAGAACACATTCTGCCAGGGCGCTGGGCGGAGTCGCGTCAGCCAAACGAGCAGGAGCTGAAGGCTACGCTGGTGCTGCGATTGCCGATTACGGAATTTTCGGCGAAAGTGCGGCAGGGACCACCCATTGATGACGAGGAAGACTATGCTTTTCCAACCTGGGCGGGGGTGATTCCGCTGAATATGGTGGCGGGCGAGCCGATCAGCGATCCAAGGCTGGATTCCAGGGCTCCAATCCCAGCTTACGCGCGCGCCTACTCGCGGAAACGGGACTAGCGGAAACTCTGCCGGGGTTCATTGCGAAAGATTCAAGCGGCTCAGCACTGCGGCGAGGCGCGTCTGATCGATCAAGTCTCAGTCGGCCTGTTCGGAGGATCATGTTAACAGGAAAGAGAGAAGGCAAGCTTGTGATGGGTACTCCTAAGGTGTTGGGGCGGCATCTTCCTCACTGAACCGAAAAGCTGTTGCCTAGGCGTGTGCTTGACTGAATGGGTAAATCTGATAGTTTTTACTTTAAGGAATCAGAGTAAAGATGAAATATTCCAGCACCATTAGTAGTAAAGGCCAAGTGACCGTACCTCAGGAAATCCGTAAGCGCATCGGCCTCTCTGCCGGCGATCGTGTGGAATTCGTTATTGAAAACGGCCAAACCCTTATCCGTCCAGTGCGCAGCGAAATCAATCCCTTTGAGAAATACAAGGGGGTCTTGAAGTCTTTTCGCAGTCGCAAAGAGATCAATGCCTGGGTCAGCGATATGCGTGACAGTGAAACGCGCGACCGGAGGAAGAATCGCGATTGAGAACCGCGCTTGACACAAATGTTGTGTGCGGGCTCTGGTCGGGGGAGCCATCCGCGCGGGAGATTGAATCGGCGCTGTTTAAGGCTCGAGGTGAGGGTGGCTTGGTCATGAGCGCTCCCGTTTACTGCGAGCTGCTCGCTTATCCGTCTGCGACTCGCCATTTTATTCAGCAGTTTTGCCGCGAGACGGGCATCTTCCTGGACTTCCTTCTCGATGAGCAGGTGTGGGAACGGGCGGCCCACGCCTTTGTGGCTTTGCCCAACGCCGTCGTCAGTCACGAGCCGGCTCTCCCAAGCGGCTGCTGGTGGACTTCATCGTAGCCGCACATGCCCTGCTTCGAGCCGACCGCCTTATGACCCTGGATGCCAGTCGTTACCGGCAGGATTTTCCGAAGCTGCGCCTCTTATGAACGGTCGGATCTAGATCTCATTACATGCAGCTTCAAGGCTTGTTTACCGTGATGAGTCGCCTGCTCGCGGTATCAGCAGCAACTTCCCCGTGGTCTTTCTTCCTTCCAAATCCCGATGTGCCTGCTGCGCCTCCGCCAAAGGGTAGGTATGCGCGATGCGTAGTTTGAGCTTTCCCGCTGCAATCATGCCAAACACGGCGCCAGACCGTAGCAGCAGTTCGTCGCGGGTGGCGGTGAAGTGCGCCAGCTTGGTTCGCGCCATGTATAAAGAACCTTTTTGCGAAAGTGTCATAGGATCTATTGGTGGCACAGGCCCACTCGAGGCCCCAAAAAGCACCAGCATTCCTCGCGGCCGCAGCACGTTCAGACTTTTTTCGAAGGTTGCCTTGCCCACACCATCGTAGACCACGTCCACACCTTTGCCGCCGGTCAGCCGTTTGGTTTCCGCTTCGAAGTCCGTCTGAGTATAGAGAATCACCTCATCGGCGCCCGCCTGTTGCGCCAACTGGGCTTTCTCTTCTGTCGAAACCGTGCCAATTACTCTTGCGCCCAGTTGATGTGCCATCTGAACCAACAGAAGCCCTACTCCGCCAGCGGCCGCGTGAATCAGCGCCGTCTCACCGGGCTTCAGCGGATACGTGTCGTAGCACAAATAGTGGGCTGTCATACCCTGCAACATAGCGGCCGCAGCATATTGATCGCTCACGTTCTGCGGAATTGGCACAAGGCCCTCGACCGGCGCCGCGACGTATTCAGCGTAAGACCCCAGGATCCCGCTCCAGGCTACGCGGTCGCCTGACTTGACCAATTTCACCTCCGAACCGACACTCGAAACCACGCCGGCGGCTTCCTGCCCCACAACAAAAGGGAGCGGTACTTTGTAGCGGCCCTCGCGCAAATTAACATCTATGAAATTGACGCCCGAAGCAGCGATTTTGACTACAGCTTCACGGGATTTCGGTTGAGGGATCGGAAGATCAACAAACTCCAGGGCTTCCGGCCCGCCAGGCTGCTTCACTTGAATGGCTTTCATGGGTTGTCTAGATTTCGGCGCGTCGGGAATGATTCCGGCGTTCGCGCCAGCTCAGGATACGCTCAACGGGACAACCTCGCATCAATTCACGATTCGCCTGCCCGCAACTGCCACCACTCTTGTGTATCGTATTTTCCGCTTGTGCGGGGGCGCAGTCGTCGGCCCGTGTGGGCGCGATCAGCAGGCACGCTTGCTCGTGACCACAATCACAGCACATATGTGCAAAGATTGTCCTACAGTTTTCCGCATAGATGCTCCCGGAAATGGAAGTAAACCCTCGCCTCCATTCCCGTGCTTTAATGGGAAAAGCTGACGGCAGTGCCGGAGTTGAGCCGGGGAGCCAGACACTTGCATCTAAAGCTTAAGGAACCGATTCTGCGGGTCGAGGCTCTGAAAAAAGTCTTTCGCTCCGGCGAGTCAGATCTAGTGCTCTTTGAAAATCTTTCGTTCCAGGTAACCGAGGGAGAGATGCTCGCCATCGTTGGCGAGTCGGGAGCCGGGAAGAGTACCCTGTTACACATCCTGGGCGCTCTTGATAGCGCTTCGACAGGTGACGTATACTGCGCCCACTTGCGATTGAGTTCGCTATCGGATGATGGCGCTGCCGAGTTTCGTAACCGCGAACTCGGCTTTGTTTGGCAGTTCCATTACCTGTTGCCGGAATTTACGGCTCTGGAGAATGTGGCCATGCCGCTGCTGTTGAGGGACATTCCCCGTCAGAAGGCGGAGGCAGAAGCATCGCGGTGGCTGCGCGAGGTGGGTTTGGAGCAGCGCGCGCATCATCGCTCCGGAGAACTTTCCGGCGGTGAGCAACAACGCGTGGCTCTAGCTCGGGCGCTTATTACCCAGCCGAAGATCCTATTGGCGGATGAGCCCACGGGGGACCTCGATAGCCGAACGGCGGCTTCGGTTTTTGACTTGATCGCCAGATTACATCGCGAGTGCCAGCTAACTTCTCTCATTGCCACTCACAACCTTGCCTTCGCCAGCCGTTGTGATCGCGTTCTGCGGCTGCAGCAAGGGCGCATCGAGGAGGTAGAGCCACAGACGCTTTCCGGCTAGCCATTGCCGCGATTTGACAGTCGGGGAAGAGTGCCGGAACGGGACGAAAGAAAGTAGCTGCAGTTCGGGTTTGCAGGTTATTGCAACCAATTGCGCGATAAAGAAAGTAGGTGCCTTCGGTAATTACGTTCGAGTACCCAAAGCCCATTTAAGGCTTGGACACCGTTGGCACCTTGATTGCATAATTGACCACAGGGCCGAGAATTTCAGAGGGCTGAGGCCGTAGGCACCGACCGCTTCCCCCTGGGAGACCCGGGAGGGGTAGGGCTTTATGTTTGAACGATATACGGAGAAAGCCAGGCGCGTCATCTTCTTTGCGCGCTACGAAGCCAGCCAGTTCGGTTCGCCTTATATTGAAACAGAGCACCTACTGCTGGGACTTCTACGTGAAGACAAGGCCCTTACCAATCGCTTCCTACGCTCTCATGCCTCGGTTGAGTCCATACGCAAACAGATTGAAGGACACACCACTATCCGGGAGAAAGTCTCGACTTCTGTTGATCTCCCCTTGAGCAATGAATGCAAACGAGTTCTAGCCTACGCGGCTGAGGAAGCCGAGCGCCTTTCCCACAAGCATATTGGGACTGAGCACCTGCTTTTGGGCTTGCTGCGGGAAGAGAAGTGCTTCGCCGCTGAAATTTTGCACGAGCGCGGATTGCGCCTCTCGACCATTCGCGAAGAGTTGGCCCGGTCCAGCCAGGAAAAGGCTCAGCCGCAACGTCAACGCGAATCTTCACTGCTCAGCGAGTTTTCGCGCGATCTGACCCAGGCCGCCATGGACAGTCAGCTTGATCCATTGGTTGGCCGCGAAGGTGAGCTGGAGCGGGTGGTTCAGATTCTTTGCCGGCGTACCAAGAACAACCCGGTTTTGATCGGCGAACCCGGAGT
>Ga0134073_10000220_pt1 | contig 9070 bp, 17 predicted proteins | sample 15_taG_28_FD_123128 | JGI IMG/M metagenome (GOLD analysis project Ga0134073, IMG submission 123128) | Grasslands soil microbial communities from the Angelo Coastal Reserve, California, USA - 15_D_Wat_20cm_5_24_1 metaG | ecosystem: Environmental > Terrestrial > Soil > Grasslands ... | reverse complement strand
TGCGCGTGCAGCTGCGACATGAAGTCCATCACCACCACCACCACGATGAGGAGCGAGGTGCCGCCGAAGTGAAACGGCACGCCCTGCCAGGACACCAGGATCTCGGGCAGCAGGCACACCAGCGTCACGTAGAGCGCGCCCCAGAGCGTCAGGCGGGTGAGCACCTGATCGATGTACTCCGCGGTCTGCTGCCCCGGGCGGATACCGCGCACGAAGGCTCCCGACTTCTTGAGGTTGTCGGCCGTGTCGCGCGCGTTGAACACCAGCGCGGTGTAGAAAAAGCAGAAGAAGATGATCAGCAGCGCGTAGATCAGGAGGTGCAGCGGCTGGCCGTAGCCCAAGGCCGCGGCGACGTTCTGCATGAAGCTCGAGATCGGCCCCTCGGCGCTGGTGCCGAAGAAGCTCGCCAGCGTCGCCGGGAAGAGCAGGAGGCTGGACGCGAAGATCGGCGGGATCACCCCCGACATGTTCATCTTGAACGGCAGGTGGCTCGACTGCCCGGCGTACATGCGCCGTCCCACCTGACGCTTGGCGTAGTCGACCGGAATGCGCCGCTGGGCGCGCTCGACGAACACGACGAACGCGGTGGTGGCGAGCACCACGATGAGGAGCGCCAGCGCGACCGGGCCCTGCATCTCGCCCGAGCTCACCGCCTCGGCGGTGCTGCCGACCGCGCCCGGGAGCCCGGCGACGATTCCCGAGAGAATGATCATCGAGATGCCGTTGCCCACGCCGCGCTCGGTGATCTGCTCGCCGAGCCACATGAGGAACATGGTCCCGGTGGTCATGGTGATGGTCGCCGGGATGAGGAACGCCCAGCCGTGGATCAAGGTCATGCCGCCCTTGGTGAGCGCGCCGGCGGCGGCGAACGACTGCACCAGCGCGAGCCCCACGGTGCCGATGCGCGTGTACTGGGTGATCTTGCGCCGGCCCGATTCGCCCTCCTTGCGCAGCTCCATGAGGGTCGGCACCACCATCGACATCATCTGGATGATGATCGAGGCGGAGATGTAGGGCATGACGCCCATGGCGAAGATCGACAGTCGCGACAGCGCCCCGCCCGAGAACAGATTCACGATCCCGAGAATCGTGTTGGACCGGTCGGCGAAGAAGCGCGCCACTTCCGCCGGATTCACGCCCGGCACGGGTATGAAGGTGCCGATGCGGTACACGACGAGCGCACCGATGAGGAACAGGACGCGGTTGCGGATCTCGCCGAAGCGAGCGGCCTCGCTGAAGGCGGTGGCCGGATTGGTGAGGCTGGTGGTTGCCATGGCTCTCTTTCAGGCCTCGATCTTGCCGCCCGCGGCCTCGATCGCGGCGCGCGCGCCCTTGGTCACCGCCACGCCCTTCAGGGTCACCGCCCGGGTGAGCGCCCCGGACAGCACCACCTTGGCGCGCTCGGTGCCCGGCGGCACGACGCCCGCCTCGAGCAGCGCCTCGAGATCGACCACCGCCGCCTGCACGCGGGCGAGCTCGGCGAGACGCACCTCGGCGCGGCTCGTCTTCATGCGCGAGCGAAAGCCGACCTTCGGCAGCCGGCGCTGCAGCGGCATCTGCCCGCCCTCGAAGCCGACCTTATGGTAGCCGCCCTTGCGCGCGCGCTGCCCCTTGGTGCCGCGGCCGCAGGTCTTGCCCTGGCCCGCGGAGGCACCGCGGCCCACGCGCCGGGCGGGGCGCCGGGAACCGGGAGCGGGCTTCAATGTGTTCAGTCGCATGGGTTTCAGGCGCCTTTCTCGACGCGCAGCAGGTGAGTGGCGGCGGCGATCATGCCGCGGTTCGCCGGGGTGTCCGACACGGACACGCTCTGGTGAATGCGGCGCAGCCCGAGGCCGCGCGCGGACGCAGCGATGTTCCTCAGCTGCCCGTGCAGGCTCCTCACCAGCGTCACTTTGAGCTTCCTGTCCGTCATGGCCCTCAGCCCGTGATCTCTTCGAGGCTCTTGCCCCGCTTGGCCGCGATCTCCTCGGGCGAGCGGATCTTCGCCAGCGCGTTCATGGTGGCGCGCACGACGTTGATCGGGTTGCGCGAGCCGTAGCTCTTGGCGAGGACGTTGCGCACCCCGGCGCATTCGAGCACCGCGCGCATGCCGCCGCCGGCGATGACTCCGGTGCCCTCGGACGCCGGCTGCATGTAAACGCGCGTGGCTCCATGAGTACCTGTGACCGCGTAGTACAGCGAATCGTTTCGCAGCGCGACGTTGATGAGGTTCTTGCGCGCACTCGTCATGGCCTTGGAGATCGCCACCGGCACCTCGCGCGCCTTGCCGAAGCCGTAGCCCACCCGCCCGGTGCCGTCGCCCACCACGGTGAGCGCCGTAAAGCCGAACTGCCGGCCGCCCTTGACGACCTTGGCGGTACGATTGACGGCGACGAGCTTCTCGACGAACTCGTCCGCCGGCTGGCCTTTATCTGGTCTCGCCATATTCTGTTACCTGCCTAGAACTCGAGGCCCGCCTCGCGGGCCGCATCTGCGAGCGCCTTGACGCGCCCATGGAAATGAAAGCCGGAGCGGTCGAAGGCGACCCGGCTCACTCCCGCCGCCTTGGCGCGCTCGGCGATGGCACGCCCGACCGCCTTGGCGGCCTCGACGTTGCCGGTGCCCTTCAGGCCGGCGCGCAAAGTCTCCTGAACGGTGGAGGCGGCGGCAATCACCTTTGCGCCCGCGGCGTCCACGACCTGCGCGTAGATGTGCCGCGGAGTGCGGTGCACGGTGAGGCGCGCCACGCCCAAATCGCGGATGTGCGCGCGCGTCTTGACGGCGCGCCGCAGGCGGCGCTCTTTCTTCGTCGTGATCACTTCTTCTTCCCCTCCTTGAGGGTGATCTGCTCGCCGGCGTAGCGCACGCCCTTGCCCTTGTAGGGCTCGGGGGGACGGATGTCGCGGATCTCGGCGGCCACCTGGCCGACCTTCTGCCGATCGATGCCCTTCACCACGATCTCGGTCTGGCTCGGGGTCTCGATGTTGATGCCCTCCGGGATCGGCACGTTCACGGGGTGCGAGAAGCCGAGCGTCAGGTTGAGGCTCTTGCCCTGCACCTGGGCGCGGAAGCCGACACCCACCAGCTCGAGCTTCTTCTCGTAGCCGCGGGTGACGCCGCGCACCATGTTGGCGAGGTGGGCGCGCGTCGCCCCGGCGCGCGGGCGCGCGAGCCCCTCCGCATCGAACCGGATCTGCAGCTTCTTGTCGGTCTGCACCACCGAGACGCCGGCGGTGAGCGGGAGGCTGAGCGAGCCCTTGGCGCCCTTGATGGTCACGGCATCGGCGGCGATGGTCGCGGTCACGCCCGCGGGCAGCTCGACCGGTGCTTTGGCGATTCTCGACATGACTCTATCTCACTCGCTCAGGCGACGATGCACAGGACTTCCCCGCCCTGCCCGATCGAGCGCGCCTGCCGGTCGGTCATCACGCCCTTGGGAGTGGAGACGATCACCGTGCCCATGCCGCCGAGGACCTTGGGCAGCTCGTCCTTGCCGCGGTAGATCCGCAGCCCCGGGCGGCTGACGCGCTCGAGCCGATCGATCACCGGCCGGCCCTCGAAGTACTTGAGCCCGATCGTGAGCCGCGCCTTGCCGCTGTCGGCATCGAGCCGGTAGTCGGCGATGTAGCCCTCCTCCTTCAGCACCTTGACGATCGCGGCCTTGAGGCGCGAGGAACCGAGCTGCACTTCCGCCTTGCCGGCGGTCTGGCCGTTGCGGATGCGTGTCAGGAGATCGGCAATGGGGTCGGTCATGCTCATGCGACGTCCCTCACCAGCTCGCCTTGACCAGGCCCGGGATCTCCCCGCGGCTCGCGACTTCGCGGATCTTCACCCTCGAGAGGCCGAACTTGCGGTACACGCCGCGCGAGCGCCCGGTGATGGCGCACCGGTTGCGCAGCCGTGCGGCGCTGGCATCGCGCGGCTGCGCCTGCAGCGCCGCGACCGCCGCCGCGCGCGCCTCGGGCGAGCTCCGGGGACTGCGGATCAGCTCCTTGAGCTTGGCGCGCTTGGCCGCGTACTTTTTCACGATCCCGGCGCGACGCTTCTCGCGCTCGACCATGCTGGTCTTCGCCATTAGTGGGTTTCCTGCTACTTGCGGAACGGGAAGCTGAAGGCCTCGAGCAACGCTCGCCCCATGCGATCGTCGTGGGCCGTCGTAGTGATGGTGATGTCCATGCCCCGCACCTGATCGATCTGGTCGTACTGGATCTCGGGGAAGATGATCTGCTCCTTGACGCCGAGCGTGTAGTTGCCGCGGCCGTCGAAGGAGCGCGGCGAGACGCCGCGGAAATCGCGGATGCGCGGCATGGCGATGTTGATCAGGCGGTCGAGGAACTCGTACATGCGCCGGCCGCGCAGCGTCACTTTGGCTCCGATCGCAAGCCCGGCGCGGATCTTGAAGGCCGCGATCGCCTTGCGCGACTTGGTGACGAGCGGCTTCTGCCCGGTGATCTTGGTGAGGTCGGCGACCGCCGCGTCCATCACTTTCTTATCCGCCACCGCTTCCCCGACGCCCATGTTGACCGTGATCTTGCTGATGCGCGGCACCTGCATGAGGTTCGCGATCTGCAGCTCGGTGCGCATCCGCGGCACGACCTGCTCACGGTAGTACTGGTGCAGCCGCGCCGGGCCGGATGGCCGCTGGGGAGGCGCGCGCTCGGGCTTCGCGTCAGGCTGCTTGCCGGCGGCCGTGTCCGCCTGCTTGTCGGCCGGCTTGCGCTTGTCGGCCGACTTCTGCTTGTCGGCCGGCTTGTGCTTGACCCGTGGTTTTTCGCCTTCCTTGCCTGCAACGACCTCAGACATCGAGCATCTCTCCGTTCGACTTGAAGAAGCGCACGCGCTTGCCGTCGCCGAGCGTCTTGATCCCGACTCGATCGCCGCGCTTGGCGCCGGGGTTCCAGATCGCGACCTTGGAGACCGGCAGCGGCATCTCCTTCTCGATGATCCCGCCCTGCTTGCCCGCCTGCGGGTTGGGCTTCTGGTGCTTCTTCACCATGTTGACGCTCTCGACGACCACGCGGCCGTCGGCCAGAACCTGCAGCACCGCGCCGCGCCGGCCCTTGTTGCGGCCCGACAGCACCACCACCTGGTCGCCCTTGCGGATCTTCTTCATCAGAGCACCTCGGGCGCGAGCGAGATGATCTTCATGAACTGCTGGTTGCGCAGCTCGCGCGTCACCGGGCCGAAGATGCGCGTGCCGATCGGCTCCAGTTTGTTCGTGAGCAGCACCGCCGCGTTGCCGTCGAAGCGGATCAGCGAGCCGTCGGGACGGCGCACGCCGCGCGTGGTGCGCACCACAACCGCGTCGTAGACCTCGCCCTTCTTCACCTTGCCGCGCGGGATGGCGTCCTTGACGCTCACCTTGATCACATCGCCGACGGTGGCGTAGCGGCGGCGCGTGCCGCCGAGCACCTTGATGCACATCAGGGTGCGAGCGCCCGAGTTGTCGGCGGCATTCAGCATGGTGCGCAACTGGATCATGGTTCAGCGCTCCGCGGCCTTCTCCACGACCTCGAGCAGCCGCCAGGACTTGTGCCGCGACACGGGGCGGCAGGGGGTGATGGTCACGAGGTCGCCCTCGCGGCAGGCGCCGTTCTCGTCGTGCGCCAGGAGCTTGGTGGTGCGGCGGATGTACTTGCCGTAGGTCGGATGGCGCACCAGGCGCTCGATCTCGACGGCGATGGTCTTCTGCATCTTGCTGCTCACGACGCGCCCGGTCAGGGTGCGCGCGCCGCGTGGCTCCTCTACCCGGGGCGCCCGCCCCGGCGCGGCCGGCGCCTGCTCCAGCGCGGCCGGTGCCTGCTCGAGCGTCTCCCCGGCCGGCTCCGCCGCCTGCGCGGCCGGCTCCGCCGTCAGCGCTGCCTGCTCCGGCGCCTGCGCTTGCGGCGCCTTGCCCTTCTTTGCGCTCTTCTTTGCGGTCTTGGTTGCAGTCTTCGTTGCGCTCATTTCTTCCTAACTCCGCCGGTTGCCGCCTGAGTGGCGTCCGCGCTCCCCTCGCGCAGCACCGTCTTGACGCGCGCGATGTTGCGCCGGACCTTCCCGAACTGGTCGGGTTTCGGCGCCTGCCCGGTGGCCCGCTGCATGCGCAACGCGAACTGCTCCTTGCGCAGCTTGACGAGCTCATCGGCGAGCTCGGCCGCGGACTTGGTGCGCAGCTCCTTGGCTTCCATCTAGCGAACCTGCCGTTTCACGAACGAGGTGGCCACCGAGAGCTTGGAGCCGGCGAGCCGGAACGCTTCGCGGGCGGTGGGCTCGTCAACCCCTTCCATCTCGAACAACACCTTGCCGGGCTGTACGCGCGCCACGTAGTACTCGACGTTTCCCTTGCCCGAGCCCATGCGGACCTCGAGCGGTTTCTTCGAGATCGGGATGTCGGGAAACACGCGGATCCAGATCTGCCCGCCGCGCTTCACGTAGCGGGCCATGGCGCGGCGCGCCGCTTCGATCTCGCGCGCCGTCATGCGCGCGCGGCTCGTCGCCTTCAGGCCGAACTCGCCGAAGGACACGTTGTTGCCGCGCTGCGCCAGGCCGGGATTACGGCCCTTGAACTGCTTGCGGAACTTGGTGCGCTTGGGCTGAAGCATCGTCAGGCCTGCGCGGGTGTCTCAGGAGCGGCAGAAGCGGCAGGAGCGGCCGGCGCGGCCGGGGCCGCGGCGGCGAGCGGTGCGGCCGGCGGGGCGGCGCCTTCGGCTTCCGCGGCCTGCTGCTGCGCGAGCTCGCGCTTATCGAACACCTCGCCCTTGAATATCCAGACCTTGACGCCGATGACGCCGTAGGTGGTGTTCGCCTCCGAGAGGCCGTAGTCGATGTCGGCGCGGAAGGTGTGCAGCGGGATGCGCCCCTCACGATACCACTCGGTGCGTGCGATCTCCGAGCCGTTGAGCCGGCCCGAGACGCGCACCTTCACCCCGAGGGCGCCGCTGCGCATGGTGCTCATGACCGCGCGCTTCATGGCGCGGCGGAACATGACGCGCTTCTCGATCTGTTGCGCGATGGAATCGGCGACCAGCTGCGAGTCGAGCTCGGGCTTTCTGATCTCGGCGATGTTGAGCCGCACGTCGTTAACGCTCATGCCGAGGAGCGCGGCGGTCTCCTGGCGCAGCTTCTCGATGTCCTCGCCCTTCTTGCCGATGACGATGCCGGGCCGCGCGGTCTGGATGGTGATGTTGACCTTCTTGGCGGCGCGCTCGATCAGAATGCGGCTCACCGAGGCCTCGGCGAGCTTCTCCTTGAGGAACTCCCGCACCCTGAAGTCGGTGTGCACGTGCGTCGGGAACTGCTTCTTGCTGGCATACCAGCGCGAGGTCCAGTCGCGTACTATCCCGAGTCGGATGCCCAGCGGATTGACCTTCTGACCCATGCGTTAGTCCTTCTTGCCGTCGCTGACGCCGACGGTGATGTGGCTGTTGCGCTTGATGATGCGCGCACCGCGCCCCTTGGCGCGGGCATGGAAGCGCTTGAGCTGCGGGGCGGCATCCACGTGGATGAGCGCCACCTTCAGCTCGTCGATGTCGGCGCCGTGGTTGTGCTCGGCGTTGGCGACCGCGGACTCGAGCACCTTGCGCACGATCTGCGCACCCTTCTTCGGCATGTAGCGCAGCGTTGCGATCGCATGGCCGACCGGGCGGCCGCGCACTACGTCCGCGACCAGCCGGCACTTCTGCGGGGAAATGCGCGCGTAACGGAGTTTGGAAATGACCTGCATGAGCTTTAAGCTGCGCCCTCAGGTGGCGGCGGCCTCCACCTTGCGATCGCCCGAGTGCGCCTTGAAGGTGCGGGTCGGGGCGAACTCGCCGAGCTTGTGGCCCACCATGTTCTCGGTGATCAGCACGGGAATGTGCTGGCGGCCGTTGTGGACGGCGATGGTGACGCCCACCATTTCCGGCACTACCACGGAGCGGCGCGACCAGGTCTTGATCGGCTTGCGGTCGTTCTTGGCGGCGGCCACCTGCACCTTCCTGGCGAGGTGCAGGTCGACGAACGGGCCTTTCTTCAGCGAGCGTGGCATACGGGTCTCGATTAGCGGATACGGTTCTTGCGGCGCTGCACGATCATGTTGTCGGTGCGCTTGTTGTGACGGGTCTTCAGTCCCTTCGTGTTCCAGCCCCACGGCGACACGGGGTGCGGATTGCCCTGACCGGACTTGCCTTCCCCGCCACCGTGCGGGTGATCGACCGGGTTCATGGCGAGCCCGCGCACCGTCGGACGCACACCGCGCCAGCGCTTGGCGCCCGCCTTGCCGTAGCTGCGCAGGTTGTGCTCGTCGTTCCCCACCTCGCCGAACGTGGCGCGGCAGTCGATGTGTACCTTGCGGGTCTCGCCGGATTTCAGGCGCAGGTACGCGTAGATGCCCTCGCGCGCGGTGAAGGACACGGAGCTCCCGGCGCTCCTCGCCAGCTGTCCGCCGCGACCGGGCTTCATCTCGACGTTGTGGATGATGGAGCCCACTGGAACGTGGCGCAGCGACATCGCGTTGCCCGACTTGATCGGCGCATCCGCCCCCGAGCGCACCTCATCGCCCGTCTTCACGCCCTTGGGCGCCAGGATGTAGCGCCGCTCGCCGTCGGCGTACCTGATGAGCGCGATGTGGCCGGTGCGGTTCGGGTCGTACTCGATCCGCTCGACGACGCCGGTGATGCTGTCCTTGTCGCGCTTGAAGTCGATGATGCGGTACTTCTGGCGCATCCCACCGCCATGATGGCGCGTCGTGATGCGGCCGAAGTGGTTGCGGCCCCCGGTCTTGCTCTGGTGCGCGGTGAGCGGCATGTGCGGGGCGCCCTTGTGCAGGTGCGAGCGGTCGACCTTCACCACCGCGCGGGTGCCGGGAGTTCTGGGCTTGTACTTGATGAGGGCCATGGGCGGCTTCCGATTCCGTCAGACCTTGGCGCGGGCTTCGTAGTCGATCGTCGCACCCGAGGCGAGCCTCACGTAGGCCTTCTTCCAGTCCTGGGTGCGGCCCTGGAGGCGGCCGAAGCGCCGCTGCTTGCCCGGCTCGTTGACGACCTGAACTCCCGAGACCTTGACGTCGAACATGAGCTCGACCGCCTTCCTGATGTCGGTCTTGGTCGCATCCCGCCGCACGCGGAAGGTG
>Ga0134073_10000214_pt1 | contig 9117 bp, 8 predicted proteins | sample 15_taG_28_FD_123128 | JGI IMG/M metagenome (GOLD analysis project Ga0134073, IMG submission 123128) | Grasslands soil microbial communities from the Angelo Coastal Reserve, California, USA - 15_D_Wat_20cm_5_24_1 metaG | ecosystem: Environmental > Terrestrial > Soil > Grasslands ... | reverse complement strand
CCTCGATGCCATCGAGGCGCGCTCCCAACTGCGCCACGGCCCCACTGAACGAATGCCTGGAGTTTATCACAGTGGGCGAACGAGAGTCTTGGTTTCAGGAACGATTGAACGATTTCATGCAGAAACAAATGTCCTATAAACGTATATAAGAAAGAAGAACGGGCGCAGCAAGCTGCGCCGCTAGAGCGACTTGCCGAGGAAAACGTGAGCTCGGCAATTCCGGCGCAAAGGCTTGCCAAACGTATCCTGATCGTACTGCTTGCGGCGTTGGGGCTGGCTTATCTTGGCGACTTGCTGTGGTTTCGCGCGCGGCTCCTTCATCCCAAACCGGTGGATCCGCTGGAGTCGTTCACCGGCCCGCGCGTGCTGGCGATTCCGCAGAAAGGCGGGAAGACCAGCTACGAAATTGACCAGCAAAATCCGGTGCAGACCACCACTTGCGCACGCTCCTTGTTTCCGCACTCAGGATTTTCGCCCTGTTGGTACGTGAAACCGCGGCTAAATCAGCCGATACCGATGTGATGTTCCCCGCAGGGCGAGCTGCGCTCCAAGAACATGAGGCGCGTCTCCTAAGGGGGCCCCTACAAGAGAAGCACGGGTCTGAGACCTGTCGCTAGGGTGGGATTCACCGGCTGCCGCTTCTTTCTTTGGCGCTCTCACGACTTGCACCGAGCATTTCGCATGGCGCAGCACGGCGCGCACGGTACTCCCCAGCGCCATGCGCTCCAGCGCATTCAGCCCATGCGAGCCCACCAGCACTAAGTCGGCACGCCATTCGTCTGCGTATTTGCAGATTGCACGCCGCGGATTGCCGAGAACGACATTTATGTTCGTTCGCCAACCGGGGGCTTCGAACTTTGTGGCGGCTTCCTCCAGAAAGTCACCGGCCGCCTCTTTGGTTTCTTCAAACAGTGCGGGCGCATGCGTGAAGAAGAAAGGATCCACGACGGTGATGAGACAGAAGTGTGTGCCCCGCGGCCAGGGGCGCTCCAAGATTTCCTGGAGCACGATCTCTGATCCCTTCGAACCATCGATTGACACCAAGACTTTCATTGCCCACCTCGCTCTCCCTTCCTGTGTTGTGTCTTGCTCTTACGTGTCCACAGTTGCAGTTCAGGGTTTCGCGTTCTGCGTTTGCCGCGATCTGGGGAAGGGTCTTGCGTGCCGGGCTCGTCCGGTTCCGAAGGCTGGGGCAAAATCCCACACTTAGACCAAGACATGTTGGAAAGTGCATGACGGTGGCCGAACCAAAAGTGGGATTTCTTAGCGGGATTCGCTCATGGGAAAAGAGACAGCAGGGCGGGAGAGAATGTGAGGCTAGGATTCGTGGGGTTTTGGCCCCGCTTTTGGGTTATTCCGCCCAGCGTTGCGCGATGCTGAGCGGGGCAAGGATCAGTTCTTTGCGGGTTCCCTCGGAGGGATTTCCGCGTAGCCAGGCGCCGCTTCTTTCAGATTGGGTTCCACGTTGGCGGTAACGTCGCCGATGGCCCAGCGGATTCCTCCGCCCAGCAGATTCAGGAAAAAGTCATTCTTCCAATTCTCGGGGCGGTCTCCGATCGCGGTGTAGAAGACGCCCCCTCTGCCGTGCATCCGTGCCCATGTAGCGGGATAAGGCGCGCGCTGGTAGCACGCGCCCTTCATGCCGTGTGTGTCCAGAGTCAGGATCACGTGCAAATCCGACGCAAAATCTTTCAGCGAATACCACTCGTCGTTAAAAGGGACGGGCGAGGTCACGCCTTCCAGCCCAGGAAAGTGCGGGTCGTTCACGATTAAGTGAGTGTCCTGCAGGCGCGGCGTGCTTCCGTGAATGATGAACTCGCCGCCCAGCATCTTTAAGTAAGGATCCTGCTGCTCCCCGTGGGCGATGTAGCGGTTCGAAAGGTCTTTCGGGTCCGGCTGTGGATGAAACGTGTCCGCGGCAGCATGGATACCCACAAGTCCCATGCCTCCCTCGATGGCTTTCAGCAAGTTTTGCTTTCCGGCGGGCGACATCGGAGGCTTGCCGTCCGTGCCCATCGTCGTGAGGTCACCGGTGGTGAAAAAAACGAGGGCGGCATAGGAATGAAATTGTTTGTCGTCGAAAATCCGGCCGTCCTTCGTCACGCCGACGTGAAATCCGTGTTTATCGCCGAGAGCGGTCACGGTGTCGTCGACGATGCTGGGCTTTCCGTTGACGCGCTTCACCACGTCGTGTTCAAAACCCGAGGATTTTGTAAATACGAGGACGGATTTTTTCTGCGCGGCAGGCAGGCGCTTCGCAAGCGCCAGACCTGCGCTCGTTAGCGCCGCTGCTCGAAGAAAGTCCCTGCGTCCTGTGATTGCACTCATGATTTGCTCTCAGTGTTATTTCAAGGTTGATCTTTGTCTACCTACCGCAGGCGAGATCTGAGGAATGCGATTCCTTCTAAAAGCAGATTCCTCGCCGCGCCTGCCTTTGGAGGCAGGCTCGGAATGACAGGCTAGAGGCTTTTGCCCAAACATGTTAATGATGGTCTTCCGCATGCGCGCGGCCGGGAAACTTTTCATACACATAGTCTCCCGTCCAGCCCAATTCGCGCATGCCCACTTCCGAAGAATAATACGCTCCCCTGACCCAGGCTTTCAGATTTTCGAAGTGGGCGTAAAGCGAAGATTTCTTTTGCGCCGCAGCTTTTCCCGAATCCTCCGGCATCTCCGGTTTCGTCGAAGCATCTGTCAGGAATGCGTTTTTCTGTTCTTCATTGAGGGCAGGGAAGCTCTTCCCAAATCGTTTTTGAACCTCGGCGTCCAGTGCCGCCAGGGATTGCACGAATTTGCGCCGGTTCTCCGTTTTGTCCACACTGAGCAGAAGATCAATGAACCGGCTCACGTGCGCGCGGGTTGATTCGGGCACGATGCTCTCGGCGATAGCCGTCAATAGTTCCGCTTGTTGCGAACTCAGGAAGATGGGTTTCCAGTTCGCGGCTCCAAGCTGCTCCGCGTCAGCGAAAACCGCATCACGGTTTCTCAACAACTCATAAACAGGATGAGAAGTCGCCACGAACGGCCACGCCGCTCCCGCGCCAGCCAGCAGCCGCTGCACCATTTTCCGCCGCGTCAGCTGGCTGCTCGCCGCATTTCCGCTTTGGATCACGGGCAAGCCTTGTTCGTTATTTCTGGTCATGTTGTTGCCGTCTCTCAATGCCCGAGGATGGTATCACGGTAACGCCCGGTTCCCAGTTTTTCATAATCATCAAACGGTCGTTCCAGTATCGCTCAATTGACCCGGCTGAGGCCCCCTGCTAGCATCCGTTTTTCACTGAGACCACATGCCCCAAAGACAACACCACCTTTACGACGTCATCGTTGTGGGTTCCGGGGCCTCCGGGGGATGGGCGTGCAAACGCTTGGCGGAAGCGGGATTGAAGGTCGCGCTTCTCGAAGCCGGCAAACCGCAGTCCGACGAAAAGTTTTCCGGACACAAGCCCGCTTTCGAACTGAAGTACCGCAACAGGGCCGGAAGTTTTGCGCAAGACACGGCCGGTCCAGTCCAGGTTTGCCTGCAGCGAATACAACGCGGACTGGTTCGTCAACGATCTCGAGGAACCATACACGACTCCTACCGACAAGCCGTTCCTCTGGATGGGCCGCTTGCGCGTGACCGGGGGACGGACCAACGTTTGGGGCCGCGTGTGCCTGCGCTACAGCGATTGGGATTTCAAAGCCGCCGCCCATGATGGTTACGACGAAGGCTGGCCGCTCTGTTACAAGGACGTCCAGCCATATTATGACCTCGTCGAGCGATACGTCGGCATCAGCGGCAGCGAAGAAACCCTCGAACATCTTCCAGACAGCTTTTTTCAGTCGACGGTTCCGCTGACTTGCCAGGAAACGCTCTTCCGCGAGCGCGTGCGGGAGAAACTTGGCCGCACCGTTACGTCCGCTCGCGTCGCGAATCTTACGCGGCCGCTGAACGGCCGCGGCCCTTGCCACTATTGCGGTCCGTGCGAACGCGGCCGCATGACGCATTCCTACTTCAATTCGGCCTTTACCACTGTTGCCGATGCGCTGGCATCCGGAAACTGCACACTCGTTTCGAACGCCATGGTCTACAAAGTCCTGGTAGACGCGGCCCACAATCGCGCGAACGGGGTTCTTTACATTGATCGCAACACGCGCCAGCACCAGAAACTACTCTCCCGCGTGCTGATTCTCTGCGCGCAAGCCCAAGAATCCGTGCGCATTCTTCTCAATTCGGCGACGCGCGAGTATCCGAACGGGCTTGCCAATTCGAGTGGCGTTCTTGGGCATTACCTGACCGCGCATGTACGCAGTGGCGGCGGCAGCGGCGAATTTCCTTCCTTTGGGTCGAAGCCTTCTGTGGAAGGCGGCGGCCCGCACAAACCGATGGGTGTGTACATTGCCGCTTCCGCAACCTACCCAACGCGCCGCCGTACAAAAAATTTCTTCGCGGCTACGGCTATGAGGGCGAGTCCTCCACGGATTTCAGTTGGGATGCTCCCGGGTTCGGCATCGCTTACAAGAAAGCGCTTCGCGTGCCGCGCACGAAAATTTCTATCACCGGCTTTGGCGAAGTGCTCCCGCGCTGGGACAATTTCGTCGAACTCGATCCCACCGCGAAGGATGTTTACGGAATTCCCGTCTTGAAAATTCACATGTCCGACGGGGAAAACGAACGCGCCATGATCCAAGACATGGGCGATTCCGCCGGGGAGATGCTGGAGGCTGCGCGCGCAAAGAACATTCGCACCTACGCGCATCCTTCCGCGCCGCGCTGGGCGCTTCACGAAGCGGGTATCGCCCGCATGGGTTCCGACCCCAAGAAATCCGTGCTCAACCAGTTTCAGCAGACCCACGACATCCAGAATCTTTTTGTTATGGACGCTTCCGGATTTCCTTCGAACCCCTGCCAGAATCCCACGCTCACCATCATGGCGCTCTGCGTACGCTCCTGCGATTACCTGATGTCGGAATTCAAGCGCAACACCTTTTGAAAAGAGGCAGGGATCCAGCGAGGGGGATTGCTTCTGCAGAAAGAAATCCTGGCGCGGGCAAATTGAGCTTCTGAGACTCTTGTGGCTTGTAATTCAGAAAAAGGTTTCTTCGAAGGAGTTTTTGGGCCCGGGCGCGGTAGTTTGCTTGGCTGGGTGCTTCCTATCGCGCCTGGTTTTGAACTTCCTTCTGCGCTTCGTCCATCCAGCGTTCCAGCACAATGCGCGAGGCTTGGTCGCACTCCGAAAAGCACACGCCCGCGCCCATGTTCATTTGTGAATAGACGATTTTTCCTTTGGATTGGAAAAGGTCTTCGCCTGCGGAAATTTTCACCAGCACCAGAGTGCCCGTAGGGAACGGGTTCATCATGTCCAGGTAGCACCCGTTCATGCTTAGCTCGCTCACGCGCGAAGCGATGCGCACGTCGGCCTTCTGTTCGATGAGTTCCGCGCTCGCGATAAACGCATACCTGGGCCCACGGCGTCTTTCTTTGTACTCCACTCTTGCCTCCGCTGAACAACCCGGTCTGGACGGGCATCCTTATCTCAAGAGTACGGCAATTGTGTGACGAGTAGGGAATTGGGCCATACCAACGTTCACGAAACAGCAATAGCGGCCCGCTTCGTCCCCAAGCGACGAAGAATATTGCTGCGTTTCTTTGCCCCGGCGGCCATTTGCTCGTGATTGCCCGCCACCGCGAACCTTCCGACCCCGAAGGTGAAACGCCCTGGCCTCTGACGCGAGCCGAAATCTCTGCCTTCACGGCTCACGGTCTCGAAGAAGTGTTGTTCGACATTCTTCCCGATGTAAGCGAGCCCGGTGTTCGCCGCTTCCGCGTGCTCTTCCGTCTCTCTTAGAGCGACAAGACCAAAGAAAACACCGAACTGGTCTATTCGCCAGAGGAAAACTTCGACGAGCGCAAACTTCCTTTTCGCAACGCGCGCTCCTTCATGAGCGCGAAAAACAGGGGCACCAGAATGAGCACGTGAATGCTCGACGTAATCATGCCACCGACGATCGGTGCGGCGATGGGCTTCATCACGTCCGAGCCGATTCCCTTGCTCCATAGGATTGGAATCAAGCTGGCGAGAACCGCAATTACTGTCATCATTTTGGGCCGCAGCCGCAGCACTGCTCCTTCCACCACAGCTTCTTCAATGTCTTTCTCGGCCAGCGGAGCGCCGGAATCCAACCGCTTGTCGAGTGCCTCGTGCAGATAGACCACCATGACCACGCCGGTTTCCACGGCGATTCCAAACAGCGCGATGTAGCCCACCCACACCGCGACGCTGAAGTTGTACCCGAGCCACCACTGCAGGATCAGGCCGCCCGTCAGCGCGTAAAACGTGGGGAAGATCAGCACCGCGGCTTCTGCAACCGAATGAAATACGAGGAACAGCAAAAGAAAAATCACGAAGAACACGATGGGGAGAATGAATTCGAGTCGTTCCTTCGCGCGCAACTCGAATTCATATTGCCCCGACCATTTGTACGTATACCCCGGAGGGAGCTTCAATTTCTCGCGCAGCAGGTTGTCCGCTCGCTGAACGTATCCTCCATAATCGTGGGTCTTCAGGTCGAGGTATACGTAGCCGGTCAACGTGGCATCTTCGTCGCGAATAAACGCAGGCCCGCGCGAAAAAGAAATCTTGGCAATTTCGCCAATGGGGATTTGCGCGCCGCTGGGAGTCGCTACCAAAATTCTTTGCAAAGCTTCTACATTTTCTCGAAAATCGCGATTGTAGCGAACGTTGATGGGATATCGCTCGCGGCCTTCGACGTTCTCGGCGATGTTTTGTCCGCCGATTCCCGACGTGACGCTTCGCTGCACGTCCGCGACGGTCAACCCGTAGCGCGCCGCTTCCGGCCGGTTCACCTCCACATTGATATAAAAGCCCTGGCTCACGCGCTCGGAAAAAACCGAACGAACTTCCGGCATATTCGACAGAATTTGTTCCATCTGCGCGCCGATTTGTTGGATCCCGTCAAAACTTGGCCCCTGAATCTTCATGCCTACCGGCGTTTTGATTCCCGTCAGCTCCATGTCCAGCCGGTTTTCCACCGGCATCGTCCAGGTGTTGGACAGTCCGGGAAACTGCAGCTTCTCATTCATCTCCGCAATCAGTTTCTCGTAAGTCATGCCCGCTCGCCATTTTCCCGGCGGCTTCAGCATGATGGTCGTGTCGTACATAGTCAGGTCCGCGTTGTCGGTCGCGCTGTCGGATCGCCCCACGGTTCCAAAGACCGTTTCCACTTCCGGAAAGGAGCGAATGATCCGGTCTTGGACTTGCAGCAATTGCTTTGCCTGCGTAATGGAGATTCCCGGCAGCGATGTCGGCATGTACAGCGCCGAGCCTTCATACAATGCCGGCATAAACTGGCTGCCGAGCTTCCACGCCAAGGGAAAACTCACGGCGAGAAATGCCAGGTTCGCAAGCAGCGTCGTTTTCCGCCAGCGCAAACACACGCGCAGAATCCGCAAATACACGGCCTGTGATAGAACCGCCAGCGGATTCCTGGATTCCGGCCGCAAACGCCCGCGAATGAACAGCGGCATTAGCGCCGGCACCAACGTGATCGCTAATATCGACGAAAATCCCACTGCCAGCGTTTTTGTCCATGCCAGCGGGCGGAACATCCGGCCTTCTTGCGCTTCCAGCAAAAACACCGGCAAAAACGACACAACAATAATTATCAGAGAAAAGAAAATCGCCGGGCCAACTTGTTTTGCTGCGTCCAGCAAAATTCGTCGTTCTTTCCTGGAGGGACCGGCCTTCACCGCTTCGTTTTCCCGCCACAGCGCCTGTTGGTACTCGGAAAGGTGTCGATGTCCATTCTCCACCATGACGATGCCCGCATCGACTAACACGCCAATCGCCAGCGCCAGGCCTCCGAGCGACATGATGTTCGAGCTCACGCCCAGGTAGTACATTGGAATGAACGACGCAACCACCGCAATCGGCAGCGTCAGAATCGGGATAAACGCCGAGCGAAAATGGAAGAGAAAGAAAATCGTGACGACGCTCACGATCAGCGCCTCTTCGAGCAGCGTTCGCTGCAGCGTCGCAATCGAGTCGCGGATCAATCCGGAGCGGTCGTAGCCGGAAACCACTTCCACGCCGGCAGGCAGCGAAGGCTGAATCTGCGCGAGCTTCTGCTTCACGCCGTGGATCACTTTCAGCGCATTCATCCCGTCGCGCATCACCACGATTCCCGCAACCGTTTCGCCTTCGCCTTGCCACTCCGCTGCGCCGCGGCGAATGTCCGGGCCAAACGAAACCGTGGCCACGTCACGGACCAACACCGGCGTTCCATTTTTCGTTGCCACCGGAACGTTGCGCAGATCGTCCAGCGAACGCAAATATCCCAGCCCGCGCACCATATATTCCGCCCCGCCCATCTCCAGCACGCGCCCGCCCACTTCGTTCGTGCTTTGGCGCACTTGATCGATCACCGTCGAAAGCGGGATTCCGTACGCGCGCAAACGGTTTGGGTCCACGGAAACTTGATACTGCCGCACGAATCCGCCAATCGTCGTCACCTCCGCGACGCCGGGAACCGTTTCGAGTTGGTACCGCAAATACCAGTCTTGCAAGCTCCGCAATTCCGCCAGGCTGTGTTTCTGCGTGTGATCCACGAGCACATACTCATACACCCAGCCCGCTCCGGTCGCGTCCGGGCCAATCACCGGTTGCACGCCCTCCGGCAAGCGCCCGGAAATCTGCTGCAGATATTCGACGACGCGCGAGCGCGCCCAATACGCATCCGTGCCGTCTTCAAACACGACATATACATAAGAATCCCCGAACATCGTCTGTCCGCGCACGGCTTTGACATGCGGTGCTGCCAGGAGCGAACTAACCAGCGGATAAGTCACCTGGTCTTCAATGATGTTCGGCGGCTGACCTTCCCAGGTCGTGTGCACGATCACTTGCACGTCGGAAATGTCCGGCAGCGCGTCTAGCGGGATGCGTCGCAACGCCCAGATGCCGCCGCACACAAGCAGAGTTGTTCCCGCGAGAACGAGGAAGCGGTTGCGCGCGCACCAATCGATCAGCCGCGAGATCATGTCACATGCCTCCCGCAGCGTTCACCGTGAGTTGCTTGCTCGCGGCGACTTGCCCGTTTTTCCGCGCGATCAGCGTG
>Ga0134073_10000213_pt1 | contig 9137 bp, 10 predicted proteins | sample 15_taG_28_FD_123128 | JGI IMG/M metagenome (GOLD analysis project Ga0134073, IMG submission 123128) | Grasslands soil microbial communities from the Angelo Coastal Reserve, California, USA - 15_D_Wat_20cm_5_24_1 metaG | ecosystem: Environmental > Terrestrial > Soil > Grasslands ... | reverse complement strand
GGTGCACGTCGGTATGGCAATCCTGGCAGTTCTTCCCCACATCCGTGAAAACCGGCTTCACATGGCACTGCGTGCACTCCACTTTTTCGTGCATGCCCCGCAGCGGATACTTCGTTTTATTGTGGTCAAACTCGGGAACAGCCTTGATGGGCCGCCAAGCCGTGGCCGTGTGACAGTTCTCACACGGAATTGCCAGCTCCCCGTGCGGACTACGCGTAGTCTGCCGCTGAGGCGCTGGAGCCGGAGCGTTGGCTGGCCATGCAAACAGCAAGAGCCAGCTTAGGACTTGAAGTAGCGCGTTCGTAACCGCCCCCTAACCTACAAGATACCCTCAACTTGTTGCTGGGCCGGGAGTCAGTCGTTCAAGGGATGACCTGATTCTAGTACTAGGAAAAGACCTCAACAACTGTACGCTTGGACAGTTCTAGGCCAGCGAGTAGGGCACCCTTGGAATGCGACTCAGTACAGCATCGACCCAAACTGAGCATGTAACATTGGTGGCAGATTGAAATCTGCGCCGTGCCCTGGTTTGGAGGTTTGGAGTTGGGGGAAGAAGACTGAAGCGACTTAATTAGCCAGAGCGAAGTTAGTTAGTTAGTTAGTTAGTTAGTTAGCCCGTCCCGCAGCCGCAAGAAGGAGTAAGCGTACTACAACCGGATTCTTATCTGCTGGCGTGTGCGATTACCTCTAGGACGGTTTCACGTCGGGGCCATGGCAGTCCGCGCACTTCGACGGTGCCTTCTTGTAGATAATAACGGGCTTGCCCGCGACAAGCTGCGTTTGCATGTGACATTTATCACACGGCACCTTTTCATGGGCCCCTTTCAAGGAAAAGTTCGTCTGCGTCTCGTGGTTAAAGATAGACGGAACCCAGCGCTGCGAATTGTGACAATCCGCGCAATGAGTTTTCCCGGACTTCGCAAATTGGCCGGCATGAGCATCCTTGTGGCAATCCTCGCAAATCTGTGAGGTGCCCTTGAATTGCACTTTCGTGGCTCCTGGCGGAATCTTGTGGCAATCCCCACACTTCACCGAGCGATGCGCGCCGAGAAGGGGAAACTTTGTCTTCGAGTGGTCAAAGCCGCTGATATTCGCCCAGGACCTCGTGTCGTGGCAAGCTTCGCAGCCTAGAGGTGTGCCGTCGGAGCGGCGTTGGGCCATCTTATCGTTGAATTCGCCGTGATGCGGGTCCTTGTGACACGCCGTACAGCTCATGTCTTTGAAACGGAAAGGCAGAATCTTATCGGTCCTGCCAGCCAGCCCTACTTTGTGGCAATCAGAGCAGGGGACCGCCAGGTGTGCCCCCGTCAGGGGGAAGTGGGTCTTCTTGTGCATCACTACAGTGAAGGTCGACTGATGGAAATCCTTGACGGTATGGCAGTCCTCGCACTTATTCTGATACGGCGCGGCGGCAAACTGGCCGTCGTGGGCATCTTTGTGGCAATCCGTGCAGGCTGCGAACTTAACTTTGTAAATCGTATCCTTGCCCGCCGGTAGATGGCACTTATCGCATTCCACCTTGATGTGCTTGCCCCGTAGCGGGTACTTAGAAGTGTCATGCTCTTTTGCGCCAAAGAGCGATGGCTTCCAGCCCTGGACCGTATGGCATTCCGCGCATTCCCCCTTCTTCGGCCGCGATGCAAACTGGCCTTTATGCGGGTCCGGCTTGTGGCAGTCGGCACAATTCGCAAATGGCAACTGTTTCTTAAAGTCGCCGTTCACATGGCACTGCGTGCAGGCCACGGTTGCGTGTTTCCCTAGCAAAGGATATTTCGTCTTTGAGTGGTCGAAGGAAAACGCGGGGAGCAATTTCTTCCATCCTGCCGTGGTGTGGCAAACTTCGCAACGCTGTTTGAATGAGCCTTTGTGCGGATCGATATGACAATCGATGCAGGCCGAAAACTTCATGTCCTTGTAGCGCACCGGCCCGCCGGGGAAATCTGGCTTATGGCATTTCTCACAGGCCACCTTCATGTGCTCGCCGGTCAACGGATAACGTGTCTTCGAGTGGTCGAATTGCTTGGCGGCCTTCCAATCCGTAAAGTTGTGACATTGCAGGCAGTTGTTGCCTAGCTGCCCTTTGTGCGGATCCTTATGACACGTCACGCAATCCTGGGACAGACCAAAGAAAGATTTGGAAAGATCCTTTATCTTAATGAGGGAACGTTCCGCGGACACCATGTACATCGGTGAGTGACACTTTTCGCAGGGAGTCTCGGCGTGCTTCCCCTCCAGCTTGTAACCCGTTAGCCGGTGGTCAAATTGCTTTTGCGACGGCTCCCAGTGGATTAGGTTGAAATCCTCACCGTTATGTTCCAGATGGCAGCGAACGCAGTCCTTCCCGTTGGGGTTGGCCATTTGCAGCTGGTAGTGATAGCCGTGCTTGGCGCTGAGGCGCCCGGCAATCTCCTTGTGGCAATCCAGACACTTAAAAGTCGGGGTGCTAGTACCGAATTGGTGACAACTCGCGCATTGGGTGGTGCCGGTTAGAGATTGATGTGCTTTGGAAAGCGGTCCCGGTGAGATTTGGGCATGCAGGGGAACTGCGGTTACTAAAAAAAATATAAGAAAACACGCCGACCCAAATGCCCCTTGCAAGAAGATCTGCCAGGGCCATTTGAATACGCCCTTCGTGCCGCTTTCGAAGTACTGCAAGCAATCCTCCGTTTAGATCGGGCATGGGGTTCGAACCAGGATTCCGCGACTTGGGTACAACACAATAGCACGACCGCAAGCAATCCGAGTCACGGAGTTCCGTCGGTACTTATTCTGGAATAGTTGTCCGTCCAGCCGGTCGCGGGCAACTTGCATTTAAGAATACTTAAGGCTCAGATTCAAGCGCGGGCAGACCTGCCTGATTTATCCTGAAGAATTATGGCGCGCCCGGGGCGATTTGAACGCCCGACCTCTGGTTCCGGAGACCAGCGCTCTATCCAGCTGAGCTACGGGCGCGCGGTGAGCGCTCCTCAGAAAAGGTTGAGCGAGCGCGCAACGAGAAAGAAGCCCATTGAACCTAGACATTCTATCCTGTCTAATGCGCTCGCGCCAGGACGCATTCCCCTGGCCATTCTGTCCTCACTCTTTGCTTTCGCAAATCGAGAGCGCCAGATTACCCGATCGCGTGGGAACGTATGCTTTTGGCAAGTTTTTCGATTTCCTCCGCTTTCTTGAGCATAGGTACGGAAAGTACCTGAACGGAATCGGTTTTTTCCACCTCGGCTTTCAATTCGCTAGCCAATTGAAAAAGCCGCTCGATACTTTTTCTGATGTCCTTCTGGTTGGCCTCCAGCATGGCCTTCGAGTCGATCTTGGGCTCGCCAGTGTCTTCGTCTCGCAGCTGTGGCTTGGGAGTAGGTTTAGGCGGGGCTTCTTGGGCGCGTATGGTATAGCTCGCGAGCCCAAGAGACGCACTCGAAACCACAAACATGCTCAGAAATCTTCGTCTCGAATCTGTCATTTTAACAAGCTCCCTTTGTGACCACCGATCTCCACCCCATCCGCAACTGCGCTTCCAATGTTATACTCCCCCCTTCATAGAAATCATGCCTAGTTCTTTGAATCATTGGGTGGAATTGACCCTTTCTCATGCCCTGCGATTGTTGGGCATCCTTGTCATTGCGCTAGTACTGAACCGTCTGCTCCGGGCAGCAAGCAAACTGATCGTCAAGCCGGCAACGGGACAAACACGGCAGTCGCAACTCCGCGAGCAACAAACCCGCACTTTAGCAGGGATCGTTTATAGCGCGGGGAGCAAGGTGGTCTGGACGGTCGCGCTGCTGATGGCGCTGCACGAGTTCATGGACGTAACGCCCGCCGTGGCGCTCGCAGGGCTTGCCATCCTGTCTTTGGGACTTGGCGCGCAAAACTTGGTTCGCGACGTGATTAGCGGGTTCTACATTGTGTTAGAGGACCAATTTGTAGTGGGCGACACGGTTCAGATTTCTGATTACACAGGTAGGGTGGAACATCTTACGTTGCGCCGGACAGTCCTTCGCGATGCCCGCGGGGCGCTAGTGACCATCGCCAACGGCGAGATCCGTAGCGTTAGCAACCTCAACCGCGACTGGTCGCAGGCTTTTGTGGACGTTTCCTTGTCGCCCGAAACTCCTGTCGAGAAAGCGCTAAAGGCCCTGGAAGTCGCCGCCGCAGCATTGCGTGCCGATCCGGCATGGTCGCAAGCGCTTGTGGATGTGCCACGGATCTTGGGCGTTCAAGATTTCGACCGACATGCTTCCACGATTCGACTGCAGGTGCGAACCGCGCCGACGCGCCAGGATGAAGTGGCGCGGGAGCTGAGGCGCCGCATTCAAGCGGAGCTTCTCAAGCAAGGCATACCCGTATCGAGCGTGCAGCGCATCGAACTTACCGGCGTATCTGATTCGTTGCAGAAAGCCGCGCAGTCGGATCCTGCAAGTTAGCCCAGGAGGATTCGCCATGGCCCAGATTACGTACGACGAAGTAAACCTTATGCTTCGGCTGTACGACTTGCGCCGCGAGCCACGCCTGCGGCAGGCGCGCGCCTGGTTTACCGACAACTTCCATCCCACCTCTCCGGAAGACATGGTAGAGAAATACCCGCAAGGCAGCGAAGAGAACACCTACATTCGCATGGTCATCAGTTATTGGGAAATGGTCGCGAGCATCGTGAATCGCGGCCTCATCAACGATGAACTTTTTTTTGAAAGCAATGGAGAAATCTGGGTAGTGTGGGATCGCATGCGCACCATCGTTCCCACCTGGCGTGCGGCCTTCAAGAACCCTCACCTGTTCCAGAACATTGAAGAAACCTGCAAGCGCTTGGAAGCTTGGAGAGAGAGGCGGGCTCCCGGGTCTACAGCCGCGATGCGTCAGATGCTGGGCCAGTCGAAATCCAAGACAAAGGCAATCTGAACTTTTATGGGCGCGGCCCCGGGACATCGCCATTATAGAGCATTGCGTTCGGTTGCATTATTGCCTGCGGCGCATGAGTTCGCGAGCCACAAGCGCATGGTCCGGTGGCGTTTGGGGAATTGCCGTTTTGACGCAGTTTCGTCCTGCGGCCCTTGCGCTGTAGAGAGCGGTATTCACCTCGTGAAGCAATTCCACCACGGACAGATAACCCACTCCTAGCTTACCAATGGCCCAAAGCTCATGGAAATGGAAACGCTACCGGCAGAAGTCTCCACTGCACGCTCGCAGATGGTCCTTTTGAATTTTTTCGGCGCGCGCCAAACCGTAAGCCGGATCACAGTTTTCCTCTCGCGCTTCGATGAGCCGGTCTTCGAGGTCCAGGATACGCATTCCCGTGCCCAAACTTGTTCCGCCCTAAGCGTTCGAGCTTTCGCCACGGCCTCGGCCGCTTCGCCAGCAGCAAGGTTCGAGAGCATGCCCTTCAAGCCGCGGGCCTCCAAAACAACGCGCGATGCGTCCACAGAACGGCCTCACGCAAGGCCTGATGACGCTGTGGGAACTCTTCCTGGAAGATCGATAGCAGGTCCCTGGCCAGTTCCCGGTCGTGTTCCGAGCGCGCGAGCAACTCCTCGAGGTCTATGAAGTACTCCGTCATCGGGTTCTCCCCTTCCTCGGCGCGCCCACGGAAGACGCGAACCTCCGAATTCATAAGTTTTGGCGCAAACACCAACCCACTTAGGCAAGGGCAAGACGGTGCCCACAGCGGCCCACCTCCCAGTCCCCTATTTGATTGACGGGATTGGAGTTCGCTTCTGAATTGCGGATTCTGGGAAAAGCTACTAAATTTGCAGCGGTGGAACAAAACGAAAGAACTTGGTTCAATCTGAAACGTCGGACGAGGAGATCAAAGAGCCGTGCCGACCGAGGTGCCGGCCGCAGCAAAGACTGTGGGCATCTCCTCTTGGGCAAACGAGAGGAAGCATTTCACGACGGTCGGGTCGAACTGGGTGCCGCTCGACTCCGATAGCCGGCGCATGGCCTCTTCGAAGGGCAAGCCTTTGCGGTAGGGACGGGAAGATACCATGGCATCGAAGGCGTCGGTGACAGAAACGATCCTCGATACAATCGGGATTTCCGTCCCCTTAAGTCCTGCAGGATAGCCCTTCCCGTCGAAGAACTCGTGATGATGGAGAATGTCGAGAGCAGCGCGCTCAAATCCTGGAAGCATACGAAGAACCGCCCAGCCGTATTCGGGGTGTTTCTTCATCAGCGCGTATTCTTGGTCGTCGAGGCGGCCCGGCTTACGCAGGATGGAATCTGGGATTCCCACTTTGCCGATATCGTGAAGAAGAGCCGCAACTTCAAGATTTTGAAGCGATGTTTCTTCGAGACCGAGCTCTTGTCCCACGCGCATCCCCCATTCGGCGAGGCGCGTGCTGTGTACTCCGGTGTTAAGATCCTTTAAGTCGAGCAGTTGGTTGAAGGCGCAGATGACGGAATTGCGCAACGCCAAAGCCTGCTCTTCAAGCTGCTTGATCCGGAGGGACTCCGGCGCCAAAAGAAGCTGGGAGCTTGCCGTTGGCGCCGGAATTTGCCCCTTGAACATCAGCTGTTAGAAGCAGAGCCACGAACAGGAACAGGAACTGGAAGTTGAGCTGGAGCCGTTCACCCACGCAGAAACGGCTTGATAGACATTGAGACGGCCGTGGTTCAGGTCCGGCGTGAGAAGCTGTGCGTTCGCCAAGGCATTAGCGGCCTGCGATTGATTGAGGCTGGACTGCTTGGCACTGAGGAGCAGCGCCACCGTGCCGGCCACCATCGGCGAACTGAATGATGTACCCGATTCGCTGGCATACGTACCACCAGGATAGGTGCTGATGACGTTTTCTCCGGGAGCCGCAATCCAGACATCCGTGGACCCGTAATTGGAGAAGGAGGAGCGGCTGTCCCAATCGGTGGTTGAAGCAATTCCAACAACGTTACCCTTCATGGCCGCGGGGTAGACCGGCGCGCTCGTGTTTTCGTTACCGGCGGCCGCCACGAGAACAACTCCGGCCTTATTGGCGTAGGAGACGGCTCGATTCAAGGCGGACGACGAAGAGCTTAGGTCGAAGCTCATGTTCACGACATTGGCGTGATTCTGGACCGCGTAGTAGAGAGCAGCGATGATGTTCGAAAGATAGCCTGTCCCTTTCGCTGAGAAGGCCTTGAGCGGGAGGATCTTGGCCTTGGGAGCGACGAGGTGGACGAGCCCGGAAGTCATCGTGCCGTGCCCGAAAGCAACATATGGAGAGCCATCCAGAACCGCGGCCGTGGACTGATCCAAGACGGCAGCGGTGGATTGCTGGACGTAGCCGGACTGTTGATCCTGAGCGTTGGTATCCGTGTCCCCACTCTGCATCCCGGTCACATCCAGCCATTCGGAGGCGCCTGGCTGGTTTCGCGTAAAGTCGTAGCCTTGCAGGAGGACCGGATACAGAGCTGGGTGATTGGGGTCGACGCCGGTATCAATGACCGCGACTATTCCCGTACCAGAAATCCCAAAACCATTCTGCGCATCCCGAAGCCGAATGATCTGCGCTGCGGGCTGCGCCGCATAGCCATGCCAAACTACTGTTCCGTAGTAATTCACTAGAGCCGTGTCATAGAGACCGGACGGGATGCTGGGCAGGTTTGGCGCCGGAATCGGGAGGAGGCTGTCCGCCTCCACGCTGACAATCCCGAGCAGCGATTCCGTGAGTGTGAGCGTGCCATTCACAAGATTGGCCAGCAAATTATTGGTCGAGGTCACCAAGAAGGTCTGGCCGACCGGGCCATCCAGCGATCCCTGGACCTGACAACTCAGGAGGTTGCAAAGATTTAGGACGGAGGACAAGCCGCCCGTGGATACGACGACATAGCGTTGCTGCGCAGCGGCCGGCCGTGACGAAGCCAGCGTCAGGACAATCATGGCAAGGAGTATGGCGGTCCTGCGTTTCATAGGTCACGACCCGAAAAGGGCCTCCTAGATGTGAATTCCTCAGCTATCGGTCGATGGATTTCCGGCAAGTTTCGCGGGAGAAACCCACCGTTCCAATAGTACGATCAGGCCTTCGTACCCAACCAAATTTGCCAGGCGGCCCCGGTACTTCCGTACCAACGCCGCACTGCGGAGCAAATTTGAGGGTGGCGGACATCATTTGTCATCCTGCGAAAGACGGCCAAGCGCGTCGCGGAGCGAAATCACAATGGGCTCGCCACGCGAGCCTGCAAACGTGATTCGCAGGTCACCGCTGTTCTTGATCTCGCAAGTGAACTCTCCATGCTGATTGCTCACCGCATGTACCACATGACCGCACAGATTGGAGAGCGTGACGTTCACGTCTTTGCCGACGATCCCGGGATTGCTCAAATCCAGCAACTGGCCGGTGACCAGGAGATCGTTGCTGCCGGGTTTGGCTTCAATCTGCAAGTCAATTTGAAATGGATCCGCGCGATAGAGCATCTGTCTTGAATCCGTAGCCGCCGACCGAGCTCCTTCGACAACGGGCTGCAAAAAGCTGTCGAAGAGGACCGAAATCCGGCTCCGGGATTCCTTTCTTTGACCCTGCCAGCCAGAGGCCGCAAAAGCCGCCTTGACGACTCTCAGGCTGTCAGCCGGCGGCTGGTAGTTCTTTTCGGCGGCCGCCGATTTCTGCACGCGCTGCCACATCGACGCCGTTTCTTGGCAACGCCTGCATCCCTGTTTCAGATGGTTCTCCATTTCTGTCTGATCCCTCGGAGAGACCGTCCGATTCACAAAATCGATCCACTCCTTCGTCGTAAAATGCTTCATGGTCGCCCCCAAAGTCCTTCTCCGTCCCAGCCACTCCACAGTAGTCGGGCAGCCCTTACCAACGCTCGTTGTATAAGGGCACAGAAAGGGTCAAAAAATACGTGAAACGGTAAGGCAGAGATTTTTAATTAAGTCCATTCGAATCAGTCAGTTTGCCGACAAGGACGAACGGCGCCCAATAAAAGGGATGGGGTTTTTTCTGACGCAGTTCCTGCATGGCGATTTGCAAAGCCCCCGCCATGTCGGTCCCCTGAATGTAACGCTCGTAGAAATGACCCATCAGCTGGGCGGTGCTCTCATCATGAACGTCCCACAGCGAGAGCAGCAAAGTGGTCGCCCCGGCGCAGAACAGGCCGCGCTGAAGGCCCAACAGCTCGTCGCCGGCGGCCACAAAGTTCATGCCGGTGGCGCAGCCACTCAAAGTGACCAGCCG
>Ga0134073_10000212_pt1 | contig 9139 bp, 10 predicted proteins | sample 15_taG_28_FD_123128 | JGI IMG/M metagenome (GOLD analysis project Ga0134073, IMG submission 123128) | Grasslands soil microbial communities from the Angelo Coastal Reserve, California, USA - 15_D_Wat_20cm_5_24_1 metaG | ecosystem: Environmental > Terrestrial > Soil > Grasslands ... | reverse complement strand
GTGTTTACCCAAAAACCGAATATCCGGACACCCGAGGCGGTGGTCGAGAGTTTGTTTGCCGAGTCCTCTAAACCTCACCCAACCAAACGCTGTCACCGGCCGGAGCAGAAGCGCGTGTGGGCCAGCCTGCTTTTGAGCAAGGATGCCTTCATCGCCCAAGTGCAAGGCGGAAGCTCGTTGCCAAAAAGTAGCCACACCCTTTGGTTTTTGAAAACGTGGGAATTCTGCTCTTGGTTGGCCCAGCTCGTCCCGTTGAGCCCGCCACCGCTCCACCCTCCATCCTAACCGTTCCCTGCTTAATACCGGACGACTTAATACCCGCCTTGCTGTCTCCCGACATGTCGATTCCCTAAACCACGAAGCACCAGCCCACACCGCGCTTTTCTCAACTCTTCAGCCTTGGACTTTCAACCTTGGCCCTACCCTGCCAGGGCTGCTCGATCAGACTTCGCCGGAGGCAGGCACGGGCTCCGTATCCTCCTTACGTGCGGGCGAGCGGTGCGGAGCTTTAATGACCAGGATGACGGCCGTAAGAATGACGACGGCGGCCACAATGGTACGCAGCGAGATGGTCTCGTCGGCAATGAGCCAGCCGAGAAACAGGGCGACCACGGGATTCACAAACGCGTAGGTGGCCACGCGCACGGCGGTGCTCTTCTGCAGAATGTAAATGTACGCGCTGAGGCCAATGCCCGAGCCGAATACGATGAGGTAAGCCAGCGCGATCCAGGAGCGCGCGGTGACCGCGGCAAAATGGAAGCGTTGAAATTCTCCGGTGAGAAGCCCAGCAAAAAGGAGGACCGTGCCGCCCGCGAAGCTTTGCATGGACACTCCCAGGAGGGCGGAGTTGGGCATGCCGCCATGCTTCGAATAGATCGAGCCGCAGGCCCAGGCAAACGAAGCGAACACCAGAACAGCGACGCCGCGCGGATCCACGCGTGCCGAATTGCCAAGATGCGCGGGCCCGACAAGCAGCACCATTCCGGCAAAGCCCAGAATGAGTCCGAGGATCACTTTGGGTACGGGTCGGTGGCCGCCAGGGCGAAGCCAGTCCACAATGACCAGCCAGAGAGAGACCATGGTCACCAGCAACGCCGTTATCCCCGAGGGAACGATTTGTTCCGCCCAACTGACCCCGCCATTTCCGGCAAACAGCAGCAGGAAACCGGTCACCGCGGCCGTCTTCCAGTGGGTGCTGGTAGGTCGAACGCCTGTTTTCCAGCGAAGTATGGGATAGAGGAGCAGCCCCGCGGTAAAATGACGCAGTCCAGCCAGCATGAGCGGAGGAATGGTCTCGACGCCGATGCGGATGGCCAGATAGGTCGAGCCCCAGAGCAGGTAGACCGCGGCAAAAGCAGCCAGCACGAGCGGGGCCGCGGCACCGGCATGAACGTGGGAGTGGGGCGGAAGCGCGGGAGGGCGAGTAGCATTGGAGGTCTCTGTTAGGGTGCACGTGGTCGACATAGTTGCGCCAAGGTTTACGAATAGCCGGGACTGAAAAACGAGTCCATCCGAAAAAGAGCAGCGAAGAAGAAACCAACAAACCATCCACAATTCGGAGCGAACGGCAAACCATTACGAATACCGGGAAACTGCGGAAGTGTCGAGGACCATATTGGTTGGGCTTTCGCGGAAGGAATGTACAGAATGTGGTGGGCGAGTTTACGTACCATTACCAGATGTTAGACGATAGGACACTCTCAGGTTTTTCTAGAGATTGACTTCGACTTTTTGTTTTGCGATCTTGACCTTCCACACTGCACAGCGTGGTTGGGGTAATTCCAGAAAGTAAGAAAGTTAGACAGTTGCAGTAGCTTGTTAGGCCAAAGCCAACAGTAGCGAAGTTTCGTCTCTGAGGGGCGAAATGAACGCGACGAGACACGCATTCTCAGTCGAACCTTGGCCAGACAGGTCCGCCATCGAGCCGCAAGAAGCAGCTGCGGCACCACATGCCGCGCAGGTAGCGAAGCCGCTCAACGCGACCACGGGGCCGCAACTTGTCACCGCGGCGCCTGCGGTTGTGCCAGAATTGCCGCGTACCCCCGCGCTGCGCGTGCTTCCCCTGCTGAGCTCTTCCCTGCCGCGGCAATTCGTTCGCGTGCCGACGCATGCAGTCGGCGTGCATCCCGAGCAGCGGCAATATCCGCGCGCCAAGCTGAGGCTGTCGTTGCGGCTTCGCGCGGTGGGGGGCGTGCCGGAGAAATATCCCGTCACGCTGGTGATGCGCAACATCAGTTCGACGGGCGTCTATTTCCTGTGCCCGAGGCCATTGCCCTTCGGAGCGTCGATCGAGCTAGAGGTTGTGCTGGTGAGCAAGCCCATGGGACTCGGCAGCGTGGTGATGACCACGCTCGCGCATGTGTGCCGTGTTGAAGCGGCAGCCATGCCGAGGTGGTATGGATTGGCGGCGTGTTTTGATGATGTGCAGTTCGATCACGACGATTATCTGCCTTCGCGCTTTTTGAAGCCTTGAGTTCTCCCGAACGGTTTCTCTCCAGTCCTTCTCTCGAAACAATCCAAGCGGCATTGTTCTAGCATGCTACCTGAGTTGAGAAATCCTTCGGACCCCAAACTAGGCGGTCCTCAGGATGACAAGCTGGGTGCGTCTCAGTGGGCAAAAGAAAACGAAAGCTTACGAACGAGCGGGCGAATAGAAAATTTCTGTTACTCTGAGGCGCGATGGCAGCAAGGCAGAACGGGAGTTTGCGTGGCGTGCTGTTCGATTGGGATGGCACGCTTATCGATTCCTACCATGCTGATACTTCGGCGTACCTAGCGATGTTCCGAGAAATGGGTATCGCGTGGGGCATCAAGGAATTGGAGAGGCACTATTCGCCGAACTGGTATCAGGTGTATCGCGCGGCGAAATTGCCGCGAAAGCTTTGGGACGAGGCTGACCGCGCGTGGCGCGAGCATTATGCGAAGCACCGGCCCCAATTGATTCCTGGGGCGCGGCGGGTGTTGCATGCCCTTCGAACGAAACACACTCTTGGCTTGGTGACGAGCGGGGATCGCGACCGCGTGGTGCGGCAATTGCGGGAGTTTCGGCTGACGCGGCTTTTTTCCGCGCGCGTATGCAGCGGGGATACGTTGAGAAAAAAGCCGCATCCTGCGCCGCTGCGGCTTGCGTTGCGACAAATGGAATTGCAAGCGGCGTGCTGTGTTTATGTTGGCGATGCGCCGCAGGACGTGGAGATGGCGCGAAGCGCAGGGGTATTGGCGATCGGGGTCATCGGTCCGTTCCCGACAGAGAAGCGGCTGCGCGCGGCGCGGCCGGAATTTTTGATCGGATCGCTGGAAGAACTGCCGAAGGTTTTGGAGCAGGTGCGCAATGGAGTGAAGTAGTTTTTAGTTTTCAGTTTTCAGGTTTTGGGACTTAGTCGGCCGCTGCTTTTTCGCCCGCAACCTGCGAGAAACAGATCCCTCACTCCCGCATCCGGAGCGCAAGAAGCGCGCTGCGCTCGGGATGACAATTAAGAAAGTACTTGAACAAGGGTTACGGATTCGCGGGTGTCGGCCGCTTGGCGGGGGCCGTGACTTGAGGAGTGGCAGGAAAGGGCTTGAAATCGGTCCACTTGATGACGATGCGCACGGGAATCTGCTGTCCGTTTTTTAGTTCCGCGGTGTCATCGGAACGCGAATAGTTCGGGAACCAGTATTTTCCTGCAACGTTTTCGCGGTAGGTTTCGAACAAGTTAAAGGGCAAGTCTTTGATAACCTGGATGGGGCCGAGATCGGTCATCCACTGCCCGTAGGTTTTCACTACTTCGAGGTACTGCGAATCGACCCAAACGACGCCATCGAAATACGCCTTCTGGCGTTCGAGAATCTTGGGCTTCACTTGAAAAATGTAGCAGTTAACCTCATCGACTTGTTCTTTGCCCAGATATTTCAAGTTGTAATTGGCAAGCTGAGCCGTGGTCAGAGGAAATGCGGGAATGCGCTGCAAGCCTTCGAGATCTTCCGAACGAACAAAGAAGTGCTGCATGGTGGATTGCGGGCGCTGCACGACTTGTTCATAGACTTTTCCGTCGGCGTCGCGCGCAGGCTCCATCACCAGCACGTATTCTCCCGTGGGCTTGCCGTCCGGGCCGAACTCCTCGATGCGAATGGTTTTCTTGTAAGTGAAATGCGCGCGCATCGCAAGATACTGATCTTCCTTCTGAGAAAAACGCTGGATGATTTCGGATTCGGGAAGCGAAGGCGGCGCGGGAGGTTCGGGCTCGTTGCCGATGCGCACAACGTGATGGTCGGGCGGAGGGGCCATGGGACCTTGTGGAGCGTCTTGGGCAAGAAGCGGAAAGGCGCCAAGCGGCAGTGCCAAGAAAAGAGCGGAAAGCAGCGAAAAATTGCGAAAGCGGCGAGGATTCCGTTTGGCTTGCGTCATAACTATTTTAGATGCGCGCAATGTTCTCTCGGGCGGCCTAGCAGAAATGAGGCCGCTGGATACCGCTCTTCAGTTCACAGTGTAGCGCAAGCGGGAACAAAGCCACTACCGAGCATTATCGCGGCTTGCAAAATATGGAGCGGTGCGAACAGCGAAGAAAAGCAGCGGCAAGCCGCCGCACTCCAAGATGGTCTCGTTGCATCGTTGGGGGAGTCAGTGGCGGATAATTTCTTGGCACCGATGAGAAAGAAACGGCGCGCGTCTGCTACAATTTTGCGACCTGTGAGCGAGGCAAAGTTAGCCAAACGGTATTTTGTATCGGGAATGGTCTAACGTGTGGGCTTTCGCCTCTACACGCAGCGCTTCGCAGAGCAGCTTCGAGTCAGCGGTTTCGTGAGAAATCTTTGGGACGGGCGGGTGGAAGTGTTTGCCATGGGGACGCCGGAACAGCATAAGGAATTGCGAAAGCTCCTGGAGCGCGGGCCAATGGGATCCGATGTCACGGGTGTATTGGAAGAGCCCGCGGCGGTAGAGGCGCAGTACGAAGTTGGGTTTGTGATCAGTCCGAGTGCGTGAAGTGCTTTGAAAGACAGAACGGCGAAAAGCAGATTCCTCGGGCAAACACCGCCCTCGGAAGGACAAGCGGGCAACTTTTTTAGCAAACCGAGCAAGTTTGTGCCACGCGATGAATTGCATGGAACCCAAATGCGAGGAGGAGAACGGGTGAATGAATGATCTGAAGAAATTGATCCGCGAAGTGCCGGATTACCCGAAGCCGGGAATCTTGTTCTACGACATCACCACGCTGCTGAAGGACAAGCAGGGCTTTCACAAGCTGGTAGACCGGCTGTGCGATCACTATAAGGGCCACACGATTGACGTGGTGGCAGGCATCGAGGCGCGCGGATTTATTTTTGCACCCGCGCTGGCGTACCGGCTGGGAGCAGGTTTTGTGCCGGTGCGCAAACCGAAGAAACTGCCGTCCAAAACAGCGAGCATTTCGTATGCGCTGGAATACGGTACGGACACGCTCGAGATTCACGAGGATGCGGTGAAGCCCGGGCAGCGCGTGATTATTTGCGACGACTTGCTGGCGACGGGCGGAACGGCTTCGGCGACGGCAAAGCTTGTGCAGAAGCTGGGAGGGACGGTGGAAGGCGCGGCGTTTGCGGTGGAGCTGACGTTTCTCGGCGGGCGCAAGAAGCTGAATGGCGTGGATGTGTTTTCGCTGATTCAGTACGACAAGTAAGAGATTCCTCGAGTCGTCCGTTGTTGCGTGTTGCCATTGGCCTCCGTTAAAGTGCCATCAAGTCGGGATCCCTCGGCCGCAGAAAACGCGGCCCCGGAATGGCCGTTTCGCTGGTTTTTAACCGCTTCGGAAGAAACGAGCGTTGAGTTAAGCTGCATTCATTTGGTTCGAGAAGCGGCCTTACGCTGACGGAGGGCTTCAAAGAGGACCACGCCGGCGGCGACGGAAACGTTGAGGGATTTGACGGGGCCGGTCGTGGGAAGCGAGACGACAAAATCGCAGCGCTTGCACGTCAATTCGTGCAGACCCTGGCCTTCGCTGCCGAGAACGATGCCTACCGGCGAAGTGTAGTCCACTTCGGTGTAAGTTTTTTCCGCGTTTTCGTCTAGCCCCACGAGCCAGTAGCCGACTTCCTTTAGTTCTTCCATGGCGCGCGCGAGATTCGTCACTTTGGCGACGGGCAGGTGCGCCAGCGCACCGGCGGAAGAGCGCGCCACGGTGTCGCTGAGGCCAGCGGCGCGGCGCTCGGGAATCACCACGCCGTGCGCGCCCGCAGCCAGGGCCGTTCGAACGATGGCGCCCAGGTTGTGCGGATCTTCCACGCCGTCGAGCAGGACGATGAGACCGATTTGGCCGCGGGCTTGAATCGCGGTTGCGAGGATATCCTGCAACGTGGCAGCGGCGCGCGCAGCGGCTACCGCGACAACCCCTTGGTGATCTTTCGAATTGGCCAGGCGGTCGAGCTGATTGCGGTCTTCGAAGCGCACGGGAATTCTTTGTTTGCGCGCGAGCTGAACGATTTCTTCGATGCGCGTGTCCTGGCGGCCCTTGGCGATGGCGATGCGGTCGATGGGGCGCTGGGCTTCGAGTGCTTCTTTGACCGCGTGGATGCCGGTGAGCTTGTCCATGGAATGCACAGTGTAACGTCGAAGACCAAGAGTGGAAAGGAATCTGAAGAGCGGCCCGCCTAGGAAGCAGGCCCTACGGGGCGAGTTTAATCGAGGGCGGAACAGAATTCGAGAATGCGGGTGCGGGCGGATTTGACGGGGACGGCAAAGGGCAGAGGAGCGGCTTCGTCGAGGAGCAGGATGACGCGGTCGAGCGAGCCGTCGCCGGGGCGGCCGGCGAGCGCCACGCGCAGGGGATAAAGCAGTTCGCGGCCGGGCAATTGGAGTGCTTCTTTCAGCTTTGTGACGATTTCTTTGAGGCGTTCGGAGTTCAGCGGCGCGCCGTCCAATAGCAGCAGCGCCAAGTGACGTAGGACATCGCGCGCGGCGTAGCGCGCGAGGACTTCGTGCGTGGCCACGCGCGATAGGGTTTCTTGCGCATCGTAATGAAAGACCAGCGAGAGCAGTTCGGTAAGGGCTGCGCGGTCAGGGGTTTGCGTGCCAAGAATCGCGGCGGCGTGGGCACACCAGGCATCGATTTCGGGAGTGGGACCGACTGTCAGCCAGCCGCGTTCGCGGAGAATGGCGAGGACGTCGGTCGACCTAAAGGGATTGGCGGCAATGGCGGGTGCGTTTGATTGTTGGTCGGAGTCCATCGTGTTAACAGCTCAAGGCTCCAGTGTAAGACGCGGCACGACTTCGCAGAAGAAGACGCGCACGGCATGCCGTGCCCCTACACGGAGGAGAGCGTGGCGACGACGTGGGCGGCAATGGCTTCGCCGCGGCCAATAGCGTCGACACCTTCGTTGGTTTTGGCTTTGAGGTGGATTTGGTCGGACGAAACGCCGAGCGCTTTGGCCAGGGCTTCGCGCATCTTCGGAAAATGCGGGCCGAGCTTTGGCTTCTCAGTAATCACGACGGCGTCGACGTGCTCGATGGCGAAGTTTTTGTCCGCCAGCAAATTTTTCGCGTGCTCCAGAAAAAGCAGGCTGTTCGCGCCTTTCCACTTCGGATCCGTATCCGGAAAATGCGTGCCGATATCACCGAGTCCCGCCGCGCCGAGGAGCGCATCGCACATCGCATGCGCGAGCACGTCGCCATCGGAATGGCCCACCGGCCCTTTATCGAACGGCAATTCGATGCCACCGACGATAAGCTTTCGCCCCTCGGCCAAGCGATGCAAATCGTAACCGATGCCGCAGCGCGTGCTCATGCTTTTTTGCTTTCGCGGTCGAGGTAAAAGCGGGCGAGTTCCATGTCGGCGGGCTTGGTGATTTTCATATTGCGCTCGGAGCCGAGCACAACGTGCACGTTGTGGCCCAGGCGCTCGACAAGGCCCGCCTCGTCCGAGGCGTTCACGCCGTCGGACTGCGCACGGGCAAACGCTTCTTTGAGGAGCTTGGTCGCAAAAACCTGAGGCGTCTGCGCCAGGACCAGGCGCTCGCGCGGAATCGTGCCGGTGATGAGGGCGACGTCTTCCGGCAGGCTGGCGCGCTTCACTTCTTTCACGGTATCCATCGCCGGGATGCCCAGAATCGCGGCCTGGCAGCGGCGCGCTTCTTCGATGACGCGCGTAATCTGCTCGACGGTGACGAACGGCCGCACGGCGTCGTGCACCAGGACGATTTCCGTGTCGTTGGGCACTTCGCGCAAGGCGGCGGCAACGGACTCCTGCCGCGAATCGCCGCCCTTGACCACGCGCACGGACTGCTTGAATTTTTCCCTAGCGATGCGCTCTTCGAGGCGCTGCACTTCATCGCCTCGCGTGGCGACGATGAGGTTGGTCACCAGCGCGCAGGATGCGATGCGCCGCACGCTGAGAATCACGATGGGCGTGCCGTTCAGCTCGAGAAACTGCTTGGGCGTATCCGCGCCCATGCGCGTTCCCAGGCCGGCAGCCGGCAAAATGGCGGCGATTCGACTCATATCGGGAGCGGCATCCGCCTACGTGCCCCCCAGGCGGATGCGCAAGAGTTTGAGTTTACCTCAAGCGGAGGCAAGGGGCGAATTGCGGAAGGGCTGGTAGCTCAGGCGCGTCGAATGACTTCCTTGATTGGGCAGACTGCTTGTTCTCTAAAACGTGGAAATCATTCAAGCAAGATACGCGCTCTTCCCTCTTCTGTGGGCACGTCTGCAATTGCACAATCCGCGCTTGAAACGCGGCACGCAGGCAGGAGCGTTCGAAGACGGAGGGAATCCCGCCGACTATTGCCAATGGGCAGGCTCCGTTTACAAAGCGAAGCCATTGGCGCTCGCTTTCAATCAAATCTTTCTGTTGCGCGTCAACCATGATCCTTTTCGCGTCGCGATAGGCTTGCGCCAACTGAATGTCCAGCTGTCCAAGCTCGGCATCGGAGCAAATTGCAATTTCCAAAGCGCTCGGCGGCGCATCGCAGTCGAAGCTGGCGCGGGGACTCGGGACCGATGGCGCGGCTGTCGGAGTGTCCACATCTCGCAGGCAGTCGGTGATACTTTCCTGGCAGGAGTCGAGCGCCGTGAAGCGAAATTCAAATTCATTGCGCGTGCAAGTGAGCGAGTTCGCCGAAAAAGGCGGGGCAAGCAAGCCGCATTTTGCCGGCACCTTCTGCAGCCATTGCCGTTCACTCGGTACGAAGG
>Ga0134073_10000205_pt1 | contig 9267 bp, 8 predicted proteins | sample 15_taG_28_FD_123128 | JGI IMG/M metagenome (GOLD analysis project Ga0134073, IMG submission 123128) | Grasslands soil microbial communities from the Angelo Coastal Reserve, California, USA - 15_D_Wat_20cm_5_24_1 metaG | ecosystem: Environmental > Terrestrial > Soil > Grasslands ... | reverse complement strand
CTGGCCTCGGCCGAGCGCGGCCTGGGGCGCCGCTACAGCCTGCGGGCGCCGGTCGAGCGCGGAGCGGGGCGCGGCCGGACGATCGGCGTGCCCACCATCAACCTCACACCCCCCGATCCCCGCAAGCTGCTGCCGCCGGACGGGGTATATGCCGTCTGGGTGGAAACCGGGAACCGGGAACCGGGAAACGGGAAACGGTATGGTGGCGTGATGAATCAAGGTCCGCGCCCCACGTTCGGGGTGACGGCTCGCGCTCTCGAGGCTCACCTGTTCGATTTCGCGGGTGACCTGTACGGTGAAACGGTGACCGTGGAGTGGGTGCGGCGGCTGCGGGACGTACAGACGTTCCCGTCGCGCCAGGCGCTGGTCGATCAGATCGAGCGCGACGCCGTCGCGGCGCGCTCGGTCCTCAACGCGTAGAGGTACGCCATGTTCTACACGGTGCGCTCACGCCTCATCACGATCGGCATCCTCCTGGTCTTGAGCGTTTGGGCGCTGATCCCGACGAACACCACGCAGCGGGTGCGCGATGCCGCGACCGGCCGCATGAAAGACACGACCGTGCGGCGCGTCCCCATCAACCTCGGCCTCGATCTGCAGGGGGGGATTCACCTCGCCCTCGAGGTCGATCAGTCGAAGGGACCGGTGCCGGACCCGGCCGACGCGATCCGGCGCGCCGAGCGGGTGGTGCGCACGCGGATCGACGAGTTCGGGGTCACCGAGCCGGTGGTGCAGGTGGTCGGCAACAACCGGCTGATCGTCGAGCTCGCCGGCGAGAAGGATCCGGCGCGCGCCAAGGGCGTCATTCAGCGCACCGCGTTCCTCGAGTTCCGCATCACCGACATGAAGAACCTGTTCCGCGACGCACTGCCCGAAATCGATAAGGCGCTGCGGCAGGCCGGCGTCAAGCCCGCGGGGGAGGGAGCCGCGGCGACGAGCGTGACGCAGCTGTTCGGCGCCGACACGGCGAAAGGGAAGGCGAAACACCCCAAGGGCAAGCCCGCGCCCAAGGACTCGAGCGACGCGAACGCGCCGGGCCCGCTGTCGTCGCTCCTGTTCCAGGGCCAGCTCCCGGGCGAGTACCTGGTGCCGGAAGAGCAAGTGCCGGTGGCCGAGAGTCTGCTGGCGCGCCCCGACGTGAGACGGCTCATTCCCCGGGGCATCGAGCTCAAGTGGGGGAACGAGGTATCGTCCCGCGCGGCGCGGAGCTACCGCGCGCTCTATGCGGCGGAGGACCGCCCCATCATCACGGGCGAGGAGCTCCAGGACGCCCGCGCCACGCGCGATCCGCTCACCAATCAGTCGGTCGTGAACTTCACACTGTCGCGCCGCGGCGGGCGCATCTTCGAGCGCGAGACCGGCCGGCACGTGCAGGATTACATGGCGATCATCCTCGACGGCCGGGTGCAGGGCCAGCCGCCCATCATCAAGGGCCAGATCGGCCAGCACGGCCAGATCGAGCTCGGCGCGAAGCCGCTGCAGGAGGCGCAGGACTTGGCGCTGGTGCTCAAGGCGGGCGCCCTGCCGGCGCCCCTCACCATCATCGAAGAGCGCACCATCGGCCCGTCGCTGGGGCAGGACTCCATCAACGACGGAATCCGCGCCGGCATCGTCGGCGTGGCGCTGGTGGTCCTCATTATGGTGGTGTACTACCGCTGGTCGGGGGCGCTCGCCGTCTCGGCGCTCACGCTGTACGTGCTGTTCACGCTGGCCGGGCTGGCCGCTTTCGGCTTCACGCTCACCCTGCCGGGGCTCGCCGGGCTGGTGCTCTCGGTGGGCATCGCGGTGGACGCCAACGTGCTGATCTTCGAGCGCATCCGCGAGGAGCTGCAGCACGGCAAGCTGGTGCGCACCGCGGTGGACGAAGGCTTCACGCACGCCATGAGCGCCATCATCGACTCCAACGTCAGCACGGCCCTCACGGCCTTCATTCTCTATCTCGTGGGAACCGGACCGGTGCAGGGCTTCGCGATCACGCTCATCATCGGTATCGCCGCGTCCATGGTGACCGCGATCTTCGTGGTGCGAACCTTCTACATGATCTGGCTGCAGCGCCGGCCGGACATGGCTACTCTGAGCGTCTGACATGATCCGTCTCTTCGCCAACGCCAACTATGACTTCATCAAATGGCGCCGCTGGGCCTACGGGCTCACCGCCGCGATCATCATTCCCGGTTTCTCGCTGTTCCTCGTGCGCGGCCTGAATTACTCGATCGAGTTCACCGGCGGCACGCTGATCCAGGTCCGGACGCCGACGCCGGTGGGGACGGACCGCATTCGCGGCGCGCTCGACGCGGCGGGGATTCACGACGCGGAGATCCAGGAGTTCGGGGCGCCCAACGAGTACGTGGTGCGTACGCGGTTGGGCGCGACGGGCACCAGGGCCGAGGGGACGAGCGAGGCCACGGCCGCCGCCGTGGACTCCGCGCTCGCCCACGGCCTCGGAGCGGGTCAGTACAGCGTCGGACGCACCGAGGCGGTGGGCCCTAAGGTGGGGCGGGAGCTCCAGGGCAAGGCGTTCCTCGCGATCTTCTTCTCATTCATCGTCACGCTCATCTATCTGGCATTCCGCTTCGAGTGGCGGTTCGGGCTCGCCGCGGTGCTCGCGACGTTCCACGACATCCTCACCACGATCGCGTTCATTCGCTACTTGGACCTCGAGGTGAGCCTGGTGGTCGTGGGCGCCGTGCTGACCATGGTCGGCTACTCGCTCAACGACACCATCATCATCTTCGACCGCGTGCGGGAGAACCTGCGCAAGTTCCGGCGCCAGAACCTGTACGAGATCCTCAATCTCTCGATCAACGAAACGCTGCCGCGCTCGGTGCTCACCCACGGGACCACGATGGCCACCACGCTGGCGCTGGTGCTCTTGGCGGGAGAGGTGCTGCGCCCGTTCGCCCTGGTGATGACGTTCGCCATCTTCACCGGCACGTTCTCGTCGATCTACATCGCGGCGCCGCTGCTCATGTACGTGGAAAAGCGCTGGCCGGGTCAGGATGCGCGCGGCGCGCGGGCGTTCCGCTCCGGGAGCGCGGTGCCGCTGGAGTCGTCGCAGCCTCCCTCGCCGCCGGCCCCTGGAGGCTCGCGCTCCAAAGCGGCCGTCTGACGTGCTGGTCCCGTTCCCGCCGAGGGGAGCCGGTGTGGCCGAAGCCACCTCGACGCGACCGGCGGGAACGGGGCTGGTCGACGCCCACTGCCACCTGGGCGACCCGGCGTTCGACCCGGACCGCGAGGCGGTGTTGGACCGCGCCCGCGACGCCGGCGTGACCCACGTCGTCGTGATTGGGGGGACGTTGGCCGAGAGCGACCGCGCGGTCGCGCTCGCGCGAACGCGGCCGGGTCTCTCCGCGACGGTGGGTGTCCACCCGCACGAGGCCCGCGGCTGGTCGGTTGACGCGGCGGCCCGTCTGAGAGACCTGCTGGCCCTACCCGAAGTGGTGGCGCTGGGCGAAACGGGCCTCGATTACCATTACGACCATTCGCCGCGCGACGACCAGCGGCGCGCCTTCGAGGCGCAGCTGGGTCTCGCGGCCGAGGCCGGGAAGCCGGTGGTGGTGCATGCCCGCGACGCGGACGACGACATGGCCGCGATGCTGGGCGCGGCGGGAAGCGCGGTCGTGCTGCACTCGTTCAGCTCGGGCGCGAAGCTGTTTGCAGCGGGAATGCGGATCGCGGCGTACTTTTCGTTCTCCGGAATGATCACCTTCAAGAACTGGACAATGAACGACCGCCTGACCGCCTGTCCCCCCGACCGGCTGCTCGTCGAGACCGACGCGCCCTACCTCGCGCCCGTGCCGCACCGCGGCAAGCGCAACGAGCCGGCATTCGTGCGGCACGTGGCGGAGGCGCTCGCGCGGGCCCGGGGGGAGTCGCCGGAAACGCTCGAGCGACGGACCTCCGACAACGCGCGCCGTCTCTTCGGTGCGCGCGTCACGGCGGCGCTCCAGCCGGCGAGCGTTGCGTGACGGCGACCACCAAGGTTCCGAGCGACATCGCCATCGCCCAGGCGGCAAAGCTGCGCCCGGTCGCCGACATCGCCGCCGAGCTCGGACTCGAAGACGACGAGCTCGAGCTGTACGGCAAGTACAAGGCGAAGGTGCGGCTCGCCGCGCTGGCGCGCCGCCAGCCGCGGGGCCGCCTCGTGCTCGTCACCGGGATCAACCCGACCCCGGCGGGCGAGGGCAAGTCGACCGTCACCGTGGGCGTCACCCAGGCGCTGCGCCGCATCGGCAAGAACGTCGCGCTGTGCATCCGCGAGCCGTCTCTGGGTCCGGTGTTCGGCGTGAAGGGCGGCGCCGCGGGGGGCGGGTACGCGCAGGTCGTCCCGATGGAGGACATCAACCTGCACTTCACGGGCGACTTCCACGCCATCGCCAGCGCGCACAACCTGCTGTCGGCCTTGCTCGACGCGCACCTGCATCACGGCAACGCACTGGGCCTCGACACGCGCCGCATCACGTGGCCCCGCACCATCGACATGAACGACCGCGCCCTGCGCAGCATCATCGTGGGGCTGGGCGGCCTGAACGCCGGCCCGACGCGCGAGGAGCGGTTCGTCATCACTCCGGCCTCGGAGATCATGGCGATCATGGCGCTCGCCACCGGGATCGACGACCTGGAGCAGCGGCTCGCGCGCATCATCGTCGGGTTGACCCGCGATAAGCGGCCGGTGCGGGCGAGCGACTTGCAGGCGCAAGGGGCCATGACCCTGCTCTTGAAGGACGCGATCAATCCCAACCTGGTGCAGACGCTCGAGGGCGGGCCCGCCTTTATCCACTGCGGCCCGTTCGGCAACATCGCCCACGGCTGTAACTCGGTGGTGGCTACCAAGCTCGCCCTGAGCCTCTGCGACGTCGTGCTCACCGAGGCGGGGTTCGGGGCGGATCTCGGAGCCGAGAAATTCTTCGACATCAAGTGCCGGATGGCGGGGCTCAATCCCGAGGCGGCGATCGTGGTGGCAACGGTGCGGGCCCTCAAGATGCACGGTGGCGTACCGAAAGACCGCCTGGGCGCGGCGGACCCCGCTGCGGTGCAACGGGGTGCGACCAACCTGCGGCGCCACATTAAGAACGTGAAGAAGTTCGGCGTCCCGCTGGTGGTGGCGCTCAATCGGTTCGTCGGCGACGCGGAGGCTGAGCTCGACGCCGTCCGGGCGGAATGCGCCGTCGAGGGCGTGGAGGTGGAGCTGTGCGAGGTGTGGGAGCGGGGTGGGGAGGGGGGCGTGGCGGTGGCTGAAGCCGTGCTGCAGCTGTTGGACAGCCGAGCGGCGACGTTCAAGCCGCTGTACGACGCGCGACGTCCCATCCGGGAAAAAATCGAGACGATCGCGCGGGAGATCTACGGTGCGGCGGGCGTGACGTTCGCCCCGGCGGCGGAGCGGGCCCTGGAACAGCTCCCCGCGCTCGGCCTGGGCGAAACACCGGTGTGCATGGCCAAGACGCAATACTCGTTTTCGGACGACCCCGCGAAGCTCGGTGCCCCGAGCGGGTTCACGCTCCAGGTGCGCGACATCCTCCCGTCCGCGGGCGCGGGGTTCGTGGTCGCGCTCGCGGGCGACATCATGACGATGCCCGGGTTGTCCAAGTCGCCCGCGGCGGAAAAAATCCGCGTGCACCCGGACGGAACGATCGAGGGACTGTTCTGATGGCACCCAAAGTCGTGAGTCCCGTGATGACGGATCGTGCCCCCAAGGCGATCGGACCGTACAGCCAGGCGATCGTGTCGGACGGAACGGTGTTCACGGCGGGTCAGATCGCGCTCGACCCGAAGACCGGCGCGATCGTCGGGACATCGACGGCGGAGCAGGCGGAGCAGGTGCTCAAGAACCTCGACGCGATCCTCAAGGCCGCGGGCTCGAGCCTCGCCCTGGTGGTCAAGACCACCGTGTATCTGCTCGACATGGCGGACTTCCCGGCGATGAACGAGGTCTATGCGAAGCATTTCGGCGCGCACAAACCGGCGCGCACCACGATCCAGGCCGCCGCCCTCCCCAAGGCGGTGCGCGTCGAAATCGACGCGATCGCCCGCGTGAGCCGATGAGGCGCGCGCTGCTCGTGGCGGGCGTGGCGCTGCTCGCGGCGTGCCCGGGCGCCACCACCAAGCCCATCCCGGCCGATCGGCTCGCGGCGGTGCCGGAGGCCGACCGCGAGCTGGCCGAAAGCCTGTTCGATGCCGAGCAGGTCGTCGCGGGTCGGCTGGTTCAGGTCGCGGAAGCCCAGGAGTACGAGCGGCCGGGCCAGCTCGTGTTCGGGGCCGGGGGGACCAAGGCGACCGTCGCCCTGGCGTACGCGGGCGAGATCCGCGTCGACTCGACGCTGGTGGGACGGACCGACCCCACGCTGCACGTCACATTTTTCGCGCCCCGCGGCTCGGCCATTCCGCGGCAGGATACCACGGCCATCTGGATCCTGCATCGCCGCGTGTTGTGGCGCCTCAAAGAATGCGCCGAGCGCCAATCGGTGACGTCCACCGCGTGCCCGTCCGACAACGGGCTGGCGCTCGACTCCAACTCCGACGTCCGCCCGCTCGCGGAGTGGCCCCACCTCCGGTCGCTCGTGGACGCGCTCGGACTAGCGGGCAGGCGCCGCTAGATGCGCGCCGTCAGGGTGGTCACGGTCTTGGCCGGCACGCTCTTCTCGGCCGGTGCCGCGGCGCAGGATGGCCTCTCGCCCGCCGACCGGGTGCTCGCCCGCGACATCTTCAGGCAGCTGATCGAGATCAACACGACGGACTCGCTCGGCAACACGCCCCGCGCCGCGCGCGCCATGGCCCAACGGCTCCGCGCCGCCGGCTTCGCCGCGCCCGACCTGCGCGTGCTGATCGGACCCGATGCGACCCACGGGAACCTCGTGGCGCGCTACCGCGGTACCGGAACGGGAGGCCGCCCCATCGTCGTGTTCGCGCATCTGGACGTCGTGCCGGCGCGTCGCAGCGACTGGTCCGTGGATCCGTTCACCTTCCTCGAGAAGGACGGGTACTTCTACGGGCGCGGCACCACCGACGACAAGGTGGGCGATGCGGTGCTGATCGCCAATTTCATCCGCTTGCAGCGCGACCACTTCAAGCCGACGCGCGATCTCATCCTCGTCCTCACAGGGGACGAGGAGACGAACGGTAGTTGCATCCAGTGGCTCGTGACGAAGCATCGCGACCTGGTCGACGCGGAGTTCGCGCTCAATACCGACGCGGGTGGCGGCGTGCTCCGCGACGGCCGTCGCGTGATGTTCACCGTGCAGGCGAGCGAGAAGGTGTACGCCACGTACGCCCTCGAAGCGACCGACAAGGGTGGGCACAGCTCGCTTCCTCGGCCCGCCGACAACCCGATCTACCGGCTGGCGGGCGTGCTGGAGCGGCTGGCGGCGTATCACTTTCCGGTGCAGCTGAACGAGGTGTCGCGCGCCTTCTTCGAGCGCTCCGCGGCGATCGACACCGGCCGGTTGGCGGACGACGAGCGTGGCGTCCTGAAGGACCCTCCGGATTCCGCCGCGGTAGCGCGCCTTTCGGGCATACCCTTCTATAATTCGAAGCTCCGAACCACGTGCGTGGCGACCATGTTCGCCGCCGGACATGCCGAGAACGCGCTGCCGCAGGCGGCTCGGGCGACCGTCAACTGCCGCATCCTTCCGGGTGAGCCGGCGGCGGGTGTCGAGGCGACGCTCGGTCGCCTCGCGGCCGACGACCGCGTCAGCGTGAGGACGGTGTACACGCCCATCCCCAGCCCGCCCTCGCCCCTCACCCCCGCCATCATGGGTACGCTCGAGCGGCTCGTGGCGGAGCAGTTTCCCGGCGTGCCCATCGTGCCGGTGATGGAGGCCGGGGCCACCGACGGGTTATTCCTGCGCAACGCGGGGATCCCGACCTACGGCGTGTCGGCGGTGTTCGAGGATCCCAACGACATCCGGGCGCACGGGCGGGATGAGCGGATTGCTGTGGAGAGCTTCTACGACGCGCTGGAGTTCTGGCATCGCATGCTGCGGGCGTTCGCGTCGCAACAGTAGATTGTCGGGATTACGGGGGCGGATCGGGCCTGGTGGCTCGAGCGGTCTTCAAAACCGTCTAGGGCTCGATTGAGCCTTGGTAGGTTCGATTCCTACACGCTCCCGCCACACACCGCGCTGCATCCGCGCCACGCGCTCCGCACCATCCTGGAAACCTCTCCGTCTCTTTCTCGCCCCGACTTGAGGCAGCGCCCCCGTCGCATCTCTCGCGCCGCGCGGCATGCCGGTTGCCCGGACCGCCCCCCGTACAAGAAAACGGAGGGTATCCCCATGCGGTACTCGATTCGCAACGGAACGGCCCGTCTCGGGACGGCCGCGGCCGTCCTCGGTCTCTCGCTGCTCGCATGCGACCGTCCGCGTTTGTTCGAACCCGGTCGCACCGAGGCTGCGCGTTACGCCGCAGCCCGAATTGTCGGCTCGTACGCCGGCACGGCTGTCGCGACGGTCGCCAGTTGGGCCAAGACGTCGTCGCTGACCTGCCCGGGTATCTTGACCATCGCGACACAGGCGGGCAACGATTTCTCCGGCAGCTTTGCCATCCCGTCCGCGCACGGCTGCGACGCCCAGCAGGGCACCATCGCCGGTACCGTGCAGGACGACGGCACTCTCTCGTTCACCGCCGACACACCGGGTGGCGGAGCGAACGTGTGGGAAGACGCCGCCCAGCGCAATCATTGCCGCTTCGTGAGCGGCTCCACGTTCGACGGGACCGGGTCGGGCAGCGCCCTGGCCGCAACGGGACGCGGCGTCTACGACTGCCCGCTGGTGGGCACGGTGCGCGTGTCGGTGAGCTTCCAGGTTTCGGCCACGCAGGGCTAGCCCGGGCAGTTCGAGCACGTCGCGCAGAACCGTTCGACCCGGTATCTTGGGCCGTCTCTCGTGCGGAGATCCCGGCGTGCTCGTCGACTCGTTCATGGTGACGTTGATCGTCGCCCTCACAGGCCCGGGGCTCGGCTCGCTGCCGCTGGCCACCGTGCTGCTCGATCAGGCCGAGCATCGCCTGGTCGTCGAGCTTCCGGCCGTCGACGTGCCGGCCGCGACCCGCGGCGAGATCATGGTCAGCCTGCCACTGTGCCGGGTGCTCGTGCCCGTCAGCGCCTCCCTGCACAGCGCGCGCGTCGAGCTCCTGGACGGCTCGGGGCAGGAGCTGCCGCGCGCCATGCTGCATCATTTCAACTTGACCGATCCCGAGCACCGGGAGCTCTTCCTTCCCATCGGCATGCATCTGCTGGCGGCGAGCAAAGAAACACCGGCGATCACGGTCCCG
>Ga0134073_10000199_pt1 | contig 9312 bp, 8 predicted proteins | sample 15_taG_28_FD_123128 | JGI IMG/M metagenome (GOLD analysis project Ga0134073, IMG submission 123128) | Grasslands soil microbial communities from the Angelo Coastal Reserve, California, USA - 15_D_Wat_20cm_5_24_1 metaG | ecosystem: Environmental > Terrestrial > Soil > Grasslands ... | reverse complement strand
GTCTCCTTTGCTCCTTGATTCAGCGCCGGCGGCCGCGCGCGCGTCATGCCTGCTTGGCGTGCAGCGTCCAGAGATTGGCGAGTCGCTCGAGCGAGGGATCGCCCTTCACGGCATGGAAGGTCTTGGCCGCGTCCTCCTTGTGGCCTGCCTTGAGCTGCGAGATGCCGAGCAGCAGTCGCGCCTCGCCCTCGTTGCGCAACCCGCCCTTGGTGAGGCCCTTGGTGATCTCCTCGACCGCCTTGTCGTACTCCCCGTAGCCGAAATACGCGAGTCCGAGGCCCACGTTCTTCGCCCCGGCGGCGGCGGCGTCGGCTTCCTTCGCGATCCGCTGCAGGCTTGCCCGATCGGTCGCCGCGGCTTTCTTCGCGCTCTCCAGCAGCCGCTCGTTCTTCTGCTTGGCGCGCTGGTCGGCGAAGACTCCCTTCGCGATGCCCTTCTCGAGGATGCGCTGCGCCTCGCCGGGTGAGCCGGCCTCGAGGGCGAGCTGCGCCATCTCGGTGTAATCCTCCGGATTCTTCAGCACGTCGACTTCGGACATGAGACGGTAGGTCTGGAGCGTGTTGGCGTCGTTCCCCGAGGTCTGCTGGCGCAGCGTGAACAGCAGCTGGTACCAGTAGTCGGGCTTGGGGTAGTAGGTGACGACCCGCTCGAGCGCACGCGTCTCACAGGGCTGGTCGTTCAGCTTGGCGCAGGCGCTCAGGATGAGCTGCAGCGCCTCGCTCTTGGGCGTGCGGCCTTCCTTGATCACATTCTCCACCTGGCCTTCCTCGAAGTGCAGCGTGCCTTTCCAGTCGCCCTTCAAGTAATACGCCTGGCCCACCAGCGTCCGCAGCTCCTCGTCCGCGAACCCACCCTTGATGGCGCGGTTGCCGAACTCGATGGCCTTCTCGTAGTTCTTGATCTGGTAGTTGACCTGCGCAAGGCCCCGTACCAGCCCCTGCAGCTCCGACTGCGGCACGAAACCGTCGTCGATTTCGGCTTCCATGACCTTGGCGGCGTCGGCGTAGTTCCCCGTCCTCACGTAGGCCACTTTCAGCATCTCGTTGATCACGTGCTGGTCGTACGGCGACTTGCCGGGGCTGGCCTGCGACTCCTTGAGCTTGAGGATGGCGTCCGAGTACCTCTTGGCCGTCAGGTCGTCCTGCGCGGCCTTGAGCGGCTTGGCCATCTTGGCGCTGACGTTCTTGCCCTCCTCCGCGAGCGCGGGTCCCGCGAGCAGCACTCCGGCGCAGCCGGCGATGAGGGCGCCAGCGAAGAGCGCGCGTACGGCTGCGCGGGTGAGCTTGAGCTTGTGGGTGAACATAGCGTTGAATCCTCAATCCCTGAACTCAGCCACATTGACGAAGCCGATCTTCTTCATGTGGTTGCGCTGCGCGGCCGCCAGCACCTTCGCCACCACATCGTACTTGGCGCGGCGATCCGGCCGCAGGTGAATCTCCGGCTGCGGATCCTTGTCCCGATCGGCGTGGAAGAAGCTCTCGAGCTGCTGCAGGCTCGATACCGGCGTGCCGTTCCAGACCACCGTGCCGTCGAAGTCGATCTCGAGCTCGATGACCTCGGGGGGCGTGGGCGGCGGCGGCGGCGGGTTGGTGACGTTCGGCATGTCGAGCTTCACCGCGTGGGTCATGATCGGCAGCGTCACGATCAGGGTGACGAGCAGCACCAGCATCACGTCGATGAGCGGCGTGGTGTTGATGTCGCAGAAGGTATCCCCGGCGGAGGTACCGACACTCATTGCCATGGCGTGAGCTCCCTGTCAGCGGTAGCCGTGTATGCCGCGGTCCGGCTCGGTCAGGAAGCCGACCTTGACGATGCCGCCGCGCTGAATCGCGTACATGACGCGGCCGATGGCCTCGTAACGAGTCTCCTTATCGGCGCGGATGTGGACCTCGGGCTGCGGCTTGCGCACCGCGGCTTCCTTGAGGTAGGCGAGCAGCGCATCGCGGTCCGGCACCGCCTTGTCGTTCCAGTAGATCCTGCCGTCCTTGTCGACGGCGATGGTGATGTTCTCGGGCTTGGTCTGCGTGGGGATGTTGACCGCTTTCGGTAATGTCACGTTCACGGTCTTCGTGATCACCGGAATGGTGATGAGGAAGATGATGAGCAGCACCAGCATCACGTCCACGAGCGGCGTGGTGTTGATGGTCGCCATCACCTTGACTTCGCCCCCGCCGCCCGAACCCACACTCATGGCCATGGCCAGTCCTCCAAGCGCCGGGGTCTCACTTGCCGACCGCCGACGCCTTGGCGCCGGCCGCCCGCGCCCCGCCGCTTTCGCCGCCGACTCGGGCTCCGCTCACCAGGTAGGCATGCAGGTCGGAGGCAAAGTTCCGCAGCGCGTCCTGGATGAGCTTGTTGCGGCCGAGCAGCCAGTTGTAACCCATGACCGCGGGCACCGCGACGAACAGCCCGATGGCCGTCATGATGAGCGCCTCGCCGACGGGACCGGCCACCTTGTCGATGCTCGCCTGCCCGGCGACGCCGATATTCACCAGGGCGCCCAGAATGCCCCACACCGTGCCGAACAGCCCGACGAAGGGGGCGACCGAGCCGACGGTGGCGAGGAGCCCCAGCCCGTTGTGGAGCTTGCTGTTCACCTGCTCCACCGCGCGCTGCAGCGACATCGTGATCCACTCGTTCAGGTCGATGCGGTCGGTAAGGCGCCCGTCGTGATGCGAGGCGGCGCGCAGCCCGTCCTCCGCGATGCCGCGGAACTCATCGCCCTTCTTCAGCCGGTCGACACCGTCCTTGATGGAGGGCGCGGACCAGAACTGCTTCTCGACCACACGCGCGGACTGCTTGAGCTTGCGCTGGTCCCACAGTTTCGTGAGCATCACGTACCAGGAAGCGAGCGACATGATCAGCAGGATGACCAGCACGGCGCGGGCGATGATGTCCCCGGTCGCCCAGAGTGCGGCCAGGCCGTAAGGGTTGTCGGTTGAGACCGTAGGTTGGTTTTCCATTTAGTTTTCCTCGAAATCGGAAATTAGGCCGCACCGGGCGGCGCACTGCCTATCACTTGATCTGGAACCTGACGGCGAAGCGGCCACACCCGGCCACAGGCTTCCCGTCTTCCGTCGGCGCCTTGTAACGGCCGGAGCCCGACTTCGCGCACTTCAGGCCCGCCTCATCGAGACGCGCGCTCCCGGAGCTCTGTCCGATCGTCGGGTCGCCCGTGAGCTTGCCGCTCGCATCGACGCAGAAGGCGACCACCGTGACCCCCTGCTCCTCGAGGCGCCGCGAGGCGGGCGGGTAGTAATCGTCGCAAATCGGAAAGTTCTTGCCGGGGCCGGCGGCCGTGCGACTCGTCGGCCGCGGCGGCGGCGCCGGGTGCGGTGTCGCCGCGACGGCCGTGATGGCGGTGGTCGGTGCGGTCTCCACCGGGATCTGGATCTGAACGTCGGGCGGCGGCACTTCCACCGGCGGCTTCTCGAACTCCGGCGGCGGCGGCGGCGGCGGCTCTTTCTCCAGTTTTTTCTCTTCCACGATGTCGGTCTCGATCGGCGGCGCCAGCACTTCGATCGCCCGGCGCGCGAGCCCCGTGGCGAGCGCCCACGCGAGGAACAGGTGCACGCCGATGATGACCACCAGCACGGCGCCGCGCCGTGTGAAGAACTGGGAATCGTGTACGTAGACCGTCATGAGTTATTAGCGTGACCCCGTCGGAACACACCAGCCCCGTGAGCAAAAGCCAACTTACGTCTTTTTCGTTGCCCTTATAGCCCGAAGGACCCCCTCCGGACGGAGTTCGCGGCTGCGCGCAGCGATGAATGCTGCGCGAACTGTAACCGCTGCCCTCCGCACTTGACAACTCCGGCGCGGTCTTAAGAGTTACGCCGACGTGCCTGTATGGTCTCAGTCACCGCTCCCCGCGAGGCGCTTCCGACGAGCTGCGCGTACTTCGCGAGCACGCCGCTTTGCGCGTAGGGCTTCGGCGGCCGCCAGGCGGCGCGCCGCCGCCGCAGCTCCGCGGCGGGCAGCTCCACGTGCAGCTCCCTTCTCGCGGCGTCGATACGGATGCGGTCGCCGTGGCGAAGCAGCGCGATCGGTCCGCCGACGGCCGCCTCCGGGGAGACATGCCCCACGACGAAGCCGTGACTGCCCCCGGAGAAACGCCCGTCCGTGATGAGGGCCACCTGCGCTCCGAGGCCGCGTCCCGTGATGGCGCTGGTCGGGCTCAGCATCTCGCGCATGCCGGGTCCCCCGCGCGGGCCCTCCCCTCGGATCACCACCACGTCCCCCGCGCGTACCCGGCCCGCGAGGATCGCCTGCGTCGCGCGCTCCTCGCCCTCGAACACACGCGCCCTTCCGGCGAAGCGCTCACCTTCCTTGCCGGTGATCTTCGCCACCGCGCCCTCGGGCGCGATATTCCCGTAGAGGACCACGAGGTGACTGTCCTTCTTCAGCGGGTTCGACAGCGGGCGCACAATGTCCTGTCCGCTCATGTACATGGGAACGTTTTCGAGATTCTCCCGCACAGTATGACCGGTGACCGTGAGGCAGTCCGGATGCAGGAGCCCTGCTGCGAGCAACATCTTCATGAGCGGCTGGATGCCGCCGATCGCGATCAGCTCGGACATGAGGTAGCGGCCGCTCGGCTTGAGATCCGCGAGCACCGGCACGCGCCGACCGATCCGGGTGAAGTCGTCGAGGTCGAGCCGAACGCGCGCCTCGTTCGCGATGGCCAGCAGGTGCAGCACCGCATTCGTCGAGCCCCCGAGCGCGATCACCACCGTAATGGCGTTCTCGAACGCCTGCCGGGTGAGAATGTCGCGCGGCTTCAAGCCGCTGCGTACAAGGCCAACGACGGCCTCCTGGGCGGAGCTGCCCGGCAAGGACAAGCCCAGGGCCTCGATGGCGGAGGCCATGGTGTTCGCCGTGTACATTCCCCCGCAGCTGCCGGGCCCGGGGATGGCCGTGCGCTCGATCTCGAGCAGGCCGGCATCCGAGAGCTTCCCCGCAGCGTTGGCGCCGACCGCCTCGAAGACCGAGATGATGTCCCGGCGCTCGGCGCCGGGGCGGATCGTTCCGCCGTAGACGAACACCGCCGGACGGTTGAGCCGCGCCATCGCCATCGCGCAGCCGGGCATGTTCTTGTCGCAGCCGCCGAGCGCGACGAAACCGTCGAAGCCCGCCGCTCCTGCGACAGCCTCGATCGAATCCGCGATGAGCTCGCGCGAGACGAGCGAGTAGCGCATCCCCGGCGTGCCCATGGAGATGCCGTCGGAGACCGTGATGGTGTTGAACAGCACGCTCTTGCCCCCGGCGCCGTCGACGCCGACGGAGGCCTCGCGGGCCAGATCGCCGATGTGCATGTTGCAGGGCGTGACGTTTCCCCAGGTCGAGGCCACGCCGATCTGCGGCCGGCCGAAGTCCTCGTCCCGGAACCCGACCGCCCGGAGCATGGCGCGCGAGGGGGCCTGCCTGGCGCCGTCCATCACGATTCGCGAGTAGCCGCGCGGATCAATGCTCTTTTTCATGGCCGGACCCTCGTCTTCATGCATGGGCCATTCTCAGGCATCGGCGAGCGCGCCTTGCATCCGGTTGAAGCCGAGGGCGCCGGCGGCCGTCATGGCGAGCGGCAGCAGCAGCGCGAACTCTCCGGCGCCGCGGTGCCACCCCTCGAGTGCCATGTAGGCGAGCACGCCGATCGGTGGCGCCAGGCCGCCGCGCACCCCCGTGAGCGTGACATGCACGCCCATGTAGTGCTGCGCGCGGCCGATCGAGGCGAAGTCATTGTGACCGAGATTCCAGCCAAGATTGGCACCCGCCTGGGCGGCGCCGAGCAGGACCGCCCCGACCCACAGGAGCGGGAGCGTCCCGCTGAACACCCCGGCGCACATGGCGGCGGTCGCGAGCACGATCGCCCAGCCCTGCCGGGAGCGATAGCGCACCACGTGCGACCCGTCGAAGAGCCGCGCCCACCAGGGCATGAAGAGTGGCTGCGTGATGAGCGGCACGACCGCGAGCAGCCCGATCTGCGTGGCGCTCGAGAGGTGCAGCTGCTCGGAGAACACCAGCACCAGCTGCGCGGTGAGGATGAGATTGCCCGCGCCGAAGATGCCCATCCACAGCATGTACTCGCGGTACGAGGGATCCTCCCGGAGGATCTCCATCAGCATGCGCAGGCTGAAGGGGTCGCTGCGCGCGCCGCTCGCCGCCTCGGCCGCCAGCAGCCGGAACTCCCGCCGCACGCGCATCGAGCGGTAGAGCCACGCGGCGGTGAGCCCCGCCGCAGCGCCCCCGCCATAGAGCCAGCGCGCATCGATGGCCTGCGCCTCGAGCACCCACCCGACGAGCGCCGCGGAGGTCGCCACCGCGATCGCATTCACGATGGCGATGCGCCCGGTGATGCGCGCCAGGACGTTGCGCGGATAGTTCGCGGTCCACACCGCCGCGCGCACCGTGAGAATGCCCCCCCACAGCACCCGCGCCGCCACGATGGAGAGCACGGTGATCACCAGTCCCGCGGCCGCGTGCGAGGCGAAGGCCACGCAGCCGACGAACAGCGCAAAGGTGCCCTGGAGCGCCACCATCAGCCGCACGCGCGCGCGCCCGTGCGCGACGTTGGCCCACACGAAGGAGAGCACGTTGGAGAAGGCCGGGGCCCCCGACACCAGCGCCACGGCGAGATTGACCACGAAGCGCGGCGCGACGCCGGCGAAGTGCCGCTTGACGAGCACCGCCGCCGTCGCTCCTTCGACCAGCCCGAGCGCGAGGCCGAGCAGCCCCCAGGGGAGGATCTCGCGGCGGTACATGCCTTCCGCGAGCGCGCTGGGTTTGACGGTACGGCCGGCGGACACGCGCGCTAGCTTAATCGCCGCGCGGACGCCCCGAACAGCGCCGGGTGCGGGAAGCGCGAGTCGCGTTGACAAGCCGACGGTCCTTGTGCTGACATCGGCTGACCAGGCTTTCGTTCGCATCCATGACGCCCAACGCAACATCGGCCCCTGACCGCGCAGCGCTCCGCACCGCGCACCGGCCGCTGCTGCTGGCCCTGCCCCGGCTGCTGCTCCTTAGCGGGAGCGAGCGGTGCGGGGCATGCGCGAACGCCTGACGAAATTCCAGGCACGAGCGAAGCAAGAGATCTTAAACCCCGCACCGGCGCTGAGCCGATGCGGGGTTTTTTGTGCTTAGCTGGGGCCCGCGGGCCCGTGAGGGAGTGGCGAAATGAGGTTGTATTCACAGAAAGACGTCGACCGCAAGGCGCTGAAACGCGCCCGGATCGCCGTGCTCGGCTACGGCAGCCAGGGACGCGCGCATGCCCTGAACCTGAAGGACTCGGGCTGCGACGTCGTGGTCGGTGTCCGTAAGGGCGGAGCGAGCCGGAAGAAGGCCCGCCGCGACGGCCTCGAGACCGCCGAGCCCGCTGCTGCCGTCCAGGGCGCGGATCTCGTCGCCATGTTGGTGCCGGATCTGGCGCAGAAGGCGCTCTACGACTCCGTGAAGAAGCACCTCGGGAAGGGCGCGACGCTCCTCTTCGCACACGGCTTCAACATCCATTTCCGGCAGATCAAGCCGCGCGCGGACCTCGACGTGGTCCTCATCGCTCCCAAGGGCCCCGGGGACCTCGTGCGCCGCCAGTATGCCCAAGGTCGCGGCGTGCCGTGCCTGCTCGCCGTCGCCCAGGATCCGAGCGGCAAGGCGCACGCCCGTGCCCTCGCCTATGCGCACGCGATCGGCGGCACACGCGGCGGGGTGCTCGAGACCACCTTCGCCGAGGAGACGGAGACGGATCTGTTCGGCGAGCAGGCGGTGCTCTGTGGCGGCGCCACCGAGCTCGTGGTCAAGGGGTTCGAGACGCTCGTCGAGGCCGGCTATCAGCCGGAAGTCGCCTACTACGAGTGCCTGCACGAGCTGAAGCTGATCGTCGATCTCCTGCACGAGGGCGGGCTCGCCAAGATGCACCAGTTCATCAGCGAGACCGCCAAGTACGGCGATCTCACCCGCGGACCGCGCATCGTCAACGAGCGGGTGAAGAACGAGATGCGCAAGGTGCTGAAGGAAGTGCAGAGCGGCAAGTTCGCGCGCCAGTGGATCCGCGAGAACGCCGCGGGGCGGGCCAACTACCAGCGACTCCTCGACGAGGACGTCGACCGTCAGATCGAGAAAGTCGGCGCGGCGCTGCGCGCGCGCATGCCCTGGCTCAATGAAAAGCGGGCCTGACACCACGGCGACGCTTTTGAGGGAGTGATCATGGTTGCCAATCCCGACCAAGTCCTGATCTTCGACACGACGCTGCGCGACGGCGAGCAGTCGCCCGGCTGCAGCATGACGCGGCCCGAGAAGCTGCGGGTCGCCCGCGCCCTCGCCGAGCTCGGCGTGGACGTCATCGAGGCGGGCTTCCCGGCCGCCTCGCGCGGCGACTTCGAGAGCGTCGAGGCCGTGGCGCGCGAGGTGCCGGGGCCGAGCATCTGCGGCCTGGCGCGCTGCAATTTCGAGGACATCGAGCTCGCCGCGCGCGCGCTCGCTCCCGCGCCCCGGCGCCGCATCCACGTGTTCCTCGCCACGAGCGCCATTCACCGCCAGTACAAGCTCAACATGGCTCAGGACGAGATCCTGCGCCTCGCCGCGGCGGGCGTCGGACGCGCGCGCGAGCTCTGCGACGACGTGGAGTTCTCCCCCGAGGACGCCTCGCGCACCGAGCTCGAGTTCCTCGCCCAGGTGATCGAGGCGGCGATCGGCGCCGGCGCGACCACGGTGAATATCCCGGACACCGTCGGCTACACCGTCCCGGATGAGTTCGCGGAGCTGTTTCGCTACCTGCGCAAGAACGTCCGCGGCATCGACACGGTGCGCCTCTCGGTGCACTGCCACGACGACCTCGGCATGGCGGTCGCCAACAGCCTGACCGCGGTGGTCGCCGGTGCGCGGCAGATCGAGTGCACCATCAACGGCATCGGCGAGCGCGCCGGGAACTGCTCGCTGGAAGAGGTGGTGATGGCGCTGAAGACGCGCGCGGCGTTCTTCAACGTGAGCACCGGCATTCACACCAGCCGCCTCTATCCCACCTCGCGGCTCGTCTCGAGCATCACCGGCATGCCTATCCCGCGCAACAAGGCGGTGGTAGGCGAGAACGCCTTCGCGCACGAGGCCGGCATTCACCAGCACGGCATGCTCCGGCACCACTCGACCTACGAGATCCTGCGGCCCGAGGATGTCGGGCTGTCGCGCAGCCACCTGGTGCTAGGCAAGCACAGCGGCCGGCACGCCTTTCGCGAGCGGGTCAGCGCGCTCGGGTTCGAGCTCGATGAGCTCGAGCTCAACCGCGTGTTCGAGGAGTTCAAGGCGCTGGCGGACAAGAAGAAGGAG
>Ga0134073_10000185_pt1 | contig 9473 bp, 9 predicted proteins | sample 15_taG_28_FD_123128 | JGI IMG/M metagenome (GOLD analysis project Ga0134073, IMG submission 123128) | Grasslands soil microbial communities from the Angelo Coastal Reserve, California, USA - 15_D_Wat_20cm_5_24_1 metaG | ecosystem: Environmental > Terrestrial > Soil > Grasslands ... | reverse complement strand
AGCGAAGTCGTAGTTTTGTAAAAAGGTTTGTCGTTGTTACCGCACCAGAGGTCACTGCCGGCGCATTGATTATGCGACCACATTGTTCTAAAATGTAGCTACTTTGCGGAGTATTGCTGAATGGAAAAAGTTGGTATTCGCGAGCTGAAGACGCATTTAAGTCGGCACCTCAAGAAAGTGCGGTCGGGAAAGCGGTTGCTGATCACCGAACGGGGTCGCACGATTGCGACCATCAGCCCGGTGGACGCACCCCGTGCTCTCGACTGGGCCTATCGCATGGTCGCCGAAGGACGCGCACAGTGGAATGGTGGGAAGCCTAGCATTCCTAAGAATCCAGTCAAGTTAAAAGGAAAGAGGACGGCCGCTTCTGTCGTGATCGAGGACCGGCGGTGAAGCTCTATCTCGACACCAGCAGCCTGGTCAAGCTGTTCATCGCGGAAACAGGTTCCGCAGCGGTACGCGAATTAGTAAACAAGACAGACACTGTTTGCACCTCACCTGTCGCCTACGCTGAAGCCAGAGCCACGTTCGCCAGGCTGCGCCGGTCCGGCCAGCTCGGCGCATCCGCATTCGCGTCCGTGAAACGGGAATTTGAGGCATATTGGCCGACATATTTGACCGTGAATGTGACCGATTCTCTTTGTCGTGAAGCTGGTGAGCTAGCTGAGCAGTTCGGCCTCCGAGGTTTCGACGGAATCCACCTCGCATCCTTCGCTCAAGTGGCTGGGGAAGCTGGAATTCAGGAAACCAGCTTTTCCAGCTTCGATGACCGTCTAAATGAAGCGGAACGACGTTTAAGGCGTATTCTCGCCCGACGTGGACGCTGAGAATTTGTCCAAATTCTTTTGGGGGCAATGGGGGCACTAAGGAGTCCCTCCGTTTCCTTTGAGTTCCTTAGAAGGCCAAGGTGCGCCGCAAAACTCCTTTGTTTCCATGTAATTGGTGGATTCGAATCCCATCGGCTCCACCAACTTCTTTGGGTCCGGCCCTGTGACATGGGTCACAGCATCCCGCGCAGGCTTGGAAGTTTGAAATAGAGGCTTGGGAATCTGCGGCAGCGCGAGGTGCAACGTGCCTTCGGCCGGGCAAATCCACGCATTCGAGGCAACCCGTGCATTCGGCGGACTTGATGGTAATGAGCTGGTCCACCGGCAGATTTGACGGGCAAACTTTGGCGCACTTGGCACAGTCGATGCACAGCTCGGGCTCGCGCCGGATGCGCCTGCTAGACGAAATCGGTAGAATGGCAGGGCTATGGCGAAACTCACTTTTCTGGGCGCGGCAGGTTGTGTAACCGGATCGAAATATTTGCTGGAGGCGGGCGGCAAACGACTATTGGTGGATTGCGGGCTGTTCCAGGGGACGAGCGAACTGAAAGACCGCAACTGGAAGCCGCTGCCGATTGATCCCAAAACGATTGACTACGCCGTGCTGACGCACGCGCACTTGGACCACACGGGTTGGCTGCCGGTGCTGGTGCGGGACGGCTATCGTGGGCCAATTTTTGCAAATCCCGCGACGATCGAGCTGACGGAAATCCTGCTAAAAGACTCCGCGCACTTGCAGGAAGAGGAAACGAAGCAGGCCTGGAAAAAGAAATACAGCCGACATGAGGAGCCGCGGTCGCTGTACACGCCTGAGGATGTTGATCCCGTATTGCAACAGTTGAAGACCATGCCGCGGAGCGGGGGGTTCGACATCAGCCCGGAGTTCCATGTGGCATCGTTTGACGCAGGACACATTCTGGGGTCGTCGAGCCTGGAACTAACGATCAACGAAGGCGGAAAGAAAATTGTCGTTGTTTTTTCGGGCGACATCGGCCGATACGGCCAGCCCATCTTAAAAGAGCCGACGACGCCACCGTCGAGCGCGGACGTGCTGATATGTGAATCGACTTACGGAGACCGCGAGCATCAGGACGGGAATCCCGAGGAGTTGCTGGCGCAGATCGTGAACCGGGTGGTGAAGCGCGGCGGGTCGATTGTGATCCCGGCGTTTGCGATTGGGCGCACGCAAACGTTTATGTACTACTTGCGGCAGCTGGAAGACCAGCAGCGGATTCCGCGGGTCCCGGTGTACGTGGACAGTCCGATGGCCCTGAGCGCGACGGACCTCTATATGAAACACAAAGAGGACCACGACCTGGAATTTGCGCGGGAAGAAGGCAGCGACGGCAAGGGCGATCCGTTGAGCGTGCACGAATTCCATTTGACGCGTTCGGCGGAGGAGTCGAAGGCCATCAACAAGGTGAAGACGCCGTGCATCATCATTAGCGCGAGCGGAATGGTGAGTGGCGGGCGCGTGCTGCATCACCTGGCGCTGCGGTTGCCGGACGCAAAGAACGCCGTGATTCTGGCGGGCTTTCAGGCGGAAGGGACGCGAGGCCGCGCGCTGCAAGAGGGTGCGAAGACGCTGAACCTTTTTGGGCAGGCCGTACCGGTCTGCGCCGAGATTGTAGAGATGGGGCAGTTTTCGGCGCACGCGGGAAAGAGCGAATTGCTGCGGTGGCTGAGCGGATTCCCTGCCACTCCGAAGCAGACGTATTTGACGCACGGCGAGCCGACGGCGGCACAGGCGCTGCAGGGGGCTATTCAGGAAAAATTCAGATGGGAGGCCGCCTGGGCGCGGTACTTGGACACGGTTCCGCTGGGTACGTAGCCTGAATTTTGCGCGAGCCTATGCCCCGAAATGGTAAACATTTCGCCTCGCAAGATGGCTCCCGCGTACTGAAGATGCCTGTCGGGGTTTGATGGTTGTGAGGAGAAATTTACAGAGTTCAGGAAACTATTTTGGGGCTGGAATCGTCTATACCAGTAAGACCACTCGCGGGGTAGGAGGCTAACCACCACAGGGCAACCGACCGTCAGTCTCCTACCCCTAAAAGCCCTGAAGCTCATGAAAGCGCAAGATTTAGATAGCCTTTATCTAAGGGGGGCCTGTTTATGAAACCTAAATCTTGGACCCAAACTTAACGCCAAAGGCAACCCCCCAAAACCCCGTTACCTAGCTCCCACCGAAACGCTCTTTCCTGGGGTCTGCCGGGACATGGCGGGGACTTCTGTCAGTTCCAATCCGGCTACAAACATCGGTAGTGGTGCGCCCCGGCCCCAGCGATTGAGTTCCCAGGAAGCACGAATGAATTTGATCTCGGCCCGCAGCGAAAGGTCGAGGACCATCTTGGTGTGGCCGCGATAGAACTGCTGAGGCAGCTTGAGGAGGGGCTTGGGGGTCCAGGTTGTGCCATCGGCGGAACCATAAATCGAGACGTCGAGAGATTCCTGTTCGAGTTGGTCCGAGACAGTGAGAAGACAGAGGAAGGTTCGCGTGGCGCTCGCGGAGATATCAAAGGAGGTACCTTGGCCATTTGATTCCATTTTGGTATCAGGCGGGATCAGAATCAGTTTCATAAATAGAGTGCTCGACGCGGGGATTCTAGCACATTGTCCTAGTGACTGGTGACTGGCAATTCCTCGTGCGCTTGAGCTTGTAGAGAGTTATTTTCAACGCGCCATCAGGAAATCTCGCAACGCAAAGTAGGGAAAAATCCGATTGTAGGACGGCCACTTACGGCCTAGTGTGCTGCAACCGAATTCTACGCAAGTGACCCCCAGTCAAGTGTGCTGCTACCCCGTGCCGCTGCATACCTGTCGCATGCACGAGTCGGCCATTACGCTTCAACTACCTCAAGGAGAGTGCACATGAACGAGAAGCGAACGTCGATGATCGCGATCTGTCTGACAGCGGTTCTGGCTTTTAGCCCAGCCGTCAGCTTTGCACAAAGCGCAACCACATTCAGCGGTGAGGCTGTAGCACTGAAAGCAAGTGCGGCAGGGGTCTCACTGGCTCTTGCCGATACCGGACCGCTGCCATCGAGCGGCGGGAATTTGAGCACTTCGGTGGCAAGCGTCAGCGTCGCCGGGATAGCATCGGCTGACACGCTGAGCAGTTCCACCTCGGGGAGTGGTGCGACCAGTCAATCGCAATCGACGCTCCAGGATGTGAACCTTGTGAACGGACTCGTGGCGGCCACAGCCGTGAAATCCAACTCCAGCGCCACGTGTAGCAATGGACGGGCCGCCACTAGCGGGAATGCGCAGTTGGTGGGGTTGACAGTCGCGGGGCAGTCGATCCTTGTTTCGAATCCGAACTTGTCGATCTCCCTGCCGGGTGGAATCAGTGTCATCATCAACCAACAGACTAGTTCGTCGGGCGGAACGAGTGGATCGATGACGGTCAATGCGCTGCATGTTACTGGACCAGGCATCGACGTCGTGGTTGCTTCCGCGCAGTCCGATATTACATGCTCATGAGGATGTTCGTGTAGACATGAGAGCCACGGTTCAATCCAACCGTGGCTCTATTTCATTAAGAACTGCGTTATCCGCACAGAAGAGAGATTGCTGGTGCCCTAAGCGTGCAATTTCGAGAGGCGCTCTTCGGCGGCAGCGAGGGTTTCTTCTTTCTTGCAGAACGTGAAACGGACTTGCGAGGCGCCGTGGCGCGCATCGTTGTAGAAACTGGAGCCGGGGACAACGGCCACGCCGATTTTTTCGACGAGGTATTTCGCGAAGCGGACATCTTTGGTATCGGCGGGAAATTTGGCCGGGTCGGGATCGGCGAAACGGGAAATGTCGGTCATGACGTAGTAAGCGCCGCGCGGCTTGAAGACGGTGAACCCGGCGGCGGTGAGAATTTTCAGAATGCGCTCGCGCTTGGCGGCGTAGGTAGCGGCAAGTTTGTCGTAATAACTCTGCGGGAAGTGCAAAGCGATCGAGCCGGCCTGCTGGAGGGGCGCGGCGGCGCCGACGGTCAGGAAATCGTGAACTTTGCGAATGGGCTGCGTCGGGCCCGGCGGAGCGAGAACCCAGCCCACGCGCCATCCGGTGACACTGTAGGTTTTCGAGAGGCCATTGATGACGATGGTGCGGTCGCGCATGCCGTCGATGGCGGCCATGGACATGTGCTTTGCGCCGTCGTAAAGAATGTGCTCGTAGATTTCGTCTGTGATGCAGTAGGCGTTCCAGCGGATGCAAAGGTTGCGGATAAATTCGAGTTCCGCGCTGGTGAAAACTTTGCCGGTGGGATTGTTCGGCGTATTCAGAATGATGGCTTTGGTGTGGGGACCGAAGGCGCTGGAGAGTTCTTTTTCGTCAAACGACCAGTCGGGCGGGCGGAGCTTGACGAATCGAGGAGTGGCGCCACTCAAAATCGCGTCGGGACCGTAATTTTCGTAGAAGGGCTCAAACACGACGATTTCATCGCCGGGATTGATGACCGCCATCATGGCGGACATCATGGCTTCCGTCGAGCCGCAGCAGACGGTAATTTCGCGTTCGGGATCGTAGCGCACGCCCTGAGTGCGGGCAAATTTTTCGACCACGGCATCGCGCAGGGGCTTCGCGCCCCAAGTAATCGCGTACTGATTGATGTCGTCCGCGATGGCTTGGCGCGCGGCCTCTTTGATTTCCTCCGGAGCGGCAAAATCGGGAAAACCCTGAGACAGATTCACGGCGTGATGCTTCATGGCCAAGCGCGTCATTTCGCGAATCACGGATTCCGTGAACTGCTCGGCTTTGGCCGAGAGCATACGGCGCGAGATTTGAGCCATGGTGGAATCCGGGGCTGTCATTGCACCTTCCTATTGCACCCTGCTTAAATCACGCACGATCTAAAGCAGAAAAAGCAGATTTCTCGCTTCGCTCGGAATGACAATTGAGGCGGCTTTTTCCGCAGCGCTAAGTCCGTGCAGCTTCAGCGGGCGTGGCCGGAAGACGCTTGCGTGGCCACCGTGGGCTGCCCATAAATCATCCGGTAGAGTTGGGCATTTCGCAAGACGATTTGCACGTATTCGCGGGTTTCGGTGAAAGGGATCGATTCAACGAGTTCGGGAATCTCTTCGTAATTGCGCTCGCCCTTCCAGGCAGAAATGCGGTCTTCGCCCGCGTTGTAAGCGGCCGCGGCGGCCTCGGGAGAGCCAAACTGTTGAACGAGGTTGGCGATGTACACCATCCCGAGTTCGATGTTGTAGTCGGGGTCGAAGAGCTTGTTCTTGGCGTACCTGACTTTGATTTGTCTAGCAAGGAGCCGGCCCGTTTTGGGAAGCACTTGCATCAGCCCAATGGCGTCCTTCCGGGAAACCGCATCCGATTGGAAGGTGGACTCCTGACGAATCAGGCCGGCAGCGAGCATGGGATCGAAATCGTTCTTGGCCGCCTCGCGGCGCAGGGCTGCTTCATAGGGCAAAGGGAAAAGCGCCTTCCAGACGTCGATGGGAACATCGCTGAATTTGCGGGCGTCCACATTGGGGACGGCGGCACGTGCGTAGGTCATGCCCGCGCCAAAGTGCCCTTGATCAAAGGCTGCTTGCGCGGCTTCCAGAAGGAACCGTGGGGAAGGGCTGGCAAAGTAAGCGTTCTTGAGTTCCTGTTCGGCAGAAGAGTCAAAGGCAATCGCGCGGAGTGCCTGCGCACGCTGCCAACGCTCCTCGGCGGCAATGGGAATCGGCTCATCAAATGGACGAAGGGTGGGCGCAGGTGGAATTTTTTCGAGAAATTCGGCAGGATTTTCTTCGCCAGGACCAAGTTTGGCAAGACGAGCGGCAGCAGCGATGGCGAAATAAGTTTCGGGGAAACGCTCGACCGCTTTGTTGTAGAAGCTGCGGGCATGCGGGATATTTCCCGCACGTTCCGCGCTCCGCCCCAACCAGTAAAGAGCGTCGACGGCGTTCGAAGAAGTGGGATTCTTCACCAGAAAATTGGTCAGGCGGTCGTCCGCATCGGGTTGATGATCGAGGTAAGCGACCCAGGCAATGCGCCATTCGCAGTTGTAAGCGTGCCTGCCATTTGGAAACGAATCCAGGGCGTGTTGATAAGCAACCACGGCTTTCTCGCGTTCCAATTCCACCCAGTGGTAATTCCCTGCCGCCATCAGGCCGTCTTCGTTCCATTTGCTGACGGGGTACGTTTGCGCGAGGGTGTTCAGCGCATTGAACATTTCGGTCTCTTTTTTCGCGTCGCGGTAAGCCTGCGACAATGCGTACAGCCGTTCCGCGTCGACGTCGAGATCCGGGGTCGTTAGCGAGGCAATCAGCGAGGGGGAACCCTTCAACCGAACTTTGCACTCCGCAACGCGAAGCTGTGCGCGCTGCCGCACCGGATTGGCGGGGTCTTTGAGTATATTGAGCAGCTTCTCAAATTCCGTGCGGGCCTCTCGCCATTTGTGTGCGTCATAAAAAATCCGCGCGCGCTGCTCCTGCAGTTCGACGCCGGGATAGGAATACTCCTTGCCGAGCGCATGCATGATCGGAGCGAGCGCGGCACCGGCGGGCTTGGCTTCGTCGGCGAGGGGGAACTTGTAGAAGATGGTTTGAAAGTCCTTGGCGGCGCGAGGGAGTTGGTGAGCGGCCTGATACGCGCGGGCGCGTTCGATGAGAAGCTCCGGCTTAGAAGACGTACCCGCATAGGCGTTGAGCGCATCAATGGCTTCCTGCGGGTGTCCTAACTGAACAGCAGTGGGCGCAAGAGACTGCAAAAGTTGCTCGCGCAAAGCGGTATTGGGATAGTCGTGTTGGAGAGTCTGAAGAACCTTGTAGGCCTCGGCTTTACGACCCGAATTCAGTTGCGCCTGAGCGGTCCAGTACAAAGCGTATTCCCGGAGAAGAGCGTCGCTCTGCGCCTTCAGCAGCCAGCCCAGGGCCTGCGCCATACGGCTCTTGGAGAAGTCTTCGTAACCGAGAGCGAGAGCCGCGCGCGCGCCCCAAACATTGGTGGTGTTTTTTGCCGCAAAGGCCGAGAGCTTCTCATAGGCGCCGGGCGCACGGTTGCGAAGATCACGAGCAAGCTGGGAAAGTTCTTTGAGCGATGCACCGTCTTCGGGAGTCTCCACGGCAACTTGCGGCGGCGCGGTTTCCGGCTTGCAACCGTCGCGGCAGGGCGGCGCAGGGGGCTTTTTCGATTTGTGCTTGTGCTGGGTGGGCCGCGCAAGGAGGTCAAAGGAGCTGCCCAGTGAAAGGACGAACGCGAGCACCAAGGCAGTCAAGGAACGAGTCATAAAGAGACACAAGGACCAAGCATCTTCGGACCGGCCACAAAAGCGATTCGTGCCGGTACGGTTAGTGATGGCGCGCCGGCGTCGAATAAGGATACTCGCCCAGGGCGTGTGGATCGCCATCAGCGAGGATTTCCACCAACCAGCGATAAAAATAGTCCACCGGATGGTCCATGATCGGTTTGAAGCGGCGGTCGTATTCTCTATGGGCTTTTTCAATGTCATCTTTCAGTCGGATGCAGAGATCTCTGTTTTCGCGGCCCAGCCGGACTTGCTCCGGCCGAAGCATCTTTATGTCTTGCATCGAAACTTTAGCAACGCGATTCGCGCGGCGGTGCAGTTCCTGTTCGTCCGGCGAGAGGCGGTTGACGTCGAATTCTTCGCCCCATTCCGTTCCCGCGGCGGGCTCGACCAACTCGAGAGTTTCCGCTTCTGCCTCTTCTTCATAGGATGGAGCCGGGGGCGGCTGCACTCTGGGAACGGGCGCAGCCTTCGAGGCCATCGGCGTTGGCTGAGACGGTGCGGGGCGCTGCCGGGCGGGAGCCGGCTCGGGAGCCGCTCGGCCAACCAAATCCGTGATCTGCGCTTCGAGAGGTGAACGAGGGCCGGTTTGAAGCGACAAGGCAACAAATCGCGACAAAACTTCCAGCGCGGCAGTGAGAGCGGCAGCCGAAGTCTGCGCACGAAGCAAGGGGGACAGCGCATTCGTCGGTTTGTTGCTGGCGCAGGCGGAGACGACATCGTTAAGGGCATGATGAAGTTCGCCCGAAGTGCGCTGGATGCGCTCGAGGTTGTCGCGAAGCGCTCGCGCGATGGCCTGCTCAACAGCATTAGGTTCCTGTGCCATACCAGCTTTCGACGGCAATTCCCCCGCAAGATCACCCACCTTGGCATTTTCGGAGCTAGTTGAATTTGAGTCAACCGAGTCGCCAGAGTGGTGTGCTCAATTGTTGCTTATCGAAGGAGGGAAAGCCGCCGAGGAATCGAACAAGACGCAAATAACACCAATAAAAGGGTCAGGCACGGCTTACAAAGATTCTACTTTTGCCTGAGTGCTATAATTGGCGGAGGGGGCGACACGGTTTCGACGGAAGCTGTCGCGACCCGAAGGCATGCCGGGACCCACCTGCCCGTAACTTGGTGGAAAACCAGAACTGCCAACAACAACTTGGCACTTGCTGCCTAATTAAATAGGCGCACGTCTCCCCGGGCTTTGCTCACGGGCCTGGCAAGAGGCGTCACACAGTGAGCTGGCCCGAACCTTTCGGTCCGTAAGGCTCGGGCGAGATTCATCGGACTAGCCAGCTGCGTTTCTTGCTCATTCTGACCGCGGCGGGCGAACCCAAGCGAATTGAGCTAAGCATGTAGGCTTCGGGCCGTAGCGCTTTTCGGACGGGGGTTCGACTCCCCCCGCCTCCACCATTCTT
>Ga0134073_10000173_pt1 | contig 9622 bp, 8 predicted proteins | sample 15_taG_28_FD_123128 | JGI IMG/M metagenome (GOLD analysis project Ga0134073, IMG submission 123128) | Grasslands soil microbial communities from the Angelo Coastal Reserve, California, USA - 15_D_Wat_20cm_5_24_1 metaG | ecosystem: Environmental > Terrestrial > Soil > Grasslands ... | reverse complement strand
GTGTGCGAATGGCTCGGCACAAACGCACTTCGCTCGTTCCGGTGCGGATTCCCAGCATGCGACCGATCTCCGCGTGCGAATAGCCTGCGACTTCCTTCAACACGAACACAGTGCGCAGGGCGTCCGGGAGCGTGGTGATGGCTCGCTCGAGCTCCAACCGCTCCCCCAGCGCCTCCGGCCCCGCTCCCCCCGACGGCTCCGAAAGCGGGTTCAGCGGCACTTGCCGGCGGCGCCCCTCTCGCCGGAGATGACCCAGCGCCACACGAACGGTGACGGTGCGAAGCCAACCCACGAACTCCCCCTGTTCGTGGTAACGCCGGACGGCGAGGGGGAGCCCGACGAACACGTCCTGCACTACGTCCTCTGCCTCGCTGCGCGAGCCCGTCAGCCGGAAGGCGATGCCGAGGAGCCGGCCGGCGTGCCGGTGATAGAGTCCTGCCAGAGCGGTTTGATCGCCGCCCCGCAGCTGCTCCACGAGCGCGCGGTCATCCACGGGCGGATCGTCGCGACGTGGCACGAGGTTGGTCGTTGTCTGGCCCACTCAAAGGAGTAATGCGCGGGGCTGGCGGAACCTTACAGCGTGTGGGCGGCCGCCTAGCCGAGTCTCCAGGCCAGCAACGCCCCCGCCCCGACATAGCGGGCCACGTCGAGCGACGCGTGCGCCAGCAGCGCGCGCCGGCGCCGGGGCTCCACGTACTGCCACATGACGAGACGCCGCGGGAAGGCGACGAGTAGACCGACCAGGAAGAAGAGCAGCCACCAGCCGCCCGCACCGAGCGAGTCGAACCACAGCGCCGCGAACAGCGTCACCACTGCGGCCTCGGCGACCCGCCACCCGATCTCCCAGCGGTTGAACGACCACACGACAGCATTCTGGACGATCGCCTGGTCCCAGCGGTATCCGATCGGTGGCGTGACGGCGAAGAGGATGGCCACCGGCAGCCAGGCGCCGACGAGCCGGCCGAGGGTCACCGCCCGCGGCGCTCGGGCGGTACGTAGCCGGGGCCCCGCAACCCGCGCCCGGGCCGGGCCGCGGTAAGCGCGCCGTGGTCCAGCACCTTCTGCCCGTTCACGAACACGTACGCGAACCCCACGGACGGCTGATGCGGCCGCTCGAACGTGGCGCGGTCGGCCACGGTGTTGGCGTCGAAGATCGTGATGTCGGCGGCCATGCCGGGCGCGAGCAGGCCGCGGTCCCCGAGCCCGACCCGCTGCGCGGCGAGCGAGGTCATCTTCCGCACGGCGAACTCGAGCGGGAACAGCTTGAGCTCACGCACGTAGTGGCCAAGGATACGGGCAAATGTCCCATAGGCGCGAGGGTGAGCGGACTGGCTGCCGAGCGGTCCGTCGGGCGCCACGCCGCCGAAGTCGGTGTTCACGGCCACCCACCACGTCTTCATCGCTTCCTGGACGTCGGGCTCGCTCATCACGGCGTATACGGCGTCGGTGCGATGGCCGCCTTCAGCGAGCACGATGTCGAACAGCGTCTCGACGGCGTCGCGGTGGCGGGCGGCGGCGATCTCGGCGATGGTCTTGCCCTGCAGCCCGCGCAGCGAGTCCTGGAAGGTGCCGGTGATCAGCACACCGGCGCCGCCGCCCGCTTCGTAATAGAAACTCTCCGCTCCCCCTCGGGGGTGGAGCATCTCCTGGCGCAGCCGCGCCCGCGTCCTCGGGTCCCGGAGCCGCGCCAGCAGCGAGTCCATGCCGCCGCTCTCCGCCCACGTGGGAATCGAGGCATCGAGCGCGGTCGCGGCCCTGATGTAGGGATACTGGTCCGCGGTGACGTCGAGACCCGAGGCGCGCGCCGAATCAATGCGCGCGATCACCCGGCGCATTTGTCCCCAGCTGTCCCGGCCGGACACCTTGAGGTGCGAGACCTCGGCCGGGATGTCGGCCTCCCGCGCGACGCGGAACAGCTCGTTCAGCGCCTGGTCGATCTGGATCCCCTCGTTCCGCATGTGCGACGCATAGATGCCGCCGTGGCGCCGCGCCGCTCGCGCGAGCGCGATGATTTCGTTGGTCGTCGAGTAGCTCGCCGGCGCGTATTCGAGCGCGGTCCACACGCCCAGCGCGCCTTGCTGCATCAGGGTGTCCACCAACGCCGCCATGTGGGCGAGCTCGGGCGTGGTCGGCTGCCGGTTCGCGTTCCCGATCACGGCGAGGCGCACCTGGGTCGCGCCCACGAACGTCGCGATGTTCACCGTGGAACCGTGGCGCTCGAGCTGGGTGACGTAGCCGTCCAGATCGCGCCAGTCCTCGCGGTAGTGCCACTTCTTCATCGCGTCGGAGTCGTCGCGCACCAGCTTGTCGGTGAGTGGGGCGACGGAGCCGCCCTCGCCCGTCACCTCGGTCGTGACACCCTGCGTGATCTTCGAGAGCACGCGGTTGTCGATCAGCACGTTGATCTCCGACTGCCCCATCATGTCGATGAATCCCGGTGCCACGACGAGACCCGAGACATCGAGCGTCTCGCGGGCCTGGGCGCCGTTCAGGAAGCCGACGCCCCCGATCCGGTCCCCGGCGATCGCCACGTCGCCCCGGTGGCGCGGGTTGCCGCTGCCGTCCACGATCCAGCCGCCCCGGAGGAGCACGTCGTAGCTACCCGTTCCCCTTCCCCCTTCCCCGTTGCCGCACCCAACCAAGAGCAGGAGCATTCCCAGGACCGGCCTTATTTCGCCCATGTCTTCCTCAACGAATCGGGTTGGATCAAGCGTCCGCGCAGCATCACCCAGGCAATCCGCCGCGTCGCCAGGATGCCCCTGAGCGGATCGCCGTCGAGCACGACGAGGTCAGCGACCTTCCCGGCTCCGAGCAGGCCGAGCGAATCGGCGTGCAGCAGCTGGGCGCCCTTGCGCGTCGCCGCGGTGATCGCCTCGAGCGGCGTGAAGCCCGCGGCCACCAGCAGGCCGATCTCTTCGTGGAGCGAGAGGCCCGGCACGAGCAGCTGGTTCGCGGCGTCCGATCCCGCGGCGATCAGGCCCCCGGCGCGCTTGAACTCGCGCACGAACTGATCCTGGCGCGGTCGCGCGCGGCGGAACGCCTGGAACTCGGGCGCGCGCCAGCGAGTGCGCTGGAGCAGGCCGGCGACGTCACGCACGCTCGCGGCGCTGGTCGGAACGTCTTCCATCCCGGGACGCAGCAGCAGCGTGGGGTTGTCGAGCCGCGCGAGCATCTCGTGCAGCACCAGCGTGGGAACGACCGCGACGTGCGTCGCGACCAGCGCGCGGGCGACCCGGGCGACCGCGGTGGAGTCGAGCGACGCCCACCCGCTCTCCTCGAGCGTCCACCCCGCGAGGAAACGATCGTGCGCGCTCAAGTACGGCGCGGGATTGAGCGCTGCGGCCTGCACCACGCCCGCCATGTGCTCGAGCGAGGCCACGCCGGCCTTCGCCGCCGTCACCGCGTCGGTCTTGCCGAGGTGCGCCGCCACCGGGAGCCGCAGCGTCGCTGCCTCGTCCATCAGGGGTGCCAGCAGCGGCGGCGTGATCTTCGTGTAGATCTTGAGCAGGTCCGCGCCGACTACCGCTCGCTGGTCGACCGCCCGACGGGCGTCGCTCCCAGTGGCGACGCCGGTCGCCGTTGGGTAGGTGGGAGGGACGCCGTCGATCATCGCCCCTGCGGTGAACACCCGCGGCCCGAGCACCGAGCCGAGGTTGCAGTCGTTCCTGAGGGCGATTGCCGAATCGGTGGTCATCGCGCCCAGGTCCCGCACCGTGGTCACGCCCCAGGCGACATACCGCTCCACCGCCCAACGCTCTATGTGTGCGTGCGCGTCGATCAGACCCGGGATCACCGTCTTGCCGATCAGGCTGATCTCTCTGGCGCCCCGCGGCACGTTGATCTCGTTCACGCGGGCGACGGCCTCGATGTGGCCGCCCTTGACCAGGATGAGGGCGTCCTTCACCGGTTCGCGGCCGGAGCCGTCGATCAGCGTGGCGCCTGCGAGCGCGATGACACCGTCTCCCGCCGGCCTGCAGGCCGCAACCAAGAAGACAAAGGCGGCGAACAGGCGGCCGGGCGGACGGAGGCCCTTCATCGCGGGTCGCTTGACGTGTGGTCGTGCAGGATCAGCCAGCGGTCGCCCCGCTTCTGCAGGAGCAACGTGAACGGTCCGCTCGCCACGACCGAGTCCCTGCGGTGCAGCACGAAGCGCGCGGTGCAGAGAGCGAGGTCGAGCGTGAGCGGCCGGACCCGGACTTCCTCGAAGCTCAGCGAATCGCGCGTCTTGCCGGGCGCAAAGTAGGTGGCCTCGTAGCGGTCGTAGAGCTTTTGCCACCCGTACTGCACGTGGCCGCCCGTGACGTAGCTGGTGAGCGAGTCGCGAGCGTAATCGCTCATGAAGCCGGCCAGGTCCCCGCGGTTCCAGTCTGCTGCGCTGCGCGCGAGCACGCCTGCGATCTCGGCGTGCGGATCGCCGACCGGAACCTTCGGGGCCGAGCACCCCGCCACCAGGACGGCGGCCGCGCCCCACGCCCAACGTCCCACGCCCATGACAGTCTCGCTCCGTTCCGAGGTGCCGCCCAAACGTACCGCGGGAGCGCCTCGAGGAGATGGCCCGAGCCATCCAGAAGGCGCTCCCGCGGTGCCGTGCTGAGGGGTGCTAGCGGCGACGCCGCCTCGTCGCTTTCTTCTTCCTTCCGCCCCGCTTGGCCTTCGCCTTCGGCCGCCTCTTAGCTGCTTTCTTCGCCTTGGGCCGCTTCGCCGCCTTCTTCTTCCGCGCGGGCGCCTTGCGCCGCGGGGCCTCCGCCGGCTCGTCCATCATCGGCGCCGGGCTCGGCATCGGCGGTGGCGACGGTGGGTACATCGGCTCCATCATGCCGGGGCCAGTCCAGCTGCTCTCGGAGAAGTCGTTTGGCTCGAGCATCGGATCTCCTCTGCTGGTTGTCCGTGGGCGTGGCTTATAGCTTACCCCGGGAATGCTGCCACGCAAGTGATCACGCGACACGGCGCCGCGCGGCGTATACTGCGGCGCTGTCGCTGCGGAGGCGGCCCGCGACCCATCTCGTGCGGGCTACGAGCTTCTCGTGCCGACCACGCCGCCGGCGTTGAGCGAGCGCTCCAGGGCCCTCAGGCTGCTCGCGTTGCCGCGTGTGGGCGACCCGCTCGTGGTCGCGCTCCAAGGTGGGCGGGCTCGTCGCATGACGTCCCAATCCGCGCCCCAGGGGGACTCGTTCGGGTGAAAGCGGTTATGTCGCAGCGGGGCGACAGCGGGCTGGAGAGGCACACCACCCGCCGGGTGCGCGTGTGATACCAAGGTGACAAGTTAGCTTGACAACGACACTTACGTGCGTTTACGTTGGCGCCGTTATGACGGCTCGCGCGTTTGTGATCTGGATCACGCTCGTGCTTCCCGGGCGCCTCTGCGCCCAAAACGTGTCCGAAGTTCAGGTGGCCCCACCCACCGTGACGGTCAAAGTAGGAGAGCGCAGCGGCCTCCTTGCCACTGCGTTCGACCGCGCCGGCAACGTCATCCCGACGGTCCGATTCATCTGGTCCTCGAACAACGTCTCGGTCGCGAGGGTCGACAACGACGGCACCGTCACCGGTGTGGGCGGCGGCGTCGCCATTGTCGAAGCGCGCGTAGGTGCGCGCAAGGGTCAGGCCGCGATACAGGTGATCGGCGCACCCGCCGCTGGTGGACAAACGAACGCGCAGGCCCAGTCGCCAGCCCGACCAGCTGAGCCGCCGGGAGGAGTGGATCCGTTCGCCGGTCAGCCGCCGGGCACGGGCCCGGCCGCGGTGCTGCGCATCGAGCCGCCGACGGTGTATCTGCTGCCGTCCGAAAACACGCGCGTCGTGCCGCGGGCGCTCAAGGACGACGGCTCGCCCGCAGCGCCGGTCGCCGTCACGTGGAAGTCGCTCCGTCCCGACATCGCGAGCGTGGACCAGAACGGCGTGATCGTCGCGTTGGCCGCTGGCCAGGGGACCGTGCAGGTGACGAGCTCGACCGGCCTCACCGCCACCGCGCCGGTGGTAGTGCAGCCGAGCGACATCGCGATCCAAGAGCCGAGTCCGGTGGCGCTCGGTCCGAACGCGGTGGACACGCTGCATGTGATCGTGCCGGGACAGGGCGGGCGCGTCGTGAGCCCCCTGACGATGCAGTGGTCCTCGGCGGACCCGAACGTCGCGCGGGTCTCGCTCACCGGTGTCGTGACCGCGGTGGCGCCGGGCAAGACCACACTCTCCGTGTCCGGGCTGCTGCAAACCAAGGGTGTGGACATCGTCGTGCACCGCACGGTGGACCTGTTGTCGGTGATCCCCACGGCGAAGGCCGAGGTACCGCTGCCGATCCAAGGGACGGCAAAGTTCCAGGTGCAGGCCCTCGCGGCCGACAGGACACTGGTGCCCGAGGCCCCGATCCAGTGGACCGTGGGGGATTCGTCGCTCGCGGGCTTCGATGCGGCCACCGGGTTGCTGACGGGGAAGAGGGCCGGGAAGACGACGCTGACGGCCAAAGGACCGGGGCCGGGGCTGGTCGTGACCTGGCAGATTCGCGTCATCGCGGCCGGGCTCAAGCTGTCGGCCACCCGACTCGGCCTGCCGCTGAACCGGCGGTACGGGTTGCGGGCGAGCTTCGCCGACGAAACCGGGGCCGTGATCGGCCCCGCGACGGGGGTGACGTTCGCTTCCGACAACCCGCAGGTCGCCTCCGTCGGGGAGGACGGCACCGTCACCGCGGCGGGGTACGGTCACGCGCGCATCACCGCCTCGGCGCCGGGGGGTAAGCGCGCCGCGGTCGCTGTGTTCGTGCAGGGGGAGATCGTGCTCGCGAGCTCGCGCTCGGGGCGGCTCCAGCTCTACTCGGCGGAGCGCTCGAACCTCGCGCAGCTGCGCAAAGTATTGGATGACTCGTCCACGGCCACCGACCCGGCGTACTCGCCTGACGGCTCGCGCATCGCGTTCGTGTCGACCCGGGACGGCCAGCCCGAGATCTACGTGATGGACGCGGACGGTACGGACGTGGCCCGCCTCACGAACTCCCCGGGTGTGGACGGCGACCCATCGTTCACCGCCGACGGGCAGGCCGTGGTGTTTCACTCCAATCGCACCGGCCACCGCCAGATCTTCGTGCAGGCGATCACGGGCTCGGATGCCATCCAGCTTACCCAGGAACCGGCGGACAACTCGCAGCCGAGCGTCTCTCCGGACGGCGAGAGCATCGCGTTCGTGTCGAGCCGAGACGGGAGTGACGACGTCTGGCTGATGTCGCGAGACGGCTCGAACCAGCACAATCTCACGAAATCGCAGCAGCTCAAGGAGCGCAGCCCGCACTTCCTGCGCGACGGCTCGCTTGCCTTCCTGCTCGAAGGGAAAGACGGCGGCCGCACGGTCACGCAGGTCGTGAAGATGGACCTGGCGACGGGCCGCATGGCTCCGGTCACGGGGACGGATCTGGTCATCGGCGACTTCGCTGTCTCCCCAGCGGGCGACCTGCTGGCGCTCGTCGTCAACGTCCAGAAGAACGTGTCGAGGGTCTACATCCAGCCGGTCGGGACGGGGGGCGGGGGCGCGGGCGGGGGCGCGCCCGTCGCGATCCCCACGACCGGCGCCGAGCAGATGGTGTCCGCGACGTTCATGCCGTAAGCCGATGCGCGCTTGCGTTATCCGCGCGACCGGCGGCCTCGATCGCCTGCAGCTTGCCGATGTCCCCCTCCCCTCGGAGCCGCTGGGCCCCCGCGACGTGCGCGTCGCGATCCGTGCCGCGGCGCTGAACCACCTCGACCTCCACGTCGTGCGCGGCCTGCCGGTGGAGCACCGCTTCCCCCACATCCTGGGCGCGGACGGGGCGGGAGTGGTCGACGCCGTCGGCGCGGACGTCCGCTCCGTCAAGCCTGGCGACCGCGTCATGATCAACCCCGGCGTCTCCGATTACACCTGCGAGTACTGCCGGGCCGGCGAGCATTCGCTGTGTGTGAACTACCGTCTGCTCGGCGAGCACGTCGCGGGGACGCTGTGCGAGTCGATCGTCCTCCCCGAGCAGAATCTCGCCATCATCCCGACAGTGACGCCGCCGCTCAGCTGGGCCGAAGCCGCCGCGTTCTCGCTCGTGACGCTGACGGCCTGGCGCATGGTCGTGACGCGAGCGCAGCTCAAGCAGGGCGAGACGACGCTCATCTGGGGGATCGGAGGGGGCGTGGCGCTCGCCGCGCTGCGTATCGCCAAGCTGCGCGGAGCGCGGGTGATCGTCACCAGCTCGAGTGACGCAAAGCTCGCGGCGGCACGGCAGCTCGGCGCTGACGTGACGCTCAATCACCGCACCCAAAAGGTATCGCAGGAAGTCCGCGCGCTGACGGGCAAGCGAGGTGCGGACGTAGTGATCGAGAACGTCGGAGAGGCGACGTGGGAGGAGTCGCTGCGGTCGCTCGGTCGCGGCGGCCGACTGGTGAGCTGCGGTGCCACGACCGGCCCCAAGGTCGCGATCGACCTCCGGCGGCTCTTCTGGTATCACTGGAGCATCCTGGGTTCGACGATGGGGAACGACGCAGAATACCGCGAGATCGTGCGGCTGTTGGGCAGCGGCGAGCTGCGGCCGATTGTTGATCGCGTGTTTCCCCTCGAGCAGGTCCGCGCGGCGTTCGAGCGGTTGGACCAAGGGGAGCAGATGGGGAAAATCGTCGTGGAGGTGGCGCAGTGAGGTCGGTCACCCTCGTTGTGGTCCCCCCCTGAAGGGTGGGCTCGGCGAAGCACTCCTTAAGGACAGTGATGGCCGAGCCCAGGCTTCAGCCTGGGAACACATTGAGACGCGTATCAAATCCGTCCGGCGTCGCGGACGCTATCCTCAACCGCCCCTCCTGGATGGCGCTTGCCCTGTTCCTCGATGTACCGAATCACATCGGCGAGCTGTTTTGGTCCTACGGTCGTAGCAGAGTATTCCGGTGCCCAACGCAATCCGAGGACATTCCCAGGGAGACGGCTCGCGGCATAGCTACTCCCACCCTTGAAGTATTGAGCCAGTCGTGGCAGGTCGATGCGGGGGACGGTGCGGAGCAGCATGTGGACGTGCGTGCGGAGAATGGCAAGCGTAACGACGTCAGCGCGCTCCCGTGCGGCCGTTCGACGAAAGTACTGCTCCAAGAAATCGCGCGTGGGACGATCGATCATCGGCCGGCGATCGCGGGTAGTCCAGGCGAGGTGGACGTAGAGCTGGTGCGGGGACACGGGGACCCTTAGCGAGCTGTCCGGTTATTCTGATACTAAAGATGGGCTCGGCGGGCACTGTCCTGAAGGACAGTCGCTCCACGGATTCGCTTCGCTCGGTGTGCTTCAGCACCATGCCGGCCGAGCCCAGGCTTTAGCGTGGGAACACGATGCGTGGCAGCCCTCAACCGGGCGTCAACGGCGGCGCCGTGGGGACAGCGCCTTGCGTTGCCTTTCCATGTCTAAGTGATTATTTTTTGGCAACTTAGCCCGTGTTTACGCGGTCTCCTGACACCCGACCCCTGACACCCGACCCCTGCCTTTCATGACCGCACCCAACGCCCGCGAACGTATCCTGCCGCGCCTCATCGAAGACGAGATGAAGGAGTCGTTCCTCGACTACTCGATGAGCGTGATCGTGCAGCGCGCGCTGCCCGATGTGCGCGACGGCTTGAAGCCCGTGCACCGCCGCATCCTGTACGCG
>Ga0134073_10000167_pt1 | contig 9724 bp, 8 predicted proteins | sample 15_taG_28_FD_123128 | JGI IMG/M metagenome (GOLD analysis project Ga0134073, IMG submission 123128) | Grasslands soil microbial communities from the Angelo Coastal Reserve, California, USA - 15_D_Wat_20cm_5_24_1 metaG | ecosystem: Environmental > Terrestrial > Soil > Grasslands ... | reverse complement strand
TTCCACGCAAGGTCTCATCACCGCGCGCGAACTCGCTCTGATGAAGCGCGGCGCCATTGTCATTCAGGCTTCGCGTGGAGGCATCGTCGATGAAGCCGCTCTCGCTGCCGCCCTCAACTCCGGACATCTCGGGGGCGCCGCCGTCGATGTCTACTCCACTGAACCGCCCGCCGCGAACAATCCGCTCCTCACCCTCTCAGGCGACGCCGCGCGCCGCATCCTCTTCACCCCGCACATCGCTGGCGTCACCCGCCAGGCTTCTAATTTCCTTTTCCGTTCCGCTTGGCGCAATATCGAGCGCGTGCTTCTTACCAAAGAGCCGCCGCTCGATCGCGCTTGCTGAGTACAACGTGAATCAGCCCGCACCGTATCCGCCGCGCTTCTTCGCCAGCCAGGAGAACCACGCGTGACCGCCGCCCAGCCCGCTACCGCGCGCAAGCCCTGGTACTACGTCCTTTATATTCAAGTCCTCATCGCCATCGCCGTTGGCATTCTCATCGGCCGGTTCTCTCCGAAAACCGGCATCGCCTTCAAGCCCCTGGGCGACGCCTTCGTCGCGCTCATTCGCATGATGATCGCTCCGGTGATTTTCTGCGTCATCGTGCAGGGGATCGCGGGCATGGCCGACATCAAAAAAGTAGGCAAGGTGGGCATCAAAACGCTGATTTATTTCGAACTGGTCTCGACGCTCGCGCTGCTCATCGGCGTCGCCGTCGCCGTTGCGATTCATCCCGGCGCAGGCCTCAACATCAATCTCGCTACGCTCAATCCCAAAGCCGCCGCAGTTTACGTCGGCCGCGCCAAAGAAACCGGCTTCATCCCATTTCTTCTGAGCTTCATTCCGAAGACGTTTGTTGACGCCTTTGCAAGCGGCGAAGTCCCTGAAGTTCTTCTCATCTCCATCCTTACGGGCTTCGCGATCGCTCCGCTCGGCGAATTTGGCGCACGCGCAGTGCGCGCGGTCGAAGTCGCCAACAAAATCGTCTTCGGCATCATTCGCATCATTATCCGCACGGCACCGCTCGGTGCTCTCGGCGGCATGGCCTTCACCGTCGGCAGTTACGGCATGGCCTCGCTTTCGAATCTCATTAAGCTCATCGGTACCTTCTATCTCACCAGCCTGATCTTCGTGGTCCTCGTCCTTGGCGCCATCGCGTGGTGGGCGGGCTTTTCGATCTTTCGCTTCCTCGCCTATATCAAGGACGAACTGCTCATTGTGCTCGGCACCAGCTCCTCCGAAACCGTCCTCCCCGACATGATGCGCAAGCTCGAAGGCCTGGGCGCATCGCGTTCCGTCGTCGGTCTCGTCTTTCCCACCGGCTACGTTTTCAACACCGACGGCACCAACATCTACCTCGCGCTGTCCGCGCTCTTTCTCGCGCAAGCCACGGGCACGCACCTTTCTTTCGGCCAAATCTCGGGCATGTTGCTTTTCGCCCTTATCGCTTCGAAAGGCGGTTCCGGAGTCACTGGCACCGGCTTCGTCACTCTCGCCGCCATTCTCGCCGCCGTCCCCTCGATTCCCGTGCAGGGACTCGCGCTTCTTGTCGGCATCGAAAAATTTATGAGCGAATGCCGCGCCCTCACCAACGTCGTCGGCAACGGCGTTGCCACACTTGTCGTCAGCCGCTGGCAGGGTGAACTTGATTCCGTCAAGATGCGCGAAGTCATGTCCCACGCTGCCGACCAGTCCACACCCCCCGCCGCCTGACCGCGTTGCCTCCCGTAGGGGCACGATATATCGTGCCCTCCTCGACGTTGCCCGCTTGTCTCGTTGTCTTACCGATTGCGAGATCTTTTCACGAGTCACCAGCCTGCGGTGAGTCTCGGCGAAGGGTCACGGAATTTCCCGTGACGTTTACAATACTTTGCGTGTCGGACGATCCTGCTGCCTGCCTGAACCGCGTCTCGCACCACTGGGGATCCTATGAACTCCGCTCTTCTCAATCGCCGCGCTTTTCTCAAAAGTTTCCTCCGTCGCTGGCGGCGGCTTTCTTCTCTCCTATCATCTCGAGCCCGTGAAAGCGTTCACTGCCGCGGCTCAAGCGGCCGCACCGCAGCCGCCCGCCCCTGCCTTCCAGCCTCTCGCCTTCGTCCGCGTGGCCGCCAACGGCATCGTCACCATCATGGGCAAAAATCCGGAAATCGGGCAATGCGTCAAAACCAGCCTGCCTATGCTCAGCGCCGAAGAGCTGGATGTCGATTGGAAGGACGTCCGCATTCCGGGCGTCGACAACCTCAGCATCGTCACCGGCAAATCGCTCTACAGCATCGACTTCAAAGTTCCCGGCATGTTGTATGCCGTCTACGACAAATGCCCCGTCTATGCGGGCAAGTGCGCCACGCAGCAACGCGTTTTCCTGGGTCTTTCAATCTTTCACCGACGAACTCGCGCACGCCGCCGGAAAAGATCCTATCCAATTCCGTCTGGGTCTTCTCAGCCTCCCGCCCGTCTCCAATCCCAACACGAAGCCCGATCCCTTCTCGAGCGACCTAGATGCCGCGCGCATGATCGGCGTTGTAAAACTCGTTGCCGAAAAATCCGGCTGGGGCCAGCGCCAGCTTCCGAAAAATACCGGCATGGGCGTGGCCTTCCAGTTTTCTCATCGTGGTTATTTTGCGGAAGTCGCCGAAGTGCAGGTCGACGCGGGCACAAACTAAAGGTCAATAAGGTTTGGGTTGCCGGCGACATCGGCAGCACCATCATCAATCCGGGCGGCGCGGAAAATCAGGTCCGCGGTGCGGTGATCGACGGCCTTAGCCAAGTCATGTCTTACGAAATCACCATTGATGGCGGGCGCGCGGTGCAGAGCAACTTCCACGAATACCCGCCTGTGCGCATGAACCAATTATCGGCCGAAATCGAAGTGCACTTCCTGAAGACCGACAATCCGCCGACCGGCCCCGGCGAGCCAGCGCTTCCCCCGGTACTTCCGGCAGTGTGCAACGCCATTTTCGCCGCCACAGGAAAGCGCATCCGTTCGCTGCCGCTTTCCAAGCACGGCTTCTCCTGGGCTTAGCGCTGCCACTCGGGGATGTCTCAAAAGTTGTGAGGCTCGAAAAAGTCCTTAGGTTCTGGCAGCATCGAAGAAATGTGGACACCTGTCATCCCGAGCGGAGCGAGGGATCTGCTTTTTCCGCCGGGTCGTCAGCCCGTTCCGCGCCCTCACTTCCGCGAGTTCAGGCAAGACATCGCGCTGACTTTTTCTTCCGCCGTTTCGTAGCTCTTGCCGTTCCCGTCTTTCATCGACAGAAACACCCAGTCGCTCTGTTCCTCCGCGGTCCGGCTAAAGTCAAAGATGTACGTCTCATTCCGGCTGATTTGATACGTCATCGTGCGCATCAGGATCGGGTAAACGTTCTTCGTCGTGTCTTCGAGTGGTTGCCCGCAGCGCGCCAGTAAGTGTTCCGGCGTCACGCTCGCTACTGCTTGTTCGTGTTTTCTTTCACGGGACTTGCTGATCCATTCGAATCCGCGCTCCGCCAGCGTGACTAACACGATGAGCCCGAAAATCGCGCCCACTACCATGAGCCAGATCCGCTGGGTTTGCTTCAGGAATCCCACAAACTCCGTCACCGGCGTGGACTCGCCCCTGGCGCTCTCTGGCGAAACCGTCACTGGCGAGTAGCGCGATCCCTTCCGGGGCTGCCGAGCCGCTTTCCCTGCCAAGGACTGCGCTATTTCCTTGGCCTCAGCTTGCCGCTCGGCCTCCGCTGCCGCCGTGAGTTCGGGAGAAAGAGGTTCTGCCTGTGTTGTTTTGTCCATTTTTTCCTACCTTTTGGGGCTGTAGCTTAATCATCCCGCCGCGCCCTTCCGGCCGCCGCGGATTTTTGCTCCGAATTCCGAGACAGTAACGTGCCTGCACTTTGGAACAGGTCACGCTGCTCGCCTGGGCCCCGCGTGACATGCATCGCGTATCTCTGTGTTCTTCACCGCTGCATTTGTCCACCCTCGTCTCCATACTGCACTTAGAACTCACGGAGGTTGGTTACGCCAATCCACCGCTTAGTGCATCTGATTGAGTCGCATTCGAAGGAGTTGGCGACGGAACTTCTCGCGCGCGCTCGCCAAGCTCCTCATCTCGCTTCTTTCAGCAGGGTTCCGGAGCACGAGCTTCGGCAACGCGTCTATGAAATTTACAGCCAGCTAGGCCAATGGCTCGCCACCCGTACGGAACGGGATATCGAACACCAATATTCCGAAATTGGCGCTCGGCGTTACCGGCAGGGAGTTCCTCTGAGCGAACTCCTGTGGGCCATTGTTCTGACCAAAGACAATCTCTGGGACTTTCTCTATCGGGAATCCTGGCCCGGTTTCGAGATAGAAGTTCTTGCGGAACACGACATGTTCCGCATGATCGACCATTTCTTCAACCGCGCCATGTTTTACGCGGCGCGCGGCTTCGAGCAAGCGGAGCGCACCGAGCAGGCGCTCATCGCCGCCGCAAATTAGCTCCTTCTTGTTCTCGGCGTCGAAGGACGCTGAGTTCTCGTGACCGCCCATGCTGTTGAGTCGGTTTGTTTTACTACAGCCTCCCGTGTTTTAGGTTTGGACCGTTTTTCGCCGTCACCACCACAACGCAGCCGCATTCGCCGCATCCCACAGCGCTTCTTGCCCCGCGGTCGCGCCGCCCGGGCTGAGCATTACCAGCGAGCCCGCTCCGGTAACTCTTTGTTATGCGTAGGCAGCCTGAATTATAGTTGCGGGTCTGGTCCGCGTTACAATATCGAAGTGCAGCGCAAAATCTTCTGGACCGTTTTCATCGTGCTGGGCGTGGTCGCGGATGTTACCTTGCCGCTAATCTGGGGCCTGCTCGCCACCATTCCCATCGCCATTGTGAGCTGGTGGGTCGCCTATCGCACCGACTGGTTCTAGCTTAGCTAACCCCCTCTCAATCTGGGTCCATACTCCTCGAAGCGAGCCGCGGCGGTTCCGCGTCTCTCTGGGACGGCGCGAAATTGGAAAAGGGGAAATCGAAACTCGAAACACGAAAAGTGAAAGTCGATGCTGGATCGCGAGGGGACGGACCGGCGACGGTACCCCACTCTCCGTTGAATGGGGAAGAGTGCGGAAACGATTGACGGCAAAGAAGGTCACAGAGGTCTTCCCGCACGATGCGGCTGGCTAGTCAGAGCTTGGCGTTATTTCGGACCGACTGCACCGCTTGACGAATTGCCTCTACGACAACATCAGGCCTGTCGATAATCACGAAATGGCTGCTCTTCTCCGCAATCATCTCCTTGCTATTTTGCGAAAGGGACAGCAACTGCGTCTGCAAATTAATATAAGCCGGGCTGGCGTTCTTAATGCTGATATCGACGAGCGGCTTATCGGCGAGCGGATGATCGTGTTCTTTGAGGATGGCGTTCGCCTCCTCAACGCAGCCGGGCATCATGCCCAGGTGTGCTTGCAAAGACTTTTCAGTTCGGGGCTGTGAGATGAACCAGAGATGAAGCTCGCGGTCACGGTCCGATAGCTTACTAAAATTCGGATCGCTTTCGATCCCGACCGGTTTCCCAATCGGTCCGGCGCTGGGAGAGGAAGGCTTTGGTGGGGGAGGCGGTAGGGGCTTATCGCCCGGTGAAGAAAGCAGCATCGGGTTAATCGTGTGATCCACAAAAATCATGCCCGCGACCTCTTCTGGGAATCGCCCGGCGTAGACACGCGCAACTAATCCACCAAGCGAATGCCCCACGAGCACGTAAGGCCCCTTAATCCCGGCATTTTTCAGCGCAGTGTGTACTTCGCTCACCCTAAGAGAGCATGAATCTTTCGGGCCGTCGTCGCTCCAGCCAATGCCGGAATGGTCATAGGCACAGACTTGAGTAAATTTTGCGGCTTCCGGTTGAACGAGTCCCCAATCGAAAGAAAATCCGGCGCCCACAATGACGACCGTAGGCGTCCCCTCACCAGTGCAATACAAATGGATGCGATAGCCGCCCACATCGACCAACGTTCCGAGAGGGGGAGGCGCTTTCTGACCCGAGGCCATTTGCGCCAGGGCTGTGATCGGGAATGCACAAAAGACAGCGAGGCTCCAGGTAATAAGGAGCTTGCAATGGGTCTTGTTTATTTTTGCGCTCATCGCCGGTGACCCTTCGGGCGGGCTAGCAAGTTCTATACGTTCTCGAAGACGCTAAGGGCGGAGATGGTTTAGCCAGCCCTCAAGGTTGGGCACGGGGGCCTTGGGGGCAGTCGGGGGCAGCCCATGAAGGCCACGGAGGTCGCGGCAGCAAGGTCGCAACCCCTTGAAGGTTGTGATGTTGTCCCCCGAACTTGGAGGCGCCTCTACAACCATCTTTGAATCCAATTTTGGCGCCTGGAAGATGAGGATGTGGGCGCAACGATGGCTCTCAAGCTGCGGCAGAATCTCCTCCTTGAGGCGTTCCTTGAGTCCCGCGTGGAACTGTTCGGTGCTTGGCTTATCTTGCTGGGCGAGAGGTTCATCCAAGACTGTGGTGCATTTCCGGGCTCGTGTGTGGAATTGGTTCCGACTGGGAGGCCTTTGTTTTCGGTGTCTTTCTGGAGGTCAGGTAATTTCCTGAGGGCCGGCGCGATTTGCGAGGCGGTCAATGATGGACTGGGGGAATTGGACTGACCCGCCGCTGGACGTGGGAACGAAATCAACGAAAGTGAGAGACAAAGGGCCGAAACCGTTGCAGTTCGCACAGGCGGTCTCCGTTCGCGGTCTAGCACCAAACAAACGCTTAGACGCAGGAAAATACCTATTGAGATGCCAGAGTTTTGGGGTCACGCGAATTGTCGTTCGGCACTATGGAAGCACAGAGGATGAATGTGATTTGTAGAAACGATGTGACTATCCGCCACCAGCGGGAGACTGCTGCAAACCAGAAATGTCAATTTCTTTGCCCCAGCTTGCGTGTGAGCCAGGGTTGGCGGAAGCGGAAGAAGATGCTGGGCTGAAGCCCGCGGTTACGAAAACAAGAGCCGGCAAGATGCCGGCCCCACAAAATGCACCGACCTGAAGGTCGGCCACTACAAAGGCGGCGTGGCGAGTTTGCGGGTGAGCCAGGGGATGATGACTTCGCGGAAGATGACCGGGTCGGGCCAGACTCTGACCTGGCGGCCCAAATGGCCGCCCTGGGGATTGATCCAGGCCTCCTTGGGCACATCGCCGCTCGAGAGCAACAGATAGGTGTCCGAGATGGGGACCTGGGTATCGAGCGCGCCGGAGATGATGAGCATGGGCGCGGTGGGTTTGCCTGCCGCGGCAGGCGAGCCCGACCTAGCCGGCGAGCCGACCAGGCCCTGCGAGACCAGGGACAGCTTGGGAAAAATGTTCGCGAGATCCTCCGGCGTTTTTGCACCGTCGAAAATGGACATCAGCGCGGGCCCCAGGCCAAAAAGATATTCGCGATTGCCGAGCGTTTGGTGGAGGACGAAATCTTTTTGGAAGGTAGCGTCGACGGGCGGGGATTGCGCGACGACGGCTTTCAGGCGCGTGTGCTCGACGATGGCCAGTTTCGTGGCCCAATACGCCCCGAAGCTTTGGCCGTCGACGCCGATGCGCATCTTATCCACTTCGGGGCGCGTTTCGAGGTAGTCGATGACGCGCGAGAATTCGCGCTCGGCGGTTTCACTGGCTTTGATGGGCGACTGGCCGGTTCCCGGCGAGTCGACGCCGATAAAGCCGATGCCATGCGGAATCACCGCGCCGAAATTTTCGGAGAGATCTTCCTTGCGGCTGTCGAGGCCGCTGATGGCGATGACCACGGGGACGGGGCTTTTCGCGTTCTTCGGCAGGCGGAGGTAGCCGACGATTTCGGAGTTTTCAAAGGGAATGCGAACGACTTCGAGAGGCGGGTCCATGAATTTGGCGTGCGCGAGAAACGCTTCGAGTGCTTTGGCGTACGCGCGCTGCTTGCCGGGGGAAGACGGCACGGGCCAGCGGCCAAAGGAATAGAGGCGCCACGCGCGGATGTAATCCGCGTTGGCTTTGGCGGGATCGCGCGCTTCGAGCGATTTCGCTTCGGCCATGTAGCGATCGCCGGCGGTGGTGAACGCGGCGGCCCATTCGTCGTAGTCGGAAGTGTGGATGGCGGCGAAAGCCTCTTTGACGTCGGCGGAATCGAGGCCGATAAGCGGATACATGCCGTTCTCGGCGCGCTTGAGGGCTTCGGCTTTGATTTCGTCGAGGGTGCGCTCCTGGGGGAAGGCGGAGGTCGCGGAAAGAAAGGCCACGATTATTGTCGATATAGAAATGTATTGCATTTTTCTTTCTCCCAAACGAAAAGGAGATTCCGCGGGCGATGCCTGCGGCAGGCAGGCAAAAGCGGCCCTCGGAATGACACGTCATGTCGTATTGCGCTACGCATTACGGCTTGCCCTGCAATTTAGCGACGGCGGCGGCGTAATACGAGGCGTCGTAATATTTTTCGGGCGGCCGAGGATGGCCGCCCCAAGAGCCTTCGATTTCCGCGCGCAGCTTCAGGACATTCTGAAAGCCGCGCACATCGAAGGCGGCGTCCTTCGCGAAGCCGCCGGGCTTGGTCATGAGCGATTCGTATGACTCCGCAGTTACTTCCGGTGCGAGATACGCTTCTTTGGTCATCAGCGCAAGGACTTCGTTTTTGTTGGCGGGCGCCAGCAGCCAGCGCTGCGCTTCGATGATTGCGGCAAGAAAGTTGGTGAGTGCTTCGCGATGATCTTGTGCCCACTTGCGCTGGGCGAAAAGGCCTGCAGCTTGGTACGGACCGATGCTTTCTTGTACCGAGGCGAGACTGACGAAGCCTTCGCGCTTGGCGATGATGGAGCTAGGCGGGCCGAGCATTGAGGCCGCGTAGGATTTGTTTTCTCGCATGGCGATGAGGCGTTGCGGCGTGGCGCCGACGGACTTGATTTCGTAATCTTTGCCGGCTTCGAGGCCGCTGAGAAGAAGAATTTTTTTGAGCTGTACAGCGTAAGCGGTGTTGGGCGCGTCAACGATGAGCGTTTTGCTACGCAAATCCTTGATGGATTTGATGTCCGGCTGGGCGATGAGTTCGTTTTGCGAGCCTTCGCCACCCATGACGATGATGACGTCCTGGTTGGCGAGGTCGACCATGGCCACGGCGTTGTCCACGGCAAGATAGGCGATGTCGCCATTCCTGGTGGCGAGTTTGTCGCGCAACTCCTGAGAATTGGCGGAGTTTTCGGTTTGCACTTCGAGGCCAAATTTGGAAAAGAGGCCAAGCTTTTCTGCGGCAACCAATTGGAGCGGGCGGCCGAGAAGCGTAAGGAGTTTGATTTTGACGGGCATCGTTTCTTGGGCGACCGCAGCCGACCCCAGATACCGAAATGTGGATCGGTTGACACCCTTCGCTTCGCCCGGAATGAAACGTTCCTGCGGTTTTGCGCGCAAATCAGCATGTAGCCCAGAGGAAACGCAGACCAGCATCGCGAAGAGGGATGACCGAGAAGGAATACTCATCGGGTTTTCTCCAGTGCGCCGAAGAACGAGTCAGGGCGCGCCTTCGTTGAGTTTGTCGAGTGACCATTCCGCGACGGGCATGGGATCGAGAATGGGCTTGCCGAGGTTCGGGCAACTCAGCGCGTAGAGGCCGGTATCGGCGGCGCACCAAATGATGTTGCGGTCCCATTCGATGAAAACATTGTCGACAGTGCGGTCGTAGCTGCCGAATTTCTTCAAGTCGCCGCCTTGCGGCGGAATGAAGTAAGCGACTTCTTCGGGCTCGGTGAGATCGCCGATGTCGTAGCAGCGGA
>Ga0134073_10000162_pt1 | contig 9773 bp, 7 predicted proteins | sample 15_taG_28_FD_123128 | JGI IMG/M metagenome (GOLD analysis project Ga0134073, IMG submission 123128) | Grasslands soil microbial communities from the Angelo Coastal Reserve, California, USA - 15_D_Wat_20cm_5_24_1 metaG | ecosystem: Environmental > Terrestrial > Soil > Grasslands ... | reverse complement strand
CGACGAACCCGCCCCGATAGCCCTCGAGTCCCGCTCGGGCCCGCAGCGCGTTTTCGAGGGGCGTGAGCGGGCACGTCCAGCCGGCGTATTCGATGGCCGCCCCCCATACCGCCGCCGGCACGTGGGCCCACACGACGGCCCGCCAGCGCCAGGCGAGGCATCCGCCCAGCATCACGAAGGCGACGAAGGCGGCGTGCACCAGCACGACACAGTCGGCGAGGGCGCGATAGACCATCTTCACCCCCCCTTATAAGACGAAAGCCCCCGCCCGGCCAGGCCGGGCGGGGGCTTCGCCGCGTGCGCCCTCAGGCGCCCATCAGATGCTCACACGGGTTGAACAGGTTGTTGATCGCGGTCTCGATCCATCCGGGCAGATCGAACAGATCGGTGACCGCCTGCTGCTCGGCGACCGAGAGGGCGCTGCCATCCGCGTGAACCAGCTGGATGGTGTTCGTCGTGGCGGTCTGGCTGCCCCGGACGCGGGCGTAGGCCACGCCGTTCACGGTGATCGACAGGTTCGCGGTCAGGCTGGCCGGAAACGACACGACCGTGATCGTACCCGTCACGGCCACCGTCTCGCTGCCGTGCACCACGCTGAAGTTAATCGTCACCGTGAGGTGGTTCGCGTCCGACGTGGCGAGCGTCTCGTGCAGCTCCACGTGAATGACGGGATTGGCCAGGTCCCACGCGACGTCCAACTGGGCGTCGGGATTGTCGCTCGTGAGGTTCGTAGCCGCGAACGTCGCGTTGAACGTGAGCGGATGGGTGCCGTCGCTCACAAAGCCGACCGCCGAGGCGTTGAATGTCGTGGCGGGATTGCCGGTGACGCTGCCGCTGACGGTGTAGTCCGCGTATGTGACGTTGGGACTCGCGGGCGTGCCGCCCTGCACGGTCACGTGGAGCTTGTTGACGGCCGGGCTCGTGGTGCTCTCATCCAGCAGATCCACGAAGCCTACCGCGTTGGAAGGCTCGGCCACGTTGCCGGTCAACGGGTCGAGCGCGTACAGGATGATCCGCACGCCGTTGGTCGGTCCCGCGTCGGGGCCGACGACGTACTGATGCGTGGCGTCGTCCCACACGAAGGTCTGCCCGAGATACTGCGCTGGAACCACGCTGGCGCTGATGCCGGAGCCGAGCGTTCCCGCCGCCAGGCGGAGCGCCTGCAGCCGCCGCGGCGCGTCCAGGTACGCCTGGCCGGCGCTCCGCGGCGTGGTGATGGGCGCGGCCTGGAGCAGGGCCCCGGCGGGAGTCGCCACGGTCGCGGGAGAGCCGACGGCCGTGCCGACGACACCGAAGCTCGCGAGCACCGACGATTGCAGCACACCCGACACGGCCTGGAGGTCGGAGCTCAGCTGCTGTGGGTCGGCGAGATGTGCCTGGGGCCCCGTGGAGTTGCTGCAGGCGGCGACCGCGGCGAGCAGCGCGAGCCCCCACAAGGGACGACGTTGACGAGCGGGCATGCTGGTCCTCCGAAATGTGGGCGGTGGCGGCGACGGTCAGAGCGGGCGCGCCGCGGCGGTTGGTCCAGCCTGAAACCTACCCCGTGGGCCGACGATCGGACCGTGACGCCGCGCACGAACCCCGCCGGCAGGACGAACCGCTTGCCCGGGAGACGGTTACGCGATCACGCCGCCGCCGAGCAGGCGCCCGTCGGCGTCGTACAGCGCACCGGACTGCCCCGGCGTGATCGCCCGCACGGGCTGGGCGAGCTCGAGGACGAGCCCGTCGCCGGCGCGCTCCCGCACCCGCCCGGGCACGGCCGCAGCGCGGTAGCGGCACTGCACGAATGCGGCGTCGCCCGGCGCCAGCGGCTCGGCGAGCCAGTTCACCTCGGCGAGCTCCACCGCGTGGCCGAACAGCTCGTCTCCCGGTCCGATCACCACCTCGCGCGTTTCCGGCCGGATCGCCACCACGTACATCGGCTCAGGGAATCCGCCGGGGAGGCCGCGGCGCTGGCCGATGGTGTAGCGGGCGAACCCGGCGTGCTCGCCCACGATCTCGCCGCCGGCCGTGACCAGCGGGCCGGGTGCGAGGGCGGGGGCGTCCGCCGGGAGATGCCGCTCGAGGACCCCGACGTAGTCATCGTCGGGGACGAAGCAGATCTCGACCGATTCGGGCTTGTCGGCCGTGACGAGCCCGAGCCGCCGGGCGACCGCGCGGGTTTCGCGCTTGGTGAGCGGTCCCACGGGCGTGAGCATGCGCGCCACCACCGAGCGGTCGATGCCCCACAGGAAATACGACTGGTCCTTCTGCGCGTCGCGGCCGCGGAACAGCGCCCCGTTCCGCGCGACGGCGTAGTGCCCCGTCGCGATGTAGGCGCACTCGAGCGCGTCGGCGTGGTGGAGGAAGTCGCGGAACTTGGTGAACGAATTGCAGCGCACGCAGGGGATGGGCGTGCGCCCGCGGGCGTACTCGCTCACGAAATTGGCGATCACGTCGCGACCGAACCGGTCCTCCAGGTTCAGCACGTAGTGCGGGATGCCGAGCCGGTGCGCCACGAGGCGCGCGTCGCTGATCGAGTCGAGCGAGCAGCAGGGCCGGTCGGGCACCGCGTCGCCGTAGCAGAACAGCTTCATGGTCGCGCCGACGACGTCGTACTCCGCCTCCACCAGCAAGGCGGCGGCTACGGACGAATCCACCCCGCCGGACATCGCGACGAGAACGCGCTCCCTCACCGCGCCACCCCGCCCGATTGCGGATTGGCGATTGCGGATTGCGGATTTGACCTCTCACCCACCAATCCGCAATCCGCAATCCGCAATCCGCAATTGATTTGGCTCACCGGTGCAACACCGCGGACAGCTGCCGGACCTTGTCGACAATCTTCGGCAGGGCAGCGATGAGCGTGTCCACGTCCTCCGCCGTGTTCTCCCTGCCGAACGAGAAGCGCAGCGCCGCGACGCCCAGCTCGCGCGGCACGCCCATGGCCGTCAGCACGTGCGACGGCTCGACCGCCCCGGTGCTGCAGGCGGAGCCCGAGGAGCACGCGATCCCGGCGAGGTCGAGATGCATCAACAGCGCCTCACTGTCCGTGCCGGGCAGCGACACGTTGGACACGTGCGGAGCCCGCGGCGCGTGCGCGGCGTGGACCACGGCATCCGGCACCACGGCGAGCACGCGGCGCTCGAGCTCGTCGCGCAGCGCCGCGGCTCGGGCGGCGAAGTCCGCCTGCTCGCGCGTCGCCAGCTCGACCGCCTTTCCCAGCCCGATGATCCCTGGCACGTTCTCCGTCCCGGGGCGGATCCCGAACTGCTGGCCGCCACCGTGGATGATGGCCTCGACCGCGTGCCGGTCGCGCACGATCAGCGCGCCGATCCCCTTGGGAGCGCCGATCTTGTGGCCCGAAATCGTGAGCAACGTGCAGTCCACCTCGGCGAGTGAGACCGGGAGCTTGCCGAGCGCCTGCACGGCGTCGACATGGAGCGGGATGCCGGCCGCGCGGCAGCGTGCGGCGACCCGGGCCACCGGCTGCACGACTCCCACCTCGTTGTTCACCCACATCACGCTCACCACGGCGACGCCGCGGGCGAGCGCGGCGTCCAGGGCGTCCAGCGCCACGGCTCCGGCGCCGTCGACCGGCAGGATGATTTCCTCGCCGCCCAGCCGGGTGACGGCGTGCGCCGCGCCAAGGACCGCCTTGTGCTCGATCGCCGATACGGCGACCCGGAAGGGCGCGCCCCCCCGCTCGCGCGCCGCCAGCGCGCAGCCGATCAGCGCGAGGTTGTCCGCCTCGGTGCCGCCGGACGTGAAAATCACCTGGCCGGGGTCCGCGTCGAGCGCTGTGGCGATCGTGCGCTTGGCCTCCTCGATGCCGGCGCGCGCCGCGCGTCCGAACCGGTGTGCCGAGGAAGGGTTCCCGAAGGCGTCGCGCCCGAGATAGGGCAGCATCGCCTCCAGCACTTCGGGCCGCACCGGCGTCGTGGCCGCGTTGTCGAGATAGACCAGCCGCTTGGGCATGCGGGTGAATCTAGACGCTACAGGGACTGCACGCCAAGCTGCAGCACGTCTTGGACTTCGAGCGTCTCGTGACAAAAGAACGGCTCGCCGTACGGCCGGCGGATGAGCGAGCCGTAATGCGCCGATTGCACGCGGATCAGCTCGTACAGGTCCTGACCGGTGGGGTGGATCTCGCCCGCCGCTTTGGCGCCGTCGAATTGCGATCCGTAGCAACGGACCGCCGCCATCTTGGTCTCGAAGACATCGGAGATATCCACCACGAACGACGGCTTTACGGGATCCTCGCGGTAGGCGAGGGCGTAGAGCACCTTGAACGGCCGGTGAGGCTCTCCCTCCCCGCCGTACTTCGCGAGCCCCGCCAGGTAACAGGCGTCCCGCCCCAGCTCCGACGCGATGCGGTGATCCGGGTGCCGGCCGATCGGGAAGGGAAGAATCACGACCCGCGGCTTTGTTTGACGTATCAGCGTGACGACTTTCGCGCGTGACGGCTCATTGTTTTCCAGATGTGCGTCGGGGAGCGCGGCGTTCAAGCGCAGGTGAACGCCCAGGGCCTTGGCCGCGCGCTCGGCCTCCATGGCGCGTACGCCTGCGTCACCGCGTGTCCCGGCTTCGCCCTGCGTGAGATCGACGATCCCCACCCGGTGGCCCGCCTTTACGGCCTTGGCCAGGGTGCCGCCACAGGTCAGCTCGACGTCGTCGCGGTGGGCGGCGATGGCGAGAAGGTCCACCTGCTGGTTCACAGTCTGGCTCCGTCTCTCGCGGGAAAAGGCCGGGGAAGGGGGAACGGCCCCCTCGCCACCCTTCCCCGGCCTCTCACCGTTCCCGGGCCTTTCACCCTATTCATATCTCAACGCCTCCACCGGATCCAGCTTCGCCGCTCTCGCCGCCGGTGCGATGCCGAAGACGAGCCCGACGGCGATCGACACCACCGTCGCGATCGCGGCGCTCCACACCGGCACGGTGGTGTTGAAGTCGAGCAGCCGCTTGAGGAATTCCCCGGTCACGGTCCCCAGCATGATGCCGAGCAGGCCGCCCATCAAGGTGAGGGTGGCCGCCTCCACGAGAAACTGCCACAGGACATCGCGGCGCGTGGCGCCCATGGCCTTGCGCAGGCCGATCTCCCGTGTCCGGCTCGTTACCGATACCATCATGATCGCCATCACCCCGATCCCGCCGACCAGCAGCGCGATGCTCGACAGTACGAGCATCACGAAGAAGAACGCGAACGTGAGGCTGTCAAAGATGCCGAGCACCTGATCCGAGGTCAGCAGGTCGAAGCTGTTGGGCTCGCCCACCCGCAGCCCGCGCAGGCGCCGCAGCTGTAGTGTGGCGGCGTCCATCGCGCGTGCGACGCTCACCTCCGGTCGCGGCTTGACCAGGATGATCAGGCCGTTCACCCGGTCGATCGGGAAACGCGCGTGGGCCGCCTCGAACGGCACCACCCCCGCGATCTCCGGCGCCCCCGGCACCTCGAAGATGTTGGTGGGACGCCGCCACACGCCGATCACGCGGAACGGATGGCCGCCGATGCGGACCATCTCGCCGATGGGCTCGCGCGCCCCGAACAGCCGATCCACGGTGCGCTGCTCCACGACCGCGACCGGCGCCCCGCCGCGCAGCTCCGCCGTCGTGAACCCCCGGCCCCGGACCAGCTCGCCGCCCAAGATTTCCATGTAGCGATCGTCCGCGCCGAACACGCCCAGGATCTGGGTGCGGGTCCCGGCGTATTCGAACCGGTAGAACAGCTGCGTCCAGATCGCCGCGTAATGGATCTCGGGCAGACGCGCGATCGCCTCGGCTTCCCGGGGGGCGAGGGCGGGGCGGATGCGCACCTCGCGCGGCAAGGCGTCGGGATTGAGCGGCGTGGACGAGAAGAACCGCAGGATGCGAAACGTGGTCGGCCCCACGACCTCGAGCGTATTGACGATCTGCTCGCGGAACCCCGCCACGATCGACGCCATCGCCATGACCGTCGCGATCCCGATCACGACCCCGAGGATGGTGAGCCCGGAGCGCAGCTTGTTGACGCGGAGCTGGTCGACGGCGATCAGCCAGCCTTCGCGAAACGAGTGGAACGCCATGCTACTCGGCGCGCAGCGCTTCGATCGGGTCGAGGCGCGCGGCCCGGTGGGCCGGGTAGACCCCGAACACGATCCCCACGCCGACACCGAGGCCGAGCGCCACCGCCACCGACCAGGCCGTCACGCGGGCGGGCAGGGGGGAGGCGACCTGGACCAGGGCGGCGAGCGCGCTCCCCGCGAGCAGGCCGGCGACGCCGCCCAGCAGCGACAGGATGGCCGACTCGGCGAGGAACTGGCGCCGCACGTCGCGCCGAGATGCGCCCAGCGACTTGAGGATCCCGATCTCGCGGGTGCGCTCGGTGACGCTCATCAGCATGATGTTCATGATCACGATACCGCCCACCACGATGCCGATGCCCACCACGGCGGGCACGACCGTGAAAATCACCCGGGTGAGCTTGCCCCAGAACGCGATCAGGCCTTCACCGGTGTCGACGGTGAAGTCGTCCTCCTGCGAAGGCCGCAGGTGGTGCGCGATGCGCATCGCCTCCTCGGCGCGGAGCATGCCGTCGGCCACGCGCGCGGCCGCCGGCATCTTGACCGAGATCACCGTGGTCTGGCGGCGCCCGTACAGCGCCTCGAACGTCGTGAGCGGCAGCATGACGAACCCGTCCCAGGACTGCCCCAGCACGGTACCCTTCTTGGCGACGACGCCCGTGATCGTGAGTTGCGCACCGCGGACGCGAATCGCCCTGCCGACGGCGCGCTCCGGAGCGCCGAACAGCTTCTCCGCCACGTCGAAACCCAGCACCGCCACGAGCCGCCGCTGCCGCTCGTCCACGTCGCTAAACGGCGCCCCGGCCGCGAACGCGTAGTCCTGCACCACGACGAACGGCGGCGTGACACCGAACACGAGCACGTCGCCCACCGTGCGGTTGCGCCACTGCACGTCCGCCATCGGGGTCGGCCATCCGGACTGGAGCGAGATGGCCTGCGCGTCGGGCAGCGCGCGTTCGACGTAGGCGGCGTCCTCCTGGCCGATGATGGGCCGGCGCTGGATCCGCTTCAGCTCTTCGTCGTCGATGAACCCGACTTGGATCGGGTCGCGACGGATCTGAAACGCGTTGACCCCGACGATCGCGCCCGCGATGCGCTCGCGCACGTACGCGTTCATGCCCTGGATCACCGCGACGACGGCCACGAGGAACCCGACCGACACGATGATGCCGAGCAGCGTGAAGAACGAGCGCAGCTTGTGGCTCCACGCGGTCTGGAGCGCCTGGAGGATGGCTTCGGAGAGGGGCACGGCGGGGAAACTAACGGGAAGTGGCCGGTGATGAGGCCGGGGAAGGGGCCCCGATACCACCCTTCCCCGGCCACTCCCCGGGCCGTTCACCGGTTATTCGTATCTCAGCGCCTCGACGGGATCGAGTCTCGCCGCCTTGCTGGCGGGATACAGGCCGAATCCGATCCCGGTGAGGGCGGAGGCGGCGAGGGCCGCGACGACCGACCACAGCGGCACGTGCGCAGGGATCGGCGTCAGGCTGGCGACTCCGAACGCGACGACACCGCCCGCGAGCATCCCCACGGCGCCTCCCACCACGGTGAGGGTCGAGGCCTCGACGAGGAACTGCCACTGGATGGCGCGCCGTGTCGCTCCGAGCGCTTTGCGCACTCCGATCTCCCGCGTGCGCTCGGTGACCGAGATCATCATGATCGCCACCACGCCGACGCCGCCGACCATCAACGCGATGGACGACAGCACCAGCATCACGAGGAAAAACATGCCGGTGACCTTGTTCCAGGAATCCAGCAACTTGTCCTGAGTGACGATCGAGAAGTTGTTTTCCTGCCCCGGCTTGAGCCCGCGCAGCGAGCGCAACGTGGCCACCACCTCGTCCATGGCCTCCTGCTGGGTGTAGGTCGGCGCCGGGGCGACCGCGAGCCGCATCCATCCCTTCCGGTACGGCACGTGTTTGACGAACGCGCCGTGCGGAATGCCGACGAACGGCGGCGTCGTGCCGCTGAACAGACTGGGCGGCGGAACATAGACGCCGATCACCTTGAACGGCGCCCCGCCGACGTGGATCGTCTGGCCGATCGGGTCGCGCCCGCGGAACAGCTGCTCCTCGAGCTTGGTGTTGATGACCGCCACGGCAACGTTGGCCACGTCTTCGAGCCGCGTGAACGTGCGGCCGGGATGGACGTCGCCGCCGTTCACTTCCACCCACTGCGCCGACAACCCCGAGACGTTGACCGATTCGAGCCGCCGGTCGCCGTACTCCACGGTGGCGGAGCTCTCGTCGCGCCGGGTGACGTAGCGCACGGAGGGCAGCACGGCGATCCGGTCGGCTTCGAGCTCCACGATCTCCGGGTTGCGCCGCCAGGGGCTCGATTCGTCGGAGCCGTCCGAGACGTTCACCCCCGCCTGGAAGAAGCGCCACACCAGAAACGTGCGCGGGGCGATGGACTCGATCACGCTCGACACGCTGCGGTTGATCCCGCTGATCATGGCGGCGATCACCATGACGACGGTCACGCCGATGGCGACGCCCAGAATCGTCAGCGCCGCCCGTCGCTTGTTGCTGCGCAGCGAGTCGAGCGCGATGCCGACCCCTTCGAACAGGGCCCCCCCGGTCATGTCTCGTGCCGCAGGGCGGCGATCGGATCGAGTCGCGCGGCGCGGCTCGCCGGGTACACGCCCGCGACGACCCCGACGCCGCCGCCCAACACCACGCCGGCCAGGATCGACCAGGGCGCGACCGCGGCAGGGAGCGGGGTGAGCGCCGCCACGGCGGCGGCCAGTCCGATGCCCAGGACGACGCCCCCCGTGGCCCCCGCCGTGGCGAGCGTCGCGGCCTCGACCAGGAACTGCCGCAGGATGTCGCGGCGCCGGGCGCCCAGCGACTTGCGGATACCGATCTCGCGCGTCCGCTCGGCCACCGCCATCAGCATGATGTTCATGATGACGATCCCCCCCACCACGAGCGACACGGCCACGAGGCCCGGCAGCGCCACGAACAGCACCCGGCTGATCTTGCCCCAGAAATCCAGCACCTCGTCCGCGGTTTCGAGCGTGAAGTCGTCGGCCTGGCGCGGCCGCAGGTGGCGCCGGTTGCGCATGATCGCCTCGGCCTGCCCCAGCGCCTCGCGCATGTCGGACTGGGTGCGCGCCTTCATGGCCACCGCGTCCACCATGCGCGGTTCGCTGACATAACGCTTGACCGGGGCGCTCGCCGGCGCCACCGCGAACTTGTCGAGCGACAGGCCGAACAGGTTGCCCTGTTTCTCGACCACGCCGATCACCCGGTAGGGGAGGTCGAAGATCTTCACCTCACGGCCGAGCGGATCCTGACCCTCGAACAGCTTCTCGGCCAGCTCGTACCCGAGCACGAGCACGGGCACGCCGGCCTGCACTTCCTGTCCCGTGAAGGGGCGGCCGCGCTCGACCGCGAGGGAGCGGATGTCGAAGTAGAGCTCCGTCGCCGCCGTGACCTCCACGTCCTTCGCGTGCCTGTGCCCGGCCACGAGCGTGGTGCGGGTGCTCGACTCCCACGCCGCGAGCACCGGGACCGTCACGCCGCGCATCACCGCCTGCGCGTCGTCGTAGCTGACGCGCGGCCGCCGGCGCCACACCCGCCACATCGAGTCGGTCACATTGCCGAGCTGCACGTCGGGGAACTGGCGCAGCCGGAACGTGTTCACGCCGAGCAGGGTGCCGGCGAACTTGTCGGTCATGTAGCGGTTCATCCCCTGCACGACCGAGACGACGGCGATGAGAAACATCACCCCGAT
>Ga0134073_10000157_pt1 | contig 9841 bp, 8 predicted proteins | sample 15_taG_28_FD_123128 | JGI IMG/M metagenome (GOLD analysis project Ga0134073, IMG submission 123128) | Grasslands soil microbial communities from the Angelo Coastal Reserve, California, USA - 15_D_Wat_20cm_5_24_1 metaG | ecosystem: Environmental > Terrestrial > Soil > Grasslands ... | reverse complement strand
GTGGTGTAAGCCTTGAATGGCAATGGTTTATTCGCCCAATCCAAGAAATGCGGGTTGTTATGGACGCTGGCATAGGAATGCTTGGAAGTGTTGTGGTACTTCCAGGCAGCTTCAAGATTGCTGTTGACGGTCATGAGTGAGTGAACCAGTCTGCCGCCAGCATATTACCGCCACGCACAGAGCGGGTCGCGAATAACTGTCGACTGTCGATAACAAGGCTTCCCAGCAATCAAGAAAGCGGTTCAGAAACGGGGTTCGAGGACATTGTCCCTCTCTTGATCGCCACCAATCAGTAGTACGCCTGCTTGGGAGGCAGGTGCTCTACGAAATAGACCCAAGATTGGAAGGTGGCTTTTGACCCACTTCCACCTTTCCAACGGGCTTGGCTCAGTCTCAGTCGTCACGTTGATTTCCCTCCGTCCCTGACCCGGTTCGAAACTCATCTGGAAGCAAATCAAACATCGCTCCAGCCCCCAATTTGATTCTACCTGCTCGGCTCCGCATGTTTCGCTTTCGCGCTCTCAATGACCAAGCGCAATTTAGCGCAATCTTTTAATAGAAAGGTGTGGTGCGACGCATGCTCGATGACAGTCATGAGCAGAGTCGCGTTTCGAAACAACTTGCGCCCCATTCCCGATTGCAAGTCCTCGGCATCGTTCTGTACAAGACTGGTCAAAAGGACTGCGAGATATCGGATCACGCGCCGCACCGCGCGCATGGGTACATCATCCAAAAACGGGCCGTTGGCAATTTCAAATTTTACGTAATTCAGGAGTGCGACACATCGAACGTTCGTCGTTTCGACTATTTCCTGCATTTTCTCGGTTCCAGAAGCGTTGTTGAGGGACTTCATCAACTCGTAGAACCCAATGCTGAATTTGTCTAATCGAGCTTGGGCATCACCGCTGAATAGACGGGCTGTGTAGTAGCTCTGCCGGGCCGAAGAAAGCTTAGCAATTGCTATTCCCAGAAAAGCGAGCCCGATAATGACCTCGGCCGGTGCAAGGAGGCGGGACACGCCTATCGGACGAAAATCTCCGTACCCGAGGGAAGAAAAAGTTACCACGCTGAAATACAAACACTCTGAGAATTGTGGCGTCGCCGCCCGCTTCCATACGTCGGCACCAATCCCTGACCGTAAGAGCCTGCCCACAAATAAGCGAACGCAAACGCAACCAAAGCAAATGCGGCAGCAGCACCAAGCCAAACAAAACGGACCCGGTCCAGAAAGATCAGGAAGCTCTTCATTTGGGATTTACCTCAGATGTGAGTCTGCGAACGATCGTACTGCAGGGTTAAATACTGATTCAGCTGACTCTTGGAGAGATGTCCATACGTCCATACACACAGGGGCAATAAGGGGGCACTATTATAATTTGTTCCGCTCCTTTCTTTTCAGTACCATAGAAGGCCAGGGTGCGCCGCAAAACTGCTTTGTTTCCATACAGCGGGCGGATTCGAATCCCACCCCTTCGTGAAGCTCAGGGCAAGCGCGCGCCTGCAGGAAAGAAGTCTGTGCTTGTAGGGAATCAGGAGGAGAATCAACTACTGCGGTGGAATTTCGCTGAAAGATCGCAGGCGAAGACTAGTGCAATTTCTTGGCTTGTTCTAGGCCTAGGGGTGTTGAAAGTTTTAGGCCAACCGCGAACCGGTTGTCTTGAAGCCGCTCACAGTAGACAACACGAGCTTGCATGCGCTGCCCAGTCCTTGGCGAAGAGAGCAAGATCACGTCTCCCGGGTTCCAGATCTGTTCCGTTACCAGGCGCATTCCCTCATCACTTACATTTACGGTGGTTGCCAGATGCTCAAGTCCCAGGCCATCGGAGCGAACAAGCGCCACGACTTCCCCTTTGGCGATACGTTTTTTGAGTCGGCCGGCAAATAAACCGGTAACGCACTCATTCCACATTGCTGCTCTCAAGAGAAGGCTCGTTGTTCAGAGTCCAGCGCATTGATCCGATGCGTAAACTCCAGCTCTCGGGAAAGGTTATGACCCGGTATATATATCACTGCAAGCAGGTGTTTTCTGTAAGTTTAAGGACCAGATTCCCGGTCATCCGGGCCCTGCTTGCTACTGTGGGGACCCGATGGACTCGCGGCTGAGGAGCTGGCGGGGAAGATAGGTCGCCAGGGCCACGGTAAAGATGGCCGCTCCTTCCGAGTTGAGGTGGAGATTGTCCGGCTGATAGTAATGGACCGAGAGCACCGCCGGGTCCACGGGAACGAGCGTTTCCACTCCCGCCCTTCGCGAAGCCAGCGTCATGTGATGGACCGCATCTTCGGAAGCGGGAGTCGGCGGAACGAGGACGATCAGTTTCGCGCCGTAAGCAGCACACAATTGACGGAGCCGTTGGAGGCGGGGATTGGCGAGGGCGTCAAATTCCGGCTCAGGTGGAATGGCCTGCTGGGGCTGCAAAAGCTGGAATAACTCCCGGCAGGGGGGAACCGTGTGGCGCAAAATCTGCATGCGAATGACGCTGCGGGTGTCCCAAAACACGCTCGAGTGCTCGAACAAGAGATTGCTCGTGGCGGTGCGGTCAAATTTCAAGTCCGAAGCGACATCGTATGCGTCCTTTAGGTCAAAGAACATCAGCGGAGCGTAATCTTGGCGCACGCCGTTGGAGAGGAAAGCGTTCACGCCGACACCTAGGACCACGACTTGGGGCCGCGATCCTTGTTGAAACAAACGCCGCAGCGCGTAGAGCCAGTCGTAGTAACCGGTGGCTTCGAGAAAAATCGGGTGGATGCTGAGTTGGCTGGAAGTCAATTTCTGTAGGCGATCCACGTCGATCCCGTCCAACAGCAAGGAATTGCCAACCATGAGGACGGACATTGGTTCGCCAGGCCCCGCCGGGCGAACCCGCAAGGCATCGGCGTATTGCTGAGAGACGCGCGCATAGGTTTCGGAGTGATGTTTGAGCAAATAGTCACTCAAAAGCTCAAAGGAAATCGCGAGGGCCGTGCAAATGGCGAACAGGATCTTGCCGTAGCGGATCGCCGGGTGCCTAGAATTGGAAATAGACGAAGGCATTGAGGTTACTCCCGGAAAATAGTCCCAGCGCGACAAACGCGGACGCGGCTAAAGCGGTGCGAAACGCATAAGAAGTATTGGCGAAAGGGTATTCCTGATTGGTGGCTTCCAAATGCAGGTCAATAAGGAAGAGCGGCAGGGAATACAGACAGAGCAGAAAAAATGCGGAAGCGTACTCCGGACGCCAGGCAAAATTAGAAAGCCCGGCGAGAAACTCTACCGCGGCATGGAGCGAAGGCGCGCGGAAAAAGGCCAGGCTCAAGCAAAGAATGTTGAAGGTCAGAATGCGCCGTGCCCACAGAGCAAAAAAGCCCGTGGGAGGCGCGGGAACCGAACCTGCACGCGGCTTGGCTTTTGCGGGGGAAAAGAAGCGCTCGAGGGGCAAAACAATTCCATGGATGGCGCCGAAAATGACAAAGGTCCAATTGGCGCCGTGCCAGAGACCGGCGAGGACCATGGTCACAAAGAGATTTCGGACGGTTTTGCGCTCGCCAAGGCGGCTCCCGCCCAAGGGAATATACAGATAATCGCGCAGCCAGGTGCTCAGGCTGATGTGCCAGCGGCGCCAGAAGTCCTGCAAGCGGTGCGCGAGAAAGGGCTGGCGGAAATTGACCATGAAATGAAAGCCGAGGAGTTGCGCGCAACCTCGCGCGATGTCGCTGTAGCCGCTAAAATCTCCGTAAACTTGCCAGGCAAATCCATAAGTTCCGAGCAGCACGACCCATAAATTGGGCGGGCCGAGTTGGCCGCCGAACGCGGCGTTCACTAAGAGCGCGCAATTGTCCGCGACGATACACTTTCGAATCAGGCCGGAAAAAATCAGCATGAGGCCGTCAAAGAAGCGGTCCGGATCAAAGGTGCGCTCGTTCTGCGCCTGCGGGAGCAAGTGCCCGGGCCGCTGAATGGGGCCGGCAATCAGGTGCGCGAACAAGCTGATGAACAAGCCATAGTCGAAGAAAGATCGGGAGGCTGCAATCCGCCCCTTGTAGACGTCCACGATGTAAGCGACTTCCTGAAAGGTATAAAAAGAAATTCCCGGAGGAAGAATGATGCGAATTAACGGGAGCGGGATGTGGTGCAGGCCGAGGTTGTCCAGCATGCCGGCGAAAGAGCCGACAAAGAAATCGAAATATTTAAAAATCCCGAGGATGGTGAAGTTCAGGACCAGGGAAAAGATGAACCACTTTCTGCGATGCGGATTTTGCGCGGCAGGCACGATTTTTTGAGCGATCAGAAAATCCGCCGTGGTGCTGCCAATCATGAGCGCGAGGAAGCGCCAGTCCCACCAGCCGTAGAAGAAGTAACTCGCTAGAAGAAGGAAGACGTTCTGGGCGCGATGATTCAGCCGCCAGTAGAGGAAAACGACGGGAATCAGAAACAGAAAGAAGGCAGGAGAATCAAAGAGCATGGCACCAAGTCGGTTCGATCTTCATGAGTATGCACAGGGCCTCACAGGAATCGAGTGCGGTGCCGGGCGCAATTAAGGGTATTTGAGAAACGGTAAGACAGACAATCGGGATGATATTCCGAATCGAGATAGGGGGAATACCTGAATTTTTATATTCCACCACTGGAATCGCAGTGATATTGACCGCATAAGAAACATCGTTCCCTATATTTATTGCCGAAGACTGTTCCCTTTAAAAGATGCTCCTTGAAACATGCGTAAGTCGAAGCAGAAGCGCCACTTCTGAGTATTTCCTTGGCTCAATTTTTAAGGTTTAGACCCGATTGTGAGGGGGTAACCCGAAAGGTAGCTTGCTGGAGGGGTCGGGATTTTCCAATTTTGGTGTAAGTCCGCGCATACAGGCAACGATTTTAGAAGCAAAAACTAAAGAATGCGGACGAATGCCGGCCCTGGGTCACAAGTGGGAAATGTGACTCTTACGGCGGTAGCTTCTCTGCAGGAAAGATCATGGGAGTGCGATCACAACAATGGCCTTGGTTTGCAATCCTTGTCAGAACAGGGAGAGAAAAGTCCGCCAACTTGCTCTTGGAAAACGCAGGTTATGAGTGCTTCTTGCCGGTGAGCAAGAGCACGCGGCTGTGGTCAGACCGGACGAAACTAATGGAAGTGCCATTGTTCCCAGGCTACCTGTTTTGCCGCATGAACCCGCACAATCGTTTGACGGTTCTGATGACCCCCGGAGTCATACAAATTGTCGGCGTAGGGAAAACGCCCATCCCAGTGGAAGAGGAAGAAATGCAAGCCATCCGGCGCGTGCAAAAGAGCGGGCTGTCGGCGATGCCTTGGCCGTATCTGCAAATCGGCAATGTGGCGCAGATTCTGGAGGGTCCGCTGCGCGGCTTGACGGGGATCGTTGTCAAAATCAAATCGGGCATGAAACTGGTGCTCTCCGTCAGCCTGCTTCAGCGCTCCGTTGCAGTGGAAGTTGACAGAAGTTGGGTAGGAGAAGGAAAACCGGGCAGGCCCGCCGAGATTGGCGCGTTGCCTCGCCGGCAACTTTTCGTCCCTAGCGGAGCAGTTCAGTTGAGCGCGATGCGAAGCGCAAGCGACCAAAAGATTCCGGCGGACTGAGCGGCGCGCGAGCCTTCTGCGCCGAGAGAGGAGGCATCAGTGGTTTACAACGAGCGACAAAGTCGTAAGAATTTGGACAGCGCTTTGCGATTTCTTTTCCCGATCCTTCTGTCATTCGCGGGACCCACGGCGCTCGCGCAGGAACCGCAGGGTCAAGCCCCCCCAGCTCCCCAACAAGTCGCTCGCGACAGCGAAGGTACAGCCGACAACCACGGCCAGCCGAGCATCCTGCAGCACCGCAACCGGCGCTATCAATTGCATTCTGCCGACGTCTTGGCACTCGAGTTTCCGTTTACGCCGGAATTCAACCAAACGGTGACTGTGCAACCCGACGGATACGTCACCCTGCGCGGCATCGAAAACATGAAGGTGGAAGGACAAACCTTGCCCGAAGTGACGAATGCGCTGCGGACGGCGTACTCCAAAATATTGCACGATCCAGCCATCAATGTGGAGCTGAAGGATTTTGAAAAGCCCTTTTTCATTGTGGGCGGCGAGGTGGGCCACCCCGGCAAGTTTGAGCTTCGAGAAGACACTACAACCACGGAGGCAGTAGCCATTGCGGGTGGTTTGCGCGACTCCGCGAAACATTCAGAAGTGTTGCTCTTTCACCGCGTGCCCGGCGGCTGGGCGCAAGTGAAAAGGTTGAACATGAAGAAGATGCTAAAGGAAGGAAACCTGGACGAGGACGCCTACCTCCAACCGGGTGATTTTCTCTACGTACCGAAAAACACGATGTCCAAAATCGCAAGGTTTATCCCGACTTCGTCCCTCGGTATGTATGCCAATCCTGGTGTGTTGAGGTAAACCGCCATGTTCGAGAAGGATTTGAACGGAAAGCAAAGCGACGAACGGCAATCCGTGACGCTGCGAGACTTGCTCAACGTTGGTTTCCGGCAGAAACGGCTGATGATTAATACTTTTCTGGGAATCTTTTCGCTGGCGTTGCTGGCCGCGTTTGCTCTGCCCAGGAAATACCAATCCGAAATGAAAATTCTAGTAAGGCACGAGCGCGCCGACAACATGGTGACGCCCGACCGGGAACAGCCGATGCAGTTGCGAACTGAAGTCAGTGCGGAAGAGCTGCAATCCGAGGCCGAACTGCTGAAATCGCGAGATCTGCTGACCAAGGTGGTTCTGGCTTGTGACCTGCAAAGAACCGGGGACCACTCTCTTTTAAATCTGATGGGGCACAAGGATGACGAGCAGACCGCGCGCGCCGTCGTCAAATTGGAAAAGGACCTTACGGTACAGCCCATCAAGCTTACGAATCTGATCAGTGTGAAATACAGCGCGAAAGATCCGCAACTGGCGGCTCGCGTGTTGAACACGCTGGCCAGCCTGTACCTCGAGAAGCACCTGGCCATCCACCGTGCGCCCGGCGAGTTCGAATTCTTTCACCAGCAGGCGGAGCAGTACCGCAACGCGCTGATTAACGTGGAGACGAAGCTGACCAATTTCAGCCGCGATCAGGGAGTCGTCAACCCAACACTCGAGAAGGAGATCACTGTCCGGAAGTTGGCCGATGTGGAAGCGGATTTGAAAACCGCGCAAGCGAACATTCAAGAGACCCGCGAGCGGATCCTCAAGCTGCAAACACAACTGGGCACGCTCCCGAAGCGCGAGACGACGCAAGTTCGTACCTCCGACAATCCGCAACTCATGGAACGCATGAAGTCCACTCTGCTGGAACTGGAATTGAAGCGCACGGAGCTGCTTTCGAAATTCGAGCCAACCTACCGGCCGGTGCAGGAAGTCGAGCAGCAATTCGCCCAGACCAAAGTGGCCATCGAAGCAGCGGAAAAGGCGCCTTTGCGCGATGAAACCACAGACCGTGACCCGACTTATGAGGCGTTGCGGTCGGAGCTGGCCAAATCGCAGACGGACTTGGCGGCTCTGGAAGCCCGCGCGACAGCAACTGCTTCTCTGGTGCGTCAATACAAGCAACAAAGCCAAGAGCTCGACAACAAAGAGTTTCTTCACAAGGACATGCTGCGCGCCGCCAAGGCCGACGAGGACAATTACATGCTTTATCTGCGCAAGCAGGAAGAAGCGCGAATTTCCGACGCGCTCGATCGCCAGCGCATTTCGAACGTAGTAGTTGCGGAGCCCGCAGCCGTGCCCTTCACCGCACAGTCAAGGTGGCTGTTGGTGTTGCTGTTGGGTGGAATCCTGGCTGCCGTATTGAGCGTAGTGATCGCTTTTGCCGTGGATTACTGGGACCCTTCATTCCGTACACCAGAAGAAGTAGAATCTCTTCTGGGAAGTCCAGTGGTTGCAGCAATCCCCAAGGATGGCGACTAAGCGATGTTTCTTGATTTTTACAGATTGCGCGAACAGCCCTTCGGTGTAACTCCGGATCCGCGGTTCTTGTATTTCAGCCCGGCCCACAGAGAGGCGCTGGCGTCGCTGTTCTACGGAATTGAGACCGGCCGTGGATTTCTCTCTCTTGTAGCTGAGCCCGGGATGGGAAAGACCACTCTGCTCTTCCAACTGCTCAAGCGATGGAAGGGCTACGTCCACAGCGCCTTCCTGTTCCAGACACAATGCGATTCCAGGGAACTCCTGCGCTATTTGATGGAAGACCTGGGCCTCGACAGCCAGGACCGGGACATCGTGCGCATGCACGCGGACCTGAATGACTTCCTGTTTCGCGAAACGAAAGCCGGGAAGCGCGTTGTGCTGTTCATTGACGAGGCCCAGAACCTCTCCGATTCCGTACTGGAAACGGTTCGCCTGCTCTCCGATTTCGAGGCGCCGGACAGAAAGCTGCTGCAAATCGTGCTCGCCGGGCAGCCGGAACTCGAACAGCGGCTGACGCGACCAGGAATGACACAACTGGGACAGCGCATCGCCGTGCGCGCGCGACTGGAACCATTGCCCGCTGCCGAGGTGGTTCGCTACATCAATCACCGGCTGCACGTCGCTGGCTACCAAGGAATGCAACTGTTTACACAGGATGCTGCCGCGGCAATTGCGGAGCGCAGTCGGGGTATCCCGCGCCTGATCAATCACCTTTGCTTCAATGCGCTGTCGTTGGGATGCGCCATGCGGTGCAGACAGATTGACCAGGAGATTTTGCGCGAGGCGGCAGGTGATTTGGCATTAAACGGTCCGGCGCCCAGGCGACAGACAACAAACACGCCGCCTGCTCCCACGGGTTCGCGAATCACGAAACCGCAGACGCAGTGGCGCGCTGCTCTCGAGCCAGGCCGTTCATTCACGTCGGTTTCCTCGCGGATGATTGGAAAACTTTTTCGCGAGAGAGTTTTTCAGACTTCATTTCTCGCACTGCTGCTGTTGAGCCTTGCCATTTATCTTGGAACACGGGCCGGAGCGCGGACCTTTCAACGCGAACAGGCAGGTGATCCGTCATCGCCGACTGCCGCAGCCAATGCCGGTCTGAAGCGCGCGCCCGATGCGCCAGCCACGACCGCGTCTGAGGGATTACAACCTGTAGATTCCAAGCAGAACGACGGACAGCAAAACGCATCGAATGTCTTTACCTACATAGTCCAGCCGAACGATACGCTGCGAGCATTGTGCTTGTCTCTTGTGGGGCGATATGACGAGACCGTACAACAGGAGATCCGCAAGCTAAATCCGAACTTAAAGGATCTGACGCATCTGAATCCAGGGCAAGAGATTCGCCTGCCGCTGAACGCTTCAAAGCAGGACCAGCCCCAGCGCTGAACAATCACGCGTTGCAAATCCAGTCGACAACAAAACAACTATGAGTAAGAACTTCGAACTCCTGCAAAGCATCACCGACGAGAAGGGGCTTTTTGAGACCCTGGATGACTGGGAACAAACCGCTGGCGCCGCTACGGAGCCGAATGCGGAAGAGGAAGGTAAAGCGTCCGACAAGGCTGTGCAGAAAACGTCGCTGCCGGATGTGTTCCGAGCGGTCACGGAAACTCTAGGACCGCTTGACTCCTTGACTCTAGAGTTGGATCGTAACTCAGAGGCACGGGAAGAGAGCGCACGCGCAGTAGAGAGCGACCGCAGGGAGGCACGGGACAGAACGTTTGAGGAACGGTTCCCGATCTCGCGCAACCCAATCACGCAGCTGGATTCGTCGCCGGCGGCCCCGCCTTGGGTCGGACCCGACCTGGGGCCGGAGACGGGACCTGACCTCAGCAGTGAAGTGGAGGTGGAATTCGGGCCAGAACTGCTCCGGAGCATGGCTGTTCCGGACACGCCTCCGACCACCGAGAGAACGGCCGGTTCCAGCCATGTGACGGTTCCGGAGCCACGTCCCGCCAAAGAAG
>Ga0134073_10000148_pt1 | contig 10042 bp, 9 predicted proteins | sample 15_taG_28_FD_123128 | JGI IMG/M metagenome (GOLD analysis project Ga0134073, IMG submission 123128) | Grasslands soil microbial communities from the Angelo Coastal Reserve, California, USA - 15_D_Wat_20cm_5_24_1 metaG | ecosystem: Environmental > Terrestrial > Soil > Grasslands ... | reverse complement strand
GAGCTCGCCTGGGTGCTGCTGCCGCTCGCGGCGCTGATCGCCGGGTCGCGTGTGGTTCTCGGCCTGCACTACCCGACCGACGTCGTCGCGGGGGCGGCGATCGGCGCCGCGCTCGCAGAGCTCGGATCGGCGCTCGGGTAAGCTTCAAACCGTGCGGGTTTCCTCACGGCGCAGTCCCTGCGCGCGCTGCGCGTGGCCCGTGCGAGCGATTGAAGGGCCGGGGTTCTGAGCTACACTTCCCCCGGCGGCAGCGGCGCGGGGAGAGGACATGGGCGCAAAACGGGCGCTGATCGTGGACGATTCGAAGTCCGCGCGCCTGTTTCTTGCCCGCGCACTCGAGAAGTACGACATCGACGTCGACAACGCGGAGAGCGCCGAGGCGGCGATCGAGTATCTGAGCCACAACCACCCGGACGTCATTTTCATGGATCACCTGATGCCGGGCATGGACGGATTGCAGGCGGTGCGGGTCATCAAGAACGACCCGCGCACCGCCACCATTCCGGTCATGATGTACACCTCACAGGAAGGAGAGCTGTTCCTCGGTCAGGCGCGCGCGCTCGGCGCGGTAGGGGTGCTGCCGAAACAGATCCGGCCGACCGACGTCTCCAAGGTGCTGAACCAGCTGCACCTGGTCTCCGAGCGGCGCATCGTTGAGCAGCCGAGCTCCACGCCGGTCGACGCGCCGGCCGAGGCAGCGGCGGAGGAGAGCCCCGCGCCGGTGCCGTCCCGGCCGCTCACCGACAGCGCGCTGCGCGAGCATTTCGCGGAGCTGCGCCGGGCGCTGGTGGCGGCGGTCGACACCCAGACGGATCGGATCAGCGCCGACATGCGCGCTCTGCTCGCCGAGATGCGCGCGCTGCTCAAGTCCCTGCCGCCGCCCGAAGCGGTTCCGCCGCCACGGCCCGCGTCCTCCGCATGGGCGTGGCTCTTCGCGTGCGCGGCGCTCACCATCGCGCTCGTGAGCAGCGCACTCGCGTGGCGCACAGGAAGACTCCTCGAAGGTCTCACGATCGAGCTGACCCAGCTGCGGAGTCAGAGTGCGTCGCTCGCGCCGGCGTTTGCCCCGGCCGGAGCGGGTGCGGTCGCACCCGCGGCGGCGACAGCCGGAGGTGCGGTTTCGTCCTCCGGCCCCGCGCCGAGGGCAGGTGTGCCGAGCGACGGCCGGCCGATGGTGGTGTCGGTGCCCTTCGGCGCCGACCCGCTCGGTGGCGCGCGACTCGAGGCGATCGGCAAGCTCCTCTACCGGCTCGCGCGGCAGAAGGTGGCGGGGCTCGTGGACATCAGGAGCTTTGCGGGACGCTTCTGTCTCCTCGGCAGCGCCGTCGACGGATACTCGCTGGCGCCGGAGGAGACGCCCTTCTCGAAGTGCGACCTGGTCGGCAATCCCCCGGACGAGGCGCTCACGAGCGCACAGCGCACGCCGCTCGCACTCGCCAACCTGATCGACGACATCCGCATCTCCACCCGCGGCGCGCTGCAGGTGCAGGTGGCTCCCGGTGAACCGGCGAGCGTCCTCGCGCCCTATCCGCAAGTGACGAGCGAGCTCACCGCGGGCGAATGGAATCGCACCGGGAGCGTCAACAACCGCATCGAAATCCGCGTGCGCTGAGCGCACCCGCGATCCACCCCCAGTGCACTGCGCCGAGGACGCCTTCCGGCCGCCGCGCTGGTTACGCAACCGCCACGTGCAGTCGATGCTCGCGAGCACCGCCTGGCGGCGCGGACGGGTCTTCGAGCGCGCCGCGCCGCTGCTCGCAGCGCAGCGCGAAGTGCTCCTCGACTGCGGGGCCGGCGTGCGGCTGCAATGCTTCGTGTCGGTTCCGGCGGAGGGCCCCGGCCGGCCGGTCGTGCTGCTGCACGGCTGGGAAGGCAGCGCCGACTCGCTCTACCTGCTCTCCCTCGCGCAGCTGCTGTTCGAGCAGCGCTTCGAGGTGGTGCGACTGAACCTGCGCGACCACGGCGAGACGCATCACCTGAATCGCGAGCTCTTTCACTCCTGCCGCCTGCCGGAGGTCGTCGGCGCGGTGCGCGCCCTGCAGCAGCGCTTTGCGGGCCGCCCGCTGCAGCTGGTGGGCTTCTCCCTTGGCGGAAACTTCATGCTGCGCGTCGCGGCGCAGGCGCGCGAGGCGGCGCTCGATCTCGAGCGGGTGATCGCCGTCTCACCGGTGCTCGATCCCGCTCAGACGCTGACGGCGCTCGAGCGGGGTCCGCCGCTCTATGAGCTGTACTTCGTGCGCAAGTGGCGGCGGAGCCTGCGCAGGAAGCAGGCGGCCTGGCCCGGGAGCTACGATTTCCGCGCCATGGAGCGGCTGCGCGGCCTGCGGCGCATGACGGCGGAGATGGTGCGCTGCTACAGCGAGTTCCCCACCCTCGAGGACTATCTCAACGGCTACGCGATCACCGGCGGGCGGCTCGCGAGGCTCGAAGTGCCCTCGAGCCTCCTGACATCCCTCGACGATCCGATCATTCCCGCCGACGGGCTCGAGCGCCTGGCGCGATCCCCGGCGCTGTCGATCACCGTGACGCGCTACGGGGGTCACTGCGGATTCTTCGATCGACTCACGGCCCCCAACTGGCTCGAGCGGCGCATCCTCGCCGAGCTCGGCGGCGAGCGCCTCAGCGCGCGGCGCGCTTCTCCTCGAACTCAACCACCGGCTCCCCGCTGGTCACGGTCACCGCGCCGTCGATGATCGCGCCCTTGGCGACCGCGATCCTGCGCGCGACGACGTCGGCGTGGAGCACGGCGGTGGCGCCGACCTCGAGCTTGTCCTCGACGACGAGCTTTCCCGAGATCTTGCCCGCGACCACGGCAGCCTGCGCGTGAATCTCCCCGTGCCACTCCGCCGTCGCGGACATGCGGAGCGCGCCGGCGACGCGCCCGTCGCCCCGAACGGCCCCGCACATCACCAGCGGACCGGACGTCTCCAGGTCCCCGGTGAGACGCGAGCCCTCCGAGACGAAGGTCGGCGAGTCGCCGATCTGATCGATGAGTCTGCGCTTCAACGTCTGGATCATTCGGTGCTCCCTTGGCGCGGCAGGATCATAATACGGCCCGTCGGACGCCCAAGGATGCCGATCATGATCACATTCCGCACCGGAAGAGTCGCCCTGATGGTCGTGCTCGCGGCCTTGATGGCAAGCTGCAGCCGGGAGCAGCAGGACTGGCGCTCGGCCGAAGCCGCCGACACGAGCGAGGCCTACGGGCGATTCGTCGAGCAGCATCCCGACAGCGAGCTCGCCGCGCGGGCCCGCGAGCGCCTCGCGCAGCTCGAGGAGGAGCGCGACTGGGCGGACGCAGGCCGCGTGGCCTCCGTCGATGCGTACCGGCAGTTCCTCGCGCGGCACCCGGGCGGCAAATGGTCCGAGGAAGCGCGCATCCGCATCGAGGCCTTTTCGCTCGGATCGGCCCCGCGCATGGGGCCGGCTACGGCCGCCTCGACGGGGCCGGCTGCGATTCCGGGATCCTCGGGCGTGCGGGCGCTGCAGCTCGCGACGGAGGCGACGCCGCCCCCGGTGGGCGGAAGCGGTGCTCAAACTGCCGCTCCGCAGCTCATCCCCACGGCGCCCGTAAAGCTCACGCCGCAGCTCTCGCGCGGGCTCGCGGCAGCGCAGCGCCCCGCGCGCGAGCGCAACGCCACGGTGGCGAGCGGCAGCGCGTACGGGGTTCAGCTCGGAGCGTTCGGCAGCCAGGCGAGCGCCGATCGCGAGTGGCGGCGACTCAAGGGACGCTTCGGCGCGCAGCTGGGCGGACTCTCCCCGCGCATCGTCCCGGCCGAGAGCGCCACGGGACAGCTCTACCGGCTGCAGGCTCCCGCCGCCGGCGAGGCTCAGGCGCGTGCCCTCTGTGATTCTCTGAAGGAGCAGGCGCAGCCTTGCGTGCCCGTGCTGCCGCACTGACCGACTTGGCTCCGCTTCGGTCCAAAGTGACACTTCGCGTCACCGCCCCGGCGTTGCGCCCTGCCCGCAGGGCTCATTAACTCATTGTTTTCGCTTGGATTGCTGGGCTGGCACGGGCCTTGCTCCGTCACGCTCAAGCTGCGAACAAATTCCCCGTGTTCGCACTTGCGCGCCGTGATGCGACTTCCCCCGCTCGCGGCGCTTTTTTTTTGGCCGCGCGTGGCCGGGTGGCCTCCCGTGCGTAGCCGCGCGAGAGGCCGGGGCCCGCAGTCGCCACAGCGCACGAAGCACCGCGGCTAGAATTCCCCTCCCCATGGAATTCCGTGACTACTACAAGGTCCTCGGAGTCGAGCGCACCGCGAGCGCCGACGCGATCAGGAAGGCCTATCGCCGGCTCGCTCACAAGTACCACCCCGACGTGAGCAAGGAGCCGAACGCCGAGGCGCGCTTCAAGGAAATGCAGGAGGCCTACGAAGTGCTCAAGGATCCCGAGAAGCGCGCCGCGTACGACCAGCTCGGCAGCCAGTGGAAAGCCGGCGAGCAATTTCGTCCACCTCCGGACTGGGGCAGCGGCTTCGAGTTCTCGGGCGACGGCAGGGCGCGCGCGGGTCGCTCGCGAGGGCGCGGCGCGGGCCCGCGGGGCTTCGGCGCGGGCGAGGGCGGCGGCCTGGGCGAGCAGGACTTCAGCGAGTTCTTCTCTTCGCTCTTCGGCGGCGGCTCGCCGTTTGCCGCGGAGGGCCGCCGGCCGGGGCGCGATCATCACGCGCGCATCGAAATCGATCTCGAGGAAGCCTTCCGGGGCACGACCCGGATGCTCGAGCTCAAGCGTCCCGAGCTCAAGCCCGACGGCACGCTCGAGCTGCGCAACCACACCGTCCGCGTAACGATCCCTCCAGGCGTCACCGCGGGGCAGCTGATCCGTCTCGCCGGTCAGGGCGAGCCGGCGAGCGGGCGCGGCAGCGCGGGGGATCTCTACCTCGAGACGCACATCAGGCCGCATCGGTTGTTCCAGCTCGACGGCCGCGACGTGACGCTCACGCTGCCCGTCGCCCCCTGGGAAGCGGCGCTCGGCGCCTCGGTCACCGTGCCGACGCTGGGCGGGCCGGTGGAGGTGCAGATCCCGCCCGGATCGCAGTCGGGTCAGAAACTGCGCCTGCGTGGGCGTGGCCTGCCGGGCAAGCCCGCCGGGGACCAGTTCGCGCAGTTGAAGCTCGTGCTGCCGCCCGGGACTTCGCCGGAAGCGAAGGCGCTGTATGAGGAGATGCGACGCAAGCTCAAGTTCGATCCGCGCGCGGACCTGGAGGGGTGATCCACCGCGCGCCCTCGGAGAGCCACGCCTCCTCGGCCGGCGTGCTGGCGCGCCCGAGAAGGCGGTTGCGGTGCGGAAAGCGTCCGAAGCGCTCGATAATCAAGCGGTGTCGCTCGGCGTAGTCGAGCACCTCGGCGAAGGATTCCTGCAGCTCCTGCGGCGCCTCGCTCAGCAGCCGCCGGCAGGCGGCCACCGATTCCTCCTGCACCTCGAGACTCTCGGCGTGCTGCAGCGGCATGTAGAAGAAGATCCGCTCCACCGCATCGAGCGCGGCATCTGCCCCCGACTGCATGCCCGAGAGCGCGAGCGCGAGCGCCTGCTCGTCGAAATCGAAGGCGCGTGCGCTGTCCCGGAACATGTTGCGCGGAAACTGGTCGAGGACGATGATCAGACTCAGGCGCCGCCGCGGACCGTCGGCCCAGCTCTCGAGCTCTCCGGCTGCGGCACGCTCGAAGAGCTCGCCGAAGCGCGCGCGGATCTCCTCGTCGCGCTCGGCGGTGAGCCCGAGGTTGTCCTCGCCGAACCAGAAGGCCATGCGCTCGTCGAGGTCCTCGGCGCTGAGCGGGAGTCGTCCGAACCAGAACTCGCGGACGCTGCGCGCCTCGTCCATGGCTCTATCCTGACCTGCTGCGGTCGGACTCGAAGAGCTTCTCGAGCTGCGCCGCGGATTCGCGCGTGGTCGCGAGGAACTTGGTCTCGTCCTCCTTGACCTGATACTGCGCGGCGAGGGTGGCCTCATCGTGCTGGCGGAACTTGCGCACGGCTTCGCGCGCCGTGGCCGGGGCCTCGCCGAGCCCTTCCAGCACCCACGCCGCGATCTCGAGGCTCGAGGCGTAGGTATCGCGGACGATCTCGGTCACCCCCACGTCCATCAGCGCGAAGGCGTGCTGGCGATTGCGCGCGCGGGCGTAGATCTTGAGGCGCGGAAAGTACTCGCGCGCCAGTGCGGCAGTGCGCTTCGAGGCATCCGCGTCGTCGATCGCGAGCACCAGGATCCGGGCGCGATCGGCCCCCGCGGCGCGCAGCAGCTCGAGCCGCGAGGCATCGCCGTAGTAGACCTTGTTGCCGAAGCGGCGCACGAAATCGACGTGCGTCTGGCTGTTGTCGAGGGCGGTGAAGGGGATCCCCTTCACGCGCAGGATGCGTGCCACGATCTGTCCGACGCGCCCGAAGCCGGCGATGATGACCGGGTTGTCGTGCTCCTCGATGGCGTCGTAGGGCTGCTGCGGCGGAGCGAGCCAGCGGTTCTGGATCGCCTCGTGCGCAATCAGCAGCAGGGGACCCAATATCATCGAGAGCGTCACGGCGAGTATGAGGAGGTCCGAGGTGGCGCGCCCGAAGACCCCGTCGCGCGCGGCGAGCGTGAACAGCACGAATGCGAACTCTCCTCCCGCCGGGAGTGCGAACCCGAGCCGCCGGGCCGAGTCGCCGCGTAGCCCGGCGAGCCTCGCGAGCGCGGTCACGGCGATGATCTTGACGGCGAGAAAGGCGGCGGTGAGGGCGAGCAGCGTCAGCGGCTCGGACTCGAGCAGCCCCAGGTTGGCCGACATGCCGACGGCGATGAAGAACAGGCCGAGGAGCAGACCCTTGAACGGCTCGAGGTCGGCTTCGAGCTCGTGACGGAACTCGCTGTCAGCGAGCAGCACGCCCGCGAGGAACGCCCCGAGCGCCATCGACAATCCGGCGAGGTTCGCGAGCAGCGCCGTGGCGATGACGGTAAGCAGCGCCGCGGCGGTGAACACCTCCGACACCTGCGCCCGCGCGACCACCCGCAGCGCCGGGCGCAGCAGCAGCCGCCCGCCGCCGATGACCGCGACGATCACGGCGAGGAGCTTCAGGAGCGTAATCCACCAGCTGCCGGAGGCCGCATGGGTCGCCGACGAGGGAGCCAGCATCGGCAGAAGCGCCAGTGCGGGCAGCACCGCAAGATCCTGGAAGAGAAGGATCCCGAACGCCCCGCGCCCGTACTGTGTCTTGAGTTGCCCGCGCTCGGCCAGCACCTGCAGCACCAGAGGCGTCGAGGAGAGCGACAGGCCGAAGCCGATGACCGCGGAGGCGATCGGCGGCACCCCGAGCGCCCAGGCGCCCGCGCCGAGCAGCAGCGAGCACAGCGCCACCTGAGCGGGCCCGTACCCGAACACGATGCGCCGCATGACCCACAGTCTCGTCGGCTGCAGCTCGAGTCCGATGATGAAGAGCAGCAACACGATGCCGAACTCGGACACCTGCAGGATCCCCCCGACGTCGCCGATCAGGTTGAGTCCCCAGGGGCCGATCACGAGCCCCGCGACGAGGTAACCGAGGATTGAGCTGAGTCTCGCGAATCGGAACACAGACACCGCGACGACCGCGGCGGCGAGGAGGATGGCGGTTTGAGCGAGCGAGATCATGGCCGCGCATGATTCTGGCAGGAATCTCTACCGCAGGCCTGAACTCCGGCGCCCCGGCGGCGCCGGGGTTGCTGTGCCCGTCGTGCGTCCGGAGGACGGCTTCCCTTGAGAATCAGCCGGCCGGTCCCCATGCCTGCGCGATGGCCGACAGCGCGTCCTCCGAGCTCTCACCCCGGTCCGATCCCCTCGATGCGTACTCCGCCGCCGTCGTGGGCGCCGTCGAGCGGGTGGGGCCCGCGGTGGTGAGCGTCTACGTGGGAAGCGCCGCGGAAGCCGAGCAGGCGCGCGGGGGCGCGGGGTCCGGTGTGGTCGTGACGCCCGACGGGTATCTGCTCACCAACGAGCACGTCGTGCAGCGCGTGCAGGAGGCGCGGGTCGCGTTCGTCGACGGGCGCAGCGTCCCCGCCGTGGTCACCGGGCGGGATCCCGCCACCGACCTCGCCGTGCTGCGCGCTCAGGCCGGCTCGCTCCCCTACGCGCGCCTCGCCAGCGACGAGCGGCTGCGCGCCGGACAGCTGGTGGTTGCCGTCGGCAATCCGTTCGGGTTCGAGTCCACGGTATCCGCCGGGGTCGTGAGCGCGCTCGGCCGCTCGCTGCGCAGCCGCCACGGCCGGCTGATCGAGGGGGTGGTGCAACACAGTGCCGCTCTCAACCCCGGAAATTCGGGCGGCCCGCTCACCGATGCGGCCGGAAGCGTGGCCGGCATCAACACCGCCATCATCGCGATGGCGCAGGGCATCGGCTTCGCCATTCCCGCCTCCACCGCGCAATGGGTACTGACGGAAATCCTCACCCAGGGGCGCGTGCGTCGCGCCTGGCTCGGCGTCGCCGCTCGCGACCGGCCGCTCGATCTGCGACTCGTACGGGCACTGGGGCTGACAGTCGCGCGCGCGGTCGAAGTGCTGTCACGCGAGGCGCAGGGGCCGGCCGCGGAGTCGGATCTGCGCCCGGGCGATCTGATCGTGGCCGTGGACGATGAGCCGGTGGACGGCATCGATGCGCTCCACCGGCGCTTGAGCCGCGTGCCGCCCGGCACCACGCTCACTCTCAAGGTGGTGCGGCGCACGCACCTCGTGGACATCGCGCTCGCGGTGCGCGAGCCGCCCTGAAGGCGCGCGCATGTTGGAGCAGCGCGCCGCTCGATGCAAGAGGCGAGGCGCAGCGGTCCCGCTACGGCTGCGCCAGGACGGTCGAGCCGGGCTGCCAGTCCTCGCGCCTCAGGCGGTAGAGCACGTGCCGCTGAAGCGGGTGCCCCGCCGGCAGTCTGGGATGGTCGAAGTCCCAGGCCGCGTCGTGGCGCATGCCGAGCCGCTCCATCACGGCCCGCGAGCGCGCGTTCGCGGGCACGGTGAATGCGACGACCTCGGAGAGCCCGAGGCTCCGGAAGGCGAAATCGAGGCACGCTCGGGCGGCCTCGGTGGCGTAACCGCGGCCCCAGCTCGAGCGCGCCAGGCGCCATCCGATCTCGGTGCAGGGCGTGAAGTGGGCCTCGAAGGAGGGCTCCGACAGGCCCACGAAACCGATGAACTGGCCGTGCTCCCGCACTTCGACCGCCCACAGCCCCCAGCCGCGTTGGGCGAGCTCGCTGCGCACGCGTTCGGCAAACTCATCGCTCTCGGCACGGGTCAGGCATCGGGACAGGAACTCGATCACCGCCGGATCGGCGTTGAGCGAGGCGAAGGGCTCGAGATCCGCCGCGCGCCATTGCCGCAGCTTAAGCCGCACGGTCATGAGCTCGGTCATCGGTCGCTTTCAGTTCGGTCCGCGGCGCTTCAGGCGCTTGCAAGAGCCCCGGAGGCCGGTATTATCGAACGCATAGTGATGGTGTAAGACAGCCGACCGGCGGGTAGCGGTCTCATCCCCCGCCCTGAGAGTCGGCTGCTCGTTCGCGGGCTTGGCTTGTGTCCCGCGGATCTCCTGAGCGCATGAATTGCCGGTGTGACTTTCGGGTCGCGGACCATGAGCCGCGGCTCAGGATCGCCCGGCGCCTGGAGGATCCGCGAGGCTCTCACCATGCATGCCCCTTCCGCCGGACTCTATAAAGAGGCCTACGAGCGCGACAGCTGCGGCTTCGGCCTGATCGCGAGCCTGGACGATGCGCCGAGCCACTGGCTGGTTCGCACCGCGATCGGCTCCCTGATCCGTCTCACTCACCGCGGCGCGATCGCTGCCGACGGCAAGACCGGCGACGGCTGCGGGCTGCTGCTGAAGAGGCCGGAGGGGTTCCTCCGTGCGGTGGCCGCCGAGGCCGGCATCGAGCTCGCCGAGCGCTTCGCCTCCGGTCTCGTGTTTCACTCGCGCCAAGCGCTGCAGGCGGAGCAGTCGCGGCTCGCGCTCGCTCGCGAGCTGGCGCGGCAGGGACTCGAGGTGGCCGGCTGGCGCGCCGTGCCGGTGGACCCTGGGGCCTGTGGCGCCGAGGCGCTGAAATCGCTGCCCCTCATCG
>Ga0134073_10000147_pt1 | contig 10055 bp, 4 predicted proteins | sample 15_taG_28_FD_123128 | JGI IMG/M metagenome (GOLD analysis project Ga0134073, IMG submission 123128) | Grasslands soil microbial communities from the Angelo Coastal Reserve, California, USA - 15_D_Wat_20cm_5_24_1 metaG | ecosystem: Environmental > Terrestrial > Soil > Grasslands ... | reverse complement strand
GCCACGCGCGGGGCGCTCGCCAGGTTCCGAAACACGGCGGCCGGAGAGCCCAGGCGGTTGATGACCACGTCCAGCGCGCCGTCGCCGTCCAGGTCCGCCGTCGCCATGCCGTGGGAGATCGCAGCCTCGGCGGCAAAGCCCCAGCGCGCGCCGGCGTCCGAGAACGTGAGGTCGCCGTTGTTGCGAAAGGCGACGTTCTTGGTGGCGAGCTTGGGAAACAGCGCCAGCTCGCGCCGCCAGTCGAGGGGCGTAAACGTCGTCCGGACCCGCTCCCACGTGTCCGCGTCCATCACGTCCCACAGATGGCCGGTCGTGGCCAGGACATCCTCGTACCCGTCCAGGTCCACGTCGAGGAACAGCACGTCCCACGTCCAATCGGAGGCCTCGATCCCGGCGTAGCCGCCGATCTGCGCGAACGTGCCGTCGCCGCGGTTTCTGAGCAGGGTGTTGCGCTGCCATTGCGGACGGTCGTCGATGCGGCCGATCAGCTTGGGCAACGGCGTGTGGGTGGGAACCTGGCTCTTGCGCCGGGGCCCGAGCCCCAGCATGTCGCCGACCAGAATGTCGACGTTGCCGTCGCGATCCACGTCGGCAAAGTCGACCGCCATCGACGAGTTGCTGGTGTTGCGGACCGCGAGGCGCGGCACGGCGCGGAAGGTCCCCGTGCCGTCGTTCAGCCAGAACATGTCGGGATCCTCGAAGTCGTCGCACACGTACAGATCCGGCGCGCCGTCGCCATCGACGTCGGTGAACTTGGCGGACAGGCCGAAGTACTCCGGCGCGGCGGCGAGCGGCTTGCCGTCCTCGTCGCGGAACCGGCCCGAGGTCCACGGGACGAGCGTGAAATGCCCCTTGCCGTCGTTCAGATAGAAGGCGTCCGGATCGGCCCGCTGCTGCATCGACACGAGGTTGTACTCGGGCCGATCCACCACGCGGTAGTCCTTGCGGAACTTGGGAACGACCTCCCAGTGTCCGTGGCGCACCTCATGGATCACGCTATCGAAGGTCCGCTCTTGCGGTGGATAGACGTCCATGGCGGAGCGGGTCTTGTAATTGGCGACGTAGAGATCGAGATGCCCGTCGCCATCCACGTCGGTCAGCGTCATCGTCATGCTACCGGCGGGGGAGCCGAGCCCGGCGTCTCTGGTCCGCTCGGTGAAGACGCCGTGGCCGTCGTTCATGAAGAGCGCGACGCCTCCGCCGAGCGTGCTGACGAGCAGATCGAGGTGGCCGTCACCGTCGACGTCGGCGAACACGGCACCCGTGGAATGGCGACCGGTCAGCGCGACGCCGGCTCGGGCCGTGATGTCTTCGAAGTGAAAGTCGCCGAGATTGCGGTACAGGGCGTTCGAGCCCTGGTTGCTCGTCAGGTAGACGTCGGGGAGGCCGTCGCCGTCCACGTCGCCCAGCGCGACGCCGCCGCCTTGGGCCAGGTGGCGGTTCCACAGGGCACTGTCGATGGTGACGGAGTTGGTGAAGCGAATTCCGGTCCGCGAGGGTGACAGCTCGTCGAACCCCGGTCCACCACGCGAGCGAACGCTCAAGGTCCGCCAGCGATAACCGCTCTCCTCGTGCCAGACGGCCGGACGCGGTCGACACGCCATGCCAGCGCCGAGCGCGGCCAGGTAGAGCCCCGTGACCACAACGGAACAGGCGCGCCGAGCAGCGACGCGCCTGTCAACACCGGAGGCCCGCAACCGAGTGCTAGTTCACGAGGCTGTTCACGGCAGCACCTTCATGGACCCCGTCCCACTGACGCCCGCGATCGTGGCCGTGATCGTCACCGAACCGACCTTGACGCCCTTTATCGCGGCGGTGTTGCCCGGTGACACGCCCAGGGTGTCGTTGCTGCTCACGATCGCCAGGCTCGTGTCGCTGCTCGCCCAGAACATTTTTTTGGCTTTCAGTGTGTCCCCGCGGGCGCCGATGAGCGTTGCCTTCAGCTGCACGGTCTTCCCCACGGCCACGCTGTCCGGCGTGGGCTTCACGCTCACCGACACCACCGTCACCAACGAGTCCACCGTGGTAGCGGCCGAATCGCTCTTGCCCGCGACGGCGGCGGTGATGGTCGCCGACCCCAACGTCAAACCCCTTACGATGCCGTAGCGGCTCACCGCCGCCACAGTGGTGTTGCTGCTCGTCCAAGTCACCGGCTGACCGGTTTGGATGACCGACAGCACATTGCCGCTGGCGTCCTTCACCACTGCCGCCAACTGTGCTGTAGGGATGATCAGCATGGTATCGCCCCCCAGCACAGTGTCTTTGACCGGCACCATCGTCACCGAAGCGATGACCGGTGTTGAAGTCGTTTCGCTGCTGCTACACGCGGCGACAATCGCCGCGACAGCGACCAGCCCAACGAGTAGATTCCTCATGCAGTACTCCCTTCCCTTGCGGTGTCGGCTCGTGTCGGAAGCGACGCCCTGTGTGCGTCGCGCTGCTGCGCCGGTCTGTGCTACTGCCGCAGCCGGCCTTTGAGGCCGTAGCGATGGAACCGCACCCAAGCCTCCTGCTGCATGTCGGCCCACACTCGTGGCGCGTTCGTCACCAGTGCCGCGACGACGGCCGGCGACACGGGTGCGGGGTGCGCATCGCAGCTGCCGTCGAGATGCGCCGCTCCACCGCACGTGTAGAGCCCCACCTGCAGCACCCCCAGCTCCTTCGCCGGCACCGGCATCTCGTGCGGCGTCCTCGGCTCCAGTTTGTCGATCCGGCGTTGATTGTAGTATGGCGCGTTATTTGAGCCCGGCAGCTCGACGTCCTGCTCATACTGGAGCTCGCTGAGCAGGTTGGGGTCAGCATCGGCGGCAGGCGTGAGGCCACCCCGGGTAACGCGGGTCTTGTTGATGAGCGCGGCCGCGCCGGGTGCACTTGTCCGGATGAGGCCTTCCGCCCACAGCAGGTCGTTCTCCGCCGCGAGCACCATCGGGGCGTCTCCCGATCCCGTACTTTCCCCCTGCGGGTTGTCGCCGCACGAGGCCAGGCTGTCATACCGGACCTGGCCGACGGCGCTCTGATGCCACGCGCCCCTGTCTTTCCGCTGTGCCTCCTGGTCGTAACTCCAGACGTAGTCTGTACCGCCCTTCCCGGTCGTATCCCGGTTTGCCGAGATCAGGTCGGCGTACTTCTGGCCGCCCCGATACGTCCCGTCGCCCAACCGCTTGTCCGGCGAGTTGGGATTGGAGTTGAAGGCGATGTTCCAGGGGTCAGGCTGCGTCGCCGGGTCCAACAAGTGCGCGACGCGCGTGTGGACCCGCATCGTCGTGATGTCGTTGGACCACACCTTGAGGAAGTCGCACCAGGTGTTGCAGGCGTCCTGGTGAAACGTCAAGTTGAACGCGGCACCGGAGCTGATGCCCTTCGACGCGTAGCCCACCACGCGCGCCCAATCGACCGCAGTGTTCTCGGTCGAGTTGCGCGGGAAGTACGCCAGCGTCCGCGCCGCCATCGTGTTGGCGATCTGGGCGATCTTCACGTTGTCGTAGTCCACGCCGGGAGACCCAAAGAAGTCACCGGGGACGACGAACTCGTTGGCGTTGGCCAGCGCGATCACCTGGTCGAATTTCGCGACCGCCGTGTCGCGCACCTCATTGCTGGGCTGGAACGACACGATCGGTGAGCCGTTCGCGTCGAGCGGAGTGCTGTCCGTCACGACGAACCCCTGGTCGTAGTTCAGGGCGATGCCGCTCAAGCTCAACGCCTGCGCCAGGGCGGCCATCGTCTCAACCATTGTCGTGGTCGCGGCGTCCGTGATGACGAGGCCCTTCTGCCGGATAGCGCGCAGCACGTCGTTGGCGGACGAGAGGGCGGAGTAGTACCCGTACCAGTAGGCTTCGATCTGCGTCCGCTGCGCCGAAGCCGGGTTGTTCTGCCATTCGATCCGAGGGAATGTGGTGCCCAACTGCTCGGTGCTGCAGGTCCCATTGGTCGCACTGGTGTACACATCCCAGTTACCCGTCGTGCAGCCCGTATAGAACCGGATGTTGTAGTTGTTCCACGCCGCGGTGTGACTCCGCGCCATCACCGCCAGCGTCAGCGCGGGATACTGGTCTTCGCCGAAGCCACCCTGCGACGTGAGATACCAGGTCCGCATGGCGCCGACGGCGATCGTCTGAACCGTGGCCGGATCGGACAGCGCGCGCTTGGAATCCGGCGCGTTCGGGTTGCCGATGCCCAGCGTGTCGCAGCCAGAACCCGCGAGAACCAGGGCGACAGCGCCCACGATCTCCGGGATGCGCTTGGTCAGGCTCATAGTGCTCGTCTCCTCGAGAGGTCGGTTCGCAGGGTCAGAAGTTGATCTCCATGAAGCCCGTGAAGGTCCGGAAGTTGGGATACGAGAACCCATCGATCCGGAACGAGTACGGGTCGCCGGAGAGACCGGCCACCTCGGGATCGTAGCCCGAGTACTTCGTGAAGGTGAACAGATTGCGGCCGATCACGCCGATGCGCAGGCTGGTCACGCCGCCGATATGGAGCTTCTCGACCTGGCTCTGGGAGAAGGTGTAGCTGACATTGAGCTCCTTGACCTTGACGTACGTCCCCGGCTCGACGAAGAAGTCGACCGGGTTGATGCCGTTGTAGAGGGCCTGGTAATACTCGATCGGCTTCTTCCCGGTGCTGTACGGGCAATGCGGGTCCGTCGAGCCGGCACAATTCGCGTTGGGTTTGCTCGACTGGTCGACGAGGCGATCGCGATTCTCGAAGAAGGGCCACTGGCGCGTCGCGTTGTAGATATTGCCGCCCTGCACCCAATCCACCAGCGCATAGGCCGAAAAGCCCTTGTACCGCAGGGTCGTCGTGAAGCTGGCGTTGAAGTCCGGGTTCACGTCGCCGATCTGTACAACCTTGTTGCCCTTCGCGTCCACGAACGGGATGTACGTCTCGTTGCGGGTGTGATAGACGCTCTTCCGCACCACGTAACCATCTTCGTTGATGATCACGCTGTCGGGGCTCCACATCTGGCCCGCACCGGACAGCGCTTGCTTGGCGGGATCCTGGTACAGGTCGTCGAGGCTACGCACGATCTTCGTGCCATAGATGAGGCCGTACGTCTCCCCCGGCGCGATGCGGAACATGCGCGTGACGTCGTTGTTGCCGGCGTAGGACGGTCCCACGAGGAAGGGCGCCGTGCTGAGCTGGGTGATCGTCTGGCGCGTACGATCGGCCGCGATGTTGAGCCGCCACGAGAATTCAGGCCGGTCGGCCAGGATCACGCCCAACGACAGTTCGTGCGTCTTTCCCAGCAACGTCCCGGCATTCTGCCACTGGTTCAAGTACCCGGTCGCCGCGGAGAGCGGGACCAGCAGGATTTCATCCCTGGTCTCCTTGCGCGAGTACGAATACTCCGCCGTGAAACGGCCCAGGAAGTCGACGTTGGCGCCGAATTCCGACTCCGCCGAGTGTGCCGGCCTGAGGTTCTTGTTGCCAAGGGTCTGTTTCACGGGCACGCCGCCCACGACGGAGAACGTCTCGTATTGGGCATCGAACTGGGGCCGCAGGCCCGCGGTGCCGTACGACGCGCGCAGCTTCAGCTCGTCGATGCCGTTGATGTGAAAGTCCTGACTGAGACGGTACGCCCCCGACGCCCGGTAGTACGTCTGCCAGCGGCTGTCGGGGCCGAACAGCGACGAGCCGTCCCGCCGCACCAGGCCGTCGATCAGATAGCGATCCTTGATGTTGAAGCCGGTCACCGCATAGACGTTCTTGTTCCGGATGGTGATGTTCGAAGACCCGGGCAAGAGCTGGGTGTTATCGACCGCGGTGAACTCCGGCACAGCCAAAACGGTGAATTTGCTGGCGGTCAGGTTGAAGGTGTTACCGGTCTGGTCCTCGTATATGTAGGCGACCTTCGTCGTGTTACGCACGTCCCAGTCACCGAGCTTGAACGACCGGATGCTCGTCAGAGTCGCGCCCGCGTTGAAGGTCCGGCCGGTGGTGTCGATCCTCACGAGACCACCGCTGGTCGGGTCGCCGTGCGAGTTGAGGAAGTTCTTCGGCGTCTCGTCCGTATAGGTGGAGGACTCACGGTCGAAGTTGTAGTTGCCCTCGAACGACAGCCAATCGAACATCCGGTAGACCGCTTTCCCATACCCGGTGACGCGCGAGCGGTCGGTGTTGATGCGCTCGTTGGCCAGCGTGTACAGCGGATTCGCGGCGTTCGGCAACAGGTGCGGGATCTGCGCGGCAAACGGCGACCCGTCCGGGTTCGGGGCGAACAGATTGATGTAGGGCTCGATGAACGTCACCGAGAAAAACGGCGCGCCGGGGCCCTGCGCCACCTGGTTGTTGTTCGAGGAGCCATAGAACCCGCCCACCGAGAGGTCGAGCCGGGGCGTCAGCGCCTGGTCCACGTTCACGCGGAAATTCTGCCGGTCGTAGCCCTTCAGGGCGATGAGGATACCGTCCTGCTTGTTGTTCTCGAACGAAATGTTGTAATTCGTGTTACCACGCCGCTGCCCGATCGAGACGTAGTCCGTGTAGAAAGCCCCGTGCGTGAGCATCGCCGCCTGAGGATCGTACACGGGCATGCCGAAGCCACGGTAGGGACTGTCGGCGATATGGGAAGAATTGAGAGTGGGTTGCGCAGTCGCCGGAACCAGATTCCCCGCGGAGGTGATGAAATCCCCGTTGTGAACCGTGTTGCTGTTCGCGTCCGTGTAGGTTCCGACGGTGTCGATGAGGTACGGGTGCGCCAGCGCCATGGGAATCGGCTTGGGCCGGAACGATTGACCGTACTCGTTGCGCACCGTCACGACGAGCTTCCCGTCGGGGAGTTTGTCGCCGCGTCGCGTGAACACCTGGATGACGCCGTTGGCGGCGTCGGAGCCGTACAGCGACGAGGCGGCGGCTCCCTTGACGATCTCGACGTGGTCGATGTCCTGGGAGTTGATGTCCGCCAGGCCATGCCGATTGATCGTCCCGTCCACGATGATCAACGGGCCCGAGCTCTCGGTCGCAGGACATGGCTGCGAGCTGCACGCCGAAGGTGTCGCGAGCGACGTCGCCGCGCGCAGCCGGACGGTCGGCTCAGCACCGGGCGAGCCATTGGCGTCGATCAGCCGCACGCCCGCCACCTTGCCCTCGAGCGCCCCCAGTGCGGAGACCGCGGGTGCCTCCCGCAGTTGCGACGCGTCGACGCTCGCCGCCGAGATGGTCAAGTTCTTGCGTTCCGTCGCCGCCGCGGTGCCGGTGACGACGACCTCCTCCAGCTGCATAACGTCGAACTGCAGCTGGAAGTCGAACGTCTGCGTGCCGGGCCGCAGCGCGATCTGCCGCGTCTCGGGCTTGTAGCCGACGGAGCGCGCGCGCAGGGTAACGGTCTGGCCTTTGGTCTGCTCCGCCGGGATGGTGAGAGTGTAGACTCCCGCGGTGGTCGTGGCGATGGCGGCGCCGACCTCGGCGATCGACACCGTCGCCCCGCCCAAAGATTCGCCCGCCTTCCCGGTGACCTTGCCTGTAATGACGGCCGACTGCGCCACCAGCTCCTGGAACGCCGCTCCCGACAACACGAGCAGCGCTCCAGCGCACACGATTACGCTGAACGTACGAGGCCTCATCATCATGACGCCCCCTTCTGTAGCATGTGGTCCACACTGGGCTCCCCAACGGCAAGGACTGGGGGCCCAACAGCGCGAGGATAACGTTATTGTGCACCTCTTGGCACAAGTGCGCAAGACCGCCCAACCGCCTCCCGTGACGGAGGATACCCGATCTGGGGACGATCTTCCGGGCGTCCGCGGGCGGGTTATATTGTGAAACTCACTCCAGCGGAACACGCTCAATGGCCTCGAGCCGGAGCCTTAGCGCCTTCGTGCTGCTCATCGGGCTCGGGTCCGCACCCTTCGACCCCGCCCCGGCGCAGCGAGACAATGGTGCTGCAAGCCCCGATTCCACGGGCCTCGCCGGCCAGGTCGTCGACCGGCATACCCGCGAGCCGATCCGCGCCGGTCAGGTGATGGTGATCGGCACTCCCGTGACCGCAACCACCGACTCGTCGGGGCGGTTCGCCCTCTCTGCCCTGACCCCCGGCACCTACGCCCTCGAGGTCCACGCCGTCGGGTACACGCCCGTCACCTGGCTCGCCACGATCGAGGCGCGGCACCTGCTGCGGCACGACTTCGAGCTGGACCCCCTTCCGGTCGAGCTTCCGGAGGTGGTGGTCAAGGGAAAAACGCGGCTGGCAGACCGCCGCTTCGCCGACTTCGAGCGGCGTCGCCACAGTGGGATGGGTCATTTCCTCACGCAGGAGCAAATCGAGCGCAGCGGTGCGGCCTCGCTCGTGGACGTTCTGGTAACCGTCCGGGGCGTGGAGCAGGTATGTCTGACGAATGATTGCGTCGCGAAGATGGTGCGCTCGCCCCCGGGGTGCTATCCGCAGTATTACCTCGACGGCATCGAGTCGACCGCGTACTTCGCCCGGCACACGCCGCCGCGAGATGTTAAAGGAGTAGAGATCTACCGCGGCTCCTCCGAGACCCCTGGCGAGTTCGAGGGGAGCAACTCCGGTTGCGGCGTCATCGTCATCTGGACCAAGTCGTCACCCTGAGCCCGGGCGGCCACACCTCGTGACCCGGACCGCCGTTCTGCTGGCGTCGGCGGTCGCCGCTCTCGGCTCGTGCCGTCCCCATCGTCGCCCACCAATCGCCACGGCGGGGCCGGCGTGGCTGCTTGCGCGCGCCCAACAAGAAGTCGAGCAGGCCGAGCGCTCCCCCGCATTTCACGACTTCCAGTTCACGGACCGGCTCACCGCGAGCGGCATCACGTTCGAGAACCGCATCGTCGACGACGCCGGCAAGGCCTACAAGAAAGTCCACTACGACCACGGCACCGGTCTCTGCGCCGCCGACGTGGACGGCGACGGCCTGCCGGACCTGTATTTCGTCACTCAGCTCGGCGCGAGCGAGCTTTGGAAGAATGTGGGCGGCGGCCGGTTCGTGAACATCACCGCCGCGGCCGGACTCGAGATGCCGGACGCCGTCGCCGCGGCGTGCGCCTTCGCCGACATCGACAACGACGGGCTCCCCGACCTGTTCGTGACCACGGTGCGGCACGGCAACCGCCTCTTCCACAACGTCGGCGGCGGCAAGTTCCAGGACATCACCGCGCAGGCCGGCGTCGGGTACGTGGGGCATTCGTCCGGGGCGGTGTTCTTCGACTACGACGGCGATGGCCTGCTCGACCTGTTCGTGACCAACGTCGGTGTGTACACGAGCAACGCAAAGGGGCCGGGCGGCTACTACGTGGGCCTGCCGGACGCGTTCCACGGCCATACGCACCCGGACCGCGCCGAAGCGAGCATCCTGTATCACAACCTCGGTGGCGGCCGGTTCAGGGACGTGACGCGCGCAGTCGGCCTCGTCGACTCGAGCTGGAGCGGGGATGCCACGGTGCTCGACGTGAACGACGACGGGCGACCCGACCTGTACATCCTGAATATGCAGGGTGAGAACCACCTGTGGCTCGACGAGGGCGGGAAACGGTTTCGCGACGCGACCCGGGAATACTTTCCCAGGACGCCCTGGGGCGCGATGGGCGTCAAGGCGTTCGACTTCGACGGCGACGGACGCGTGGACCTGCTGGTCACCGACATGCACGACGACATGTGGGCCAATATCCCGCCGGGCGACTGGGCCGCCGAGACCCGCAAGGCCGATTCCTCCAAGGCGCCCCCGGATTTTTTCCCCGACGGAAAAGACCGGTTCATCTTCGGCAACGCCCTATTCGCGAACCGCGGCGGCGGCCGCTTCGAGGAGGTCTCGGACTCGTTGGGCGTCGAGACCTACTGGCCCTGGGGGCCGAGCGTGGACGACCTCAACGCCGACGGCTGGGACGACATCTTCATCGCCGCCGGGATGAATTTCCCCCACCGCTACGGGATCAACTCCGTGCTCCTGAACGAAGCGGGGCGACACTTCCTCCCCAGCGAATTCCTGGTCGGCGTGGAGCCGCGCGCCCACGGCGTCACCGATCAGGTCTGGTTCACGCTCGACTGCAATGGAGCGGACCGCAAGCAGTTCTTCTGCACGGCGTGCAAGGAGCCCGGAGGGGTAGAAGCG
>Ga0134073_10000132_pt1 | contig 10224 bp, 10 predicted proteins | sample 15_taG_28_FD_123128 | JGI IMG/M metagenome (GOLD analysis project Ga0134073, IMG submission 123128) | Grasslands soil microbial communities from the Angelo Coastal Reserve, California, USA - 15_D_Wat_20cm_5_24_1 metaG | ecosystem: Environmental > Terrestrial > Soil > Grasslands ... | reverse complement strand
GTTCGGCGACGCCGTCCGCTACATCCAGGAGCGCAAAGCACTCTCCGTGCACATCACCTCCAACAACCTCACTTCTCTGGACTTGGCTTTGCAGTGGCCCTTGGAGAGACAGATTTACGATCTTCCCCTCACCTTAAAAGTCCAGCTTCCTTCGGCCTGGAGTCCAATCACCGCCACCGCAGACGGCGAGCCGCTGGAGACCCGTGTTACGGGCCGCGGCTCCTTAGGGGCAAGCGGTTCTGCAAAATCCACAAGCAACGACTTGACCAAGCCCTCGGCCAGCCCTACGGAAATCCTCCTCGACGTTCCCGCCCAGACCAAGTCTGTCCACCTTGTTGCCTCCGCCCGGTGAACTTGGCTCGGCTTCGGGCCGGAACTGCAGCAACTTTAAGATTTACGCAACGGGTAGCCTAAAGCCGTCCCACAAAGCGGCAGTGGCTGCGTACTCCACGTGCAAGACGCGGCGAGGTGCAACTTGCGGCTACTTTGCCGCGTGGGAGGCGTTAACGGCGGCGCCGAGGATGCCCAGTTCGTCCGAGGCGGGGAGCACTTCAAAGCGGCTGCCCTGCAGCGGGCTCATCTTCACCATTTCGTGCACCAGCCGGTCGAGCAGGCCAGTATCAATGAATTTAGTGTCCAGGCCCGTAATGAAGAATGTTCCGGGCCCTTCCATGTGGATGCTGGTGGCGGTTGCGGCAGCCAGCGCTCGATGGCACAACTGCACAAATTCGGCGCAGCGGGCATCGCCGGCGCGCGCATTCTCGAACACTTCTTCCGGCTCGAGATCGAGGAAGCGCATGCGCATCGAGCGGCGGCCAAGAATTCCTTCGAGGTGGCCCTTGCCGCCGCAGCCGCAGAAACCTTCCTTGGGATCCAGCGTGACAACGGTGTGGCCGCCTTCCCACACGCCTTCACTAGCGGGATACCGGCCAAAGCCGATGCCGTTGCCGAGTGTCCAGACGCGGGTGAGCTGATGCAATTTACCTTGTGTCGCGGCGATGCCTGCAGCCATGGCGTCGGCGTCGTTGAAAACGCGCACTGGGGCGCCGGCGGCTTTGCCTTTGAGCGAAGAGGAAAGCGCGGCTTGGAGCGCGAAGCCCTTCACTTGTTGCAGGTTGGGCGATTCCTCGACCACGCCGCTCTGAATAATTCCGGGAAAGCCGATGCCGACCGCTTCGATTTTTTCTGCGCCGGCGACCTTTTCGACAAGTCCGCGAATGGCCTCCGTAATGTCGCCGGAAGGCATGGACTGCAAGGGATCGAGCGACTGCGGCGACTCCGGAAAAATTTTAAGTGGGCCGACGACCTTATTGCCGTCCACGAGGCCCGCCGCGATATGTTCCATCACCAAAACGCCAACCGTCCTGCTCATTGCGCCCCTGCCCATCTCGTGCCAAGCACATGTGTGGCAATCATCTCATTCCTTCTTTGTGTCCGTCAGCCCAGGAAAATACCGAATCAGCTCCAAAGAGGGGCACGGCATGCCGTGCCCCTACGAACCCCTCGTTGACGCCATGAAGAGCCATTTGCATCCACTGCGGTTATCAACCCTTGGTCAATTTGTTAAGCCCATTGAACGCCGCGGCTTTGTAGCACTCCGCGAGCGTCGGGTAATTGAAAACCGTGTCCACGAAATATTCCACCGTGCCTTTCAGCGCGAACACCGCCTGGCCGATGTGCAGCAATTCCGACGCGCCTTCGCCAATGATGTGCACGCCGAGCAGTTCTTTGGAAGTGGGATCGAAGAGCAGTTTCAACCGGCCCGTAGTGTCGCCGCGAATCTGGCCACGCGCAATTTCGCGAAAGTAAGCCATGCCGACTTCGTAGGGAATACCTTCGTCGGTGAGCTGCTCCTCGGTTTTGCCGATGAAGGAAATTTCGGGAATGGTGTAAATGCCATACGGATAATTCGCGCGGTTGGAATGCACCGGCATGCCGAAGGCTTTCGCTGCAGCGATGCGGCCCTGCTCCATGGAAACGGAGCCGAGGCTGGGAAAGCCGATGACGTCGCCGACGGCAAAAATGTGCGGCTGCTTGGTGCGATACTCTTCGTCGACGGGAATGCGGCCGCGCGCGTCGGCTTCCAGGCCGGCGTCGGCAAGATTGAGTTCATCGATGTTGCCCTGGCGGCCCACGGCATACAGCAGCGCTTCGCCGGTGATTTTTTTCTTGCTCTTCAGGTTGGCAACGACGGTGTGATCCGGCGTTTCTTCGACGCTTTCCACTTCTTCGTTGAGACGCAACGTGACGCGACGATCGCGCAGATGGTAGCAAAGCGCTTCGACCATCTCCTGATCGGCAAATTCGAGCAGGCGCGGGCGCTTTTCGATGAGCGTGACGCGCACGCCCAGAGTGGCGAACATGCAGGTGTACTCGACGCCAATCACGCCGCCGCCGACGACGATCATGGCTTTGGGAATTTCCGGCATGCTGAGGATTTGATCGCTGTTGATGATCGTTTTGTTGTTGAACGGAACGAGCGGAGATACAGCGGGCTTGGTGCCGGTGGCGAGAATGATGTATTGGGCTTCGAACTCCTGCTGGCCGCGCGTGCTGGTGATTTGCATGCGGTGGGGATCGAGAAAACTGGCGGTTGCGGTGACGACTTCGATGCCGTTGCGGGAAAGCTGCGCGCGAATGACGTCGATTTCAGTTTTGATGACGTTGAGCGCGCGGAAGGAAAGATCGGCCATGGTGATGGGTTCCTTCACGCGGTAGTTGATGCCGTAGATGCTCTGGTATTGGTAGCCGGAAAGATGCAGGACCGCCTCGCGAATGGTTTTGCTGGGAATCGTGCCGGTATTGATGGCGGTGCCGCCGACGACTTCAAGCTTTTCGATCAGCGCGGCGCGTTTGCCGAATTTTGCGGCCTGAATGGCGGCGCGCTGCCCTGCGGGTCCGGAACCCACAACGATGAGGTCGTACTTTTCCATGGTTTGGTTTTGCCGCGCGAGTATACCAAACGGCAGAGGAGAGACGTTAGACGTCAGGGGTTAGAATGGAACAAGGCCGATGTGGATAACGACATCCCCGTGTGTGATCGCCGAACACAGGATGTACTCCAACAGGACTGCTGTGCAAATTTAGACCAAGACGTGTTGACGAGACCGCAGCGCTCTGCCATCATTCAGAAAATCTGTTTTGGGCTGTCGTGCAGTAAAGCTTGCGGGTCCAAAACCTGCCTGCGTGCCGCCGAGTGCGGGCAGGCAGGCTGCGTTAGGCAGGACCTGAGCTATAGCGAGGAGCCACACGATCGGCTTGCGGGTCTCCATTCTGGCGTCCGGCAGCTCGGGCAACATTACCTTGCTTGAGACGGAGCGCACCCGCCTCCTTGTGGATGCCGGCCTCGGCAAGCGCGAGACGCTGGCGCGGCTCGCGGCCATCGAAAGCGATGTTAGGCAAATCGACGGCATCCTGATCACTCACGAACACACAGATCACTGCAATGGATTGCCACAGATGCTGGGTCTGTGGAAGGCCCCGCTGTACGCGACTGAGCCGACCATGGGCGCCATGCAGCGCATCCTTCCGGAGACTTTTGGAAAGCGGCTGCGCGGGGTAGAGACGATTCATGCGGGCCAGCATTTCGCGGTTGGAGACATCGAGGTTCACGCGTTTGCCATTCCGCACGATGCGGCCGACCCGATCGGTTTCACGTTTCGAACCAATGGCACGAAAGTGGCGCTGGTGACCGACCTGGGCTACATGCCCGAGCTTGTGAAAGTGCATTTGCGAGGCGCGGACTGTCTGATCTTGGAGTCAAATCACGATCTCGAGATGCTGAAAGTCGGGTCGTATCCCTGGGTGGTGAAACAGCGCATCCTGAGCCGCACCGGGCATCTTTCGAATCATGCGGTGAGCGAATATCTCTCGGACCCGGAGGGGTTCGACGCTGCCGCGCGCTATCTGGTGCTCGCGCATCTTTCGGAGGAGAACAACAACCCCTTCACCGCGGAAATCTGCGCGCAAGAAGCGTTAAACCGCCGGCCGGCGGAGGCGGCGTTCACAGGGCAGCTCCTGGTCGCGTCACAGCACGTGCCGCTCAAGCCGCTGGAACTCTAGCAATTGCAATTCCTTAAAACGAGAGGGCGACAAAGGTCTGAAATTTTTGTTGGCAAATCTCCTCACAATGCCCTAGACTGGGTGTTTCTTGGTAGAGGTGCGGAGGCCATGAGTAGCCGGGCGCGCTGCTCCGATCTGCTTCGGACGCCCGAGCGAAAGGGGTTCTTCTTCGACCGAAGGGGTCGAGAGCAACTTTTTAGGTGAGTTGTCCGCCGAAACCGCTGCGAGAGCTGGAAATGCAGTGGTTGGGGGGCAGGTCTAAGGCCTGTCCACTGTCGTCCGTGCTAGTTAGCGGCCTTTCGGCCGCGCAAAACCGGATGGAGCGCTATCGAGAGGCGGCAGCCCCGAGTTACCTTCGCGGTTCCTTCCTTTCGTTTCGCTTCCTCCAAAAACGGCAGAGCAACGCTGATGCAACTTTTCGAATTGACGCGTGCACTTGTGGATATCGAGTCCACGACGAACCACGAGAAAAACGTCGGCGACTACCTTTTTGCGCACTTGTCGGACCTGGAGGCGCGAAGCAGCGGGCAGATTCAGCGAATGTCGGCCGAGCCGAACCGCGACAATCTGTTTGCGTCGTGGGGCGAACCAGTGGTCACGCTCTCAACGCACATGGATACGGTTCCGCCCTATTTTGCTTCCAGTGAAGATAAACAATTCATTTTTGGCCGCGGGGCGTGCGACGCCAAGGGGATCATTGCCGCGATGATCACTGCGGCTGAAAAACTGCTGGCGGCCGGGACACGCAATTTTGGCCTGTTGTTTGTAGTCGGCGAGGAGCGCAACAGCGCGGGGGCGAAAATTGCAGCGGAGCATCCTCACGGATCGCGGTTTCTGATCAACGGCGAGCCGACGGAAAATCGCTTGGCGCTCGGATCAAAGGGCGCACTGCGCTATGAAATCACGACCAAGGGCAGATTGGCGCATTCTGCTTATCCGGAACTGGGGCATTCGGCGATTCACACGTTGCTCGACGTTTTGCAGGAGATTCGGAGGACTCCCTTGCCGGAAGATCCTCTGCTTGGCCGCAGCACGTTGAACATCGGCACGATCAGCGGAGGGCGTGCTCCGAACGTAGTGGCGGATCAGGCCGAGGCCGAGGTTATGTTTCGCACGGTTGGCGACCCCACGGCGTTGCGGAAGGCGGTTGCTTCTGCAGTGGCGGGACGCGCGGAAGCCCGGGAAGTGCTGCACACACCGGCGATTCGTTTGAACCAATTCGAAGGGCTGCCGACGACGGTAGTCGCGTTCACAACGGACATTCCAACATTTAACGGCGCTTGGGGGGAGCCGTTTCTCATCGGGCCGGGGAGTATTCACCTGGCGCATACGGCCGAAGAGCGCGTCGCGAAAAAGGAATTGTGCGATGCCGTGGAGATTTATGCACGCATGACCAAGCAATTGCTGACCACGGGGAGGGCCTCGGCATGAGTCTCGGCCTAGCCATCGTAGGCTGCGGAAAGATGGGGCGGTTGATCGCGCAGCTTGCACCCGAGTACGGGTTTGACGTGCGCGCAAAGTTCACGCGGGAAAACAACCTGCACCATGCGGGAATCGTCCCGAAATCCCTGCAAGGCGTCGATGCCGCCGTGGAATTCACGACACCGGACTCCGCGCCCGACAATTTGCGCCGGCTGGTTTCGCTGGGCATCAACCCCGTTTGCGGCACGACGGGCTGGTACGAGCATTTGCCGGCGATCCATGAATCGGTGCTCGCGGCGGGAACGGGGCTGGTTTACAGCCCGAATTTTTCGGTAGGCGTGAATGTATTTATGCTGGCCGTGTCGCACGCCGCATGCTTCTTTGCGAAATATCCGGAATACGAAGCGTGGGGCTGGGAGATTCACCACTCGGCCAAGAAAGATGCGCTTTCGGGAACGCTTAAGAAACTGGAGCAGGATATTCGCGCCTCGGGCTACAACCGCGCGCTTACGCTCACGGCGAATCGCGCGGGGGCGCATCCCGGTACGCATGAAATCGGATTTGATTCGGCCGCCGATACCATCACGCTGCGGCACACAGCGCGGAGCCGCGAAGGTTTTGCGCGGGGCGCTTTGCGCGCGGCGCGGTGGCTCGCCGGTAAGCAAGGGGTTTTCGAATTTCGAGAGATTCTCGGCGAATTGAGCTGAGGTATCTGAAGCGGCATCCCAGGCCGCCAAACCTGGCCCGCAGTCAAATTCAGCAACCCAGGGAAGGAGCAACATGTTTAATGGAACTCGTTTTACTGCCACGGGAACAGCACTGGTTACGCCGTTCGGACACGATGGCGCGCTGGACGAAAGGGCGCTGCATGGGCTGATCCAGCGGCAGATCGAGGCGGGGATTGATTTCTTGGTTCCGTGTGGAACCACTGGAGAAAGCCCGACGCTAACACGGGAAGAGCATCTACATGTCGTCGAGATTGCGGTCAGGCTGGCGAAAGGAAAGGTTCCGGTGCTCGCGGGCGCGGGCGGCTACAACACGATGGAAGTCATCGCCCGTGCGCGCGAGCTTGAGAAAATCGGTGTGGACGGGATTCTTTCGGTCACGCCGTATTACAACAAGCCGACGCAGGAAGGTTTGTATCAGCATTTTCGTGCGCTTGCCGAGGCCGTGCCGCTCCCGATTATTCTCTACAGCGTGCAAGGCCGAACGGGCGTGAACATCGAGCCTGCAACCGTAAAGCGCCTCGCCGAGATTGAAAACATCGTGGGCGTCAAAGAAGCATCCGGGAACATTTCGCAGATGGCGGCGATTCTGAATTCGGTGCCGGAGGATTTCGTCGTGCTATCCGGCGACGACGCGATCACCCTGCCGTTGATGGCGCTGGGCGGGCGGGGAGTGATTTCCGTCGTGTCGAATGAAATTCCGGCGGAAATGGCGCATCTCACGCGGCTAGCGTTGCGAGGCGACTTTGAGGGAGCACGCGAAATTCACCGGCGCTATCATCCGTTGATGGAGATCAACTTCGTGGAATCGAATCCTATTCCAGTGAAGGCGGCGCTGGCAGAAATGGGTTTGCTCGAACCGGTGTGGCGCTTGCCACTGGTGCCGCCAAAAGCGGAGAATCGAGCGCGGATCCGCGCGGTGCTGGAATCACTGGGACTCGTCCGGAGCGAGGCCGCCACGCAGGGTCGCGAGAAATCGCATGCAGCCGTCGCTCATTGAAAAACTATTTGACGAGGCGCCGAAGCACTACGAAGAGGAACATCACCGGCTTTTCCGCGATTTCAAGGCAGCGCTGAACCGCGGCGAGATCCGGGCGGCGGAGCCGGATCCTTCCGTGAAATCCGGCTGGCGCGTCAATGCCTGGGTGAAGAAGGGAATCCTGCTCGGCTTTCGCATAGGCGCCATCGCGGACATGTCCATTGACGCCGCGAAGCAGCCCTTCTTCGACAAATCCACTTATCCCGTACGGACTTTCAGCGCTTCCGATGGAGTCCGCATCGTGCCGGGTGGCTCCAGCATTCGCGATGGGACGTACATTGGCCGCGGCGTGATTTGCATGCCGCCGATGTTCGTGAACGTGGGCGCGTATGTGGGCGAAGGTACGATGATCGATTCGCACGCGCTCGTGGGAAGTTGTGCACAGGTTGGCAGGAACTGCCACATATCCGCGGGCGCGCAAATTGGTGGCGTTCTCGAGCCTGCCGGGGCGCTGCCGGTGATCATCGAAGAGGAAGTGCTGGTGGGAGGAAATTGCGGCGTGTACGAGGGGGCGGTGGTGAAACGCCGCGCGGTGTTAGGCACCGGCACAATTCTCAATCGCTCGATCCCCGTTTACGACTTGGTGCGCAATGCGGTTTACACCGCGACGCACGGCGAGCCGCTCATCATCCCGGAAGAAGCGATCGTCGTTCCAGGCTCGCGTGCGGTGTCCCATCCAGTTGGAGCCAAGTGGCGGTTATCACTTCAGGCGGCCGTCATCGTGAAGTACCGCGACGCGAAAACAGAGGCGCGCGTGCAACTCGAAGACCTTCTTCGCTGATTCTACTTCGCTCCCGTTTTTCGCTTCACCAGTTCAAGAGCTTCAAGTTCCGGAAGCACGTATAAATCTTTCGGCCGGCCTGCGGCTTTTTTTGATTTAATTAGGCCAATGAGCGAGAGCACACGTATCTGCATCCCATCGATGACTAGTATGTCTGCAGCTGCTTTAACATCGTCGTACCCGCCCAATCCGGCAACCTCTCCGAGAAAGTCTAAGTCACCAAGATCGCTTGTGAGTGTAAAGTTCATGCCCTGTGCGACAGTCCTCGCATCAAAAGTGAACGGCAAACCCGCAGGCGCGCCGCGCAATACGGGATGATGAGGCTTTAGAGCAGTAGTGAGCCGCTTGATGTTTTGTGGCGTTCGTGCGTAACAAAAATCTACATCCTGGGTGACATACGCCGACCCTTGCAGATACATTGCGGCCCCGCCGATGACAACAAAATCGATCTGGGCGTCGTACAGGGTTTTGAGGATTTCTGGAAGTTCCTTCATCAACCGAGCGCTGTCTTTTTCTCCCCGGCGCGAAGAATATCGAAGGACCTAGCCATGGCGGCGAAAGACTGAGCGCGCTCGGTCGGCGTTCGCAGCAAGTTCGCATAAAGCAAAGTCAGGTCAACCCCCCACTCTTTAGCCGCGGCAATGGCGCTTCCCGGCGGTGGATTGGTGATCAGTTCGTAGGCGAGTTTTCGCTGCTCCGGAGTCATACTCTTTTCCTGATGTTCTCATACTCCGGAGCACGGTTCAAATTTGCGTGCCGTTTGCAAATCGCCGCGGATTCGCCTGCTATCTCTCACTTGGTGAGAACTTTTTCGAAGAATTCGAGGGCGCGCGGGTCGTTGGATTGGCCGAGCCAGAACATGGCCTGCTTGCGGACTTCGGGGTTGCGGTTCGTCTGCGCCACTTCAATCAGTTTCGGCACACCTTCGTCTTTCGGCAGTTGGCTCAGCGCAAAGACAGCTTTCTTCTTTACATCTGTGTCGGGATCGTTTTCGATCGCTCCGGTGATCGTGCCCACGGCTTTCTTTCCGGCCTTTTGCGCCAGCCAGAAAAGCGCCTGCCCACGCACGTGGGAACTGGAGTCATCATGGGCCATGCGAATCATCTCCTCGATGGCGCCGGATTCGTGGCTGACGGACAACGCAAAAGTCACGTGCGCGCGGACGTCGGAGTTCGGATCACTCTTGGCCATCTGGCGGAGGGCATCGAGCCCAGCTTTACCGCGTGCCTCTCCCAGCCAGAATGCCGTCTGCCGGCGCAACTCTTCCGGCTGATCCGAGGCGACGAAGGTTTGAAGCATGCGATCTGCGGAAGAGTCCGCGTGCAAGGCAATCGCGGTCAGAGCGCCTTGGCCGAGGCCGTGGTCGCCGTGGGTTTCGAACGGCGCTGCATGCACGTAGGATTCCAGCACTGCGATGCTTTGGCTTGGCTCGACGCCTGTTAGCCAAAGGAACGGCAAGCCGCCGAAGTCGAGTGCGCAATTCTCCGAAGCCACACGGATGCGCATTACCTTTTTCGCTTCGAGGCGATAAAGGATGACAAGTTGTCTTGGGGCCTCAAGTTTGACGGTGCCCGTAGCCTGACCCTCGCTTATTGTAGTGCCGCTAATCCAATTGTGATCGTTTTCCAGGCGGCAGGTGCCGCAAATTCCGTTGTTATTGTAGTTGCCGCAACACAAGCCGCGTTCGCCAGCGACCTGGTCGACGCTATAGCCAACCCATTCCGGGTTTTCAGCCTGCGCGAGGATGCCGCGGAAGGTGGCCTCCAGAGTGCCCGCGACGGGGCGCGTTTCGGCCTTGGCATTCTCCACGCGCGGCATGTCGGCCCCGGCTTGCGAGGCTACGGCATACGCCGCACCTTCGCCAAAGTCCTTGCGAAGTGTGTGGCCCTTTGCGAGCTGTGCCACAGTGCCGAAGATGCCCGTAAGAATCATTGCCAAGCCGAGAATTTTTCGCGCAAGTGATAGGATATGGATCGCGTGCATTTGCCACCTCACTTCTGCAAGAGTTCCATCAAGTAATCAGTTGCTTCCTTGGAGTGCATGAGCGAAAGCTTGGCGACTGCCGTTTTCTTGAGTTCCGGGTCCTTCTCGGATTTCGCAATGGCCACGAGTGCGGCGGCGTTTCCTTGAAGGAAATAAGCGTTCAGCACTTCTTCTTTCAGACTGCGGTCCGTCTCCCGGCTGTAAATGGTCTG
>Ga0134073_10000128_pt1 | contig 10335 bp, 8 predicted proteins | sample 15_taG_28_FD_123128 | JGI IMG/M metagenome (GOLD analysis project Ga0134073, IMG submission 123128) | Grasslands soil microbial communities from the Angelo Coastal Reserve, California, USA - 15_D_Wat_20cm_5_24_1 metaG | ecosystem: Environmental > Terrestrial > Soil > Grasslands ... | reverse complement strand
CCTACGTTGACGATGACGACGTCGGGGGTGACATCCACCACGAGCCCCGTGAGGATCATTCCCGGGCGGATGCGTTGATTGGCGAGACTTTGCTCGAAAAGCTGCGCGAAACTTTCTGTCATACCTTCACTTTGCACGCCACCGGCGTGCCTGCACTGGAGCACTCGTCCTGAGGCCCAGGAAAGAAACACCGGGCACCCGCTTATCCGGCGAGTGCCGACCTCGAATCACCTTCCGTGCGTACGCGAACGAGCGGCTGTCACGGCCACAGGCGCCGGGCGGTCATGAGTTCCAGCACCCGCCCGACGATCGCCTCGATCTCGATGCCGGTCGAGTCGATCACGCAGGCGTCGGACGCCGGCCTCAACGGGGCGACCGGGCGGGTCTGATCCCTGAGGTCCCGCTCGGCTATCTCGCGCGAAAGGGCGGGAAGGCTAACATCCGATCCCTTGTCTTTCAACTGCTTATGCCGGCGCAGGGCCCTTTCTTCGGGGGTGGCGGTCAGGAAGATCTTCAGGTCGGCCCCGGGGAAGACCACGGTGCCCATATCGCGCCCGTCCGCGATCAGCCCCGGGGATCTGGCAAAGGCCCGCTGGCGCCCGAGGAGGGCCGCGCGGACCGCCGGCCATGCCGCAACCCGTGAGGCCCCCTGCCCGGCGCCTTCCGAGCGAATCGCCTCGGTGACGTCGCGCCCGTCGAGCCACACGCGCTCGCTGCCGTCGGGGGCGGAGCCGAAACGGGCGTCCATGGACGCGGCGATCTCGCCATGACCGCGCTCGTCGACGCTTTCGAGACCCGCGGTGGCGCCGGCCAGCGCCACCAGGCGGTACAGCGCGCCGCTGTCGAGCAGGTGCCAGCCGGTGCGGCGCGCGACGGCGCGGCTGATGGTGCCCTTGCCCGAGCCACTCGGGCCGTCGATGGTCACGATAGGGGATCGCGTGCGGGACATCCTGAGGCAGCGTCCGTCAGAGCGCCTCGATCCGCAAGCCCGCGGCGCGCGCCGTGTCCACGAACCCCGGGAAAGAGGTCGCCACGTTCGCCACCTCGAGGATCTCGATCGGCGCGCGCGCTTTGAGCGAAGCGACCGCGAACGCCATCGCGATGCGGTGATCGCCTGAGCTGTCGATGGTGCCGCCGCCGAGCTCTCCGGCGCCGCGGATCCACAGGCCGTCGGGGAGCAGCTGGTGCTCGACCCCGAGACGCTCGAGCCCCGCCGCCATGGCGGCCAGCCGATCGCTCTCCTTGACGCGCAGCTCGAGCGCGCCGCGCACCAGCGTCTCGCCGCTCGCGCACGCGGCGGCGATGAAGAACACCGGAAACTCGTCGATCGAGTTGGGAATCAGCGTCTCGGGCACGGTGATGCCGTGGAGCGCGCTGCGGCGCACCTCGATATCCGCGACCGGCTCGGCGTCGCTGTCCCCGGCTGCGGTGCGCGGCTGCACGCGGATGTCGGCTCCCATGCGGCGCAGCAGCTCGATGAGACCGGTGCGCGTCGGGTTCACGCCGACGTTGATGAGGGTGAGGGCGGGATCGGCCGCCAGGCAGCCGGCGACCAGAAAGAACGCCGCCGAGGAGAAATCCGCGGGCACCGCGATGCGCGTGCCGGTGAGCGGCTGCCCCCCGTCCATCGCAATCCTTCGCCCGTCGCGCTGCAGCCGTACGCCGAAGGCGCCGAGCATGCGCTCGGTGTGATCGCGCGCGGGCGCGGGCTCCGTGAGCTCGGTGCGTCCGGTGGCGGCGAGCCCCGCGAGCAGCACCGCGGACTTCACCTGCGCGCTCGCCACGGGGAGGCTGTAATGAATGGCGCGCAGATGCGGCGTGCCGCGGATCTCGACCGGCGGGCGGCCCGCGCGCGTGTGGATGCGCGCGCCCATCATCTGCAGCGGCACGGCGACCCGCTCCATCGGCCGGCGCATCAGCGACTCGTCGCCGATGAGCGTCGAGTCGAATCTCTGCGGCGCCAACACTCCCATCATCAGGCGCATCGCCGTGCCGGCGTTGCCCATGTCGAGCGGCGCCGGCGACGGCGCGAGGCCGTGTGCGCCCACGCCGTGCACCACGACCTCGGTTTCCGCGGGCCGCTCGATCGCAACCCCGAGCTGCTCGAGCGCCCGCGCGGTGGACAGGCAGTCCTCGCCCGCGAGAAACCCGCTGATGTGCGTGTCCCCGTCGGCGAGTGCGCCGAGCATGAGGGCGCGGTGGGAGATCGACTTGTCGCCGGGCACGGTGAGCGAGCCCTTGATGCTCCCGCCGGCGCGCACTCGATAGCGGTCGGCGCCCGGTGGGCTCATTGCACCGCCCGCGGATAGGAGCCGAGCACCCGGAAGAGCGAGGCGCGCTTCCTGAGCGCCGCCAGCGCCTTGGACACGCGCGGTTCGTCGGCATGCCCCTCGAGGTCCATGAAGAACACGTAGTCCCACTTGCGCCGCCTGGAGGGCCGCGACTCGATGCGGGTGAGCGACACCCGGTGGCGCGCGAGCGGCTCGAGCAGCCGGTAGAGCGCCCCGGGCGCGTCGGTGTGCCCCACCGAGACGAGGAGCGTCGTGCGATCCTCGCCGCTCGGGGCGAAGAGCCTGCGCCCGAGCACGAGGAAGCGCGTCGTGTTGTCGGCGCGGTCCTCGATCTCCGCGACCAGGATCTTCAGGCCATAGATCTCGGCCGCGGTCTCGCCCGCGATCGCGGCGCTCCCCTTCTCGTCGCGGGCGCGCCGCGCCCCCTCGGCGTTGCTGGATACCGGCACCTGCTCGACGCCCGGCAGGTGCTCGTCCAGCCACTGCCGGCACTGGCCGAGAGACTGGGGGTGCGAGCAGACGCGCTCGATGCGCGCGATCTCGCTCATGGCGCCCATGAGGTGATGACGCACGCGCAACTCCACCTCGCCGCAGATCTTGAGCGGGGAAGTGAGGAAGCGATCGAGCGTGTGGTTGACCGTGCCCTCGGTGGAGTTCTCGATCGGCACGACGCCGAAGTCGGCGCTCCCCGATTCCACCTCGTGAAATACCTCATCGATCGAGGCGAGAGGGAGCGCCCGTACCGAGTGACCGAAGTGATTGAGCACCGCGGTCTGAGTGAAGGTGCCTTCGGGACCGAGGAACGCCACCTTGAGCGGCTCCTGCTGCGCAAGACACGCCGACATGATCTCACGGAACAGGCGCAGGATCTCCGCATCGCGCAACGGCCCGGTGTTGCGCGCCTGGGCCTGCCGCAGCACCTGCGCTTCGCGCTCCGGGCGATAGAAATCCACCGTCCGCGCGCCGCTCGTCTTCGAGATCCCGACCTGCTGCGCGAGGCGCGCCCGCTCGTTGATCAGCGCCTGAATCTTCTCGTCGACCGCGTCGATGCGGCCGCGCGCCTCCTCGAGATCGAGCGGCCCTGGCGCCGGCGCCGCCCCCGGGGCGATGCGCGCCGCGCGCGGGCGCTTCGGGTTCTTTCGGGCCATGGACAGGCGCTCCCCTTTGCCGCGCGCTCAGACGATGCGCGCCGACAGCACCCCGTCGATGGCGCTGATCCTCTCGAGGAGCTCCTCGCCGACGCCGCCGTCGGCATCGATGAGCGTGTAGGCGTACTCGCCGCGCGACTTGTTCAGCAGGTCGGCGATATTGATCCCGTGCGCGGCGAGACAGGTGGAGATCTGGCCTACCATGTTGGGCACGTTGCGGTTGGCGACGCTGAGTCGCGTGGTGTTCGGTACCCTCGGCAGCACCGCCTCCGGATAGTTGACGCTGTTTCTTATGTTGCCGTTCTCGAGAAAGTCGCGCAGCTGCTCGGCGACCATGACGGCGCAGTTCTCCTCCGCCTCCCCGGTCGAGGCGCCGAGATGCGGCAGGGTCATCACCCGGGGATGCTCCTTGAGCAGACGGCTCGGGAAATCGCACACGTAGGCATGCAGCCGCCCGGCGTCCAGAGCCGCGAGCACCGCGGCGCTGTCGACGATGGCGGCGCGCGCGAAGTTGAGCAGCGTCGCGCCGGACCTCGCGAGCGCGAGCCGCGCGCCGTTCACCAGTGCCTCGGTGCTCTCATTGAGGGGCACGTGCACCGTGATCGCGTCGGAGCGCGTGAACAGGTCTTCGAGGGAGATTGCCTGTTCGACGCTCGACGACAGCTGCCAGGCGCGCTGCACGGTGAGCTGCGGATCGTAGCCGAGCACCTTCATGCCGAGCGCCAGCGCCGAATTCGCCACCTCGACGCCGACCGCCCCGAGCCCCACCACCCCGAGCGTGCGACCGGGGAGCTCGAAGCCGAGGAAGCTCTTCTTGCCCTTCTCGACCGCGGCCTCGATGGCCGCATCGTCCCCCTCGAGGGCACGCACGAACAGCCACGCGGGTCCGATGTTGCGCGCCGCCAGCAGCAGCCCCGCCAGCACCAGCTCCTTCACCGCGTTGGCGTTGGCGCCCGGGGTGTTGAAGACCGGAATGCCGCGCCGGCTCATCTGGTCGATGGGGATGTTGTTCACGCCCGCGCCGGCGCGGCCGATGGCGCGCACGCCCGGCGGGATCGCGAAGTCGTGCAGGTCGGCCGAGCGCACCAGGATCGCGTCGGGGTTCGTCACCTGCGCGCCGACCTCGTAGCGCTCGCGCGGCAGCCGCGCGAGCCCCCGGCTGCTGATCTCGTTGAGCGTCAGGATGCGGTAAGCCATTTGCCTTCAGCCGTGGCGGCGCTCGAATTCCTTCATGAAAGCCACCAGGGCCTGCACCCCCTCGAGCGGCATCGCGTTGTAGAGGCTCGCGCGCATGCCGCCGACGGAGCGGTGGCCCTCGAGGTTGGCGAGCCCGGCGCGGCGGGCCTCGGCGACGAAGGTCTCATCGAGCGCAGGCGTGGCGAGCGTGAAGGGCACGTTCATCCACGAACGGCACTCCCGCGCGACCGGGTTCGAGTAGAAGCCGGAGCCGTCGATCGCCTGATAGAGCAGCTCCGCCTTGGCGCGGTTGCGCGCGGCGACCGCACCGAGTCCCCCCTGCGCCTTGAGCCACCGGAACACGAGGCCCGCGCAGTACCACGCGAAGGTGGGCGGGGTGTTGAGCATAGACCCTTCCTCTGCGATGCCTTTGTAGTCCCACACCGCGGGCGTCCCGGGCCGCGCCTTGCCCGTCAGCTCCTCGCGCACGATGACGACCGTGAGACCGGCCGGCCCGATGTTCTTCTGCGCCCCCGCGTAGATCAGGCCGAACTTCGACACCTCGAGAGGACGCGAAAGGATCGTCGATGACATGTCGGCCACCAGCGGCACGCCGGCGGTGTCGGGCACGTACGGAAATTCCACTCCACCGATCGTCTCGTTGGGCGTGTAGTGCACGTAGGCGGCGCCCGGCGTGAGGCGCAGCGTCCCGGCGGCAGGCACGGTCGTGTAGCCGGAGGCGGCCTCGTCGGCGACGATGCTCACCTTGCCGGCGAGGCGGCGCGCCTCGCCGATCGCCTTCTTCGACCAATGGCCGGTATTCAGGTAATCGACGGCGGAGTCGGCGCGCGCGAGGTTCAGCGGCACGGCGGCGAACTGACCCGTTGCGCCACCCTGCACGAACAGCACCTGGTAGCTCTCGGGAACCGCGAGCAGCTCGCGCAGCAGCCGCTCGGCCTCGCGCGCCACCGCGAGGAAGGGCTTGCTGCGATGGCTCACCTCCATCACCGAGGCGCCCGAGCCCTGCCAGTCGGTGAGTTCCCCGCGGACCTGTTCGAGGACTTCCAGGGGCAGCGCGGCCGGCCCCGCTGCGAAGTTGAAGACGCGCATGGCCTAAGTATCTGCGGCCGGCTCGCCGGCGCCGGCCTGCAACTCGCGCTCGGCCGCGGCCTCCTCTTCGCCCGTATCCAGGCTCTCGACGCGCCCGATCCCGGCGAGCCGCTCGCCTTCGCCGAGCCGGATGAGCCGCACTCCCTGGGTGTTGCGACCCTGCACGGAGATCTCGTCCACCGCGGTGCGCACCAGCGCGCCGGTGGAGCTGATCAGCATGATCTCCTGCCCCGGCATCACCTGCAGCGCCGCCACCGTGTCGCCGTTGCGGTCGGAAGTCTGCAACGCGATCACGCCCTGGCCGCCGCGGCCGTGCACGGGAAACTCCGCGAGCGGGGAGCGTTTACCGTAGCCGGCGGCGGAGCCGGTGAGCACGTGCCCCTCGCCGACCACGATCAGGGAGATCAGCTGCTGGCCGCTACCTAAGCGTATGCCGCGCACCCCGGCCGCTTCGCGCCCCATGTCGCGCACTTCGCTCTCGTGGAAGCGGATGGCCTTGCCGCCGCTCGACACCAGTATGATCTCGCGCTCGCCGTCGGTGAGCGCCACCCCGACCAGCTGGTCGTTGTCGTGCAGGTCGACCGCGATGATGCCGGTGGAGCGCGGGCGCGAGAAGGCGCTGAGCGGCGTCTTCTTCACCGTGCCGGCGCGGGTGGCCATGAACACGAAGTGCTGCTCGTCGTACTGCTTGATCGGCAGCAGCGCGTTGATCTTCTCGCCCTCCTCCAGCGGCAGCAGATTCACCATCGGCTTGCCGCGCGCGCCGCGGCCCGCCTGCGGCAGCTCGTAGACCTTGAGCCAATACACCTTGCCGCGGTTGGAGAAGCACAGCACGGTATCGTGGGTGTGGGCGACGAACAGCTTCTCGACGAAGTCCTCGTCCTTGACGGCGGTGGCGCTCTTGCCGCGACCGCCCCGGCGCTGGGTCTGATACTCGGTGAGCGGCTGGCTCTTGGCGTAACCGGCGTGCGACAGCGTCACCACCACGTCCTGAGGCTCGATCAGGTCTTCGGTGGTGAGGTCGAGGTGATCGCGATTGATCTCCGTGCGGCGCGCATCGCCGTAGTTCGTGCGGATCTCGAGCAGCTCCTCGCGCACCACCTGGGTGAGCCGCTCGGGGCGCGCCAGGATGTCGCTGAGGTCCTGGAGCTGCGCGAGGAGCTCGCGGTACTCGGCGACGATCTTGTCCTGCTCGAGCCCGGTGAGCCGGTGCAGCCGCATGTCGAGGATCGCCTGCGCCTGCGCGTCGGACAGCCGGTAGGCCCCGCCGGCGAGTCCGGCCTCGGCCGGCAGCTCCCGCGGGCGCGTGGAGATGGCGCCGGCGCGCTCCAGCAGCTCGCTCACGATGCCCGGCGGCCAGGAGCGCGCGAGCAGCCCCGCGCGCGCCTCGGCGGGCGAGGCGGCGGCCTTGATGAGCGCGATCACTGCATCGATGTTGGCGAGCGCGACCGCGAGGCCCTCGAGGATGTGCGCCCGCTCGCGCGCCTTGGCGAGGTCGAAGATCGTCCGCCGGGTGACGACCTCACGCCGGTGGCGGATGAACGCCTCCAGCATCTCCTTCAGCGACATCAGCTTCGGCTGGCCGTCCTGGAGCGCCACCATGTTGATGCCGAACACCGTCTCCAAAGGCGTCTGGGCATACAGGTTGTTGAGGACGATCTCGGTGACCTCGCCGCGGCGCAGCTCGATCACGATGCGCATGCCGTCCTTGTCGGATTCGTCGCGCAGCCCGTCGCCGGCGATGCCGTCGATCTGCTTCTCGCGCACCAGCTCCGCGATGCGCTCGATGAGGCGCGCTTTGTTCACCTGGTAGGGGAGCTCGGTCACCACGATCGCCTGGCGATCGCCCCGGCCGATGTCCTCGATGCTGACCCGGGCGCGCACCGACAGGCGCCCCCGCCCGGTGCGATAGGCGGTGGCGATCTCCTGCGCGCCGTTGATGATGCCGCCGGTCGGGAAGTCCGGCCCCGGCATGTGCTGCATGAGCGAGGCGAGCGGCAGCGACGGATCCTCGAGCAGCGCCAGGCACGCATCGACGGTCTCCGTGAGATTGTGCGGCGGAATGTTGGTCGCCATGCCGACCGCAATGCCGGTCTGACCGTTCACCAGCAGGTTCGGGATGCGCGTCGGCAGCACCGAGGGCTCGAGCTCGGTCTCGTCGTAGTTGGGCGTGAATTCGACGGTTTCCTTGGCGATGTCGGCCAGCAGCTCGTGCGCGATGCGCGACATGCGCACTTCGGTGTAGCGCATGGCCGCCGGCGGATCGCCGTCGACCGAGCCGAAATTGCCCTGGCCGTCGACCAGCAGGTAGCGGAGCGAGAACGGCTGCGCCATGCGCACGATGGTGTCGTACACCGCGCTCTCGCCGTGGGGGTGGTACTTGCCGATCACGTCGCCCACCACGCGGGCGGACTTCTTATAGGCCTTGTTCCAGTCGTTGCCGAGCTCGCGCATGGCGTGCAGCACGCGGCGGTGCACGGGCTTCAGTCCATCACGGACGTCGGGCAGCGCCCGCCCGACGATCACGCTCATGGCATAGTCGAGATAGGACTGCCGCATCTCTCCTTCGAGACTGACCAGCAGCACTTCACGGGCGATTTCGGCCATCGAGGGGCTTGAGTCCCCCGCCTTATCCGGCGGCGAAACAAAAGGGGAATTCTATCACGCGAGCGCCGCCGCCCCGGGGCCTGACGGCCCCGCGAGGCGGCGGGCGAGCGCCTTCAGGCGCCCGGGGGTCTGTAGGTGAGCTTCTTCGTCAGCGCGCGATCGGTCTCCTCAACGGTGAGCAGCGCCGTGGTCCGGGTTCTGGCGATACCGGTCGCGGATACGGCGAGGGAAAGCGCCGCCGCGCTCACCGTGTCGGGGAGCTCCGCGAGCACGACGACGTCGCTGTCGCCGAGCGCGAAGTAGAAGGCCTCGACCTTCCCCTCGAGGCTCTCGACCGCCTTGACGACTGCCTGCTTGCGACCGGACGCCTTGTCTTTCTGCAGACCGCGCAAGCCTTCGGCCGAATAGGCCGCCTGGATGAGGTACTTGGGCATGGTGTGCTCCTTGGCGTGAAACCACGCCGCACATTCTAAGCCCGCCCCTGCACCGATATACTGCGCGCGGCCTTTCGCGCTCATCGCGACAGCTCTCGGGGAGTCACCGCTGGGAAAACCGTGTCCACCAGGCAACCGGCCGACCTGCTGATCGAAGCCCGCTGGCTGCTGCCGATCGCGCCCGCGAACGTCGCTCTTGCCGAGCACGCGCTCGCGGTGTCGGCGGGACGCATCCTCGCGGTGGGTCCCGCGGCGGAGCTGCGCGAGCGCTTCGAGGCCCGCGAGCACGTAGTGCGTTCGCGCCATGTGCTGCTGCCCGGCCTGGTGAACGCCCACACGCACGCCAGCCACGCGCTGCTCCGGGGCCTCCCGGTGCGCGGTCCGCGCTCATCCTGGCTGCGCGAGACCCTCGCGCCCATCGAGCGGCGCTGCCTGAGCGCCGACTTCGTGCGCGACGGAACCCGGCTCGCGCTCGCGGAGATGCTGCGCGCCGGGATCACCTGCTTCGCGGACCTGAGTCTCCATCCGGAGGAGGCCGCGCGCGCTGCGGCCGCGGCGCACGTGCGCGCGGCGATCGCACTGCCGGTCTCGGAAGCCCCCACCCCGTGGGCGGAGAGTGCGACCGCACATCTCGCCCGCGCCGAACGGCTCTGGGACGAGTACCGGTCGGACCCGCGGATCGCGCTTTACTTCGCGCCGCTCGTCTCGCACGGTGTGAGCGAGGCGCTGCTCACGCGAGTGCGGCGCGTGGCCGATGAGCTCGACGCCCGCATCGCGCTGCACCTCGAGGAATTTGCCGCTCTGACGGAGCCTTCCGGGCCCGGGCCGCAGGGCGCGCCTGGCGTCGAGGACAGCGCGCGCGCGCCGCCCGGCTCAGGGTGGCTCCGCCAGCTCAGGTCACTCGGCCTGCTGCGCGCGGGATTCACCGCGATCGGCGCCACGGTCTGCGATGAGGCGGATCTCGAGCTCCTCTCGCGCCACGGCGCGAGCGTGGTCAGCTGTCCGCAGGCGGATCTGCGCCTCGGCGCGCGCGTCCCGGTCGTGGCGAGGGGCGTCGACCGCGGCGCGCTCGGCACCGACAGTCCGGCCGCGGCCGGCGCGCTCGACGTGCTCACCGAAGCGCGCACCGCGGCGCTCGTCTGCGGCGTCGATGCGGCGCAGGCGCTGCGCATGGCGACGCTCGGCGGCGCCGCGGCGCTCGGGCTTGCCGCGAGGATCGGCTCGCTCGAGCCCGGCAAGGCTGCCGATCTCGCCTGCATCGATCTCGGGGGGCTCAGCGGCGCTCCGCGCTCAGGCGTCCACGACGCGATCGTGTTCGGCGCCGCCCGCGGCCAGGTGAGCGATGTGTGGACGGCCGGGCGGGCGGCGGTCTGCGCCGGGCGCCTCGTGGCACTCGATGAGGAGGAGCTCGCCGCGCTCCCCATGCGCTGGGCGGAGCGCATCGGGATGGAGGCCGCCGCGTGAGCGCACCCGCGGGCGCGAACGCACCGGCGGGCGTAAACGCGCCGGCGGGCGTAAACGCCGACCGCGGGGAGCTCGCGCGGTTCGAGGCCGCCGCCGCGGGGTTCT
>Ga0134073_10000114_pt1 | contig 10531 bp, 8 predicted proteins | sample 15_taG_28_FD_123128 | JGI IMG/M metagenome (GOLD analysis project Ga0134073, IMG submission 123128) | Grasslands soil microbial communities from the Angelo Coastal Reserve, California, USA - 15_D_Wat_20cm_5_24_1 metaG | ecosystem: Environmental > Terrestrial > Soil > Grasslands ... | reverse complement strand
GCGAACGCCTTCGACGCCACCAGCCAGGTCGCGCAGACCACGCTGCGCTCGGTCGTCGGCCAGCACGAGATGGACGACCTGCTGGCGCAGCGCGACAAGCTCAACGTCGACCTGCAGCGCATCCTCGACCAGAGCACCGAGAACTGGGGCATCAAGGTCTCGACGGTGGAGATCAAGGACGTCGATCTCGATGAGAGCATGATCCGCGCCATGGCGAAGCAGGCCGAGGCCGAGCGCACCCGGCGCGCCAAGATCATCCACGCCGAGGGCGAGAGCCAGGCGGCCGCGAAGCTGGCCGAAGCGGCGCAGGCGCTGGCGCGCCAGCCGAGCGCCCTGCAGCTGCGCTATCTCCAGACCCTCGCCGATATCTCGCACGAGCGGACCCAGATCATCGTCTTCCCGCTGCCGCTCGATCTGATCAAGCCGTTCTTCGGCCCGCGCGGTGAATAGCGGCCGCACGCTCGCCGTCGCCGGCCTCCTGCTCGCGCTCGCCACGGTGAGCGGGGCCTTCGGCGCGCACGCACTGCGGGGCCACTTGCCGGCCGCTCGCCTCGAGCTGTGGGAGACGGCGGCGCGCTACCACTTTTTCCAGGCTCTCGGGTTGCTCGGCATCGGGCTGACACTGCGCGGTCTCGACACCGGTATGCTGCGAGCGGCCGCGGCGCTGATCGTGGCAGGGATCGTGCTCTTCCCGGGGAGCCTGTATGCGCTCGCCCTCGGGGCGCCGCGCGCGCTCGGCGTGCTCACCCCGCTCGGTGGGCTCGCGTGGATCATCGGCTGGGTGCTGTTCGCGTCCGGGGTGTGGCATGAGCGATTGAGGGAGTGACGCACATGTCGGAACGCCTTAGCGCGGGTCTCCTCGGCATCGTGGTGCTGGGAGCGGTGGGCTGCTCGCAGCCGCCGCCGCGCCCGTCGGCGCCGCAAGCGCCGCCCACGCCCCCCGCGCAGATCGCCCCCTGGGGACTGGACCTTGCGGCCCGTGACAGCAGCGTGAAGCCGGGCGATGACTTCTACGGTTACGCCGACGGGCACTGGCTCGACACCCATGAAATTCCATCCGATCGCACCCGCTGGGGCTCCTTCGACGAGCTCGGCGAGCGCTCGCACGATCAGGTGCGTTCGATCGTCGAGGCGCTCCCCGACGGCGCGCCGGCCGCAAGCAACGAGCAGAAGGTCGGCGACTATTACCGCAGCTACCTGGATACGGAAGCGATCGAGCGCCTCGGCCTCACCCCCGCGCAGGCGGCACTCGACGCCATCGGCGACGCCCGCACTCACAAGCAGCTGGCGCGGCTCATGGGCCGCGCGGACCTCGCGCTCAAGGCGCCGCTGCGCGTCGGGATCAACCTCGACCAGAAGGATCCCGACCGCTACGCGGTCACGATCACCCAGAGCGGCTTGGGGCTGCCCGACCGCGACTACTACCTCAAGGGGGACTCGGTCTACGCCAACCTGCGCACGCAGTACCTCGCGCACATCACGCGTCTGCTCGCGCTCGCCGGCGATCATGACGCCGCCCGCGAGGCGCACGCCGTACTCGAGATCGAGACCCGCATCGCCAAGCTTCACTGGCCGGCGGCGAAGCGTCGCGAGCGCGATCTCACCTGGAACCCCCGCACCCTCGCCGAGCTCGATCAGCTCGCGCCGCGCTTCAGCTGGAACCTGCTGCTCTCGAGTGAAGGTGTGGACGCGCAGGCCCAGTTCGTGGTGCGCGAGCTGAATGCGGTGCAGGACCTCGCGCAGCTCTTTCTCAAGATACCGGTGGACGACTGGCGCGCCTACTTCAGGTACCACTACCTGGCCGACCACGCCGAGGTGCTGCCGAAGGCCTTCGATGAGGAGCGCTTCGACTTCTACGAGCGGACGCTGCGCGGTCAGCAGGCCCAGAAAGACCGCTGGAAGCGTGCGGTGGACGCGCTGGACGAGGATCTGGGCGAGGCCGTCGGCGAGCTCTATGTGCAGCGTTACTTCCCGCCCGCCTCCAGGCAGCAGGTGCTGGCGCTGGTCGAGAACCTGCGCGCCTCCTATGCGGCGCACATCGAGCAGCTTCCCTGGATGACGCCCGAGACGAGGCAGGTGGCGCTCGAGAAGCTCGCCGCCTTCCATCCCAAGATCGGCTACCCCGAGAGGTGGCGCGACTACTCGGGCCTGTCGATCGTGCGCGGCGATGCCTTCGGCAATCTGACGCGCGCGCGCGTGTTCGAGTGGCAGCGCCAGGTGCGGCGCCTCAAAGAGCCGACCGACCGCGGCGAATGGGGCATGACGCCGCAGACCATCAACGCCTACTACAACCCGACGTTCAACGAAGTGGTGTTCCCGGCGGCCATCCTGCAGCCGCCCTTCTTCGATCCCGGCGCCGACCCCGCGGTCAACTACGGCGGCATCGGCGCGGTGATCGGCCACGAGATGGGGCACGGCTTCGACGATCAGGGCTCGAAGTCCGACGCCCGCGGGGTGCTGCACGTGTGGTGGCAGCAGGCGGATACGGAAGCCTTCAGGAAGCGCGTCGACCGGCTGGCGGCACAGTACGACGAGTTCGTCGTGCTGCCCGGACTGAACGTCAACGGCCGCCTGACGCTCGGCGAGAACATCGGCGACCTGGGGGGCCTCTCGGTCGCCTACGACGCCTACCACCGCTCGCTGAGCGGCGCGGCGCCGCCGGTGCTCGACGGTCTGACGGGCGACCAGAGGTTCTTCCTCTCGTACGCGCAGATCTGGCGTTCGCTCTACCGCGAGCAGCAGCTGCGCTCGCAGGTGCTGAGCAATCCGCACAGCCCGCCGAAATTCCGCGTCAACGGCGTGGTGCGCAACGTCGACGCCTGGTATGCCGCGTTCGCCGTGCAGCCGCGCGACAAGCTCTATCTGCCCGCGGACGCGCGCGTACGGATCTGGTGAAGTCCGGCCTGCCGGTCGATGAGGCGCTCGGGCCGCTCGCCGCGGCGCTCGGCGCGCGGGGAGCTGCCGTGCTCGAGGCGCCGCCCGGTGCCGGCAAGAGCACGGTGGTTCCGCTCGCCCTGGTCGGGGAGGACTGGGCGGCGGGTAAGCGGCTCATCATGCTCGAGCCGCGGCGCCTCGCCGCGCGCGCCTGCGCCGAGCGCATGGCGCAGAGCCTCGGCGAGAGCGTCGGGCGCACGGTGGGCTACCGCATGCGCTTCGACTCGCGCGTCTCGAGCGCGACGCGCATCGAGGTCGTCACCGAAGGGGTGCTGACCCGGCTGCTGCAGGGCGACCCGGCGCTCGAGGGCGTCGCCGCCCTCATCTTCGACGAGTTCCACGAGCGCAGCCTCCAGGCCGACTTGGGGCTCGCACTCAGTCTCGATGCGCGCGAGCATCTCGCACCCGAGCTGCGGCTGCTCGTCATGTCGGCGACTCTCGACGGGGCCGCGGTCGCGAGCCTCCTCGGCGATGCGCCGCGGGTGAGCGCGCCGGGCCGGCTCCATCCGGTCGAGACGCGCTATGCCGGCTCGGGTCCGCCGGCGCTGCCCGACGCGGCGGGCGCCGGCGCGCAGCATGCCCCCGAACGACTCGTGTCACAGCTCATCCTCCGGGCACTGCGCGAGGAGCGCGGCGACGTGCTGGCGTTCCTGCCGGGCGCGCGCGAGATCCGGCGCGTGCACTCCTCGCTTGCCGCCGCGCAGCTGCCCGCAGGCGTTCAGGTCATGCCGTTGTTCGGAGATCTCCCGGGCGAGCAGCAGGATGCCGCGCTCGCCCCCGCGCCCGCCGGTGCGCGCAAGGTGGTGCTCGCGACCAACATCGCCGAAACCAGTCTCACCATCCCGGGCGTGCGCGTGGTCGTCGACTCGGGACTCGCGCGTCGCGCGAGCTTCGATCCGGTATCCGGCATGAGCCTGCTCACGACCCGGCGCATCTCGCGGGCGTCCGCGGATCAGCGCCGCGGCCGCGCCGGGCGCCTCGAGCCGGGCGTCTGCTACCGGGCGTGGAGCGAGGGTGCCCACCCGAGCCTCGCGCCCTACACGCCGCCCGAGATCGTCGACGCCGATCTCGCGCCGCTCGCGCTGGAGCTCGCCAGCTGGGGCGTGCGGGAGGCCGCGGCGCTTCGCTGGCTCGACGCGCCGCCCGCGGCGCAGCTCGCGAGCGCCCGGCAGCTTCTCGAGCGTCTCGGGGCACTCGACGACGGCGGACGCATCACCGCCCACGGACGCGAGATGGCGCGTCTCGGAGCGCATCCGCGCCTGGCGCACATGCTGTTGCGCGCCCGCTCGCTGGGACAGCTGCCACTCGCCGCGCAGCTCGCGGCGCTGCTCACCGAGCGCGATCTGCTGCGCGGAATCGCGGCGGCGAGCGACGCGGACATCCGCACCCGGCTCGAGATCCTGCGCGCCGAGGAGGGGGCGCCCGTGACCGACCGCCCCGCTCTCGAGCGAGCGCGGCGCGCAGCCCGCGACCTCGAGCGGCAGGCCGGGGGGCAGAGCGCCGGCGGGCGAGACCAAGGCACGGTCGGTCCGCTGCTCGCGTTTGCCTACCCGGACCGCATCGGCCGCGCCCGCGCGGGCGGCGACGGGCGCTTCGCGCTCGCCAACGGACGCGGCGCGGCGTTCGGCTCCCCCCAGGCGCTGGCGCGGCGCGAGCTGATCGTGGCGGTGGACCTGGACGATCGCGAGCGCGATGCGCGGATCCTTTTGGCCGCGCCGCTCGAGCGGCGCGATCTGTCCGAGCACTTCGCGGAGCGCCTGCGGTGGCGCGAGTCGGTGCACTGGAGCGCGCGCGAGCAGGCGGTGATCGCGCAGCGGACGCTCGAGCTCGATGCGCTCACTCTCGAGGAGAAGCCGCTGGCGGAAGTTCCCGCCGAAGCCGCGCGTCGCGCCATGCTCGCCGGCGTGCGGGAGCTCGGGATCGAAGCGCTGCCGTGGGACCGCGAGGCGCGCGATCTGCAGGCGCGGATCGAGTTCGTGCGCGCCGCGGCGGGCGTCGCCGAGACAGGCGAGGGCGCGTGGCCCGCGGCCTCGGATGCGGCGCTCGCCGACACGCTGGAGAGCTGGCTCGCGCCCTGGCTCGAAGGCATCACGCGGCGCGAGCATCTCTCGCGGGTGCCGCTCGCCGCAGCACTGCGCGCCCGGCTCAGCGTCGCTCAGCAGCGCGCGCTGGAGGAGTGGGCGCCGTCGGAGCTCTCGATGCCGGGCGGCTCGCGCGCCCGCGTCGACTATCACGATGCGGGCGCACCGGCCGTGTCGGTGAGACTGCAGGAGGTGTTCGGCCTGGCGGAGACTCCGCGCCTCGGCCGCGGCCGCGTTCCTGTGACCTTCAGGCTACTCTCCCCGGCCGGCCGTCCGGTGCAGATCACGCGCGACCTGGCGAGCTTCTGGCGCGGCGCCTATGCCGAGGTGCGGAAGGTCCTGCGCGGCCGATACCCGAAGCACTACTGGCCGGAGAATCCGCTCGAGGCGGAGCCGACGCGCGGCGTGCGGCGCAAGCGCTGATCGCTGCGGCGGTCGAACCAGCGCTGCAGCCAGTGATCGACGGACAGCGGGCCGGCGCTCGCGATGGCGAGCCACAGGAACAGCGCCAGGTACTCGAACTCGTCGAACCCGAGCAGCGTCTCGAGCGAGTCGACCTGGGCCCATTTCGCGGAAGCAATCGCGACGATCATGGTGATGCCGAGCGCCCCCGCGGAAAGGCGCGTCAGCAGGCCCACGAGCAGGAACAGGCCCCCGAAGAACTCGACTCCCGAGACGAAGGGCGCCAGCAGCTGCGGGAAGGGCACGCCCCAGCCGATGAAGTTCTCGGTCACCTGCGGAAGGCTATGCAACTTCCCCCAGCCGCTCCACAGGAATACCCAGCCGACGGTGACGCGGGCGAACAGCGGCGCGAGCCAGCCAAGATGCCCGGCGACGCGCCGGGGCCAGTCGATCAGCCATCGAATGAGAAAGTTCACGGGTGCTCCTGGTGCGCGTTGGGTGAACAGTTGGGCGAGAGGACCGGGCAGTCCGGCGCGTTATTACCGGAGCGGCGGACCGGCGTGCGTATAATCGCCCTCTTCAGGGCCCCGAGAGCCATGCGCAATTCTGAGCCTGGATCCCCGGTCTCTTCAATCGACGGGCGGCCGTCCGCAGCGGATGCGGGCGCGCCCATCACGCGACTATTCGAATCGATGCGTCCGGACCTCGTGCGCTTCGCTCACTGGCTGGCGCGCGACCGGGCGATTGCGGAGGACATCGTGCAGGAGGCGTTGCTGCGCGCGTGGCGGTCCCGGGAGGCTCTCAAGGATCCGAGCGCGGCGCGTGCCTGGCTGCTGACCATCGTGCGGCGCGAGCACGCACGACTCTACGAGCGCAAGCGCCTCGAGCTGGTGTCCCTGGACGAGGTGATGGAGACCCAGGCGAGCCCGCAGCCCGCGGAGCCCGACGGGAACCTGTTCGCGCTGCGGCATGCGATCATGAGACTGCCCATTGAATATCGCGAGCCACTCCTGCTGCAGGTCGTGGGCGGCCTTTCCACCGAGGAGATCGCGCGCGAGCTGGCGCTGTCGGGCACTGCGGTGCTGACACGGCTGTTCCGCGCGCGCAACAAGCTGCGGGTCATCTGCGGCCTGACGCCCGCGCCGGACGGCGCCCCCGACGCCGCGGTCGCCGGCCGGGAGAGCACGCCGTGAACTGCGATGAGGCGCGGCTGCTGATCGGCGCCGATCCCGGCGTCACGACGACGGCGCTCGAGGAGCACCTCCGGGGTTGCGCGGCCTGCGCCGGGTTCCACAGGGAGACCCGTGCTCTCGATGCCGACATCCGCCGCGCGCTCGAGCATCCGCCGGACCTCGCCCGCTCGCGCGCCGCGGTGCGGCCGCCGGCCTGGCGACAGTGGGCGCTGGCCGCGAGCGTTGCGCTCGCCGCCTTCGTCGCGCTCGGTGTGTGGGTGCTGCGGCCGAGCGACACGCTCGCCCGCGAGGTGGTGGCGCACGTGCAAAGCGAGCCCGAGAGCTGGCTCGCCACCGAGCACGTGACCGCGGCGGGAATCGAGCATGCGCTGCGCGGCGCAGGGGTCCAGCTCGCCATCACCTCCGAGCGGATCCGCTACGCGCAGAGCTGCTGGTTCCGTGGGCACTACGTGCCGCACCTCGTCCTCGAGACCGCGCGCGGTCAGGTCACGGTGCTCCTCCTGCGCCACGAGCACGTGTCCGCGCGCCGAGCCTTCCACGAGGCCGGCATGAGCGGCGTGATCGTGCCCGCCGAGCGCGGGAGCATTGCGGTGCTCGCGCGCGGCGGCGGCGACATCGACGACATTGCCCGGGCGATGCAGCGGGACGTGCGCTGGCTGCCGGGCAACCCCTGATTCCCGTCAGGTGTGCCCCGTGGCGAAGCCAGTTACCCTGCCCGAGAATCTCTCGGTCCTCGAGGAGCTGCGCCGCAGGGAGCCGATATTTCACCGGCCGGAGCTCGCCGGCTCGCGCGCCGAGCTCGAGGCCATGACGGCGGACGACTTCTGGGAGATCGGCGCCTCCGGGCGCCGCTACAGCCGCGAGTACGTCCTGGAAACGGTTGCGGCGCGCCTCGATGAGCCGGTGGAGGACCCCTGGCGAACGGACGATTTCCACTGCCGCGAGCTGGCCCCCGGTGTCTACCTCCTCACCTACACGCTGTTGCAGGGCGAGCGCAGGACGCGCCGCGCGACCATCTGGCAGCGCAGCGCTGTCGGGTGGCAGGTCGTCTTTCATCAGGGGACTGTCATTCAGGACCAGGAGCTCGACACGTGAAGGGCATCAACCGTCGTGACTTGTTCGTGGGCGCCGGGAGCGTGTGCGGCGCCTTTCTCGCCCGGCGCGCTAAAGCGGTGGCCTCGGCGTCGGTGCGCATTCCGCCCGCTCCGGTGGCGCGCGTCGACATCGTGAAGGACACGTATTTCGGCGAGACGCTGAGCGATCCGTACCGCTGGATGGAGAACGACAAGGACCGAGAGTGGCTGCCCTTCCTCAAGGGCCAGAACGAGCACACGCGCGCGGTTCTCGACACCATCCCCGGGCGTGAGCGGCTCCTGAAGCGCATCGAGCAGCTCTCGGGAGATGCGGCCACGACGCGCCTCGCGCGCCGCGCCGGCGGCAAGCTGTTCTTCGAGCAGCGTCCGGCGGGCGCCGAGAACTTCAAGCTGTTCGTAAAGGAACGCGGCGTCACCCGCGTGCTCATCGACCCGACGCTCCTCGGCACGGCGACGAGTCATCAGTCGCTCGACTGGTGGGAGCCCGCGCCCGACGGCGCGCACGTGGTGTACGGCCTGTCGAAGGACGGCAGCGAGGACTCGGTCCTGCACGTGCTCACCGTCGCCGACGGGCGCGATCTGCCCGAGCGCATCGCCAACACCGAAGCCGCGAGCCCCGCGTGGCTCGATGACGGCACCGGATTCTTCTACAACCAGCTGACGGGCGCCGTCGACACCCCCGAGCGCTACCTCGACAGCCAGGCGCGCTTTCACCGCCTCGGCGCCGACCCCGCCTCCGACCCGATCCTCATGAAGCGCGGTCTCGACCCGCGGGTCGAGTACGAGCGCATCCAACTGCCGGAGGTTCAGACCTTTTCCGGATCCGAATACGCGCTGCTGGTGCTCACGGACGTGCGGACCGAGTTTCGCGTGTTTATCGCGCCGGTTGCCGATGCCGCGGCGAACAAGGCCCGCTGGGTGGCGGTGGCGGGCTTCGAGGACGAGATCACCGACGTTGCGATCGACAGCGGTGTGCTCTGGCTGCTCGCCAACAAGGATCATCCGCGCGGCCGCATCCTGAAGACTTCCGTCGCCGCGCCCTCCGTGGCGACGGCGACCGAGGTCGTCCCCGAGGGAGCGGTGGTCATCCAGCGCTTTCAGCGTGCGAGGGACGGGCTGTACCTCGACATGATGGACGGCGGCATCAGCCGGCTCCGGCTTCTCCGGCGCGACGGGCAGGTGAGCGAGATCGCCCTGCCCTTCGACGGGACGCTGCGGGCGCTCCACGGCAGCCCGGACGAGGAGGGCGCGCTGTTCTCCTTCACCGGCTGGCTCGCGCCGGGGGATATCTGGTCCGCGGCTGCGGACGGCAAAGTGGCGGCCACGGGCCTCACGCCGCCGCCGCCGATCGACGTCAGGCCCTACGAGGCGAAGCGCTTCTTCGCGACCGCGCGCGATGGAACGCAGATCCCGTATACGCTGATTTACCGCAAAGGGTTGCGGCGCGACGGACGCACCCCGGCCTGGATCTCGGCCTACGGCTCGTACGGCATCCCCGCCTACACGCCGACGTTCGCGGGGCGAATCCTGGCGCTCATCGATGCGGGGTTCATCGTCGGCTATGCCAACGTGCGCGGCGGCGGGGAATACGGGCGCGAATGGCACAAGGGCGGGCAGCTCATGAACAAGCCCAACACGTGGCGGGACCTCATCGACGTGTGCGAGGAGCTGTGCGCGAAGAAGTACACCTCGCGCTCGCGGCTCGCCATCGGCGGACGCTCCGCGGGCGGCATCACGGTCGGACGCGCCATGACCGAGCGCCCGGAGCTGTTCGCGGCGGTTATCGACGGCGTCGGCTGGTCGAATCCGCTGCGCTACGTGGCCGAGCCGAACGGCTACGGCGAGGAGCCGGAGTGGGGCAGGATCTCCGAGGAGGCCGGTTACCGGGCGCTGAAGCTCATCGACAGCTACCAGCACGTGAAGGACGGCACCGCCTACCCGGCGGTGCTGCTGACGACCGGCGTGACCGATCCGCGGGTCGGCCCGTTCCACGTCGCGAAAATGACCGCGCGGCTGCAGGCGGCGAGCAGCTCCGGCAAGCCCGTCCTGCTGCGCGTGGACTTCGACGCGGGTCACGGGATCGGCTCGACCCGGGCGCAGCAGGATCGCGAGGCAGCCGACACCTACGCGTTCCTGTTGTGGCAGACGGGCGTGAGGGCTTACCAGCCGGCCTGATTCCGCATCGGCCGGCCGCCTCGGGGGGCACGGAAGATGAGCATGGACCAGAGGCAGTTCGAGGCGCTGGTGCAGCGCATGGAGCGCTTCGCCGTGCGCGCGCCGGCGGCGTATCGCTCCTGGGTGCTCGCGCTCGCGGTGTTCGGGTACACGCTGCTGCTGGCGCTGGTGATCGTGCTGCTGCTGCTCCTGGCGTTGCTCGCGTTCGGCCTGCGCCATGCGGCCTGGCTCAGCGTCAAGTTGGGGCTCGTGGTCGGCGCCTTGCTGCTGGTGGTGCTGCGTTCGCTATGGGTGCGGCTCGAGCCCCCCACGGGAGAGCCGCTCGCGCGGCAGGAGGCGCCCGCTTTCTTTGCGCGGCTCGATCGGCTGGTGGCGGGCCTGCACACGCCCCGAGTCCACCGGGTGCTGGTGACCGAGGATTTCAACGCCGCCGTCATGCAGCTGCCGCGCCTCGGCATCTTCGGCTGGTATCGCAATTACCTCCTGATCGGCCTGCCGCTGATGCAGTGCCTGTCGGGCCCGCAGTTCGAGGCGGTGCTGGCGCACGAGCTGGGGCATCTGTCGCGCGGACATGCCCGCCTCGGCAACTGGATCTACCGCCTGCGCCGCGTCTGGATGCGCCTGGACTCGGCGCTGGCGCAGCGCCCGCAGT
>Ga0134073_10000111_pt1 | contig 10606 bp, 5 predicted proteins | sample 15_taG_28_FD_123128 | JGI IMG/M metagenome (GOLD analysis project Ga0134073, IMG submission 123128) | Grasslands soil microbial communities from the Angelo Coastal Reserve, California, USA - 15_D_Wat_20cm_5_24_1 metaG | ecosystem: Environmental > Terrestrial > Soil > Grasslands ... | reverse complement strand
GGCAAACGACGGGTTTGGTCCGGAACGACGGAAGAAATTAAAGAATGCGGGCGTGCCTACAAAACCAACGAGGGCGGGGCCGGGTCCGGGGCAGTTCGGCACAGCAAAGCCCTGGCCCAGCGCGCCCGGCGCAAGCAGGAAAATGCTGCCAGAGCCCACGTTGACGCACGAATTGGGTGCGCCGCTGGGTACGACCACAGTGAGCGGATTGCTTACGCTGAGTCCGGAAGCGGCGGCATTAAACGCATTTTGTGCCAGCAGTTGGGGATCTGTGGAATTGATGTCCACCGGACGGTTCAGATGCAAACCGCGGGTCCACTGGTACGCAAGGCTGAATTTCCAGGAGGCTGCAAGTTCGCGCTCAATGGTGAGATTCGCCTGATGCGCGTAGGCGTAGACGAAGTTCTTTGAGAGCGGAAGTGTAAACGGCAAAATCGGCAGCGGGAATCCTGCTTGTAGGTACGCTTGATTGGCGAAGATGGAACCGGAAGCGAGTGGATCGAAACGCTGCTGATTGGGCAAGTAAAACATGTGGGGCAGCGCGTTCAACACACCTTGGAAGATGGAAGAGCCATTCAGGTTGGCGGGAGTGTCCAAGCCGCTCCCGCAAACTGTTGTGACTAGGCCGCAAGCCGATGGCGTCCCGCCTGTGGAGAGCAGTTGCACGGAGCGGCCACCATCGGCGGTCGCAGAGTCGAACGCGGTGGCCAGAAGCGGATGGTCATAGAACATGCCGTAGCCAGCGCGAACGACCGTCTTGCCCTTTCCCGAGGGATCCCAGGCTAAGCCGAAGCGGGGACCCACATTGTTGTAATCGCGCGGAATGCCTTCGACGACGCCGAGGGCCTTTTCCGCAGCCGCGTTCACAGCCGTGGCTGGTGCGAAGAGCCTGGTGAGTTCTACGTCATAACGCACGCCGTAATTGACGGTGAGATGGCGGTTCAAGCGCCAACTATCCTGAGCAAAGAAACCCATGGGGATGTTATTGAAAGGGTTGTTGGAATTTCCAATGCCCTGGATGTAAGAAGTGGGAACTCCCAGGCCGTAAGATTGCAAGGCAGTTGTGCCAGGCAGCGCGGTGACGCCAGGAACATTGTCAGGAAAACCGAAGGTCGATGCGGCGAAGCCGCCAAAATTCACGTCGCCACCGAAGTCGAGTTCGAAGATCTGCGCCTTTTTGGAGCGCAGCTGGATGAGGTTGTAATCGCCGCCGATTTTGAAAGTGTGGCCGCCGCGAACGAGCGTCAGATGGTCCGTGAATTCGAAGCGGCGCTCGATGCGGTCCACGGTGGAGTAGGGCTCTCGCCCAAAATAAGCAAACCCGGGGATGTTGACGCCGATGTCGGAGCCGCCTGGAAGCGGAGAGTACCCAAAGTGCAAGCCGCGGCGCGCGATTTGCGCGCGGAATTGGTTGAAGATTTTGTCGGTGACGATGGTGTCGTGCTGGAAGGCGACGTTTAAGTCCCGGGACTGGTTGTAGCCGGCGCGGGAGCCTGAATTTTGACCAAAGACTTGGTTCTGCGAAGTGGAAGGAAGACCGGTGACGAGCGATGGAGACGCGCCCACGCGCACAAAGGAAGTATTGTGATTGCCCCAGCGCTGATCGAGGCGTGCGGACCAAAGGCTAGTCTTCTCCCTAACCGGATAATTCCCGCGGATGGAATTCAGGCCGACGTAGGATGCCGGCAGCGGCGCAACATACACGCCAAATTGCGAACAAGCAGCACCGTTGTTTACCGCCTGGCTGGCGGGGCAGGCCACGGGGATCGGGAATTGGGCTCCCGGTGTAGCCGTTAATGGAATGCCATGCTGTTGATAGAAGCCGTTGGCGACCGCGCCAAAATCGAAGCGGTTTAGCGCAACGCTGGAAGCCGAACCCATGAAGACGGCGTAACTCGCGGCTAGCTGTGCGAGTTGCGGGTTACCGGTAGCCTGGGAAGCTGCGAACAGAGCATTCACGGCTGTGGCTTGGTCTGGAGTCAATTGCACGGTAATCCCGCCGGCAGCGGGAGGCAATGTCACCGGGACCATCCCGAAATTGCCGATGCCGATGCTGGAAAATCCGGTTTCCTCGCGTTGCGTGTATTCGTAAGAGAAGAAGTAGAAGCTCTTGTCTTTCTTCAAGGGCCCGCCGAACGTCAGCCCGCTCTGCGTGCGGGTGTAGGCCTGTTTGACGGGATCAAGGGCGCCGGTGACCGGATCGATTTCGCCGGAAAAGGCGTTGCGCGCCTGAAACGCTTTGTTACGGAGGTAGCCAAAAGCGTCGCCGTGGAACTCATTGCCGCCGCTTTTGGTGATGATGTTGACAACGCCGCCGGTAGCGCGTCCGTACTCCGCATTGTAGTTGCTCAGGATAAGCTGAAATTCTTGCACGCCTTCCTGGGAAATGGTGGAGCGAATGCCGTTGACGGAGTTGTCCCCGGCGTCCGCGCCGTCGACGCTGACCATGTTGCCGCGGGCGCGCGCGCCGCCGATGCTCAGACCGCTATTGGGCGCGGGACCGATGGTGGGAGAAACGTCGCGGGTGGTCTGCGAATTCGTTAGCGTAAAGTTGATGTAGTTGCGACCATTGATGGGCAAGTTCTCGATGCGTCGCTGTTCGACGGTGTCCGAGACTTCCGTTTTGGTGGTCTCGATCGGAGCCGTTTCCGCTGAGACGGTCACCGATTGCGTCATGCCCTTGAGTTCCAGGTGCGGGTCAAACGTGGCGCTCTCGCCAACCGTCAGCACCACCGAGGCGTTTTCATAGAGGGCAAGGTTGGCGCCGCCGCCCACGGTCATCTTGTACTGGCCAGGAGGAATGCCCACGAGGTTGTAACGGCCGTTGTCGTCGCTGACCGCGGTTCGCGTTGCGCCTGTGGCGGCGTTGGTCAACGTGACCTTGGCATCCTTAATGGCGAGATTGTGAGGATCGAGAACTGTTCCTGAAAGCGAAGCCGTATTGACTTGCGCCGAAGAGATTGCGGTATTCCCGAGTACCAACAAAATGAACAACACTCCTGTGAATATTGGCCGCCATGCGGCTAAAGCACACACCCCCTGCCTGCGTTGCATGAGTCTTCCTCCTGTGGCCTCAGAGAATCTACCGCTACCCCTAGCGGTGGCGGGCTGGCCTGCCGCTTTGCACCTGAAACAATTGAATACAGGGCTTTTACTGCAATGTAGCCCGGCTTTCAACTGAAAACTTCTTACTACCATGTCTTGGAAGTCATGCTTCTCGTTGGCGGAGGAGCATGACGCCATTGCGGGCTTCTGGCAAGCGACAAGACGAGAAATGACCCCGAATCGAGGCAATGTCGCTTTTTGTCGTTCTTGGGAGTCATCGCAACGTAGCTACTGTGTCGAGCAAGCAGCAGATCGCAGCAGCAGGCCAAAAAAGTCTGGTGCGCGGACCTAAAATCACCTACCTAGGTAACCTAGGTTCCTCCACGTTCTTCCCCTTTAGTCCTGCCGCTGAAACACGCCCAGCCTCTGACATTCCTAGCGCCGGCGACTCAAGAACCGAAATGGCTAAGGACAGAGCGAGTAAGGCCGAGGTATGCGCGCATTGGTTGATGCCAGAATCCTGCCGATTGCCTGAAAAACATTGTGACAGACCTCCCTGAGGGACCTCTCGATAGCCGGTTATTGTACTAAAAGCGGACTGGAGGGCGCGGAGCCCGGCAAAGGTCACCTCTCAAAAGCAACAAGAGAAAGGAGGCGCGTTAGGAGAAATCTAGAGTTGAAGGTGGCGTTGGACTAACTTGCGGAGCCTTTCACGGTCTTCGTCGCCCATGTGCACGAATTCGACGCCGGTACCATCCTGGCCGATATTGCGAACCACGGCGGTGAAATTGATCTTGCGAAGGCCGGCGCGCACTTCGAGTTTAATCGAGTCGCCCACGGTGAGTTTTTGGGAAGACTCGAGATAAGCGCCGCCCAGACTGATGGTCTTGACGCGGGCCAGACCGGCAGGCGTTCCTGCAATCTGAGCGCGCAGCGGCGATTCCAGTGGCACACGCACGTAGCGGCGCGGAATGAGGTATCCGGAGCTGGATTGAGCGGGCGCGCCGAACGCGGCGGCGGCTTGCTTGAACGAGGGGCGATTTTCGACTAGCGCGAGGGCATCTTCAGCCGCGGCACGCAAGCCCGCAGGTTCTGCATAGGCGAGGCCCTCGCGCTTTTCCACAAGAGTGCGAAGGAGTTCGGCGGCGTCCGCAGAGCGCATACGCCCCAACGCTTCGATGGCCTTAATGCGGACAAACTGGTCGCGCAAAACCTCGTGCTCGCCTGCGGCAATTTCCAGGAGCTGCGAAACCGCAGTGGTTTCCTGTGCCAATCCGATTTGGTCGATCATCATGGGCACGACCATGGGGTGAGCATCAGCAAGAATTGCTGAAAAAACGAAGGCCGCGCTCTGCGCCGAGCCGAAGTTGGCAGGGCGCGCAAGCTCGCTCACCGCCAAATCCTGAAGGTTCCATTCCCAGCTCCCGATGGCACGCGCGAGGCCGCGGAGCAATCGCTCAGGATCGGCGGCGGCCAGCAGCTTGATGGCAGCAGTCACGCGCTGGCGCCGGGCCTCATACAACCGCGTCTCGAGCAAGTTGAGGACGGGCACGCCGATCGTTCGCAGCAGGCGGGCCATCGCCTGCAGCATCTCTGCGCCGCGGGGTTCGGTCATTAGCAGCGTCAAGCGGTCCAACAAACGCTCCGGATCACGCTGGAGGAGCCGGGGGAGGACCGGGTCCAGCGGCCGTTTGGCCAGAGAAGCGTCGACCAGCAAGTACCAGCGATCTTGCGCAACGAGCCGGTTCGCAAGGGCGCTCATATGCTCGTGCTCTTGGTCCCGCGGCGCACCTTCGAGGCTTGTAAGGATGGACTCGAACCCGGCATAGTCAGCGCGATTCACGGCAATGCGCCCGAGAGCTTCCACAAGCGCAGCGAGCAGCGCCGCAGTTTCCGGCGCGGTTTCCGACTGAAGAGCTTTCATGGCGTTGCGACTGAAGTCTTCCGGCAGCTGGTTCGGCCACAGGGACTCCAAAATGGGGACCAGCTCATTAAGTCCGGCAGCGACCGAGCGCCTCGCCGAACCGTCAGGAACTTCCAGGCAGCGCAAATAATTCAGCACGATGTTTCGCGCTTCGCGGCGCGGAGCGTCCGCGCCAGCATCGACGAGTTGGCCGAGAGTCTGCCGCAGGGCTGTCACAGGAACACACCAGACTTCCGACCCGCGCACGACCGCGGATTTTTCTCGCGGGGGCAATTCCAGCCAGAAACGGGTGATCAGCTGCTCGCGATAGGTGTCCGTGGCCCAAGTGACCGCCAAAGAGGAAAGGTGTTGCGAGGCGTGGGGACCGCTGTACGCGCCGGATTCCACGACTACGTCTGCCAGACGATAAAAAGCCGGACTTATCCCAGGAGGGGTCAGCGAACCACTCGCAAACTCCGCGCTCAAGAATTCCAGAATGATGTTCTCAGAGAGACGCAGCAGGTAAGGAAGCGGCTGCTCGCCATCGCGCGGAGCATATTGCGACACGGAGTGAAGCAGCATGCGCACGCTCTCCCGGCTAGCCTCTTCCATGGCGCCGTGGATCGCGCGCGCCGCTTCTTCCGGAGAGAGGCCGCGCGCGGTCTCGAGCGGTGGAGTGAGGCGCGCCAGCAGGCGAAGCGTGGCCGTCAGATCATCAAAGTCCGGCGCTTTGATCGGCGAATCGCTGGTTTCGCGAGGGCCGTGGCCGCCATAAGCCACCAAGGCGCCAATCAGGCTCGCCAAGACGGTGTCCACTTTGCGCTCGGTTTGTGTATTGACTGAAATGCCTTCCACTCGGTTCTCCACCAGCCGGGCTGGCCACCACGGGGTGCCGGCATCGCTTGCCGCTTCCTCCGATTTTAGCAGTGACTCCCTCATGAGTCGCGCCAAACTGTCAAGTTCGCCGACATGGAATTTTCTGGAGAAGACCAGGGACCAGATGCCCACACGCTGCAAATCCGCGGCTAGCAGTTGCATCTCTCCGCGGGCATCCGGCAGATGGCCATTCCCGACGTTGGGAACCACGATTCCGCCGCGTTCCACTCGAATTTCGAGTCCCTCCAAGGACTCTGTGATTTGGCGCAAGGAATCGTACGCACTGTCGAGGCTATCCAGCCGGCACGGGTGATTCTTTTCGTAGAGGCGTTCGGAACGCAGGAGCAGATGAAAGTGGCGAAGCGCGCGATGGACCTCGATCGCTTTATGATCCGAGCCCGCCGAGAAAGAGGTGGATAGGGGAGTTACGACGCCAGGCACGGCGGCTTTGGAAATATCGCCAGCAGCCGGCTTGGACTGCGCTCCGCGCTCCCCGTCATTAGTTAGCAATGTGACCCGAAATGCCAAAGACGGCTCCTGATTGCTTCGCTGTGGCTGGCTTCGTTCCCCGTTTTTTGGGATTGGGGCAAGGGTAGTTTCTACCCGATGAAGCCGGACACGCCTTACCCCCGTACTCAAGCAACTGTCTCTCCTGATTGCAGAACAGCTAAGTTCTTTAGATTCATGGGAGAAGAACGAAAGTTTCAGTGCCGAGAAGCCAGTACATGTAACGAATTGTTACACTTTAGGTAGGCAGCTCTGCGTGCGTCTTCCGCCTAGAAATGCTTAGAATAAACGTAGCTTGGCCAAGGCCAGAGCTTTCATTTTTGCCGTAGCGTCTCGTTAATGGGGACTGTGCCACCTTCGCTGGCCTGTACCGTCCGCTTCGCGATTTCGTACCCATCGAGCTTGAGAGTTATCGTGTGTATCCCCGAAGGTATCTGCACACGCGAAGGCGTGAACTGCCCGGTGGAGTTTCCGTCCACAATGATTTCTGCGCCCTTGGGATTGCTGTTGACCTGCGCCCAGGCGACTCGGGTAGCGGACCTTTCCGTCAGCTCGACATTGAGCGGCGTCTGGATATCCTTCACTTGAATGCTTCCGGAGTAGGGTTCGTAGCCCTGGAGTCTCAAGACCAGGTTGTATTGCCCCGGCGCGAGCGGCAGGACGACGGGAGTTTGCCCCGACTGTTTAGCGCCGTTGATGAACACATCGGCTTCCGGCGGCTGCGTGCTGATGAAAATGCCTTTGGCGAGCGGTTCGAGGTTGAGCTTCTGGTCCTGCGCCTCGTCGCCTTTGACCTGCAAGGCGGTTTGGAGAGGCTGATAACCTTCTTTTTGTACTTCCAGACTGTAGCGCTGCGGATTGAGATTGTTGAAGCTGCAAGGCGTCTCGCACTTGCCCAAGACATGGCCGCCGACCCGTGGAGAACGGCGGTTGCAGCGATCACGTCGGTGACCACGTGAATGGCGCCCCGGCCTGCGGCCGGAACCGGATGGCTGCTGTCATCAGCGCCGTTCGCCTTGCTTACGGCTGTATCGTCGTATTCGATATGATCGATGACGTGCACGCTCGGCGGCGCATTGCGCAGGAACTTCAAGAGTTCGCCGTGCTCGGAGGGGCGGAGTTTGCCGGCCAGGGTCAACGTGTTGCCGGCACCTTGAACTTTCGCGCGTCCAGCAAATCCTTTCTCAGAAATGGCTTCTTCGATGCGGCCTTTGTATTCCACCGCTTTGGGAGCGAGGGAATTTTCCGCTTTCTTTGGAACGGCTTTTTCCGGAGCCGGATCTACCGCTTTTGGCTCAGCGACAGCATCCCCCGCGCCTGATGCAGGCTCATTGGAACTCTGCGAGGCATCGCTGGAGCTAGAATTTGCAGCGGAATGGTCAGAAGCCGCTTCCGTTGCGGGTCCTGCGGAAGTGGCTGAACGGGATTCCTTGACCTGGGCGCTATGCAAAGCGCGCGCCGCCTCAAAGACGGGCTTGATCTTGTTTGCGCCATAGATGATGCCGCCAATCAAAAGCAGCGCCGCGAAAATGGTGCCCACGACGCTTTTCTTCTTGGGTGGCTCGACAGGAGGCGCCGTAAAAGTGCCGGTGCGGCGTACGACAGGAGTTTGTCCCGGCGAAGCCGCGCGTACGCTGAGGGAGCGAGCTGTCGCTATGAAGGTAGGGTCATCTCCCGCCGATCCATGCCCTGCCGGGCCCTGGCCGTCCGCATTGCCAGACACCACAGTCGCCGCGGGAGAACCACCACCCATAACCATGGTCAAATTCGGGTTGCCCCCAGCGACGCTCTGTGCGCGGTAATTGCGCAAATCTTCCAGCATCTCGCGGCAGGTTTGATAGCGCTGCTCCGGCTCTTTTGCCAGGGCCTTCATCACTACGGTACTTATGCCAGGATGGATGGACGGATCGATTTGCCGCGGCGGGACAGGAATTTCATTGACAATTTTATAGATGACCGTGGTGATGTTCTGGCCGGGGAAGGGCTTTTCGCCGGTCAGCATTTCGTAGAGCATGACGCCCAGCGAAAAAATGTCGCTGCGGCCGTCCACCGCGCGCCCCTTCACCTGCTCGGGAGACATGTAGCTGGGCGTGCCCATGACGTGCGAGGTTTGCTGGGTGCCGCCGAACTGAAGAATCTTGGCAGTGCCGAAGTCCGTGATCTTGACGGTGTCGTCGGCGGTCAGCATCAGGTTGGCGGGCTTGATGTCGCGGTGAACAACGTTGCGTTCATGGGCGTACTGCAACGCGCTGCAGGTCTGGTCCATGATGCGCAGCGTGCGGGGCAGGGGAAAGGAATGTCCGCCATCCAAAAGAGCTTGCAGGCTCTTGCCTTCCACCAACTCCATGGTGATGTAGTAGAGGCCGTCTTCTTCGCCGGCGTCGTAGACCACCACGATGTTGGGATGGGTGAGCAAACCGGCGGCGCGTGCTTCTGTCTGAAACCGCGCCACTAGCTCCGCGTGTTTAAGCCCAGTGCCTTCTTCGCTAAGCCGGATGGTTTTTACCGCGACCGTGCGACCAATGACCGGATCCACGGCCTTGTACACAATACCCATAGCGCCGCGGCCCACTTCGCCGACGACCTCGTATCTTCCGGCTTTTGTTACCGTTTCCATCTTCGAGCGGGCGCCTGCTGGAGACCGGCACCGCACAAATTCCCCGAATTCGCCCGGGCAGACCGCACCCCGTCAGGGCTAAGGGTCTACGCTGCCGGACCTTGGTATTTTCTTTCGCCTGACGTTCTTCTCGTGGACACGTCTCCGCGGGCACCCGGGCGCCCTACTTTGCACAGTACCCACCGGAATTTCTGCCGGTCAACGCTACTGGGGTACCAGTGTTTCGGACTCGATACTTGGCTGTTTGGGCGGGCGAGAAGATCGCGTGGAAAACAGTTCCGTAACGAAATGGAGGCTTTGCTCGAGGGGCGTAGGAGTTGCGCTAGTCGCTGTAGCCGTGGGAGTCCTTGTCCACGGCTACTTTACCAGCGAAGGAGCGGTAGACAAACGTGAAGTAGCCTGCGGCTAGGATCATGCCGAGGACCCACCAGACGAGCCCAATCTTGAGGCCATAGGTGCCTGCCTTGGCGTTGCCAGCGGTCAGGGAGTACAGGGGATTCCGGGCGGGCAGAGCACCAGGGGATAAACGCCGAAGACCACGCTGGTCAGCATGCCAGTCAAATAGGCGCAAGAGGCAAAGAAGGCTCTGCGTTCGTCGCGTTTTCGCATCTCAAAAGAACCCCCGCGAGCCCGGCCACGGCAAGCAAAGGAAAGACAAAGCCCCACGGCCAGGTGGAGAAATTTGCCAGGATTTGAGGCTGCACGCGGAAAGTTACGGGGGTTACTAGCGCCGTTAGCACCACCACGCCCCAACACGTCTGGGCGGCCAATTTTCCAGCGCGCGAGCTCACCTCGCCGCTCGCTTTCATTTGTACCCAGAGTCCGCCGTGCATCACCAGCGCGAGCAAGGCCAGGATGCCGACAAGAATCGTGTACCAATCCAAGATGACGGTTTCCTCTCCCCGTTGGAAATTGGTCCACAGCGGCTCGAAGAAAAAGCCGCTGGCATCGAGCGGCGCTGGGCTCGGGTTCCGCCGGGATCGGGGTTGCCGATTCGCTCTGGGAAGCTCTTGTGGCCGACGATTTGTCCGAAACCGAAGCGCGCTCCCGCTTCTGGCTCATCAATAGCCGTGGGTTGTTGCATTCCGAGCGCACGGATTTGTCCGAAGAGCAGCGGCGATACGCCCAGCCGGCGGATCGTGTTGCCAATTTTCCGCGGACCCTCGAAAACCATCGGATTGACCTGAGCGATGTGATTCACAAAATCGACGCGACCATTCTCATCGGCTTATTGACTCTGCCGGGCGCATTCACGGAATCCATCGTTCACGAAATGGCGCGCAAGTGTGAGCGGCCGATCATCCTGCCGTTGTCCAACCCCACGTCGAAAGCAGAAGCCGTTCCCGAGGACCTGCTTCGCTGGACCGATGGGCGCGCGCTGATCGCCACGGGCTCTCCCTCTCCGGACGTCGCTTACAAAGGACGCAAAATGCGCATTTCGCGCGTGACTGACGGCATGTTTTTCGCGCATCCGATGTAGAGTCTTGGTGCATGGAAGACGTCAAGTCGGCCACCTAATTCGCCCGTCGTCAGGGCAGGAGAGGCGGCGCCATGGGTGGCCGGATGCGCCGGGTGAGGAATTGGGGCCTAAGCCCGGAGCGATCTTCGCGATGCGTAGACTCCGGAAGATGGTCGGCCAATATTCCTTGAGGAGGTTG
>Ga0134073_10000105_pt1 | contig 10778 bp, 10 predicted proteins | sample 15_taG_28_FD_123128 | JGI IMG/M metagenome (GOLD analysis project Ga0134073, IMG submission 123128) | Grasslands soil microbial communities from the Angelo Coastal Reserve, California, USA - 15_D_Wat_20cm_5_24_1 metaG | ecosystem: Environmental > Terrestrial > Soil > Grasslands ... | reverse complement strand
CAGGCTGCGTCGATAACGCGAAAAAAATCTGGTGGGACATCCGACTCCATCCATTTTTCGAGACGCTCGAAGTTCGCGTGTGCGACGCGCAATCGCGCGTAGATGACACGCTCGCGATAACCGCATTGATTCAGGCGGTGATCTCAAAACTGTACAAGTTGCTCCGCCAGAACATTAGCTTCCGCGTTTATCGCCGCCGGTTATTGGATGAGAATCGCTGGCGCGCCTCGCGCTACGGCATCGACGGCAAACTAATCGATTTCGGCAGGGAAACGGAAGTGGAGGCGCGCAGTTTGTTAAATGAATTGCTCGAGTTTGTCTCGACCGAGGTAAATGAGCTCGACACTCAAAAGGAGATGGCGCATATCGAGCGGATCATGCGCGAAGGTACGGGTGCGGATCGCCAACTTATGGTGTGGGAACGCACTCAGGACATGAAAGCCGTCGTCGATCATATCGTCGCGGAAACGTACGAAGGTTTAAGCGTCTCATAAGATCGACAACGATTCGAGCATTGGCGTCAGTTGCGCCAATTTTCGAACGTTATCATCCCGGGCTTTATCGGCGTGGAAAAAAAATGAGTGGAACCTGAGGGCCTCAGTGGCCAATCGCGGTGACGAGGTCCTCCACGTTTTTCTCGTTGATTCGACCGATCGTTCCGATCCGGAAGCAGTCGGCTTGGTTCAACTTGCCGGGATAGATGACAAAACCGCGCGCACGGAGACGATGATAGAACTCTTCAAATTTGAAGTTAGGATCGTCCGGATACCGAAACGCGGTAATGATGTTGCTCTGGCGCTCTGCGGGCAAGTACTCGGCGAAACCGAGCCTGCGCATTCCCGCTCGCAATGTCTCGTGATTAGCGCGGTAGCGGGCGGCACGAGCAGAGACGCCACCTTCTTCACGGAGTTCTTCCAGCGCTCTGGCAAAGGCGAGGAGCGCGTGCGTGGGCGGCGTGAAGCGGAATTGGCCATTCCCTTCAAGACCTTCCCATTGTGCGAGCAGATCGAGACTGACGCTTCGCGCACGGCCTTTACTCGCTTCGAGCGCTTCGCGTCGCGTCAACACGAAGGCGAAGCCGGGAACGCTTTCGAGACATTTGTTAGGGGAAGAAATTACATAATCGATCGCCAATTTGCTCAAATCGATGGGCACACCGCCGAAACTGCTCATCGCGTCCACAATGAATTCGCGATCACCGGCTTTTACTATTCGCGCAATCTCGTCGATCGGGTTCAAAATGCCTGTGGTGGTTTCGCAATGCACCATTGCCACATGAGTGGTGGCCGGTTCTGCTTCGATGAGACGTTGCACTGCCGCGGGCTGCGGCGATTCATTCTCCGGCCAGCGGGCCAGCCTGGTCGAAATTCCCAATCGCTCCGCGATCGTAGCCATGCGCTCGCCATAAACACCGTTTGCCAGCACCACGAATCTCCCTTCCGACGGTATTACTGATGAAATGACCGACTCGAGCCCGAATGTCCCACTTCCCTGCATGAGCACGGCTTCGTAACCCTGTTCGCGCGAGACACCCGCGATGCGAAGCAATTCCGAGCGAATGCCTCCGACCAGTTCGATGAAGTCGGCGTCGCGCGAACCAACGTCACGCTGCATCGCGGCTTTCACGGTCGCGCTCGTGGTGAGCGGTCCCGGGGTGAAGAGAAGCGGATCTTTCATTTCGCCGTCGAGCTAAGGAATTGTGAAAAGCGTTCTTTTACTTCGTGCGGTTGCACGGTTGGACGACCAAGCTTCCCAGGCGAGCTCGGTTGTATCTTCACATGCAACAAGGAAGGTCCGGTTCGGTGACGTAGCAGACGGACGGCCTCGCGAATCTCGTTCGGGCGATCCTCCGCAAAAGCTGAATGGTAATTAGCCGCTGCGGCGATAGCCGCGAACCGGACAATCCCAGATGCCGTTTGCTGGCCTCCCGTTGAATCGTGCGCTTCGTTATCGAGAACGATGTGAAGAAGATTCGGCGGTTGATACCAGCCAATCGTGGCGAACACGCCGAGCTTCATCAAAGCAGCGCCATCTCCATCGATGACGACGACTGGTTGCCTAGGGAGCGCGTGTGCCACACCGAAACCAATCGCCGACGCAGTGCCCATTCCGCCAACGACGTAGAGGTGGTTGGCGCGATCCGAGATTGTGAAGAGTTCGCGGCCGGTCTTGCCAGTCGAAGCAATGATCGCTTCGTCCCCGGCGAGAGCATCGAGAATAAGTTCGATTGCAGCTGTCCGCGTGAGTCGCTCATTCTCCTTTGCTGAGAGGTTTTCTTGCAAATCGGTCTTGATCGACTCGGACTCGAGGCGACCCGGCACAGCGTGCGGGGCGACAGAGCCTTTTTGCATAACCAAAGCAAACGGCCGCTTTCGTTGCTCCATGCTCGCCTCGGCCTGCGCCATTGTTTGGGCAATATCCGCTTCGCTGCGAGGAAAAGGCAGACACGGTATTTCCAGGGTCTCGAGCAAACGGTGCAAAATCCTTCCCATCTGTTCATGTTGGGGTTCGTCCTTTACTTCGGGTTGGCCGCGCCATGTAACGACCAGCAGCGTCGGGACACGAAACGGGTAGTTGAGCGAGGTGAGAGGGTTCACCATGTTACCGAGGCCGGAGTTTTGGCACATGGTCACCGTTTTCCGCCCGGCCAGAAACGCTCCGAAGGTAATCCCAATTGCCTCGCCTTCGCTCGTGGCGCCGATGTAATCCAACGCGGGATCACCGCTCACGTAGTTGATCAGAGAGGTCAAAAAGGAACAAGGCACCCCGGCATATTGTGAATAACCAAGACCACGCAGTTGATCGACGAACGAGCAAGCGCTGATCATTTTTCGAGGCGTCGGGCTAGCTAGGAATTAGAACGCTTGGGCTCTCGCGAGATCGTCGATGTCGTCCACATCCAGCCATTGTCCAGTAATGTAAAGAACCTGTATGCGTTGTCCCCCGCCTACGAGATGATTGAAAAGATCGTCGAAGCGCAATCGGCCAAAGTCCGGGCGCTTGGATAAGACATCTAACGCGCCGCATACTCCCGCGGATCCACGCGCTGTCGTTTTGATCAGGCCGATCCATTCGCCATGGATTTTCTCGACCGCAAGGTCGGGTCCTATCTTCGCCAGGAACGCATCCTCTTCCTCATAACGCAACGAGTAGGGCCGCGTCGCAGTGATATAGTCGATGTATCCATTCGCCCCGCGCTTGCGTCGCCGTTCCCACATCGCATCCACGGCGATAACGATATCGTGTTCTTCCGCGAGCAGGTTGTTCAGAATATGCTGGCGAAAAAGGATGTCTCCAAAGGAAATGATCACATCGCCATCGATCCGATCGCGGGCCTTGTGCAGTGAAAGCAATTCTCCAGTGCCTTCGAAATCCTCGTTCTCTACGAATTCCACGTTGGGGGCGTGCACCTTCTCGGCCGCATAACCCCGCACTACCGTAATTGCACGAACCCCAGCCGCGCGAAACTGGGAGACGAGCTTGTGCAGCAGAGGTATGCCGGAAACGGGAACCATTGCTTTGGGGACGCCGGTCGTGACCTCTCCCAGTTCGTTGCCGCGACTCGCAGCGAGAATAATCGCGCGCGTCCAGGCCCGCCTTTTCGGCAAATAACGCTCCTCGGCAAGCAACAATTCTTCCGCATTCTGAAGCCGGAAAACTTCTTTCACCGGAGCAATTCCATCTTCGACGTTTTGAACCGTGCGCTCAGTGAAAATACGGCGGGTCGTTTCTTGCATCGCCGCGATTGCGCTACGGACATTTTGATTTGCCCAGATCACGATTCTGATGCCCACCTGCTCAAACACTTCGACCGGCGTACTGTAATAAGTGGTGGGAGCAATCACGAGCGGACACTTATTGGCCCACGCTTTCGCGAACGTGAGCACCTCATCTGGCGTCACTTTTTTGCTGTGAACCAGAAGCGCGTCCGCTCCCGCGAGATGATAGGCTTCGGCGCGGAGGAGCATTTCATCGATCCCCCAACCCGCTATAAATCCCTCGAGTCGTGCCACCAGACAAAAGTCTGAATCCCTTTGAGCATCCTTGACTGCTTTAATCTTACCAGTGAATTCATCGATTGTGGCGAGCGGCTGACGTTCGCTCGTGATGAATGAATTGGTCTTGGGGAAAAGTTTATCTTCAATGCAGACGGCTGCCACCCCGCGTTGCTCCAGTTTTTTCACAAGCCGTCGCATGTTGTTGAAATTTCCGTAGCCAGTATCACCATCAAGCAGGATTGGAATGTGAGTGGCGTCGCTCATGAATTCGAGGACTTCCAGTACTTGCGTCCAGCTCGCTTCATTGTTGTCGCGTACGCCGAGGGCAGCGGAGATCGAAAGCCCGCTGGCCCAGATTCCGTGAAACCCGGTTTCCTCGACGATACGGGCGCTCAATCCATTGTGAGCCTCCATCAAAAACTCAAGCCGTTTGGATTGCAGGATCCGTTTGAATTGCTGCGTCTTACTGATTTCGCCGTTGGTGGAGGATGTCATGATGCACAGCAGTCTAAGATGAGAACAATTGACTTTCTGGCTACTTAATACCAGTAATTAGTTTCCACGCTTGTTTTCTGTTCTTCGCAAAGGCGTGCTTTCAGTCCTTCTTCGTTCCATGCTCACAACTGCCACCGCAACAATCAACGAATTGATTTCTGATTCATTGAGAAACAGATGAAGCGAACCTGCGAAGAAAGTATTCCGAGCACGATGAATTCGTAAGCGTGGACGATTTCATGCCTCTGAAAATGATAACGAGATGGAAGTGGAAACACTCAAGCCGCACGTGCATCGCAATTATCTTCCCGGACACAAGAAAGGGCGGCAGCGCCGCCTACCAGAACTTAACGCGCTAGCGCCGTCGCTCTCCGAAATGAAAGATGCGGTCGGCAAAGGCAAAGTGCGGTGAGCAAAGTCACCGCCATCCTCGACTGTGTCGCTGAAACGAATGACGTACAGATCGCGGGATTGAGCCTGCTCGATCGCTTAATCGTAACCGTCCATCGCGCGGGTTGCGCTCCCATCTGCCTCATTACAGAAACGGGTCCGGCGACTCCCCGTGCCCGCGCCCTCGGAATCAATATAACCCTTGCTTCAGCAATACCAGAACTCGATGAACCCGCCCTCCTCATTAACGGAGGTGTGTTGGTCGAGACCGCGGATCTTCAGCAAGTAATAAAAAGTGGAGGGCAGCTGTTTTCGACTGATTATGTTCGTCTGCCGGTTGCGATGACGGCGGGTGGCGCCGGACCGGTGAGCGCAGGAAAAGTCGCCACGCCAGTTACTGACTCCACTTCGGTACGCGAGGCCGAGCGCCGCCTTTGGGCATCGCTCGGTAGCAGTGCGGATGGAATCGTCGATCGATTTCTTAATCGTCCACTCGGCCGGTACCTGTCGAAAATCCTTATCCGTGCTCCATTTTCGCCCAACCAAGTTTCGATCGTATCAACGCTTGTTGGCATTTTGTCGGGGTGGTCTTTCGCCAGTGGATATTTCATCTCAGGTGCGCTTCTACTGCAGCTTTCCGCCATCATCGATTGCGTGGATGGTGATCTTGCGCGGGTACTTTATAAAGAATCGCGCTTGGGTAAATGGCTCGACCTTGTGGGTGACCAGTTGGTGCACGTCGCTGTTTTCGCTGGGATCGGCTTCGGCTTGGCCCGGAGCGATCCGGCATCGCCCGCGCTCGCGCTCGGAATCAGCGCGGTGCTCGGGACAATCGCCTCCTTCGCCGTGATCGTGCGCGTCATGCAACGCAAGAGCCGTGGCAAAGCCTCAAGTCTCGAAAAATTGATTGATGCTACGACCAACCGCGACTTCTCGTTGCTGGTGTTGTTGTTCGCCATAGCCGGCCAGCTCGATCTATTCCTCTGGATGGCCGGAATAGGTGTTCATCTCTTCTGGATCATTGCGCTTTGCTCGCAGTGGCAAGACGCCGGACGTGCGCCATCGATCTTGGAGAAATCCGCGTGAAATTGACGTTAAGACTGATTATCGCCGGGGCAGGCCTGGTGCTGTTTGCGTGGTTCGTACACCGAACCGGCGTGAATACGATCTCGCGCGCCTTCACCACGCTCGGCTGGTCGGCTCCTCTTATTCTTCTGCCTTACGCTCTTGTTTATCTTCTCGATACTGTTGGGTGGCGTTTGTGTTTTGGCCGCACGCTTTCGAAGGCGATCAGCTTCGGAACGCTATTCCGCATTCGGTGGGCTGGGGAATCGCTCAATAACGTTGTCCCTTCCGCTTATCTCGGGGGCGAAGCCGTGAAAGTCTATTTCCTCCATAAACGCGGCCTCCCGGTTGTCGAGGGGGCATCAAGCGTGGTTATCGGAAAGACAGCGCAAGTTCTGGCTGAAGTGATTTATATCGCGCTTGGAGCCGTGGCCGGCTCTTCCATTCTGCCGGCCAATTCGCCCGCCCGCGCCGGTATGTTCGCAATTAGCGGCGCGGCAACCGCCCTCATCGCGATGCTCTTCTGGCTCCAGCATCGAGGAATGTTCAGCACACTCCTGGCGTTGACCGGGCGATTGCGGTTGCGCATTCGCGCGCTTACGTCGCGAGCTGAAAGTTTGCGCCAACTCGATCGGCGAATTTTCGATTTCTATCGCAACGATCGGCGGCGCTTTCTTTCCAGTGTGACATTTTATCTGCTCGGGTGGATCGCCGATTCATTGGAAATTTTGCTCGTCTCGCGCTTGCTTGGGATGCCGTTGGATTGGAGTCAAGCAGTGGCCTTCGAGGCATTCATCGGCGTAGCAAAGGCACTCGGGGTTTTTGCCCCCGCCGCGCTCGGAGTGCAGGAAAGTGGTATTATTTTCCTCTCTTACCTTTTCGGTTTCCCGCCCGCGCTTGCAGTTCCCTACGCCATCATCCGCCGTGCGCGCGATCTGACGTTCGCACTGATCGGTGGCGCGCTTCTCTATGCCGAGGAACCGGCGCTCCGCGGTTTCGCGCAGCGCGTCGCGCGAGAAGTCGAGGCGCCGGCATGAAAGCCATTATCTACGCGGCGGGACGCGGAACTCGATTGCAATCGGACTCGCCGAAAATCCTTCTCGAATTCGGAGGCAAAACGCTACTGGAGTGGCACGCGTTGCGACTGCGCGAGGCCGGCGTGCGTGAAATCGTGCTGGTGACCGGCCACCTTCGCGAGCAGGTTGCAGAAGTGCTTCCCGACATTTGCGCCCGGCATGACGTTGCGTTACGCGAGATTGTGAATCCGCGCTTTCACGAGGGTAGTTTGCTTAGCCTGAAAGTCTCGCTTCCAGAAATCGAAGAGAGTTCCGAGCCTCTTCTGTTGATGGACGCCGATGTGTTTTATCCGACCGGGATGCTCGACCGTCTGACCGAATCAGTGCACGGCACCGCGTTACTGCTGGATCGTGAATTTTCCACCAATGACGACGATCCCATGCTCGTGCCGGTAAAAAATGGGCGACCGATCGACTTTCGCAAGCACTGGAGAGGTGAGGCCGATTTCGTGGGCGAATCAATCGGCTTCTTCAAGATCGCTCCGACTGATTTTCCGCTCCTGATAAAGGAGACAGAGGCGCGAAGCCGTGGCTCCAGTTGCGCGGATTCCTACGATGATGTCTTAAGGACGCTAGTGCTTGCCGGACGATTCGGATACGAAGACGTGACCGGACTGCGGTGGATCGAGATCGATTTTCCGGCGGACGTCATCCGTGCTCGACACCAATTGGTTCCAATGATCGTTCGCTCCGCATGATCCCGCATGATCTCCATCATTTTTTCGGCGGACAACAAGTCTTCGTCACAGGCGCGTCCGGTTTTATCGGCAGCCATGTGGCGTCGTTGTTGGTTCAGACGGGCGCTCATGTTCGGGCGTTCACGAGATCGATAAAAGGGCGCCGCCGTAATGCGATCGATTGGGTGGAGGGCGATCTTCTCCGTCGGGATTCGATTGAAGCGGCCATGAAAGATTGCCGATACGTTTTTCACGTTGCTGGCGACTATCGGTTCTGGGCGCGCGATCCGCGTGAGATTTTTGCTAACAACGTGCAGGGAACAATCAATCTTTTGGAAGCAGCGAAGCGCAGCGGGGTTGAGAAAATCGTGTGCACGAGCACGATCGGAATCCTCGAACCAGGAACGTTGGACCGGCTGGCAACTGAAGAGCGTCTCGCTTCGCCCTCTCAATTCAAAGGACCCTACAAACGCTCCAAGTTTCGGAGTTATCTCGAAGTAAAACAAAGGGCGGACGCAGGCTGGCCCATCGTGACCACGCTGCCCACCGCGCCGATCGGCCCACACGACGTGAGACCGACGCCAACGGGAATGATCGTGGTCGCATTTCTAAACGGACGGATCCCGTTGCTTGCCCGCACCGGACTCAACTTCGTCGATGTACGCGATTGCGCACTTGGTCATCTTCTGGCAATGGCACGGGCCAAGTCCGGTGAGCGTTACTTGTTAGGCGGAATCAACCTGTGGTTGTGCGATTTTCTGAAACTTGTCGAACCCTACGCGCGCCACCACACGCCACGTTTTTATGCGCCTCATTGGCTCAGCTTTCTCACCGCTTGCGCCAGCGAAACTGCCGCCAAGCTTTCGCCGAACCGGACTCCGTTTGTGACACGCGAATCCGTGCAAATGTCGCGCCGTCCACATTTTTCAAGCAATGCAAAAGCAGAAAAGGAGCTCGGTTACATTCCTACCTCTTCGATGGATCATGCCATCCATGATGCGGTTGAGGATTTCGTCGCGCGGGGTCTCGCGACAGTCGCTGCAGGTCGACTAAGATGCCACGGCACGGCGTTGCAAAACCCGGGCGACCGCGAAGAGAACCATGAGACTAACAGGCGTGGCGACTATCGGCTGGCGTCTGGGATTAGATAGCTGCTCGACTCGCACAGTTCTTTCCTCATCACGCGATTCGATCCTTCCGCCGACCGGCCTCCCCGGCGAAGCGAAAATTTCCGTCCGCTGCCTTTTCGACTGTCACAGTGAACTTCGCAATCTCCAGCTCCGGCCTCAAAGAGCAAACCTGATGCAATGAACGAACCAAGTCCGGCAATGGACTTCGCTGAGCTCGACATCTTCATATTGGCTGCTTGGCTATCGCGTTTTGCACTACCGATCAAAATCTGACTCGGAGAGCCGGTTGGAATGAGCAGCACCACGGCTATTCCGTATCCTCGTGCCCAAAGACCAGGGTAACGACCAGACCCAAAACACTGACTGCCGCCATCATTCCGAGGACTGCGGGGACGCCACATTTACCTTTTAAGATTGGCAGAACAAACACGCCAAGAGTCGCTCCAATTTTGGCGACGCCAGCAGCGAAACCGCTGGCCGTGCCACGCAATTGCGTCGGAAACAAGATGGGCGCAAGCGTGAACGTGGTAGAATTAGGTCCGGTGTTCATTGACAAGTTGAACAGAATGGACCCGGCGAAAACCAGCGGAATGTGTCCTGCGCCTGCGGAAGAGTTCGACAGCCGAACGGCGATCATAAGCAGCAACATGCCAAAAGCCATACCCGCGAAACCGGTGACCTGCATTCGGATGCGTCCGAATCGCGGGACTGCCCAAATCCCTACAAGAAAACCGAACAGCAGAAATAGATCGATTGCAGCGCTTCGTCTCGCGTCTGCGAAGTCATGGGCGATGACGCCGACCCTCTTAGTGGAGACATCAATCGCGCCGAGAATAATTGGAGTGAAAAGTCCTACGCCGTAGGTCGCGATATCCATCAAGAACCAGGGAACCGCGACGAGCACCGTACGAGCTCGATAAGCGCGAGAGAAAAGAATCGCTATTCCGGGTGCTTTCGAAGGCGAGACCGAATTTGCAACTTTTGGATCTGCGGCATTGCTCGTAATTTGTAACACTGCTTCGCGCTGGTCGGGCATGATCCGAAGGAAGGCCGGCGCTGCCTCGGCGAATCTGCCTCGAGTCATCAACCAGTGCGGACTGTCCGGTTCCGAAAGACGCAGCAAGAAAAAAGAAGCGCAATAACGGCTTCGGTCGCCAAAAAAAGCCGCCAAGTCTGAGCGCTGTGCACAATTTTTAGCAGCAACAGCGCAATCACGGCGGCAAGCAACATACCGACTGATTGGCAGGCAATTGTTGCGACCATCGTCCGCGCGCGACTGCGTTTCGGCAGCACTTCCGAAACGTAACTGCTACTCGCGGGGAAATCGATGCCGACTCCCACCCCAACGAGAAGTTGGCCGATAAAGAGCATTGGAAATCCATTGGCCAGCGCGCTGGTCGCGGCGCCGACAGCGATGATTATCATGTCGGCAAGCATCAACTTCTTTCGGCCAAGATGATCTGCCATCGGCCCGCCGAGTCCGGCCCCAAAGACAGCACCAAACACCAGACTTGCGCCGATGAGACCCACTACCTCGGGCGTGAGATGAAACTCAGCGACGATCAGTGGCATCGCCACGCCAAGAACAAAAATTACGAAACCATCAAGTAACGTGCCTCCGGTCGACAGCAGCCACAGCCATCGCTGAATCGGCCTTAGCGGCGACTCATCTAACAGTACTGTCAGACGTTGCGATGGTGTGATTTCAGCCAATGCTACCGCTTCTTGCGACGATGCGCGTTCTCGCCATCCTTCGCCTGATGGTATTCACGACGAATTTCAGCCAGGTTCACAGTCGATTTGGGCAGCTGCATGTTCATGTCGTCCATCTGTCGGACAATGATCTGTGAGATAGCCAAATCCCGAAACCACTTATGATTCGAGGGAATGATAAACCAAGGCGCCTGCTCGGTGCTCGTTTTAGTAAGCACGTCCTCGAAAGTCTTG
>Ga0134073_10000103_pt1 | contig 10796 bp, 10 predicted proteins | sample 15_taG_28_FD_123128 | JGI IMG/M metagenome (GOLD analysis project Ga0134073, IMG submission 123128) | Grasslands soil microbial communities from the Angelo Coastal Reserve, California, USA - 15_D_Wat_20cm_5_24_1 metaG | ecosystem: Environmental > Terrestrial > Soil > Grasslands ... | reverse complement strand
GTGGTCAACTTCCTCGACTCGGAAGACGGGCTGGTGTCGCTCAACATCTCGCGCTTCGCCAAGAACAACACCAGTGATCAGGCCTTCATCACCGGTGCGCACGGCTTGAATCGCCCGACCGATCTGCGGTTCGGGCCGGACGGTTGCGCCTGGGTCGTGGACTGGGGTGCGGTGCGCGATCCGGGCCAGAGCGGGCCGGACACCAAGGTCAAGAACGCGGCCGATGGGCCGCTGCCTCAGATTCCGGGCACTGGCACGGTTTTCCGGATCTGCCGTAGCGGTGAGTAGTCATGTAGGGCGTCGGGCGCGCCGCGGCGCGCTCGACGCCGATACCGCCCGCGTTGCGGTGGACGCGCACGAACGCCGCGCCAAATTCGCTCTCCAGCAAGGCAGCGCGGCTCTCAGATCCCGACGTACCAGGCCCAGCCGTTGCGGGGCTCGCTGAGCTTGCCCAGGTCTTCGAACCTGTCGGTGACGACGATGCGGTGCAGGAACTTCAGGCTCTTGTAACCGAGCTGCCTTTCCACGCGCAGCCGCAGCGGCGCGCCGTGCGCGATCGGGAGATCGCCGCCGTTCATGCCGTAAGCCAGAATCGTCTGCGGGTGCAGGGCGTCGAGCATGTCGATGCTCTCGGCGTCGTCGTCGAACGCATAGAAGCTCACGAAGCGAGCGCTCGGGCGTATGCCGGCTGCCTCCAGCACCGTGCGCAACGGCACGCCCGTCCATTCGGCGATCGCCGACCATCCTTCCTCGCAGCTGTGCTTGGTAATCTGGGTGCGCGCGGGGAAGTGCTGCAGATCGCTGAGCGAATAGCTGCCGGGCCTCGCCACGCTGCCTTCGACCCGCAGACGCCAGTCGGCGAACTGAGCACTCCGCAAGCGCTGGTAGAGCGCTCCATTTCTTTCGTTGTATGCCCACTGGTGCGGGTCGGCCGGATCGGTCGTGCCGATGGCGGGGATCGAGGTGATGTCGCTGCGCGAGTATTCCTTCGCCAGCGAGCGCGTGGGCAGCAGCAGGCGCTGCGCCCGGTAGGTGAGCAGGTCACCCATCCGCAGCACCTTGCCGTAGGTCGGCGGCTCAGTCTCCGAGCAGCCCCCGAGCAGCAGGCCACCCGCGGAGGCGAGTCCGGTGATGAGCGTGCGGCGGCTGGTGATGACGCTTTCGCTCTTCATGTTGGCTGTCCCGAAAGTCATGGCGCGCATCTGCCGCCCGAATCCCGACGTGGCGACCATCACGACGTGAACGACCACGAACAGCAGCAGCAAGGCAAACACGCAGAAATGAATCGTGCGGGCCGACTGGGATCCGCCGAACATCCCGCAGAGCCACGGATACGCTGCGGTTATCGCCGGAGACATTCCCATGCCGGTGATGACCATCAGCGGCAGGCCGAGGAAGACCACTGCGCAGTAGGTGCACTTCTGCACCAGGCCGTAGGGCGGTCCACCTGCCGCTGCGCGGATCTTCCGCTGCAGACGGCTGGTCAGGTCATGCCACAGCCTCTGCCTCGTCAGCTCGCCGGTCCGGGGCACGAGATCGCGCCTCAGGTGTCCGGTGAAGATCCCGGCAAGGAGATAAACGGCCCCTGTCACGACCAGGAACCACGCCGCAAGGAAGTGCAGGCTCCGGGCCCAGCCATCCTCGTTCAGGATGCCGTAGGTGCGGACCGCGCTGACTGCGGAGCCACCGTCCGGGAAGGACTGCGTGGCGACTGCCCAGCCGCCGTGCCGGTAGTTCCGGCTGACCGGCAGCTCGACCAGCGCGGGCGTGAGGTCGTTGCCGACCGCGCCCCAGTAGAGCCGCGGGTGAGCCATGAGGATGGTGAAGCCGGAGACGGCGAGCGTCAGCACGCTGGCAGCCACGATCCAGTGAGTGACTCTGACCCAGAGACTGTGGCCGGCGCCTGCGCTCGTGGTGTGCTGACTGGAGCTGGGCCGCGACATGGCCTTCTCCGCAGGCGCCCTGTCCGATGCTCCCCGCGGTGGCTCGTGAAGTCCTAAGGCGGATTATCCGTGACGCGTTGACTCGCCAGCAAGGCGTGCTGCGCTGCACGCTTTAGATCCTGAACCTCTCCTTCAGCTCCCCCGCCATGCGGCGGCTCACGGCGAGTGGCGCCTCGCAGCCGCGCAGGCGCACGAAGTGCTGGCCCTCGGCGTTGCGCTCGATGCGCTCGAGGTGCTTGACGCCGACGAGGGCGTTGCGGTGGATGCGCACGAACGCCGCGCCGAACTCGCCCTCGAGCAGCCGCAGCGAATCCTCGATCAGGTCCTGGCCCTGCACGTGGCGGACGGTGGTGTACTTCTGGTCGGCGAGGAAGTACTGCACCTCCTCGATGGGGATGAGCCGCAGGCCCTCGCGATGCCTCGCGGCGATGTGAGTGCGCCGCTCTCCGGCGCCCGCCGCGGCGAGCTTCTGCAGCTGCGCCCGGGTGAGGCGTCCGGCGCGCATCAGCGAGGCCGCGAGCTGCTCCTTGCGCACGGGCTTGAGCAGATACCCCACGGCATTCGCCTCGAAAGCCTCGACCGCGTAAGTGTCGTAGGCGGTGGTGAAGATCACCGCCGGCGGCTCCTCGAGCACGTTCAGATGCCGCGCCGCCTCGAGTCCGTCCATTCCCGGCATGCGCACATCGAGCAGCACCACATCGGGCGAGAGCTCGTGCGTGTGGGTGAGGGCCTCGCCGCCGCTCATCGCCTCGCCGACCACCTCGACGTCGGCGATCTCGGTGAGGAGGCTGCGCAGCCGCTCGCGCGCCGGCGGCTCGTCGTCGACGATCAGCACCTTGAGTTTCGCGGCGGCGCCCACGGCAGCAGTCAGGCCGGCTGCGCGGCGGCGGCAGGCACCGCGTTCTCGACGAGCGGGAACCTGAGCGTCACGATGTACTCCCCGTCGAAGCGGCCGGCCTTGATGAGCGCGCGCTCGCCGTACATGAGGGTGAGGCGCTCGCGGATATTGGCGAGCGCCAGGCGGTTGCCCTCGCGCTCGCCGGGCACCGGATCGAGCGGGTTGCGCACCACGATGGTCACGAGTCCTCCGCTCACCTCGCCGCTGATGGTCACCGTGCCGCCCTCGGCGCGCGGCTCGATGCCGTGATAGATCGCGTTCTCGAGCAGCGGCTGGATCACGAGGCTCGGCACCAGCGCCTGGGCGGGCAGCGGGTCGGTTTTCCAGTCTATGTTCAGCCGCCCGCCGAGGCGCAGCTGCTCCATGCGCTGATAGGTGCGCGCCACCTCCAGCTCCTCCGCCAGCGTGATGGTGTCGCGCTTGTCGCTCAAGGTGGCGCGGAACAGGTCCGCCAGGTCCTGTACCGCGGCTTCCGCGCGCGCCGGGTTGCTGCGCGTGAGGGCGGCGATCGTGTTCATGCTGTTGAAGAGGAAGTGCGGGCGGATGCGTGCCTGGAGTGCGTGCACGCGGGCCGCGGCGCGCAGCTCGACGCTCCGGCGCCACTCGTGCGCCACGTAGAAGTAGCGGAGCGCGAGCCCCGTGACGACCAGCCCGATCCATACGTTGCGCAGCGCGAAGCCGAGCGTCGCCTGCGGAAACAGCGCCGCTCCGCCTGAGTCGATCACCATGCGCGTGCGTCCGATCAGGTACGCGCACACCGACACGGTCGCGACCAGCAGTGTGATGAGCGCCAGTACCGCCGCGGAGGCCGCCGGCACGGTGGCGCGCGAGAGCGGGCCGCGCAGCGCGCAGAGCAACCCCGAGCCTGCGAGCCCGATCCAAAGCAGGAACAGCGACGTGCGTACCAGGTCGGTCCAGAAGTCCACTTCGCTCTGCCGCGCCAGCGACAGCACGAATGCGGTCAGCTCCACGATCAGCACGATGGCGAGCGTGGTGTTTGAGGTGCAGAAGTCCGGCAGGTAGAGCGCGCGCTCGCGGCCGGAGTCGCCGTTCATGCGTCGCGGGCCGGCGCGCGCATGATGTTGGTGCGCTCGAACAGCTCGGCCTTGAGCCGGTACGTGGCCGAGATGTCCTCGTCGCCGAAGCCGCGCGCAATGAGCTCGATGTACTCGGCCAGCATCCGCTCGACGACCGGCAGGGCCACACCGAAGCGCGCCGCCATGTCGTGGCAGATGGTGAGATCCTTGGCGTGCAGCCGCACGCGGAAGCCCGCCGGGTAGGCGCCACGCACCATGTTCGGCGCGCGGTGCACGAAGTACCAGCTCGAGCCCGCGCCCTTGCCGAGAGTGTCGATGAGCTTCTCGAGCGGCAGTCCCTGCGCCCGTGCGAAAGCCATCGCCTCGGCGACCGCCTCGATGATGCCGGCGCACATGATCTGATTGGTGGCCTTGGCGGCCTGACCCGCGCCGGTGGGGCCGAAGTGCGCGATGGTGCCGCCGAGCGCCTCGAGGAGGAGCCGCGCGAGCTCGAAGCCCGCGGGCGTGCCGCCGGCCATGATGGCGAGCTTCGCATCTCGCGCGCCCTCGACGCCGCCGCTCACCGGGCAGTCGAGGAATTCGACGCCGCGGGGCTCGAGGAGCGCGGCGGCCTGGCGGGCGGTCTCGGCGCCGATGGTCGAGCAGTCGAGCATCAGCGCGCCGGACCTGAACCCGGGCGCCAGAGCACGCGTGACCTCGAGCACGTCCGCGTCGGCCGACACGCACGAGACCACCGCGTCGACCCCGGCGGCCAGCTGCTCGAGCGTCGCCGGGGCTGCGACCTTGAGCTCGGAGGCGAGCTTGCGCGCCTTGTCGGCGCTGCGGTTCCAGACCGCGCTCAGCATCCCTGCACGATGGAGATTGCGCGCCATGTGCTGCCCCATGGCGCCGAGTCCGACGAAAGCTGCGCGCATTGGTGTAGGCATTCCGGGCACGGCCCAGGCGGCCGCGGACCCCACTATAGAGCCTCAGGGGGCGCGCGCGGAATCGAGGGGCGGGACCGCTGCAGCGGCGCGAGCGCGGTCAGCTCGCACCGCGCCGCGGCCGAGTCAGCGCGAGGTGGCCTGGGCCGGATTCACCTTCGGCTCGGGAATCGGTTTCGGCTCGATGGGCTGGGGTTCGGGTATCGGCTGCTCCGGTGCGTACTCTGGCACGCTGCCGCACCGGTCCTGCACGTCCTTGCGCGCCTGCTCGCGATAAGCGTCGGCTGCAGCGTCCGAAAGATATTCGCGCTCGCCGTTCTTGTCCTCCTTGAACACGCGGCGGGACTGGATCGCCCGCATGTAGCGCTCCTTGGCGTTCTTGCACAGGACTTCGCGCGCCTTGGCGACATCCTGCTGCACCGCTCGCGCGTTGGCCTGATCGCTGAGCTCGGAGGAGACGCGGTTGTTCCCTGCCGTGAGGCTCTTCTGCTCCGCGGAGCGCGCCGAGGAGTCGAAAGTCACCGGGTGCGGCTTGACCGTCTTGATGAGCACCGACCCCGGCACCCACTGATCGCTGTAGTGCGTCACGCCCTGCTCATCGGTCCAGCGATAGACATCCGCCCGGGCGATGGTGAGCGCTCCGGCGAGAATCAGGGCGGTGATGGGTAGCAGTCGGGACATTGGGGCCTCCGCCGCGCAAGTATGGCGCCCGCGGCCCGGACAACCCTTGAACTCCGTCACATCCGGGGCAGGCCGGGCCGGTCGAGCGATCACACCATACCCACAAGCCGCCCCATTGCGCCAGAGGCAGCCTTCGCGTGGTGCGCGGCGCGCGATCTACAGGGGTCCCCGCGAAATGACGCGTCTTGCCGGGCGGCGATCGCCCGCAGCTCAGGCGATGCGTCATTTCGCGGGGTACATTACAGGTCGTAGGCGCGCTCGCCGTGGGAGGTGATATCGAGCCCCTCGCGCTCCTCTTCCTCGGCGACCCGCAGTCCCACCAGGAGCTTCACGATGCGCAGCGCCAAGTAGGCCACCACGGCGGTCCACGCGAACACGAGGCAGACGGCCTTGAGCTGAATGAGGAACTGCGTGCCGACGCCCGGGTAGCCGACGGCGCCCGTCGCCCAGTCGACCGAGCCCGGGCCGCCGAGCGCAGGGGCGTTGAAGATTCCGGTCATGAGCGCGCCGAAGATGCCGCCGATGGCATGCACGCCGAAGACATCCAGCGAGTCGTCGGCCCGGATGAGCCTCTTGAGCCCCGTGACTCCCCACAGGCACACGAGCCCGACGCCGAGCCCGATCGCAAACGCGCCGGGGATACCGACGTTGCCGGCGGCCGGAGTGATCGCGACCAGGCCCGCGACCGCGCCGGAGGCCGCGCCGAGCATCGAGGGCTTGCCCTTCGCGACCCACTCGCCGGCCGTCCAGGAGAGCACCGCGCAGGCGGTGGCGAGGTAGGTGTTCATGAAGGCGAGGGCCGCCGAGCCGTTGGCCTCGAGCGCCGAGCCGGCGTTGAAGCCGAACCAGCCGAACCAAAGGAGCGAGGCGCCGATCATGGTCATCGTCAGGCTGTGCGGCGCCATCGGCTCCCGGCCGAAACCGACCCGCTTGCCGAGCACGAAAGCGCCCACGAGTCCCGCGACGCCCGCGTTGATGTGCACCACCGTACCTCCGGCGAAGTCGAGCGCACCCCAGCGCCAGATGAGGCCTCCGGTGGCGCTCACCTCGGCGGCATGGGCCGTCTGGGTGTAGGCGTCGGGCCCGGGCCAGTACCACACCATGTGCGCGATCGGGCAGTAGCTGCAGGTGAACCAGATGAAGAGGAAGAGCAGCACCGCGGAGAACTTCATGCGCTCGACGACCGAGCCGAGGATCAGGCAGCAGGTGATCGCCGCGAAGGTGCCCTGGAATGCCACGTAGACGAGCTCGTAGAGCGGGGTGTTGCGGCTGAAGGTCGAGGCCAGGGAGAAATTCTGGGTCACGGGGTCGAAGGTGCCGTGCAGGAAGAGGCGGCTGAATCCCCCGATGACCGAGTTGCCCTCGGTGAAGGCGAGCGAGTATCCGTAGATGCACCAGAGCACCGTCACCAGCGAGAAGCCCACGAACACCTGCACGAGCACCGAGAGCATGTTCTTGGTGCGCACCAGTCCGCCGTAGAACAGCCCGAGCGCCGGCACCGACATGAGCAGCACGAGCGCCGTCGAGGTGAGCATCCACGCCGTGTCGCCCTTGTTCGGTGCGGGAGCGTCGGCAGCGCAGGCGAGCGCGGGCGCGAGCAGAGCGAAGAGCGCCGCCAGGCGGCTCGAGGCTCGGGCAAATCTCGCGGCGGTGGGCATCGCTCTCTCCTTAAATCCGGTCGATCGCATGACAAAACGCCCCCTGCGCCGGCGCTCGCCGGCGCGTAAGCTCTGACTCGATGCGCGGATGACGTGCGCAGAAAGGGTGCAGATTCCGTGCCACTGCGGCTTTCGGAGCAGTTTCCGCGGCTTGCGCGAGCTGGCACGCCGTCAGGTGCACCGTTTTGGAGCTGCCGCGGTACTCCTTGCCTCAATTCGGGGCGCGCCAAAGCGCCGAGGTCAGACCATGGATTCATTTCGCATCGATGAGCTCGCACGGCGCCTGCTCGAGCGCGTGCCCCCGGCGCTGCGCAGCATGCAGCGGGACCTCGAGAGCAACTTCCGCGCGGTGCTGCGCGAGGGACTCGGCAAGCTCGATCTGGTGACCCGGGACGAGTTCGACGCCCAGACGCGGGTGCTCGAGCGCACGAGGGCCCGTCTCGAGGAGCTCGAGGCCCGACTCGCCTCTCTCGAAGGCGCGGGATCCGCCGCCGCGCCCGCGGCCGGCGCGGCGCCGCCTTCCGATTCCCGACAGAGCTGACGCGACCCGCTTCCACACAGCACGGCAGCGGAGCGGTGATGTCGGTCGCGCGGGTCGCGTGCCGTGCGCTCGTTGGGCTGCAGGCCCCGCTCGTGCACGTCGAGGTGAGCCTCGCGAGCGGTCTGCCGGCTTTCTGTATCGTGGGCCTGCCCGCCACGGTCGTGAAAGAGAGCAAGGAGCGGGTGCGCGCGGCGCTCCTCAACTCGCGCTTCGAATTTCCCGCGGGCCGGATTACGGTGAATCTCGCCCCCGCCGATCTACCCAAGGAGGGCGGACGGTTCGACCTCCCCATTGCGCTCGGAATCCTCATCGCCTCCGGGCAGATTCGGCCCCGCGGCGCTCGAGGGGGTGGGGGCTGCGAGACGCGCGAGTTCTACGGCGAGCTGGGCCTCACCGGCGAGCTCAAGCCCGTGCGAGGACTGCTCCTCGCCGCCGCGCACGCGCAGCAGCAAGGTCACGAGCTCGTGGTGCCGCGGGCCAACGCCGCCGAGGCCTGCGTCGTGGCCCCCGAGCGGGTGCGCGCGGCCGGTCACCTGCTCGAGGTGTGCGGGCATCTCAGCGGCGCGGCGCCCCTGCCGGCCTGTGCGCCCCCGCGCGGCGGCGAGAACCGGGACGCGCCGAGCGCGCGCGGCGCGCCGCTCGATCTCGCCGACGTCCGCGGACAGCTCCTGCCCAAGCGCGCGCTCGTGATCGCCGCCGCCGGCGGCCACAGCCTGCTCATGATCGGTCCGCCGGGCTCCGGCAAGAGCATGCTGGCGCAGCGCCTGCCGGGGCTGCTGCCGCCACTTACCCGCAGCGAAGCGCTGGAGGTGGCCGCAATCGCTGCGGTGAGCGCTGCGGGCTTCGCGCCCGCGCAGCTCGGGCAGCGCCCGTTCCGTGCGCCGCACCACACCGCCTCGAGCGCGGCCCTGGTGGGCGGCGGTGCGCGCGCCCGACCCGGCGAGATCAGCCTCGCGCACCACGGCGTGTTGTTTCTCGACGAGTTGCCGGAGTTCGAGCGTGCGGTGCTCGAGGCGCTGCGCGAGCCGCTCGAGACCGGGATCGTGGTCGTGTCGCGGGCCGCCCTGCAGAGCGAGTATCCGGCCGCATTCCAGCTCATCGCCGCCATGAACCCCTGTCCCTGCGGGCGCCTCGGGGATCCGGCGGGCGAGTGCCGCTGCACGCCCGCCGAGGTGCGGCGCTATCGCGGGCGCCTCTCGGGTCCCTTGCTCGATCGCCTCGACATGCACGTCGAGGTGCCGCGGGTGACGGCGGCCGAATTCGACGCCGCCGCGGGCGGGGGCGAGAGCACGGCGGCCGCGGCCGCACGCGTTGCGCTGGCGCGCGGCGTGCAGCTCGAGCGCCAGGGGCGCTGCAATGCGCGTCTCACCGATCTGGAAGTGCAGCGCTGGTGCGCCGCCGATGCCGCGGGGCGGCATCTGCTCGAGGAAACGATGCGTCGGCGGGCGCTCTCCGGACGCGCGCGGGCGCGGCTGCTGCGCCTCGCGCGCACGATCGCGGATCTCGCGGGCGCTACCGGCATCGGCGCCGCGCACATTGCCGGCGCGGTGATGCTGCGCTGTATGGACGCCTCGGTAGCGCCAGCGCGCGCCGCGAGCGCCGGATGATCCCTACAGCTCGGTGCTGTCTGCGGTCTCGCGTTTCTTGTCGGGTTTCGTGATCTCGTCCGGCGGATTCACGCCGACGCACTTGCCGGTCACCAGGTCGCCGTCGGCAGCGTAGGGCATGGCAATCTGCAGAGCGGCGCCGATTGCATTCACGCAGGCCTCCTGGTCCTTGAACAGGTAGGAGTCGACGTAGGTGATTTCCAGCGTCTTCGGCGAGTAGTAGTAGACGTGCAGCACCGCTTTCTGGCCGAGAGTGCGCGGCTGCTTCTGTGCGACCTGCGTCGGTGGCGGTTGCACGTCCGCTAAGGCTGTCCCGATCAGCCATGGCAGGAGAGCGAGGGCGAAATATCCTTTCATCTGATCTTCCATCCCGATGAGCAACCCAAGGCTGCAGTTCACCGTACGGGCTGTCCGGCCCGGCAACGCTGCCGTGCGTCATATAAATCGAGGCGCGGGGCGTGATGGACTTCACTGCATCCGCCTCGTTTTCACCCGCGCGCGGTTTATCGTTAACAGCCCGCTCAGGCTTGGCGGACGAGGCGGGGACTCTCGGGTGGATCGCGCGGAAGGCGGGCCGTAAGGCATCCACGGAGGCGCGATTCAAAGCTATTGCGCCATCTGCACCATGTGATCGACGGCCTGCTTGACGAGGTCGTCGGGCGCATCCATGCGGCCGCCCTTCGGGGGCATCACGCCGGCTTTCCCCTGGAAGCCCTTGAGCGCGTGCTCGTAGAGCATGGCCTTGCCCTCGGCGATGCGCGCAGCCCAGGCGGCTTTGTCCCCCGCCTTCGGCGCGCCGCCGATCCCCTGTCCATGGCAGACGTTGCACGTCTGCTCGAAGAGCTGCGTACCGTTCTGTGGCATCGCGGCGACGACCGCCGTGCCCGACGCCCCGCCCTCGGCAGTCCCCTCCGCCGGCTTGATGGCGAGCGCCGAGTTGTCGCGCCCGGCAATCGCCTCTTTTACGGGCGGAGCGATGCGCGCGTGCACGTTCTTGCTGTATTCAGCGTCGCTCAGCACCTGCAGGTCCTGGGTGTGGCTCGCGACGATGCGGGCGAGCGCGAACAGACCTACCGCGACCGCCACCAGCAGGCCGATCACCAGGCTGAAGACGTTGAAGAAGTGGGTATCCTGCTTGCTCACGATCGCATCCGTTTTTTTGCGCACCCCGCGGATTCGGGCGCGAAGTATAGCGGGTGCCGGGGTGGTTGACCGGCGAGCCCGGGGAAAGCCGCCGTTTGGGCGGTCAGCTGCTCGGCCCACTGGTCGTCGCAAGGCTTGAGAGCTGATACTTCCGGGGATTGCCGGCTCCCGCAGGATCACACGATGCGTCACATGGCGATGAGCGCGATTTCGGCCTTTCTGCTGTTGGTCGGCTGCGCGCACGAGAAGCCCGTGGCGCCGCGCCCGGCAGCCACTCCTGCGGCGCCGCAGAAAGCCGGCGGCGCGCAGCAACCGGAGACGCCAGCTCCACACGCGCCGGCGGCAGCCGCGCAACCATCGCCGGC
>Ga0134073_10000065_pt1 | contig 12413 bp, 9 predicted proteins | sample 15_taG_28_FD_123128 | JGI IMG/M metagenome (GOLD analysis project Ga0134073, IMG submission 123128) | Grasslands soil microbial communities from the Angelo Coastal Reserve, California, USA - 15_D_Wat_20cm_5_24_1 metaG | ecosystem: Environmental > Terrestrial > Soil > Grasslands ... | reverse complement strand
CGTCGCGGAAAAGAAAATCGCGGCACTTGAGGGCGCGGAAGCCGCGGTCGTGGCCGCTTCTGGCATGGCGGCGGTTTCTTCGTCGCTCCTGGCAGCGCTGAAGGCCGGCCACGAGCTAATCTCGACGGCACAGCTTTGCGGCGGAACATACCGGCTGATGCGCGACGTGTTTCCGAACATGGGCATCACGGTGCATCACGTCCTCGGGCGATGTCGATCCAACAGAATCCCAAACCCTGACCGACCAAAACGTAATCATAGACAACGATACGGCAGTCGTCGTTGGCACCGACACTCTGCGTGGGACAAAGAGCGGCGCAGCATACACGTCGGTAGGCAGATATACGGGGACTTATATTCATCGTAACGGTCAATGGGTAGCGCTAGCCGAACATCTTGTCGAAGTGCCGCAGGCAAAGTAGCGCTATACAGCGCAGCCGTTCGCGATGCGTTTGTCGGCCTCGCTTTTTCGCAACCTGCATTTCCTACCTGTGATTCTTACCTGTGATAACGGTATAACGCTTGTGGAGAGCGTGTTCGATACGACCTAAGCCCTTCTCTTTGCTATGGGTGGTAGGTTGACGCGGAAGAGGTCAGAGGTTTCGAGTCCTCCCGGGGCTACCATTTTTCCGCTTCCCAACATGGCCTTCGTTTACATCCTGCAAACTGAAACCACCAACAGCTTCTGCGTTGGCTCGACGGATGATTTGGAAAGCGTCTTAGCGTGTACCTACGCGGACACCGCTCAGCGACACTGGTCGTAATGCTGCCGCGAAGTTTTTTCGGGCAAAAAAAGAGGCCGAGCTTCACGTTGCTCGAGCCCCTGAAGGAATTACAACAAAGAGCAGATTTGTTGTGCGAGCTGTCTACGGATGGAATTCGATGAGCGTCGAGTAACTGCCCCCGCCATTGGCAGGCGCAGTTACGCCGGCGGCCCACAGGCCGCCGCTCGGAATGGCGGTGATAGCTGCAAAGCCGGTGTCCGATCCCGTCCCGAAGCTTAGGCTGGGGACAAGCGACCATGCACCGTTCTTGCCTTGCAGGATGAGCGGGTCGTGATTGCCCGTGGTGGTGTCCATGTTCCAACCGACTGCCCAGGTCGAGCCATCGGCAGCGGTGGCCGCAGCGAACAGATCATTTTCCCCGGTACCGGCGTTTGGGGTTGTCTGGATGGACAAAGCGCTCGGGGCTCCCGTCGCGACGTAGTTCGTGTAGGGCGCGGTGTCGGTCTCCTGCTCGCCCACTATAATAGTGTCAGTAAAGAGGCCGTCGCTGTAACTCCGAGAGGCAGTGCCGAAGCTGACGCATCGGCCGGACTGGAGACCACGCTCCAATTTTTCCCGTCCCAGTGTTCGATGAGCGCCTGATTGGGGAATCCCGCGCCGGACTCCTGACCGACGGCGTATACGTTGTTCGAGGCGAGAGCGTTGACGGCGTAGAACTGATTGCCGCTTGAGCCAGCGTCGACCGCGTTGACCACCGACCACGCCGATCCGTCCCAGTGCTCGGTGAGTGTGTGCCAGAGGCCGCTCGAATCTCGCTCGGCCCCAACAGCCCACACATCGGAGTCCGAGATGGCCGCAGCGCCGAAGAGGATGTTCTGAAGAGCGCCTGGGCTCGGACTTGGAACCACCGACCAGACGTTTCCGTCGAAGTGCTCGATGAGCGTTTGCTGCTCGGACTTGCCGTTCACAAAATAACCCACCGCCCAGGCCCTCCCGGAGGAAGGCATAGAGACGGCGTAGAGGACGTTCTCTTGAACCCCCACGTTCGGCAAGGAGAAGGCCGTCCATCGTGTCCGGTCGAAATGCTCCGCCGATGTGGCGAGCACGTTCGACGAAGACGGGTAGTAAGCCCCCACCGCCCCGGCGTCGGTTAAAGTGGCTGCGGACACGCCCCCGAGGATGTTGTCCCGGGAGCCGAAGCTGTAACATGGCACGACACTCCATCCGGTACCGTTGAGGGAAACTGCTGCGGCTTGCTTCCCTGCACCGTGACCGAAATCGTGTCCGGAGGCGACGACGAGTCCGGCCAATTACTCAGCGGCTCGATTCGAGTCCGCGCTCGATTTTCTGCCCGTGATTTCCTACCTTGTTTTTGTTCTTTGTTATACAGTTCCTTTGCTCAGCGGGAGGTCGTCAGAGAAGCAACCAGGGAAGGGACATCCCTATGGGAATGAGTACAGGGGGGCAAGCAACCATCGAAGCAACTCCTGGGCCAATCACGATCGACACCGCGCGGACTGCCGTGATTGTTGTGGACATGCAGAACGACTTTTGTTCAAAGGGTGGACTCTTCGACCGTGCAGGGATCGACATTTCAATGGTTCAGAAGGCGGTCGGCCCGACGCGGGAGGTCCTTTTGGCGGCCCGCGAGGCAGGAATAAAAATCGTTTACCTGAAGATGGGCTTTCGACCTGATCTATCGGACCTCGGGGACATTGACTCGCCTAACCGAGTACGCCATCTCCATTTCGGTGTCGGCCAGCCCAGCCTCGCTCCTGACGGTCGGCAAGGAAGATTTTTGATCCGCGATACATGGAACACGGATGTCATCGCAGAGCTTCGGCCGGAAGCCGAGGACAGGGTGCTCTATAAGCACAGGTTCAGCGGTTTCTATCAAACAGAACTGGACGACATTTTGCACAGGCTTGGAATCAAGAACCTGATCTTTACCGGGTGTACAACGAGCGTATGCGTGGATTCGACAATCCGGGACGCGATGTTCCGGGATTACAGGTGCCTGTTACTGGCCGACTGTACTGGCGAACCCATTGGTGAGGGTTTGGCGCGAAGCAATCATGAGGCCTCCCTCTTGACTATCCAAGAATTATTTGGCTGGGTGTCGAGTTCCGAGCAGTTCGTGTCGGCGATAGAGGCCCGTCCACCCCTCGCTACTGCGTCACAACATTGAGCGTATCAGCTGACAAATCTCCGTGACCTACATTTCCTACTTGTGATGCTTATGTATCTCCACCAAAATCATTGGAGAAAGGCTCTTCGATGCACCCTACGTCGTTCTGTTTCGTATCGGTGGATGGTTGACACGGTAGAGGTCTGGGGTTCGAGTCCGCACGGGGCTACCATTTTTCAGTCCCGCCTCATTTTCTGCCTGTGATTTCCTACCTGTATTTCATTGAAACAGCCGAGAACAAACAAAGCGGTGCGATTATTTTTCTCCTTTTGTACCGAGCAGCGTTACCTGTAGTCCTTGCCCTACGCGTAGTCATATTTCACGCTGCAGCCGACAAGCGCCGGACCATTTTGATGTACCAGCGCTTTGGCGAATTCGAAGACCGGCGTGTTTCGGTGCTTAAGGGATGCGTTCATCTTGCTTTCAAAAACCGGCCCTCCTAGAACCAAAGAGAAGTCCGGCACTTCTGGAGGGGAATTCGGCTCCTTGTGAGGCACGTCGTCTCGCAGGGATTCTCTTGCGTTGCCAATGCTGGTGGCAGACATGGTCAATGCCCTTACTGGATTTCCAGCACAATCCGGTCGTACAACGGCTGAGTGGGCCGTGGTACAGCTGAGAAAATTGCTCGATTTGTTCTGCCGAAATGGTTGTAGGGTGCTTAAGCACGAACCATGTCACGTCCTCGCTGCAAGGCGGTGTAGTGAGAGATCCAGAAAATGTGTAATAGCTCCGATCAGAGGGCAGTATCCGTGATGCATCGATTCTGAATGTCGTCCAATCGTTCTTCCTGCTCTTTTTCTCTTCCATAATTCAAAAGGCAAAAGGATTATCTTCTCCCTGCTGAAGTAGAACTGCGACAACCGCCCATGTGCCTGCTTCGTCCGCGTGCACGTCGTGCCGCGTTCCACTGCCACAAGGTTCGTCTACCTGCTGCAAAGCGATTTGACAGCACGGTTCTATTTTCGGATCAACAAAAGATTGGAATGATGCGTCGAGAACACCTTCAGGGCAATGGTCCCATGACCCGTGGCCAGGGATCATAAGAAACTTGTTTGATACAGACGGTTCGCAACGCTAGTTGAGGTGGGCCATGCGAGTATGGCTGAAGTTGGAAAGCGGCGAGCTAATCCCAAGCCGAAAGGCCCGGGCGATCCGTCGCCCGGGCCTCTGAACTCGACTCTCAAAGATGTTGGTGATTTTGGGTTTCGGTGAGCCGGGAGCGGCAGGTTGCGCGCAAATGGTTAAGTGCCGGCAAAGGTCGAGTGAATTTTCTTGCAACGAGGCGTTAATCAGTATAACCCGCGGGGATTAGTCTCCCCGGACAGGAAACTCGGGTCACTACGCAGCCGGTTCGAAGGTCGATTCTTTTCTCGTGATCAGCTAGCCGCATTCAGGCCAAATTCGCGATGCGCGGTGCGAAGTGCCGTCTTCACGACCTTCTCTTCGATGACGAAGGAGATGTTGCTCTCCGACGAGCCTTGCGCGATGGCGATCAGGTTCACCCCGTCGCGGCCCAGCGCGCTGAAGGTTTTTCCTGCAATCCCCGGAATTCCGCGCATGTTTTCCCCCACCACGGCAACAATCGCGATATTGGGATCCACGGTGATGTGTTCTACGTCTTGGTGCGCCAGGTCTTGCGCGAATTCCTTGCGCAACGCTTCGACCGTTCGCTGCGCGTCCGCCGACGCAACGATGAAGCAGATGTCGTTTTGCGAAGAGGACTGCGAAATCAGCAAGACGTTGGCGCGCAACTCCGCGGTCGTTGAAAACGTCCTCCCGACCACGTCCGGCAACCCCACAATCCCCGGCCCGCCCACACTGATTAAAGTTACATCCCGGATGGCCGTCAGCGCCTTCACGCCGCCGCCAATGCTGCGCCCCTCGGGCGTAATCTTTGTTCCCGGCCGCTCCGGCGCAAAACTATTGCGGATCCACACGGGAATCGCCGCTTGCACGACGGGGTTTAGCGTTTTGGGATGGAGCACCTTCGCACCAAAATATGCCAGCTCCGCCGCTTCGCGGTAGGAAATCTCTGGAATGGTGCGCGCTTCCGGAACGAGCCGCGGATCCGCCGTCAGCACGCCGTCCACATCGGTCCAGATAATGACTTCGTCCGCATCCAGCGCGGCTCCAAGAATGGTTGCAGAAAAGTCAGAACCGCCTCGGCCCAGCGTGGTCAACTGCCCTTCGACCGTCGCGCCAATAAAGCCGGTCGCCACCGGCACAATTCCTTTTTCGAGGAGCGGCCGCAACCGGGCCTGTGATTTTTTCCGCGTCAATTGCATTTGCGGCTCCGCTCCGCCATGGAACGCGTCGGTGACGATGAGCTCCGTCGCTTCAATGGCTTCGCTCTGCGCGCCCGTTTCTTTAACGGCAGCCGCGACCAGCGGCGCGGAAAGCCGTTCTCCCAAACTCGACACGGCATCGAGCGTGCGCGGCGTTAATTCCCGCAACAGGGCCGTCCCCTCACAAAGTCGGCGCCCTTCCGCTAAAACTTCTTCTAGTTTTCTACGGATCCCTTCACGGTCCTTTTCATGGGGAATCAAGCTCACCAGCGCCGTTTCGTGCTGCTTCCGGAGCGCTTCCAATATTGCTGTGGCCTCCGCTCCGTTCCCGGTCCGCGCATGATTCGCGGCTTCGATCAACCGGTTCGTAACGCCACTCATGGCGGAAACAACCGCAACACAACGATAGTCCCTGGCCGCATCTACAATGATCTTCGCCGCCCGGCTGATGCACGAGGGGTCGCCCACCGACGTCCCGCCAAACTTCATCACTTGTAGCTGCTTTTTCATTTCACCTTTTGGAGTGCGGCTTGCCCCGCTTTCTCCTCTCATTTCCAGTAGCGATGTGCCGCCAGCAGCTTACTGTACCCCGGACCCCTCCATTGTACGGCACGCGTTTGACTTTCCTTCTGTCGCGCACCTAACATGGCATCCGGTAATCCGCGCCGATCCGCAACGCGAAAAGCCTTCCTTAATCACTGGCGCGGCGCACTTCGATTTGGAGAGAGGTCTAGCATGCAAGCGCGGCGAATCCTGGGTCTTACGCTGGTTTTGGTCGCTATAGGAATTGCACTGGCGTTGCATTTCTCGCCAACTTCCGCCGCGCCCCCCGTGATGAAGCCCGGCGAAGTCAACGACGAGAGAATCGCGGCCGATGCCGCCACGGGAGTCAACTGGCTGGTGAACGGCCGCACCAACGATTCGAAACATTTCAGTCCGCTCAAGCAAATCAACTCTTCGAACGTCGCCAGTCTCGGGTTGGCCTGGTATTTCGACTACGACGGCCTAATGGGCGTGGTCTCCGAACCGATCGTCGTTGACGGCGTCATTTACGTTAGCGCGCCGCTTTCAAGAATTTATGCAGTCGACGCCGCTACGGGAAAACTCCGCTGGAAGTACGATCCGCAAATTCGCCTCGATCAAGCGTTGAATGGGTCCTATTCCGCGCGCACCAACGGCGGCGTGGCCGTCTGGAACGGCAAAGTGTACGTCGGCACGGGCGATTGCCGACTCATCGCCATCGATGCCGCCACGGCCAACAAAATTTGGGAAGCCACCGTTTGCGAACCAACACAAACCGGCATCACCGGCGCGCCTCGCGTGGCCAAGGGAAAAATTCTCATGGGCTACAACGGCTCGGACGATGCCGTACGCGGCGCGCTCGCCGCTTACGACGCCGAGACCGGCAGAGAAGTTTGGCGTTTTTGGACTGTCCCGGGTGATTCTTCGAAGCCATACGAAACGAAAGAACTCGAGATGGCTGCAAAGACCTGGCACGGCGAAGGCGCGTGGAAAATCGGAGGCGGCGACGTCTGGCACGCCATCACCTATGATGACGGCACCGGGCTCGTGATTTTCGGCACCGCCGGCGCCGATGTGGGTTACGGTGAATTGGCCGGCACGCAAATCACTGGCGAAAAGCTTTTCTCGCAGTGCATCATCGCCGTCGATGCGGACACCGGCAAATACGTCTGGCATTTTCAGACCGGCACCGAAGGCGTGCACAATGAAAACAATCAAATTCTCATGGCCGACCTGCCGATCAATGGCGAACGACGCCACGTCGTCATGACCGCGCCAAAGAACGGTTTCTTTTATATTCTCGACGCGAAAACCGGCAAGCTGCTTTCTGCCAAGCCGCTGGTGAAAACTACCTGGGCTTCCGCTTACGACTTGCAAACGCAAAAGCCCATCCTCATTCCGGCTTCGCAAGGCGGCGGCCGTCAGTGGACCGTGCACAACTGGTGGCCGATGAGCTACGACACGCTCAATGGCTTGGTCTACATCCCCACAACCGATCGCCGCTCAGACACCAAAGCACCTTCCGAAGCGGGGGAAAGCGGCGAAGGTCTCTACGGTCGCCTCATCGCTTGGGATCCCGTCGCCGAATCCGCGCGTTGGTCGGTTGAAGAAGAAATCGCCGTGAACGGCGGCGTGCTTTCCACGGCGGGCAATCTCGTTTTTCAGGGGCAGGGAACTGGTGAATTTGCTGCTTACGCCGCCGACACTGGAAAAAAGCTCTGGTCCATCCAAACGAAGTCCGCCATCGACTCCATACCGGTCACTTTTTCCGTAAAGGGCGAGCAGTACGTCATTACTTCGGTGGGCTGGGGCTCCGGCTCGCGCTTGTTCGCTCCCGCGCGCACCATGGCCACGCCCGAGTCGAAGCGCGGTCCTATTCGTCTATATGCTTTCAAACTCGGTGGCAACTTCCCTTTTCCGTATCCACACATCGAAGTTCCAGCCGTCCCGAAACCGCCCGAGCTGAAAGCCAACCTGGATACGATTCGCAAAGGCGAAAAACTTTACGTCTCGTTTTACTGCGAAGGCTGTCACTCGCCGGGCATTGATGGCAGCGGCGCCTGGGTCGAAGACGGCGCCGTCCCCGATCTTCGCTACGCGCCGCCCGAAGTCCATAAGGATTGGTATCAAATCGTGATGGGCGGCTCGCATTGGTCCAAAGGCATGCCCGGCCTGGCCGATCCGCCAAAATTTACTTTCCCTAATGCCCACATGGCCGTTGCCGACGCGGACGCTATCCACGCCTATGTCATCAGTCAGGCATGGAAAGCCTATAAAGGCGAACAGACCGCCGCGCACGCCAAGCGCGAAAACTATTAGCTACCGTGTCCGGATGATTGTCATTCCGAGCGCAAGGAGGAATCTGCTTTTGTTAGAGCCTACTGATAGTCCGAAAGAAACACCGCGGCTAAAGAGCGTGCTGACCGATATCCATTTTTGGGTGCCGGTTGCCGTGCTGCTCGCGGGATTTCTGTTGCTGAGTTTCATGCGCTAGCAAGAGCGTTAAGAATTTTGTGGGACAGGCATTCTTGCCGGGTAGGAGCAATCAAATCAGAAAATCATGACCTCAGCACTCGATGCGCGCAGTTCGCCAGAGGTTCAAAGCCTCTCTCGCAGCAAAAAACTTCAGCTCCTCGGCATCCTTTCTGGCTTCACGGCGGGAGCCTGGCTCGGTGCCGCCGAAGCGCCCACCAAACTCGTTTCCATCGGCATCTCTCCGATCGCCATTTCTCTCATCATGGTCATCGGCGTTTTCCTCGCGCGCTGGAGTCTTCCCGCGCTGATTCTTGGCACTTCCTCCGTCCGTGCCGACGTCCGCCGCGCGCCTCACTTAATTATCTGGGCGGTTCTCGCCGGCTGCCTCTGGGCCGTCGCCAACACGCTCACCATTTTCGCGATTCGTGACATTGGCCTGAGCATTGCCTTCCCGCTCTGGAATTCCAACAGTCTGCTCGGCATTTTCTGGGGATTCCTTTTCTTCAACGAACTGCGCCAAGCCGGCTGGCGCCGCTGGACTGCTGTGCTCGGCGGCGCGCTCGTCATGTGCGTTGGCGCCGCGCTGCTCGCCATCGCCTCTTCCACGCAAGGTCCTGCCGGTCATTCTCTGCGGGGCGTTTGGGCCGCGCTCGGCGCTGGCGTCCTCTGGGGCACGATGTACATTCCCTATCGCAAGGCTTATCTCACCGGCATGAACCCACTCTCTTTCGTCACGTTTTTCACTTTCGGCGAAGTCGGCATGATGTCTGCGCTGGCCATCGGTTACACCGGTTTGGCTCCACTCTGGCAGGAATTGCTCAGCGCGCGCGGCGTAATTTTCTGGCTGATGCTCGGCGGCTTCGTCTGGGTGATTGGCGATCTCTTCCAGCAATACGCCGCCAAGTACGTGGGCATCAGTCGCGGTATTCCGCTCTCCAATTCCAATCAGCTTTGGGGACTGCTCTGGGGCATTTTTGTTTTTGGCGAACTGCACGGCCGCAGTTCCTCGACGTATCTGCAAGTCGTTGGCGGATCGCTGCTCATGATGCTGGGCGTTGGCGCGGTTGCGTTTTCTTCCGCCGCGGGAGAAGAACAATCCCGTTGGAAAGAGGCGGCGCAGCGCGAGGGCCGCCGCTACGGTGTCTCCGCAGACTACGTCGAAGCACGCCTGGACGGCCGCCAAGCGGCTGACGAGTCCGCACCTTCTCGCAGCATGTGGGACTGGCTGCTCGTCGCAGCCGCCACGGCCATCTTCATGGTTTTTGCCGCGATGGCGCGCGTGCCGCAACTGTCTTTGCATTGGGCCCCCGCCGCGCTCTTGACCGCCGCACTCTTGGCCCTGCTTTTTGTCTGCACGCTCGCCCTCTGGCGCACCACCCGCTTCCACTGAGCCGCACGTTCCATCGCTCGGTCACTACGCGGCCCTGCTCTGCAATTCTCCTTGCCTTTTGTAGCGCCGCCGCTTCAGGGCGGCATCTTTTCCTTTCCAGACGTTTTCGCGGGATCCAGCTTGGCATCTTCCATCTCCGCACGTAGTGGCGGGTCTTCAGACCCGTTCCTTTTCTTCGCTTGAGAAAATTTTCCGCAGCCTGCTAGAGTACTCTCAGCAAGATGACAGGCCTCTCGAATGTGGAAAAAGTCGACGTCGTCGGCGTGGGCCTCAACGCCACGGACACCCTCATTCCCGTCGCGCACTATCCCGCGCGCGGCACCAAAGTCGCAATTCGCCCCACCACCGTTCTACCGGGCGGTCAAACTGCAACTGCCGTTGTCGCATGCCAGCAATGGGGACTCCGCACGCGCTATGTCGGCAAAGTCGGCGGAGACTCCGCAGCAGCACTTCACGCCGCGGAATTTTCGCGCTTCGGCGTTGAAGCGCATCTCCTCACCGCTGCCGACTGTCCCAGCCAGCAAGCCTTCATCCTCGTGGACGATTCCGGCGAGCGCACAGTGCTTTGGCGGCGCGATCGTCGCCTCGCCCTGCGCCCCGAAGAACTCCAGCGCGAATGGATCGTCAACTCGCGCGCGCTTCACGTCGACGGCCACGACACTGCCGCCGCCGCGCAGGCCGCCGCTTGGGCGCGATCGGCGGGCGTTCCTGTCATCGCCGACCTCGATGAACTTTATCCTGGCGTCGAAGCGCTCTTGAAAAACGTCGATTACCTCATCACCAGCCGCGACATTCCCGGCAAACTCGCGTCCACCGACGATTTGCAGAAATCGTTGCCCGCCGTGCATCGCCGCTTTGGCTGCCGCCTCACCGCCGCCACTCTGGGCATTGATGGCGTGCTCGCCTGGGACGGCGCGCAGTTGCACTACGCGCCTGCTTTTCGTGTCGACACGGTCGACACCACCGGAGCGGGAGACCTGTTTCACGCCGGCTTCATTTACGCGCTTCTGCAAGGCTGGCCTTTGCAGAAGCAGCTCGATTTCGCCTGCGCCGCCGCCGCTCTCAACTGTATCGGCGTCGGTGCGCGCGGCGGCATCGCGTCCGTCGACGCCATCGAGCGCCTCCTCGCCACCGGCCCGCGCTATCCCGCCATGTTTAACGCTCCGGTTATCTCGAGCGCAGCGAGGGATTGTGGCTAGATTTGCGTCGTGAGCCGATCATTGGCAACACACTCTCCTGTTCCTTTTCTTTTTCCGCTGTCATCACCGTTCTAGAACCGCTACGTCCTTCAAAGGGCCGATTCTTTTTCGCTGGAAGTTTTTCCCGTGCGCCCCGGAAGAAAATGCCTGGGAATTTTTGAAACGCACTTAAATGCCTCCATATTCAAGACTTATTTCCTTCTGAATTGGCGCGTCAATTGCCCTTGCCTTCGCCTCCCAGTCCTGCCAAACCCAGTCCGACTAAACCATGAGGTGACTCAAATGAAAGGCAAACGAGTGACTTCTATCCTTTCCATTCTTCTGGCATCAGCGCTGCTGCCCTTGGCTGCCGCAGCCTTCCCGCAAGACGCTCCTCGCCCCTCGCACACCGCCGTGATCCACCAATCGCAATCTGCAACCCAGAGCCAGTCCCAAGAGCAAACCTTCACCGGAAAAATCACCAAGAGCAACGGCAAGTACGCCTTGCAGGATGAGGCCACGAACACGACCTACTACGTTGACGACAGCAGAACCGCCCAGAAGTATGAGGGCAAAAAGGTCAAGGTGATCGGTACCCTGGACGCGCAGAACCGCATCATTCACGTCGAGAAGATCGAAGCGGCCTGACGGCTTGCTGCGCGACGCGCAGATGCTTCGATAAACGGGACGGGGAGGGCCTTCTGCGGGAGCTCCCTCCCCCTCTTTCCCTGCCTACTTATTTCCTGAGACAGCGCGAGTTCTCACCCAATCGATGGGGTCTGGAGGGCGAGGAAATCTCCTGAACGGCAGCTTCGATTTTGACGCCTCGGAGCCTATTAGCTTTTTCAGCAATTGCACCACTCGGATCTCGCCCTTTATTTGCCAAGCGCCTCCAGCAGTGCCACAATACAGGAATGCAAAAACCAACCATTTCTGTTCTAACCATCCTTGCCGCCGGCGCGATTCTTTTGTCCCCCGCCCAAGCGCAACAAACACCCGCTTCAACTGCGCAAAATCCGCCTGCGAAGTCCACTTCCCAAGCGCCTGCGCCCACAACGAAAAAACCTGCCGCCATCGGGCCCGGCCAAAGCGCCGCCGTCAAAACCGCTGCTCCTCTGACGCTGAAAACTGACAAGGACAAAATCAGCTACGCCATCGGCTTGAATGTGGGAAAAGCCATGAAGCGCGATGGGGTGGACGTAGATCCCGACATTTTGACGCGCGCCATCAAAGACGTTTTCAGTGACGCAAAGCTCCTTCTGACGGACCAGGAAGCGCAGACGACCTTGACCGCGCTGCAAGGGGACCTGCGCAAGAAGCAGGAACTACAGCAACAGCAGCTTGCTGAGACCAATAAAAAAGAAGGCGACGAGTTTCTCGCCGCCAACAAAACCAAAGAAGGCGTTGTCACGCTACCCAGTGGCCTGCAATATAAGATTGTTCAAGAAGGCGCGGGGCCAAAGCCCGCAGCTGCCGACACGGTCACCGTCAACTATCGGGGCACGCTCCTCAACGGCACGGAATTTGACAGCTCCTTCAAGCGCGGCCAGCCTGCGAGCTTTTCGGTTGGGCAAATCATCAAGGGCTGGACCGAAGCCTTGGAGCTCATGCCTGTGGGATCCAAGTGGCAGCTTTTTATTCCTCCTGACT
>Ga0134073_10000055_pt1 | contig 13112 bp, 8 predicted proteins | sample 15_taG_28_FD_123128 | JGI IMG/M metagenome (GOLD analysis project Ga0134073, IMG submission 123128) | Grasslands soil microbial communities from the Angelo Coastal Reserve, California, USA - 15_D_Wat_20cm_5_24_1 metaG | ecosystem: Environmental > Terrestrial > Soil > Grasslands ... | reverse complement strand
ACGCCAAGACGCCACGAGCGATAGAGGGATCGAACCAAAGGCATTCGCGCGCAGTAATGATTCCATCCCGCCCGAACACTGTGCTGTACCACGGAACACCAGCGTAAGGATACGGGCCATAGGGCGTTTCCGTTCGCATCATGTGGAGATCGGCGAGCGAACGGTTCAGCCAATCGTTGAACTGTTCGTTCCCCGTAAAAATCTGCGGCTCTCGAGCGCGCACGCATTCGAGCGCACTCGCCGCTTCCTCGACAACACTCTCGTAGCAAGGCCTGACGTGTTGTCGCGAATCGCCATCCACTTCGCATGCAATCGCGCAGCGGTAGCTGGCGTCTTTGCCCGCTTCCAGCCGAATTTGAAACGTGGCGACGGACTCGTTAAGCCGAGTGGGTGCCGGATCGAAAACAATTCGCGTTCGGCGAAAACGATTGTCTAATCCTTCGTAAGCGAGCACAAGCCCGTCCTTAGTAACCTCCGTTTCCAAGCGACGGCCGCGACGTTCTCGGTTCATCCCGCGCAGCTCAAAAATATCCGCGAAATCAGCATCGAATTCGATTGCGAAAGAAACATCGACGGCTGCGCGTCCGTAGTTATGGATTCTAAGCCGTTCGTGACACGTTTTTTCCCAGAGAATCTTCGAGCGAAACACGTGTAGAGTTCCTCTCGGGATCACTATCTCGCCGTCCCGCCACGAATCCGGGTTCGTGGCATCCACCGCCATAACCGCGTTGTCTTCTCTAACGGTAGAACTGAGCAGCAGCGGGCGGTCCTTTCCGAGTTTCAATGTCAGCCGCGACAAAAACCGAGTGTCCTGATAATAAAGGCCGAGTTCACCCGTCCCGAACGTCTCGATGTCACCAAACCGGTCGAACACAGCGAAAACCTCGCCCTGTTTCAATACGCGGGTGCGAACATCGACGCGAGCTGACGATGAACGAATATAAAATTCATTCCGGACACGGATGACTTCTCTGGCCATTACGCGCGCACCTCCAAACGCTCATGTTGTCTGGTGTTAGTTAGTCGTTCGTACACCTGCACGTAATCATGTGCCATTCGCGCGGCGGTAAACCGATGGTCAAAGACTTCGCGACAACGTTTCCGGCTCAATTCCGGTACTCGCCGCACTGCTTCAACTGCATCTTCCAACCCTTCCACAGTGAATCCTGTATGACCTTCTTCCATCACCTCGGGAACTGCCCCGCCCCGGTAGGCGATCACCGGCGTGCCACAGGCCATAGCTTCAATGATGACAAGCCCGAACGGCTCTGGCCAGTCAATCGGGAAAAGCAAAGCGTACGCGTTGCTGAGAAACTCTTCATTCTCTCCTTCGCCGATCTCTCCCCCGAACTCCACAAACGGATGGCGCAGCAACGGCTCGACTACGGTCTCAAAATAATCCTTGTCCACCCGATCGACCTTTGCAGCGAGCTTAAGTGGGATGCCAACCTGCTTCGCAATTTCGATTGCCCGATCGACTCGTTTCTCGGGCGAAACCCGCCCCAGAAAAGCAAGATAAGTTCCCGTTTTGTCGCGAAACTGATACATGTCTGCTGGCAGACCGTGGTACACCGTGGCCTGCCAGTTCGCCCACGGCAACGGCTCTCTTTGGCCATTCGAAATCGAGATCACCGGCATCTCTCGAAATTCCTGGTAAAGCGGAACCAGATCAGGAAGATCGAGCCGGCCGTGCAATGTGGTTACATGCGTTATCTGCTCACGACGGCTCAGGGGAAAGTGCAGGTAATCAGTATGAAAATGGACGATGTCGAACTCCGCAGCGCGTTGCACGACGTTTTCCAGCATCAACATGTGGTGCGCCAACCGGTCCACGCAGTGCTTGTCCATACGCAATGAGCGCCGGCACGCCGCGACGAGGTGCGCCTTGGTCTCCGAATCTCCGCTTGCAAAGAGCGTCACGTCGTGGCCCTGCCGAACCAATTCCTCTGTGAGATAGGACACTACCCGTTCGGTGCCGCCATAGTATTTTGGCGGCACGCTCTCGTAGAGCGGCGCGACTTGAGCAATACGCATAGCAGCTCAACCCTTTCTTGATAAGAACCTGTTCGAAATTCTTCGGCTCAATCGACTTGAATGAAGATCACAAACGCCTCACAACAGCGCGCTTGTCGCCTTCGTCCTTCAGCCCTCGCGAACAACGTCGGTCGGCTTTTTATCTTCGCGCAAGGCAAGGAAAACGGGTGCACGCAATTTTCCATCGCGAGTCCACTCGACGAACTTGATTTGAGCGACAAACTTCGGATTTACCCAATGCATCTTCTTCATCATGGAAGGCGTAATCCCCTGAACCCATTGCCCGTTTTGTTTTGATGGCAGATCGACGAATGGACAATCGTCGCGGGCTTCTTTTAGGAATTTCTTATGCAATATCGATAACGACTTGGCAGTGAAGCCGGTGCCGACTTTTCCGGCAAACACCAACTTGTTATCATCGTAGTACCCAACCAGGATTGCACCGAAATGTTTGCGCGCGCCCTGCGGTGGCGTGTATCCGCCTATGACGAATTCCTGTTCGTTGGCGCACTTGAGCTTGATCCATGCGCCGCTTCGCCGGCCGGGTTCGTAAGCGGAATCCCGCTGTTTACCGATAATCCCTTCCAGACCGCGACGTTTCACTTCTTCGAGCAGCCGTTTGGCATCATTTCCGATCGCGCCCGAATAGCGAATCGGTTCACCCGCGCCCGCGCAAAGTTTTTCCAGAACGTTCTTTCGCGCCTCCAACGGCAGTCCGATCAAGCTTTTGCCATCAAGCTGAAGCAGGTCGAATGCGTACAAATAGATCGGCGATTTTCGTCCTTCCATCTCGCGAGCTTGCAAAAGTTGAAACGACGAGCGGCCCTCGTCGTCGAGCGCGACTACTTCGCCGTCGATCACACATTCACGTGCAGGCACATTCTTTACTGCCTCGACGATTTCCGGGAAACGCGCGTTCAAATCGTTTTGGTTTCGCGAGAACAATGAGACCTTCTCATCTCTCTTAACTGCGATCAGCCGAATGCCGTCAAACTTGAGCTCATAGATCCAATCGCCGGTCGCTGGCGGTTTGTCGACTAGCTTCGCTTTCATCGGCTCGATGAAACGCGCCTTCGCCGAGGGCAAATCTGCGATTGTAGGGCTGCCGCTCCGGCTGCCAGGCTTCCCGACAGGCAGGCGACGCGCCTGCCCTACAACTTCATCGTTTTCCTTTTTTTTTATGGCTTTTTTGATGCGAGCTTTGAATTGCGAAGTCGGACTTTCATCCGTTTGCCGATTGGATTCCCACTCGGCATCACGTGCTTCAGCGATTTGTTCCATCGTGCGCCCAGTCTTCACTGACTGATCTTCGAGTTTTTTCGAAATTGGTTTTGCGCCAGTGCCCGTTTTCAGGATCAGCCACTGATTCTTTTCATCATCACGACCGCGGATCCGCACAAGCGTGCATTCGCCCTTGGCCTTTTACCGTCGAGAACGAGGTGAAGCTTGCCTTCGCGGAGCGATTTCAGCGGCTGTTCACCGTAAACGTAGTAGGTCCCGCGGTCCCAAACCATCACTGTGCCGCCGCCGTATTGGCCTTCCGGAATGACGCCTTCGAAGTCCTCGTATTCGATCGGATGATCTTCCACTTCCACGGCGAGATGTTTTTCGCCTCGGTTCCAGGGCAGCCCTTTCGGCAACGCCCACGATTTCAGCACTTCTTCCATCTCGAGACGGAAATCATAGTGCAAACGGCGGGCAGCGTGTTTTTGAATCACGAAACGCGACGCGCCTTTGACTTTTTTTGGTAGCGGTTTACCCGCCGGCTCAGCTGTCTTCTTGAAGTCGCGTTTTCGCTTGTATTCGGCCAGTCCCATTCCACCAAATTAACCACGGATCGCCTTCCTGCACGCGAAGTTGTAGCGCCAGCGCGCGAGCGCCTATTTTTATCCTGGTCTTTGCAACAACGCGTTGAGCACAACGCGTTTAACCTAAGTTTCGCTCGGCAACGGCTCGCCGACGAGATAACGCACGAAGCGGCGGATCACGATGTTCTCGCCAAGCTCGGCTATCTTGGCACTGAGCAAATCTTTGATGGTCACATCAGGATTTTTGATGAAGGCTTGTTCGAGCAAGCAAACAGTGCTGTAGAATTTCTCGAGTTTTCCTTCGACGATCTTCTCAGCAACTTGTTCCGGTTTCCCCTTTACTTGAGCTTTGTAGATCTCGCGCTCGGCTTCGATCAGATTACCGGGAACATCGCCGCGACTAACGTAAAGCGGATGCGCTGCAGCAATATGCAGCGTAATGTCTTTCACGAACTCGCGGAAATTCTCGTTTCGCGTCACAAAATCAGTCTCGCAATTCACCTCGACGAGCACGCCGACCTTGCCTTGTAAGTGAATGTAGGAAGCTACGATGCCTTCCTTCGTCACACGCGACGATTTCTTTCCGGCGCTGGCGATACCTTTCGTCCGCAAAATCCCCTCCGCTTTGGTCAGATCACCGCCGCTTTCGACAAGAGCGCGTTTGCAATCCATGAAGCCCGCATTGGTTTTCTCGCGGAGTTGCTTCACTAGCTGTGGGTCGATGTCAGTCGTTGCGTTCATCAGGTGTTAAATTGTTAATTTCAGAACTTTGCGCTGATGCAACGCAAAGATCAGGCGGAAACCCCTGCCATTTCGACCTGTTCGCGAATGCGCGCTTCGTTGCTTGCTGAAACAATGGCATCCACGAGCTTTTGCAAAATCACGCGAATAGCGCGAATCGCATCGTCATTGCCAGCAATTGGATAATCAATGACCTCAGGGTCCGCATTGGTGTCCACGATGGCGACCACTGGAATCCCGAGGCGCCGCGCCTCATTCACAGCATTTTGCTCACGAATCGTGTCGATTACCACCAGGGCATCAGGTAACTGCGACATCTCGATTATCCCTTCGAGATTGCGGCGGAGTTTCGCCGCCTCGCGATTAAGCGCCGCCAATTCCTGTTTTCCCATTTTCTTGTATTCGGGCGACTGCTCGATCTCTTCGATGTATTTCAATCGCCCAATGCTTTTGCGAATGGTAGCGAGATTCGTCAACGTGCCGCCGAGCCAACGCTGATTAACATAAAACTGCCCGCACGCCAGTGCCGCCTCCTTAATCGCTTCTTGCGCCTGCTTCTTGCAGCCGACGAATAAAATTTTGCCGCCGCGGCGCGCGACCTCCTGGAGGAATTCCGTGGCCCGCCGAAGTTGAAGGACGGTCTCGTCCAAATTGATAATGTAAATCTGATTGCGCTGTTCGAAGATGAAAGGCTTCATCTTTGGATTCCAACGCTTCGTCTGGTGTCCAAAATGGACGCCAGCTTCCAACAATTCAGGCACTAATTCTGTTGTATCTGCCATAAGAGAAATTCCCGAGGGGGAGCTTCCAGAGCGGGACACCGAAGATGCTACAGCACCCGCCCGTGCGCAACCAGAAATTCCTCACTCAGGTGATGTCCATTGAAGGGGACGCTGCTGCGATTACCGACCGGCGCCAGGCCAACCGCACGTAGCCCCGCAGCGCGTGTGTCCAGGACGCCATGCCACCGTGTGTAGCTGGCGGCTTCCTGGACTCCGGAAGAACACTGCTATCCGCAAGTTACCGCCAAAAATTCGCAACCAAACGGGAGCAGCGGCCCATGACGAGCCGCTATCTTGGTTCTCAAAGATGAGACCAAATTTAATCAAAATCACCGTGACCGCCGCAGCGAGTTTTTTTGGCTTAACGACTCATTTGCGCGCGCAGGAGGTAGCAACTGTTCCGGAAGTGGAAATCACCGGAACCGCTCCGGGCGTTCTTCGCCAAGAGTTACAGGTAGGCCAGTACGGGCAGCCGGAGTGGACGACAGAGCGCGCCTTCAGCAACAGCCGCGTTTATGTGCGGCCGGCCGGGACGCTTGAGTTCAACCAGTTCTGGACTCCAGAATTTGCCGAAGGCCACGTCACACACAGCTTTCGCGAGGAAGTCGAAATCGGCTTGCCGTATCGGTTTCAACTCGATCTCTATCAGAACTGGGGCATAGAACGAGGAGACGCCTTCTACAAAGGCTCAAGCGTGGAGCTTCGTTATGCGCTTGCTAACTGGGGAAAAATTCCGCTAAACCCGACCCTTTACGGCGAGTGGAGCTTTAATGACAATGCGCCCGACGTATGGGAGCTCAAGCTGCTGCTTGGTCAAACATTCGCCCATCGTTGGAACTGGGCCGCTAACCTCACATATGAACACGAAAATGGAGGGCCGCGCGAACGTCTGTTCGAGATGAGCAGCGCGCTGACCTATGCGCTAATTGATCAGACCCTCAACGTCGGCACCGAAGCTCTCTTTGAACACGCCACGGAGGCCGGCTCGCGGAGTGATCCTACGTACGAATTCCTCATCGGCCCGAGTGTCAACCTTCGACCCACACGCAATACTTTTGTCACGGTATCGCCACAGTTCGGCGTAACCCACGACTCGCCGGACGCGAAGGTGTTTGTCATCGCGGGATTTAACTTCTCTTTCGGTGGGCCGCGCGCCCCGAGAGAAGAAGGCATTCGAGCGCCTGCCTCAATGTTCGGGCGCTAAACATCGAGAAATGGTGTGGCCTTATCACGCAATTTTTCGGTGTGCGCACGGGATTCGTGAGCTGCCGCCTAGTTCGGCTGACCTGTTCGGTTTTTTGCTTTGACGCAAATTTCCTACTTGTACCTCGAAGCTGCATACGAACACGCTCCGGAAGCGACCTCGTCGGGCCGTGCGTTTGCGAGTCTCTTCGAAACAGCGGTAGTGAACTCAGGTTCAACAACCCCTCTTGCCTGGCAAGCGATTCCGGGATGTGGCAACCACATACATCGCGTGGCGAAATGTGCTGCCGCGGTCTTGCTCGCTTGACGCTGGATTGCAGCGTCATCGGGAGCGCGCCTAGAGCAACGCGGTGCTATCGCGAGCCTTTCTCCGCGTATCTCGCCAGCACCCAGCAGAGATCAGAAAGCCGGTTGAGGTAACGCAAGATCTCCGGATTAAGATCTTTCTCTCCGGCGCCTAATGTGGCGATGCGCCGCTCTGCTCGCCGACATGTTGTGCGGGCAAAATCGATCGCAGCGGACAAGGGTGTTCCACCTGGTATAACCCAATCCTTCGAATAAAGCGACTTGTCTTTCTCAAGCTCGGAAATGACTCCGGTGATCCGATCCACCATCTCCGTTGTGGTAAGATGAAACCCATCTTTGACGTAGCGTTCCCGGTCGCCTGTCGCCGTCGCCAGCTCACCCATGACGACGATCAAATCTTTTTGTGCAGCTAAAATCTCGCCTGAAATGAATTTGTCCGTTGAAAATGATCGGGCGAGACCAAGCGCGGCGGTGAGCTCATCGATACAACCGTAAGCATCAACGCGCGGATCAGCTTTCGACAGGCGCCGGCCATACATAAGGGAGGTTTCACCCTTATCGCCCTTTTTGGTTACGATCGACATCCGCCAAACTGTAGGCCGTTTATGCAAACTCGGAGCCGACACACAGGCCCTACCATCTTTGCTGGCGAGCCGTGTTTTATCCGATCGCAGGTTGCGGCTCAGCTTCTTCCATCACTGGCGCGCCAATCGGCTCGCCTTTTTCGATCAGCTTGATCTGGCGATGCTCGGGGAACCCGGTGCCGGCCGGGATCAAGTGACCCATGATCACGTTTTCCTTGAAGCCACGCAGCTTATCGACTTTACCGAGCGTGGCCGCTTCCGTGAGAACACGTGTCGTGTCCTGGAACGAGGCAGCAGAAATAAAGCTGTCCGTTTCAAGCGAAGCTTTCGTGATACCGAGCAGTACAGGAAGGGCTTCCGCTGGTTTGCCGCCCTTCTCGACCACCTTTTTGTTCTCTTCCTCGAAGTCGAGCTTGTCCACCTGATCGCCCCAGAGCAACGATGTGTCACCCGGATCGGTAATTTTCACCTTGCGCAACATCTGGCGCACGATGATCTCGATGTGTTTGTCGTTGATTTCTACGCCCTGCAACCGATAGACCTCCTGCACTTCGTTCACCAAATGTTCCTGCAATTCCTGCGGACCGCAGACTTCCAAAATCTCATGCGGGACGATCGGACCTTCGGTGAGTTGCTGACCTTTTTTCACGAAGTCGCCCTTGAATACAATGATGTGCTTCGTGAGCGGGATCAGATGCTCTTCCTCCGCTCCCGTCTCAGGGTCTTTCAGGATCAGGCGGCGTTTCCCGCGGACAGTTCCGCCCATCTCAACAATTCCGTCGATCTTTGCAATCTCAGCTGCGTCCTTCGGCCGGCGGGCTTCGAATAATTCTGCCACCCGCGGGAGACCTCCAGTGATGTCTTTTGTTTTTGCGACTTTCCGTGGTGTCTTTGCCAGCAGCGCGCCAGCGCGCACTTTCTGGCCTTCCTCGACAATTACGTGCGCGCCAGCGGGGATGGAATAACTGGCGAGCACTTCCTTCTTGTCATCGACAATGACGACCTGCGGGTGCAAATCCTCCTTGTGCTCGATGATCACGGTACCCATGAGGCCGGTTGCTTCATCGACGTCACGCTTGATTGTGACACCCGCGATCATATCGCGGAATTCGATCTTGCCGCCCTTGTCTGTGAGGATCGGCACGTTGTAAGGATCCCATTGCACAAACGTCTCGCCCTTCTTAACTGTGGCTCCGTCGCCTTTGGAGATCATGGAACCGATCACCACGTTGTAACGCTCAAGCTCGCGGCCTTCTGCGTTATGCACACTGATCGAGCCGTTCTTATTTAGAACAATCCAGCTGCCGTCGAGCGCCTGCACGGTGCGCAGATCGTTGAACCGGACAGTGCCATCGTTCTTCGCCTTGATAATGGGTTGCTTAAAAGTCTGGCTGGCCGTGCCACCAATGTGGAATGTGCGCATCGTCAATTGCGTTCCGGGCTCGCCGATCGATTGGGCGGCGATGATTCCCACAGCTTCGCCAAGCTTAACGAACTGGCCGGTGGCGAGGTTGCGTCCATAACACATCGCGCATACTCCGCGACCGCACTCACAAGTAAGAACGGAACGAATCTTTAAACTTTCCACGCCCACCCGCTGAAGCTCGCCGGCGATCTTCTCATCAATGAACTGATTCGCTTTGACGATTTTTTTCTTCTTATCCACCGGATCAGCGATTGTCTCGCAACTGACACGCCCGATAATGCGCTGGGCCAGATCGACCACTTCCTCGTCGCCTTCGTAAATCGAGCGCACCACGATGCCGTTGACCGTACCGCAATCTTCTTTGTTGATGATCACGTCCTGTGCCGCGTCCACCAGTTTCCGTGTCAGATAACCGGAGTCGGCGGTCTTGAGCGCTGTGTCAGCGAGACCTTTGCGAGCGCCGTGAGTAGAAATGAAATACTCGAGCACGCTGAGCCCCTCCCGGAAGTTCGACGTGATTGGACGCTCGATGATTTCGCCTGACGGTTTGGCCATCAAGCCGCGCATGCCCGCGAGCTGACGAACCTGTTGGCGATTTCCGCGTGCGCCGGAATCGACCATCAAATACACTGGATTCAACTCTTTGCGACCCTCGTTGTGTTCCAGGGTGCGAAACATCACGCTGGAGATTTCATCTCCGGCGTGGGTCCAAATGTCGATGATCTTATTGTAGCGCTCGCCGTCAGTAATGATTCCCCTGCGATATTGCTGGTCCACCTGGCGAATCTGCTTGTAAGCGTTTTCCAGCTCCGTCTGTTTCTCTTTCGGAATGATCATGTCCGAAATTCCAATCGAAATGCCGGCCTTTGTCGCTTCAGTGAAACCGAGCTCCTTCAGTTTGTCTAATGTGGCCACTGTCTCCGCCGGACCAGCGATTTGATAACAGCGCCAGATAATATCGCTGAGTTGCTTTTTGCCGGCAGGTTTGTTGAAGAATCCCAGTTGCCTCGGCCAAATCTGATTGAAAACTACGCGGCCTGGCGTGGTCTCGATAGTTTTCGCCTCAGCATTCCCGTAAATAGTTTGCGCGCCAAAATCGGGATTTTTGATCCGAATGCGGTCGTGAGTACGAACGGTCCCCTCTGCCATGGCAAATTCTACCTCCGCTGCATCGACGAAGAGCGGAAAGCGCTGGCCGTCCTTGCCTTGACCCCTAGGATTTTGAGTCAGGTAATAACAGCCAAGCGTGATGTCTTGGGAAGGCGTGGTAATGGGCTTGCCGCTCGAGGGAGAGAAAATGTTATTCGGAGCAAGCATAAGCATGCGCGCTTCCATTTGGGCCTCGACTGAGAGCGGTACATGCACCGCCATCTGGTCTCCGTCGAAGTCCGCATTGTAAGCGGTGCAAACCAGCGGATGAATGCGAATGGCTTCGCCCTCAATCAATTGTGGTTCAAAGGCTTGAATCGACAGGCGATGCAAAGTGGGCGCGCGGTTCAGCAACACGGGATGACCCTTGGTAACCTCTTCGAGAATGTCCCAGACCTCGGGCGTTTGGCGCTCGATCATCTTTTTCGCGCTACGCACCGTGCGCACGTAACCGAGATCCTTCAATCGCCGAATAATGAACGGCTCGAATAGCACAAGTGCCATCTTCTTCGGCAAGCCGCATTGGTGCAGCTTCAGCTCCGGGCCGATGACAATCACCGAGCGACCGGAGTAATCGACGCGTTTACCGAGCAAGTTTTGACGGAAACGACCACCTTTACCCTTAAGCATGTCGCTTAGCGATTTCAGGGGTCGATTGCCAGCGCCAGTCACGGCGCGACCGTGCCTGCCGTTGTCGAACAAAGCGTCCACGGCCTCCTGAAGCATTCGCTTTTCGTTGCGAATGATCACGTCCGGTGTTTTGAGCAGGAGGAGGTTTTTGAGCCGGTTATTACGATTAATAACACGGCGATAAAGGTCGTTCAGGTCCGAGGTCGCAAAACGCCCGCCTTCCAAGGGGACTAAAGGACGCAAATCCGGCGGGATGACTGGCAATACATCCAGAATCATCCATTCAGGACGCGCGTGCGAGCTCTGGAATCCTTGAACGAGCTTGAGACGCTTCGCCAGTTTCTTGCGGATCTGCTTGCTCTTTGTGGCACCCATCGCTTTCTCCAGCTCTTTGTTGAGCTTGGTGAGATCGATCTCAGCAAGAAGTTTCCTGATCGCTTCAGCGCCCATGCCGGCGATGAAATCTTCGCCATACTGCTCCTGCGCCTCGCGATATTCGACTTCGTTGAGCAGTTGCGTCTTCTGCAACGGCGTCTTGCCGGGATCAATGACGATGTAGTCCTCGTAATAGATGACGCGCTCGAGCTGACGCGCACTCATATCGAGCATGAGCCCGATGCGCGAGGGCATGCACTTGTAAAACCAGATGTGCGAAACCGGTACCGCCAATTCGATGTGGCCCATCCGCTCGCGGCGGACGCGCGCCAGGGTGACTTCCACGCCGCATCGATCGCAAATCACTCCCTTGTGTTTGATGCGCTTGTATTTTCCGCAGGAGCATTCCCAATCCCGTGTAGGACCGAAAATGCGTTCGCAGAAAAGGCCGCCTTTTTCCGGTTTGAACGTCCGGTAATTAATGGTCTCGGGATTTTTAACTTCGCCTTTACTCCACGACCGCATCGTGTCGCTCGAGGCAACACCGATGGCGACCTGATCAAAACCCACGGGGCGTTCTTCGCCTACTAACTCACGCCAAGAATGTTCGTTCATGATTTCTCCAAATAACCTTCTGATTCTTAAAATTATGCGACGCTCTCGAGAAACGTGGGCGCCTGCCCGCCAACCTTCACGTCGAGACCGAGACTCTGCATTTCTTTGATCAAGACGTTGAACGATTCGGGCGTGCCAGCTTCCAGTGAATTGTCGCCTTTAACGATCGACTCATAGATGCGCGTCCTTCCTTGCACGTCATCCGACTTAACCGTTAGCAATTCTTGCAGCGTGTAAGCGGCGCCGTACGCCTCAAGCGCCCACACTTCCATTTCGCCAAAGCGTTGGCCACCGTACTGCGCTTTCCCTCCGAGCGGCTGTTGGGTAACGAGCGAATACGGTCCGACGGCGCGAGCGTGAATTTTGTCTGCGACCAAGTGACCGAGTTTCATCATGTAGATGTATCCAACGACCACTTCCTGATCGAAGGCATCGCCGGTGCGTCCATCGAAAAGGCGCGCTTTACCATCGACCTGAACCCAGGTGAAGCCCTCCTTCTTTCTCGCATCATGCAAATATTCGTGAATCTGTTTTTCCTTGATTCCATCGAACACCGGGGTCCCGACTCTGAATCCGAGTGCCTTCGCAGCGACGCCCAGGTGAGTTTCCAAAACTTGTCCGACATTCATGCGGCTGGGAACGCCCAATGGATTAAGCACAATTTCAACCGGCGTTCCGTCTGCCAGGAAAGGCATATCCTCTTCAGGGACGATCCGAGCCACGACGCCCTTGTTGCCGTGGCGTCCAGCCATCTTGTCACCGACGCTCAGTTTGCGCTTGCTCGCGATATAAACCTTGACCTGCTTAATGATTCCGGGATCGATATCGTCGCCGCTCTCTACGCGGTCTGTCGCCCGATCGCGTTCAAGCTCCAACTCCGCGAACTTGTGCTCGTACGAGCCAATGATTTCACGGATCCTGTTGCGAATCGGACTCGGATCGATCTCGACGTGATCATGCGCCGTCGCCAGCTTGCGCAACAGCGTTTTGGTGATTTTGCGATTGGCTGGAATAATGATCTCACCGTTCTTAGCGTTTACGACATCAAGCGGGACTTTTTCTCCCAGCAGGACATTCGAAAGCGAATCGGTCAATTGTTCAATCAGCGCCTCTTTCTTTCGCTTATGCTCTTCGCTGATGGTTTTAAGCTGTCGTCTGGTTTCCGCTGGCGTGAGCTTTTCGCGTGAGACTTCGCGTCGGGACGAGACCTTTACGTCCATCACGATCCCATAGGTGCCGGATGGGACCGTAAGCGATGTATCTTTGACGTCCGCTGCTTTCTCGCCAAAGATCGCGCGAAGCAGGCGTTCTTCCGGCGCTAATTCTGTCTCGCTCTTCGGCGTGATTTTTCCAACTAGGATATCGCCCGGCTTCACTTCCGCTCCGACGCGCACTACGCCATCCGGTCCCAGGTTGCGCAAAGCTTCTTCACTAACATTGGGAATGTCGCGCGTAATTT
>Ga0134073_10000045_pt1 | contig 13703 bp, 15 predicted proteins | sample 15_taG_28_FD_123128 | JGI IMG/M metagenome (GOLD analysis project Ga0134073, IMG submission 123128) | Grasslands soil microbial communities from the Angelo Coastal Reserve, California, USA - 15_D_Wat_20cm_5_24_1 metaG | ecosystem: Environmental > Terrestrial > Soil > Grasslands ... | reverse complement strand
TCAAATCGTAAGCGTGTTCCTGAACATACCTGAAGAAACGTGGCCGGTGATCGCCAAGAATCAACGCCGCGTCGACGGACCCTCGCCGGACCTGCGAAGGAATCCCTCCAAGTTCCGCATCGGGCTGGGCCTGATACCTGATTGACGCACTCCTTCCGGCACGTCTTTGACTTCCCTCTATTTCGGAGTATCTTGGGACAAGGTTATCCAGCCCAAATTCGGAGGGTTCCTGATGATTCGTCGTTGTGGCTCGATTGCTGTGTGTTCTCTGTTTTTCGGCTTGTTTCTCGCCGGCTGCCAGGGCCAGAAAACTGCGGACCAACAGGCCGGTGGTCCGGATGCGACCGCGAGTTCTCCGTCCGCCGCCGAATCCGCCAAGACCGCGGTAAAGAGGGCGCTTGAGCCGAAGCCTCTCGTCGTCCCCGCGGACACCGTGATTTCTGTTGTGCTTGACCAAACCATCAGCTCCAAAACGGCCCATGCGGGAGACAAATTCTCCGCCACCATTGAATCTCCCGTGGACATCGCAGGCAAAGTAGCCATCCCCAAGGGCGCGCGCGCCGATGGCGTCGTGAAAGACGCCAAAGCAGCGGGCCGCTTCAAGGGCGGCGCCAATCTTGCGCTTGAGCTGACCAGCCTCACCGTCGCAGGGCGCGATTATGAAGTTCAGACTTCCGGCGCTACCATGTCCAGCAAGGGCAAAGGCAAGCGGACTGCCACGATGGTTGGCGGCGGTGCGGCCGGAGGCGCAGCGATTGGCGCGATTGCCGGCGGCGGCAAAGGCGCAGCCATCGGTGCTCTCATCGGCGCTGCCGCAGGTACCGGCGGCGCGGGCCTGACCGGCAATCGCGACATCACACTCTCTGCGGAAACCCCGCTCGAATTCAAACTTCTTCAGCCCGTGAAGATTCGGGAAAAGTAGTCTCGAAAAGTAGTTTCAGCAGACACGAGCCTATTTTACTGGCGCTCCGCGGCTCACGCAGCTCCGCGGAGCGCTTCTCCTCACCCTGTCATCTCGACCGGAGGGACGGTGCCTTTCGCCGCCCCACAGCGGAGAGAGCTCTGTTCCACCTTCGAAATCGCGCTCCTTGCTCCGCGTCCTCTCAATTCGCGCGCAAACACCATTCCGTATAAGATAGAAGCCATCAGAAACCTCCAAGGACGCCCATGGAATCCGCCTACATTTGCGACGCCATTCGAACCCCCTTCGGCCGCTACGCCGGCACGCTCGCCGCCATCCGCACCGACGATCTCGCCGCCATTTCCATCAAAGCTCTTGTCGAACGCAACGCCAAAGTCGATTGGAACGCCCTCGACGACGTTGTCTACGGTTGCGCCAACCAAGCTGGCGAGGACAATCGCAACGTCGGCCGCATGGCCCTTTTGCTTGCCGGTCTTCCCAAAGAAGTTCCCGGTTCTACCGTGAATCGTCTCTGTGGCTCCAGCATGGACGCCGTCGCCACCGCTTCGCGCGCCATCAAATCCGGCGAAGCCGAACTTGTGATCGCAGGCGGCGTCGAAAGCATGTCTCGCGCCCCCTTCGTCCTGGGCAAGGCCGATAGCGCCTTCTCGCGCTCGGCGAAGCTCGAAGACACCACCATCGGCTGGCGCTTCGTCAATCCGCTGATGAAAGCGAAGTACGGCACCGACTCCATGCCGGAAACCGGCGAAATCGTGGCCGAAGAATTTCACATTTCGCGCCAGGATCAGGACCTTTTCGCTCTCCGTAGCCAGCAGCGCGCCGCGGACGCCATCCGCTCCTGCCGCATGAGCCGGGAAATCGTTCCCGTCCCCATCCCGCAGAAAAAAGGCGACCCTGTGCTTTTTTCTCAAGACGAGCATCCTCGCCCCGACACGACGCTCGATGCCCTCTCCAAACTAAAGCCTATCGTGAGGCCTGATGGCACCATTACCGCAGGGAACGCTTCCGGCGTAAACGACGGCGCATGCGCCTTGCTTGCGGCTTCGGAAGCAGCGGCCAAGCGCCACGGCCTCACGCCCAAGGCGCGCGTCGTCGCCGCCGCCGCTGCCGGCGTTGCTCCGCGCATCATGGGCATGGGTCCAGCGCCTGCGACGCGCAAAGTCCTCGCGAAAGCTGGTCTGCAGCTCTCGCAGATGGACGTCATCGAGCTCAACGAAGCTTTCGCCTCGCAAGCGCTCGCCGTCCTCCGCGACCTCGGCCTCCCTGACGACGCGCCACACGTCAATCCCAACGGCGGCGCCATCGCCATCGGCCACCCGCTCGGTGCCAGCGGCGCGCGCCTCGTCACTACCGCGCTCTATCAACTCCTGCGCACCAACGGCCGCTACGCCCTCTGCACCATGTGCATCGGCGTCGGCCAGGGCATCGCCGTCATCCTCGAACGCGTCTGAGCCCCCGGCGTGCAATACCCCTCTATTGGCAGCAATCCTTTCGCGGTGCTGACCGCGGTCGTCGCTCCCGCCATTCTCACCAACGCCTCTTCGGTCTTGGCGCTCGGCACGAGCAATCGCCTTGCGCGCGTCGTGGATCGCACGCGCATTGTTGCCGCGCAGTTGGCTGCTTTCGAGCCGAGCACCGCGGACTATCAAATGTGGGCGGCGCAGTTGACCCCTTTGCATGTGCGCGCCCAACTCCTCGTCAAAGCGCTGCGCTTCTTCTACGCGGGACTCGGCTTGTTCGCTGCCTCCGCTCTTGTCTCCGTGGGCGGCTCCATTGTGTCCTACTATGGCCAGACCGTTCTCTTTGACACCGCCGCCGCGCTTGCAGTTCTTACGGGCGCGTCTGCAGTCTTCGGTTTGTGCGCGGGGTGTGTCTTAATGGTTCGCGAAACGCGGCTCGCCGTGAAATACTTGGAGGAGGAAGCGAAAACGCAAGCGGATCTTCAAGATCCCCCGCATCCGCCCCGCTAGCCTCATTCCCTGTTTCGAATCAGAGCGGCTGGTCCGCCACACTTGTGCAAGCTAGGACGGCTAGAGAGAAAGGTTTGCGCTTTTCAATGCCGACAATCGCTCAAACACCCGTTCCACCATGCGGTCGCACCGTGCGCCCAGGAAGGGGAACGCGTCTTTCGCCATCGCTCCCACGCGCGCAAACAAGTCCCTTCGCACCATCGCCCGCCCGCGATGCAGCCGCACTTTGACGTTCTCCTCGCTGAGGCTCAGCGCCGCCGCCGTTTCCGAAGTGCTCATTTCTTCCACGTCCCGCAACATCAGCACCGTGCGGCTCCGGCAAGCCAAGGACCGCTTTCTCGAGCATGCGGCTCAGCTCCGCTTTGGATACAGTCTGCTCGGGATCAACAGCCGGGCTTCCAAGATTCACTGAAATCTCTCCCTCATTAGGATCGCTTCCAAATTGTTGAATGCGCTCCCTTTTTCGCAGCCGCGCCAGCGCTTCGTGGACCGCGATCCGCGTGAGCCACGTGGAAAAAGCCGCGCGTCCCTCGAACTGGCGCAAATGCTCATAGGCGCGGACGTACGCTTCCTGCATCACGTCCTCCGCCTCGGCGCCATCGCGCACAATGGACATCACCACGCGGCAGAGTCTCTGGTTGTATCGCCGCATGATGATTTCGTAGAGTTCAAGCTCCCCGCCCAATATGCAGTTGACCACTTCCTCATCGGTCCAACCTTCCACGCGAGCCTTTTCCAGCATCTCCATATCTGCCCCAGAGTATAGAGTGTACAGCCCGCAAAGGGTTACAATGGGGGTTGCCCAAGTCTTTCCCCGGTACTAGCCCTGCCCTGAGGATCCTGTAACCCAACGAACCCTTCTCACTCTCTTCTTTGGAGGGCCGCAATGAAAGAGTTCGATCCTCGTCTCAATGCCGCTTGGTGGGCGCTCCGCATTGCTCTGGGACTCGGCCCCATCATCGCCGGCGTCGACAAGTACTTCAACAAGCTCGCCGACTGGGCCATGTACCTCAGCCCCATCGCTACCAAACTGATTCCTGTTAAAGACACTACCTTCATGCACGTCGTCGGCGTGGTCGAAATTATCGCCGGTGTGATCGTACTGACCCGGTGGACCAAGATCGGTAGCTATATCGTCGGCTTATGGCTCCTCGCGATTGCCGCAAATTTGCTTACAACCGGCATGTTCTACGACCTCGCAGTCCGCGATGTCGAAATCGCCGTCGGCGCGTTCGCGCTCTCTCAACTCAGCGCGGTTCGCGAAGGCTTATTGTCTGGTGCTGGAGAGAAGCAAACAGCGCCACAGCCAAGTTAGGCAACGCCGCTATGCCATTTTTGATTAAGGCGCAGAGCCCGGCGTCTGGAACTTCACTTTTTCAACATGCTGTTGATGCCAAGCCTCACAGTTTGTTGAGAAACGCAAGGTCATGTCATTCCGAGGAGCGAAGCGACGAGGAATCTGCTTCTTCCTAAGTTTTCGAGAAAGCTGATCTCTCCCTTCCCCGGGATGAAACGAGGCTGCTTTTCAAAAAGCTGCCAAAAACTCACCAGGAGGAAAATCATGAAAAAGCTCAGTTATCTTGTGGTGTTGGGGTTGTTCGCGCTGCCTACGTTTGCGGCGGCGGAGACCTTTAACGACGTTCCCGTCGTGGACGCGAACTGCTCCAAGAAGGTCGCCGACAATCCCGACAGCCATCCACGCGCCTGCGCTCTCAAGTGCGAGGCCAGCGGCTTCGGCGTCATCACCAGTGATAAGAAATTCCTGAAATTCGACGCCGAGGGGAACAAGCAAATCGTCGAAGCGCTCAAAGCTTCGAACAAAAAAGATCATTTGCGCGTCGATGTGAGCGGTGACGTTGAGGGCGACACCCTGAAGGTCACTTCCGTCAAGCTGCTGTAAGACACGCAACCAGCTCGACGCCGGCGCGTTTTACTCAATCCTATCCGTCGATTTTGGCGGCGCTGGGCCGCGCCCGGTGTTTTGTGTGCCCGCTCGCGTTTCAGAACTCGCGACGTTACACTCTTCCCATGCCCTTCGTCGATTCGCATCACGCGCAAATTCACTACGCTCTCGAAGGCGCGCCCGGCAACCCCGCCCTCATCTTTTCGAATTCTCTTGGCACCGACTTTTCCATGTGGGATCCGCAGATCCGCGAATTCACGAAATCCTTCCGCGTCTTGCGTTACGACACCCGCGGCCATGGAAAATCTTCGGTCACGCTGGGACTGTATTCAGCCGAGCAACTCGCCAACGATGTCCTCGCGCTAGCCGATGCCTTGAAAGTCGACCGCTTCCACTTCTGCGGACTTTCCATGGGCGGCATGATCGGCATGTGCCTTGCCGCCAACGCCCCACAGCGGCTGAATCAACTGATTCTATCCAGCACTGCCGCCAAAATTGGCACTCTCGAGATGTGGAACGCCCGCATCGCTACCGTTCGCAAAGAAGGAATGAAGAACGTCGCTGCCGCCGCCATCGAGCGCTGGTTCACTCTCGCATTCCGTCAGAAAAATCCGTCCACAATCGCAGGCATCCGGAAAGTGCTCGAACAAACCAGCCCCGAAGGCTACGCCGCCAATTGCGCCGCGGTTCGCGATTTCGATTTTCGCGACCGGCTCGGTGGAATCCGCACTCCCACTCTGGTCATTGCCGGCACACACGATCCCGCCACCACTCCCGCCGACGGCCATTTCCTCGCCGATCACATTCCCGGTGCACGCTACGTCGAACTCAACGCCGCGCATCTCTCCAACATCGAGGACGCGGGTCGTTTCAATCGCGAAGTCAGTAGCTTCCTGAATTCGTAGAAGGTTTCTGCGCGCTGCATCACAACCGCAATTTGCTCAGCAACTCGCGCGGTCAATCTGAAACGTTCGCGTCACTAGCGACCGGTCCGTCAGCAATGCCGTCGCTGGGAAGTGGCTTCTCCTGACCGCCCGCGCTGGCCCGTCGTGCTGCACTTTCCAGTCCTCGCCACCTGGCCCTCGAACAATACGGCGCCCCGCGGATCGATGATCACCAATTCGAACGGCGCGCAAAATTCCCCTGCGTCTCCCGACCGCACGCAGGCCGCCATTTGAAATGCCAGCCCTTCCGCGAGTTTCTCGTAGTTCATCCGTTTCATTCCCGCGGATGGCTCCGCTCTGCGGGTGTTCGGTGCCTTGCTGCTATGTCTCATGATGTACCTCTCCCGCCGGTTCCCCCTTGCACCGAAAAAGGGGTCCCCTCTTCGCTCGCTTGAAAAGGGTCATCTCGCGCCTGTCGGGATGCCTGTCTTGACACAACACTGCGTAGCTATATAGCACCAGCAGAGCGTTGTCAGGAACCTATTGCTATTTGTAAAGCGCCATGGAAGACTGAGCTATAGCACCGCCTGCAAGGCGACTCCCTAGCGGCAAGAGCTTCGAGGGGCTCGCTGCAAATCGCCTTCTGCGGACGCGCCTGCTTGCGAGCTTGACATATTTGCAAAAATCGAACGTGTTCCCTCTGACGGGTGCAATCGATGCCTCATAGCAAGAAATCTCTCGCTTCGCAGCGACTCTCTGCCCGCATCCCGAACACTTTGCCGGCGTATCAGCGCATTCAAAGCCTCATTCGCAAGCGCATCGATTCCGGCCAGCTTCAGCCCGGCGATTGTGTCCCGTCCGAGCGCGACCTCGCGCGCACGCATCGCGTCAGCCTCATGACTGCGCGCCACGCCCTCGCTTTCCTCGAACGCGAGGGCCTCGTGGAACGCCGCCGTGGCATCGGCACGTTCGTCGCTCCGCCCAAGATTCATTTCAACAAGCTCATGAGCTACACCGAGCAAATGGCGGCGCGCAGTCTTACCGCCGGCGCCAAAGTGCTCTTCGCCAAGGTGGTCAACAACGAAAACGAAGCTGCCGCGCGCCTGTCACTTCCACCCACCAGCAACCTCATGAAACTCGAACGTCTCCGCCACGCGACTGGAGAGCCGTTCGCCCTCGAAACCTCCTATCTCGACGCCGCGGAATTTCCCGGTCTGCTCGACGCCCCCATCGCGCGCGAATCGCTTTTCGCCATTCTCGAGCGCGATTACGAAGTCGAACTGGGCTACGCCGATGAAGAAGTCGACGCTACCGCCGCCGATCCGTTCATCGCCGACCTTCTCGCTATTCCGCGCCGCGACCCACTGTTGCGCATTCGCCAAGTCATATATTCGACGAAGGGCAAAGCCATCATGTATGCGCTGGGCTTTTATCGCTCCGACCGGCACAATCTGGTGATTCGCCGTTTTCGCTAACCCACAGGAACAGTTCGTCAAATTCGGCCGGCTGACGAGCGTGGCAACTTCCTTTGCGCAAAAACCTTACTGGGCCAGGAACGTTAAAGAATCTCGAAAGGCCTCCGCATGCTGGTGATCTTGAAACGCGACAACGAAGAAGTGAATGAGCAGGCCGCGCAATTCATCGCCGGCGCCATCAGGAAAAAGCCTTCACTCACCCTCGGCCTTGCCACTGGCAACACCATGGTCGGCCTCTATCAACATCTCGCCCGCCTGCACCGGGCCGGCTCACTCGATTTCTCGCAGGTCACGACTTTCAATCTTGATGAATATCTCGGCCTGCCCGCCTCGCATCCGCAGAGCTTCCATCGCTTCATGCGCGAAAACTTCTTTCGCCACGTCAACGTGCCGTCGCGCAACATTCACATCCCCGACGGCGGAATCCGCGGCGACTACGATGCCTACTGCGCGACTTACGAGCAGGCAATTCGCGCCGCCGGCGGAATCGACTTGCAGCTTCTCGGCATTGGCCGTAACGGCCACATCGGCTTCAACGAGCCGACCTCCAGCCTCGCCTCGCGAACGCGGCTCAAAGTCTTGAGTCGCGAAACGCTCGACGACAACACCAAATTCTTCGCCCCCGGCGAAGAGAGCCCGCGCTGCGCCATCACCATGGGCATCGGCACGATTCTCGAGGCGCGCAAAATTCTTTTGCTCGCCACCGGCGCCTCCAAAGCCGCTGCCGTCGCCAAATCCATCGAAGGTCCCATCACCTGCGCCGTTTCCGCTTCTTCTCTGCAGCTTCATCCCGACGTAACGTTTCTCCTCGATGGCCCCGCCGCCGCGCAACTCACGCAGCGCGACTATTACCAGCGCGTCCTGGAGATGACCGCTCTGCTCACCCCCGACCGCCTCTCCTGAATGACGAAACGCGAAATTGGAAAATCGAAAATGGCAAATCGCCTGAAGACCGAAACTCGAAATTCGTAACTGGAAAACCGAGCCTGCGGTAGCCAGCCACTTCTGTGCCCTCCTTCGCATACCACACCAAACTGTCATTTCGATCGGAAGGACGGCGTTTTTCGCCGTCCCCTACCGGAGAAACTTCTCTTCGCCTCGGCCTTTGCCAGCGCAACTGCCAAGCTGCGCAAGCATGCTGCGCCCCTACAAGGGATTCGGCTAAAATAAGTCTGTGCAACCTGCACCCCAAAAAGCGCCTGCCCCGCGCCTTTTTCCCCTGTTTATCAAGCTCGCGGGCCGGCGCTGTCTCGTCGTCGGCGCGGGCGACGTTGCCGAGTCCAAAATCTCAGGCCTCCTCGACGCCCAAGCCGCCGTTCGCATCGTAGCTCCGGAAGCGACGCCGCAAGTGCAATCCTGGGCTGCCGACGGCAAACTCGAATGGCTCGCGCGTCCTTGCGAGCCATCCGATCTCGACGGAATGTTCCTCGTTGTCGTCGCCACATCCGACCCCGAATTGCAACGAAACATCTCCGCCGAGGCGCGGAACCGCGGCGTGCTGTGCAACGTCGTTGACGTTCCCGAGCTTTGCGACTTCTACTATCCCGCCGTGGCACAGCGCGGCGCACTGCAAATCGCCGTCTCCACCGCCGGCCAAAGCCCGGCGCTTTCGCAGCGCCTCCGCAAAGAGCTCGAAGAGCAGTTCGGTCCCGAATACGAAGCCTGGCTCGAACAACTGGGCGAAGAACGCGCTAAACTCTTCGCCGCCCCAATGGATCCTGAGGATCGCAAGCGCCTGCTCCATGACCTCGCCTGCGCCGACGCCTTCAAATCCTTCCTCCGCAAACGCAAGCGCGCCAAAAAATAAGTGGCGAGTGACCCGTGCACGGCACGCGCCGTCATTCTCCCGTAGGGCCACATGTCGGGCCCTTCTTGTGCCCACCGTCTTTCTTTTGTCGGGCAGAAAAGAACCGACCTGAAGGTCGGCCACTGCAACAGCACAGACGGCCCTGCTTGTGGCAGGCAAGCTGCGGCAGGCAAGCCTCACTGTCGTCCCTAGACAGCGCGACCGCGTTCAGGAGGACACGCCACCTTTATAGCGTATAGCGCGCGGCAAGGGACACGCGGCCCCTACAGGGGAAAAGAGCTGGCCCTTCGAGGCGCAGGGTAAACCGGATGCCGGGGCATTTCAGAGTGAGATGGCGACGTCAAGGCGCGCTACAAAATGAGGGCAAACCGATTGAGGGCGACGAGTTTGTGGGTACCGCGCCCTCGTTAAAAAGTCTCCTAGCCCGTCTGCCGCTTCCATTCCTGCATAATGGAAGCCAACTGCGGGTTGCGCTGGAATTTCAAACCGACAACAAACCGGCCGTCCTCCAGTTTCTGGCAATAGATCACCTCACCGCGCAAGGGGACCTCTCGCACGGGCGGAGTAATCGCCACTTGCTCGCCTGGTTGCCAGGGCTGATGGGCGTACACGCACGCGCCACGGCCGCTGATGTTCGCCACATAAGCCTTTTCCACTCTCTCCGCGCTCGCACTCTCTGCCGGCGCGAGCTTCACTGCGATTTGGAAGGGGAGTCTTTTTTCTTCTCTGCCTGTAAAACGGTTATTCCAAGCCACGCGGTGTGGGCCTTTGCCAAGCAAGCTGGCGTCTCGGGCTGAGCTGCACTAAGGCTGGGCGGCCTTGAACTGGAACTACGGCTGGGTGGTCGTACGTGGTGTCTTGCGGTGTGGTGTTCCGCCTCGTCCTTGCTCTCCTTTTGAGATTCCCACTTCGCCAAAGAGTAGATATTGTCCTAGTGAATGACAATCCCGTAAAACCTGCATAGGCTATGCCTTGAAACTCTGTAAGACTTTGCTGCGCCCCGCGCCCTGTATTCTGGCCTGCTGCAGCGCGCACCGCGTGATGTGCGGGAGGACGTGACGGAAACGGGTTTGATGCTGTCGGTCGCTTTGCCGGTATTGACAGGGCGAAACGGCTCCTGTAGGTTTTGCACCATTATGCTGCCGAGCAAGCCAACTTCTGCTTATCCGGTTGCTTCAGCCAGGCACTAGCTGTCTGGCAGTCTGTTCGAGCTTCGTACAAGATATGGGGGTTTGCTGAATCAACCGGATAAGCAAGAGCCAACTAACCGTCCCAGCGTAAGAAGAAGGTCGGTACCTCGCCGGCCCGGGAAGGGCCTAAAAAATTCTTGAAGCTCGAAGGAGGAAGATTCGCATGCGTCGATTTTTCCTAGTAGCTACCGCGGTGTGTTTCTGCGCAGCGGCGGCAAGCGCCCAAACCAAAGTGAGCGGAACCGCACAATGCGCCAAACCGGGTCCTGTCCATGTGATTCCTGTAGGAGACCGGCCAGACCACAGCCTGGCAGTGGAGCAATTCAAGTGTACGTGGACGAAACCGATGGAAATCGAAGGAGATAAGTCCAAAGACGGCGTAAGCACCGAGACAGGCGACATTACTGGCAACACATCGAAAGCACGCGGCTTTCACGTGGTGACGATGGAGAGCGGCGACAAGGCTTTCTTCTGGTATCAGGTTCGGGAACAAGCAAAGACGGCGCACCGGTAGAAGCCAAAGGCAATTGGGGACTGATCGGCGGAAGCGGGAAGCTGAAAGGCGTCAGAGGCAAAGGAACGTACAACTGCACGCCGTCCGGCGATGGGCTCTCGTGCGAAATCGAGGGCGAGTACCAGCCCGCGAAATAGAACTAACTATAACTAGGGTATTTCACCCCTTAATAAAGTTAGGGTAAATACCTGATTGCGTTTTTAAGTCATGAGGCTTTAGGTGGTACGAGCATTTAATACAGAGTTCACCCTACACGGGTTTGCTTCCCCGCCAATAGCCCACCCTCGGAATAGGCCGGCACAATGGATGGCCGAAAAGAAAGACGAACTCCCCGAACGTTTCGGGTGCTGCTATCTAGCGGGGCACAGCCCATGGTGGCGGAGTACGCCTCGACGGAAAACGTCAGTCCCTATGGAGTGCGCGTAAAAACTGACCGGCCTTGGAGGCCCGATACTCGCGTTCTGGTTAAGTCGTCGCATGGCGAGCCTTGGGCGCGCGCCAGAGTAGTTTACTGTCAGACGCTGCAATCCAAGATGTTCGCGGTGGGACTGGAGTTTTTCGCGCGTGCGGGCGATTGGATAGCCGCGGTTTGATGCGCACCTCATCGGTGTGGCCTTTTTTCACGCGGGAAGAAGGGATAGTGCCCATTTCATGGGCACGAACTCTCCATTACGATCCTTTATTGATCTTTTCTTGACGATCGACCTTATTCGGAAGATCGATGCTTGCTGTCGTGGTTTGTCCCGTCTTGCGCGCTTTTGGTCGACCGCCAAATTGGAGCAAGAGCATCGAAATTTTCGATGCATCGCATGCGATGTTCGGGGGAATAGGGCGCCCCGCGAGATGGTAGCCTGCAGTAGGAACCTTAGGTGAGGGTTGGGCACCCAACCGGAGCCAAGGAAAGCCGTCGGCACTTCGCATGCATGGCGGCGGGGACCAGGCCATGAACACACCGGTACGAAAAGGAAAGGTTTATTTGATGGGAGCGGGGCCGGGAAATCCGGAACTGCTAACGGTACAGGCGGCGCAGATTTTGAAGAGCGCCGAGGTGGTGTTGCACGACCATTTGGTGGCGCAGGAAATTCTGGATTTAATTCCCGCGTGGACGCAAGTGCGCAACGTGGGGAAACGCTGTGGGCAAGCGGGAATTTCGCAAGAAAAGATTCACGAGCTGCTGATCGCCGCGGCGCGCGAAGGCAAGCAAGTGGTGCGTCTGAAGGGCGGCGACCCCCTGCTGTTTGGGCGCGTGGGCGAAGAGATGGAAGCGCTGGCGCGCGCGGGAGTCGAGTTTGAAGTGATTCCCGGCGTGACTTCGGCGATGGGCGCGGCGGCGGCGGCAAAGATTCCGCTGACGGACCGTCGGTATGCTTCGAAACTGATTTTTCTGAGCCATCACACCGCGGGGAACGTTTCGCCCGAATGGAATGACGTGGCGCTGAAAAATGCGACCTACGCGGTATACATGCCGGGGAAGAATTACGGCGAGATCGCAGCGAAATTGCTGGAACGCGGGCTGGACGCGTCGACGCCGTGCGTGATCGCGGCGAATGCTACGCAGGCCGATCAGCAAATACATCGCACCACGCTGCAGGAATTGGCGCTGGAGGAGCGGTTGCCCGCTCCTTCCTTGCTGATTATTGGGGAAGTGGCCAAGCCGCTGCCGCCCGTCGAGATACAGAAAGATGATGGCGGATGGGAAGCAACGGAAACACAGAAACCCGGCGAGGTAATTCTGGATTTGGGCGAGGCGCAGAAAGAGGAAGAAATTCTTGGATGAAGTTCGGAGCGAATCGCCCCCCGGCCGAGTTGGGGCAGCAGAAGGTGGTCCCCATACTTCACATGCCATCGGGAAAGCCGCCTTAATCCGAAGCGATTCCGCGGCGCTTCTTGGCCAGAAGATCGGAGGCTTGGTCAGCGGCTTCCTTGACGAGAAAACCCATCTTGGGATGAGAAGGCTCAAGATCGGGCTGAATCCCCTTCCGTTGTAACTCTTCCGAAGTGGTTGGACCAATCGAAGCGACCATGACGCGGCGCAATCCTTGCAGCACGGCTTCTTCTAACTTCATTTCGGCCGCAACTTGAAACAGATGTGCCACTTGAATTCCCGTGGTGAAAAGAGCCGCATCGATCTTTCCCGCCGCAAGCTCCTCGATCGCGGATTGTAGTGGAGCAACGTCCTCCGGCAAAGCCCATTGATAAACGGGAACGCGGGTAACGATTGCCCCGCGATCGGTGAGGCCAGCGATCAGTTCGGGATTCGAAATGCCATATTCTTGAAGCGCGATGCACGCACGACGGAGGCGAAATTCCGGCGACGACTTTGCGGCCTCGTCCAGAGTTTGCAGAAGTTCGCGCCAGGTGTTGGGCTCAGGAACCGTAAGGGCCGGGGTGACGCCGAGTTCACGCAAAACAGCGATGGGCTTGGGGCCGCGCGGAACGACTTTCACGCGCTGCAGAGCGGCGATGAAATCTTCGCGACGGAATTTTGTTTCGGCGACGCTAAGAACCGCGCGCGTACCGACTCCGGTCAAAAAAATAACGATGTCGAATTTCCCCGCCAAGAGATCTTCGGCGAAGGACAGAGCTTCGGCGTTCGAATCAAGCGGGACTTCGCGCATGGCGGGGGCCACGATGGGCTCGCCGCCGTACGTCGAGATGAGTTTGGCGAGTTCGGCGGCGCGGCGGCTTTCCAGCGCCAGGACTCGCAGGCCAGAGAATCCGCTCATGGAAAGAAATTGTCGAACAGAAGGGCGGGAAGCGCCAGCGGGAAATTGCAACAGAGACGTGAATCTTGCGATGCCGGGTATCTATAACAGAAATGAGTGCAGACCAACCAGGCAACGCAGCTCGGCACAGAGCGATTGCCAAGAAGCCTCGAGCAAGCCGGGATTCCCCGCCCCGCCTGCCTGCGGCCGGCAGGCTCGGAATGACACTTGCCTGGATTCCCATGTTAGGGGATTGAGTTAACACCACGGAGCCCGAGCCCTACCCGAAGACCAAGCGAAGTCTTTTGTTCCCGAGCCATGGGACGCGTTGAT
>Ga0134073_10000039_pt1 | contig 14424 bp, 15 predicted proteins | sample 15_taG_28_FD_123128 | JGI IMG/M metagenome (GOLD analysis project Ga0134073, IMG submission 123128) | Grasslands soil microbial communities from the Angelo Coastal Reserve, California, USA - 15_D_Wat_20cm_5_24_1 metaG | ecosystem: Environmental > Terrestrial > Soil > Grasslands ... | reverse complement strand
CCTCGCCCAGCGCGGCGCGATCGCCAGCGCCTCGGCGTGCGCCCACTCGATCGCGCCCTCGCCCAGCGCGGCGCGCCGCCGCTCGAGCTGCTTCTTGAGCTTGGGGTTGATGGTGAACCCCGCGGGCACGGCGAACTTCTGCCTGTCGGCCTCGCCGAGCAGCTTGTCCATCAGTCAAGGCTCAAGCGGGAGGAGCACGATCAGCATCACGCCGACGAATGGCTTCGCGGGCAGCGTAACCCTGTCCGCTTCCGGTTTGCCCAGTGGGGTGAGCGCGGCGTTCAGCCCGAATCCGGCGACCTCCAGCAGCACGGCGACGTTTACCGTCAGCAGCACCGCAGCGCGAGGGACGTTCAGCGTGACAGTCACCGGCACTTCGGGCAGCCTGACGCACGCAACCACAATCAGCCTTACGGTGGGCAGCGGCGACAACTGAGGGCTTTTCCTCTGGGGCCAGGTCCGGCGGATTTAACTTGGCCTTTTGCAGTAGCGAATTTTCAGACTAACCGCGCTCGCCCTCAGTCGTTGTCGGTGGGCCGGAGGGAGCTGCGAGCACGGCTGGCGAGGCGCGTGGCCCATTCGATCCAAGGCACGGCTTCGAGTTCGGCGAGGTAAGAATAGGCAACGGAGACAACGAGGAGAGTGAGGAGCAAGCAGAGGGTTTGGCCGCCAATAATGGTGACGGCAATCGTGGCGCGTTGCTCGGAGCCAGCGCCAATGCCGATGGCTACGGGAACGAGCCCGGCGATGATGGAGAGTGTGGTCATCAGGATGGGGCGCAAATGCACGCGGTTGGCTTCGAGGATGGCTTCGCCGACGGGCATGCCAGCCGCGCGCAAACAGTTGGTGTAGTCGACCTGGAGAATGCCGTTTTTTTTTGACGATACCCAGCAGGAGGAACATGCCGAGAGCGCTCCAGAGGCTGAGGGCCCGTCCGGTGATCCACAACGAGAAAAGCGCAAAGGGAATGGTTAGCGGAAGCGTAAGCATGATGATGAAGGGGTAAGTAAAGCTCTCAAACTGCGCGGCCAGCACCATGTACATGAAAAGGGAAGCAAGCGACCATGGCCAGCAGGAGATTCCAGGTAGTTTCTTCCAGCACTTTGACCTGCCCGGAGAAAAGGTAGGAACAGCCAGCGGGCAAGCCAACTTCCTTGTAATACTAGTCGTGACCGGCGGCCGCTTTTCCTAACAGCACAGCGGTCCATCCGGCGAGCATGGCCGCCGCAATAATTACGCCTTCAAAGACAATTCCTGTGGCCAGAACCAGCGGCGCAGGCGCCCCGAACGGCGCAAGGAGCACAACCAGCGCGGCCTCTCTCACGCCTATGCCTCCTTGGGTGAGTGGCACCACCGCGGCAATCTTCGCGAGCGGCCAAGCCACCAACCAGACGCACAACGGCAGCCGCAGCCCGCAGGAAATTCCCAGAAGCGCTGTCAACAGAACGTAAGTGCCTTGGACGGCGATTCCCAGCATCCAGCCAAGAAGGAGCCGGTGCGGCCGTCGCGCGATCATGCGAATCGCATGGCGCGCTTGCGCCAGGCGCCGACGGAATCGAATGGATCGTCCCCGCACGAGTGGCCGCACCAGCACCCACAGGAGCAAAATCAAAACCAGAAGTGCGAGGGCACCAACGAAAAGAACATGCCCCGCGGGAGCCCGCAAGGCTACCGGCAGTGAGCCCGGCAACAGCATCACGCCAATTCCTATGAGCGTGAGTTGCGCCGCCAGGTCCAGCAAGCGGTCGGCAAGGTTTCCGGTAATGACCGCGGCAGGCCGCGGGCTACGCGAAATTCCTACTGCCAGGCGCGCCACGTCTCCGCCAATGACGGACGGCAAGAAAAGGTCGCCAAAGAGTCCACCGGTGTAGCACTGCGCGCTGGCGGCAAATTTGAGGTGTGCTCCAGCGCTATTGACCACCACATGCCATTTGGCGGTTGCTCCGGCGAGCGCCAGGAGATAAACGAGCAGCACGGCCACGAACCGCGCGAAGGGCACGCGCGCGAGCGCGGCGCGCAGCGGCGCAATCGGAAGGAAATAAAGAAGAAGACCGATGGCCAGCGCCGCGGCTGCCCACCGGGCGATCAGAAAATACCAGCTGCGGCGTGATTTTTTCGGCTGAGTTGGCGGACTCATGCGCGGCGGGCTGCTCCCAGCCCGAACGTGTCAATCACCAAAAATTTCGTTGATTTTCTCCGCCAGCTTGAAGTCGTAGTCACTGATGCCTTTGACGCTATGCGTCGTCAGGTCGATCACCACGCGGTTCCATACGTTGAACCATTCCGGATGGTGATCCATCTTCTCCGCCACCAGGGCCACGCGCGTCATGTTGCCAAAGGCCGTCACGAAATCTTTGCACGCGATCTCGCGGTGCAATTTGGCATTCACCACGCTCCAACCCTTGGTTTTCGGCAGCAGCGTGTTGATTTCCCCTTCGCTCAGTTTCTTTGCCGGCATGGCCGTCTCCTTCAGATCGTTGGAATTGTTCGTGCCATTATGCGGCGCAACCACGCCCGCGAGCAACGTTCGCTGGCGCCCTTGGTTTGGAGCAGCCGCTCCAAAACATCGTTAGTGGAACTGTCTTCGTGTTTGTCGGACTGGCCGCCTGCAGTATCGCTGCAATGCGCCGCCGCAGCAGCATGCGCGTCCTTATCTGGCTGGGAATCTGGAGCGCCATGTCCGGAGAGCGCCCGCTACTTTATTCGCTCGAAGTCATAGGTCCGTCTGCCGCACTGGATCGAGGTGAGTCTTCCCTACGTCGACACCATATTCAGCTATCTGATCTTGGTTGTCGCTGTGCTCGCTTGGCGCGAGCTAAGCCTCGGGAAGCTGCGCGTCTTTCTTCAGTCCGTGGCTCAGTCTTGGGCATTGAGAAGGACAACGAAGGATTTCCGCATGCCCGCGCGGACAATGCCTTCTTGCGTTTGGCCCGGCTTAAGCTCGGCGTCACTCGCAAAGCAGGGAATAGGGACGCATATAAGAACCGACCACAGCATTCGGCATATTCGACAAGCCGCCGTCATGGTGATGTTCCTTATCCTAGCCGAAAGCCTCTTCCGTGGGTTATAGCAGGATGGCGAACGGCGGACCAGCATTGATAGCATAGAGTTGATAGATAAGTTGGTGAAAGAGAATGGAGAATGCCCCGTGCCGGGGCAGGATTGTGGAGCCACTCGGATACTGACATACTGCCCTCCGACCTCGCACGCTTCTGCATTGAATGCATCCGTAAAATCCACTATTGTAGGGGTTTCTTTTGCAGACGAAATAGGCGGCAGGCTCGCACGGCACAATACGGAGACATTCGTGAAAAAGAAGATTCGCGCCATCCAATATGGTGTCGGCCCCATCGGTGCATCCATCGCGAAGTTGATGCGCGAAAAACAGGCCATCGAAATTGTCGGAGCCGTTGATTTGGATCCGGCCAAGGCCGGGCGCGACCTCGGAGAAGTCGCCGGCGCCGCGGACGCGCCGTGGGGAGTCAATGTCTTTGCCGATGCGAAAGAAGCTCTCGACCTAAATCCGGACGTGGTCATCCACTCGACTTCTTCCTCGCTGGCCAAAGTGATGGACCAGTTGATGGCCTGCCTTGAAGCTCAGTCTTGCGTCGTATCGACCTGCGAGGAATTGTCCTATCCATTTCGCACGCACCCCGACCTGGCCGCCAAGCTGGATGCCGCCGCAAAGGAGTGGGGCGTGGCGTTGGTGGGCACGGGGGTGAACCCCGGCTTCGTCATGGACAAGCTGGTCGTAACGCTCGCTGCCGTTTCGCAGCGCATCGAACACGCCAAGGCTCTACGCATTGTGGACGCTTCCAAACGCCGGCTGCCGCTCCAGAAGAAAATCGGCGCCGGCATGACCGTCGAAGAATTTCGCGCGCAAGTACAAGCCGGAGTGATCAAACACGTAGGCTTGCCGGAATCGGTCGCCATGGTCGCGGACAGTTTGCGTCTGCCAGTCGAGACAATCACGGAAACCATCGAGCCCCAAGTGGCCACGGATCGGGTGGAAACCGAGTACCTGACCGTCGAGAAGGGCCAGGCTGCGGGAGTTCATCAAATTGGTCGCGGGCTTTCCAAAGAGGGCCAAGAATTGGTCTACCTGGAACTGCAAATGTACGTCGGAGCGAAGGATCCCGCCGATTCCATCACGCTCACCGGCCACCCGACGATCAGCCTGAAGATTCCGGGCGGCTCGCACGGCGACATCGCGACCGCCTCCGTCGTGGTGAACTCGATTCCGGTGATTCTCGATGCGCCCGCGGGCCTGCGGACTTCGCGCGATCTGCCCATCGGGTTCTTCTCGCCCGACGCGAGACCGTAGCTCGAAGGCGAAATTCGAAAGGCGGCAGCGGCCCGCGCCGCTTAGCCACGGTCACCTGGAATCGGCCGCCTGCGAGACAGGAACGCTGCGGTTGAAAGAGCTAGGACCATAAGCAGCCACGACGATGGGGGAACAATGACGAATACGAAAGCCGTTTTCGGCCTGGGCGGCCCTAAGGCTACCGCTCCATAAATCGCCAAAGAACCGAGTGAGACTGCCAGCATCAGGCCATAGAGGGTTGCCCGCGTGCGGAGCGACCAATCCTTGGAGATGAGGTTGGCGAGCACAAGTGCCGCAAACGGGGAAAGCACCCAGACCAGGAATAGTCCAATCAAGGCGCGCGAGGGATTCCGATGACCTGCGCGAAGCGTGAAACCGACCGAGCCCAGGGCGCCAGCCAGCAAGGCAATAAGAGCAGCGAGACGCAGGAAGCCGAGGAACCTGCTGCCGGGTTTGCCGGAGCTCGCGCTGGAGGTCATTCGAACCGCCTCCGTCAGTTGTGCTTGAGAAATTCTCCCTTGTGGCCCGTCAGTGAGTTGTACAGCGTCTCGATGAACGCGTCGGTGTTGATGAAGCTGCCAGAGAATTTTTCCCACGGCGCGAGGATTCTCGCTTGCTTCATCTGATCGAGCGTCTTGCGCTCGCCGAGCTCTTTTTGCACTACCGCCGAAGTTTCCTTGAGCATTTTGGTGTACGCGCGCACGTCGTCGAGGTTCGAAAGCGCGCCGTGCCCGGGAATCACTTTGACGTCAGCGGGAAGCTGCGCGGCGGTCTTCTCCATCGCGTCGATGATGCCTTGCACGCTGCCGCCGCTGGCCACGTCCACAAACGGAAAACCATAGCGCACGAAGTCGTCGCCCATGTGCACCACGTTATTTTTCGGAAAGAAAATGATGGAGTCGCCGTCGGTGTGTCCCGAGGGGAAATGCATCGCGCGAATGTCCTCGCCGTTCAGGTGGACCGTCACGTCGTGCTCGAAGGTGATGACCGGCAGCGCGGCCTTGGCCGCGGGCTTGTTCTCAATCTTGACCGACGCGTCGTTGCCCGCGGTGCCGCCGGTCTCGAGACGCTTGCGCACGTTGTCGTGGGCGATGATCGTGGAACCGGCGTTGTTGAACGGCTCGTTGCCACCGGTGTGATCGCCGTGATAGTGCGTATTGATGACGAAGCGCACCGGTTTGTTTGTTACCCCCAAATCTTTCAGCGCCGCCTGAATTTTGTCCGCCAGCGGCGCGAACTGGTCGTCCACGATCACGATGCCGTCCTCGCCCACCGACGCGGCGATGTTTCCGCCCGCGCCCTCCAGCATGTAAATGTTTCCGGAAACCTTGGTGACCTTGATCTGCACCTTGGAAAAATCCTGGTCTTGCGCGGACGCCGGTCGACCGAGGAACATCGTCACCGCTGCTATGGCCAAAATCATCACGAGCCGTGTCATCCTCTTCATCTTTCCCCCTCCGTCGAGCGCCGCGCATTGTAGCACTACACGATGGAAGTGTGAGCTAGAGAAAGTGCGGTTATCACCAGGAAGGGAGCGAGCGGCGGCCAAGCAGGGCTTCGGCGGCCCATTGGCCGAGATAGACGGAGAGCGCGACGCCATGACCGTTGTATCCGGCGAGGACGATCACGTTTTCGCTCTGAGGATGGCGGCGAAAAATCGGGCGCATTCCTTCGGTGAACAGAATCGGCCCGGCCCAGCGGTGCGTGATGCGCGCGGACTTCAGCGCAGGATGCAGATGATGCACGCGGCTCTCGAGCCAGCGGAAACTCTCCTCGGCTTCTCCTTTGCGCACATCGAAGCGGTACAAATTTGGCGAAGCGAATTTTTGTGCGTGCTGACTGGGCTTGCCAAAAAGTGAAGCACCGGAAGTCGGCATCGGTACGAGGCCCGCGCCGAAAACCACACCGTTCGATTCGAGAAGGCGGCCCCACAAGTACGGCAGATCGATGGTATAGAACGGACGCCGGGAGGAAAGGCCGCTGGCTTTGAGTTGCGCGGCGGTGAGCGGCGCGGTGGCTAGCGCCAGGGTTAGTTTCGGTTGTGTGGCTCCGCGCAAGTCAGAAAGTTCCAGGGAAAAAGCGTTCGTAGCAAGAAGGATTTGCGCTGCGCGGACTTCTTTCTGCTGGAAGCGCCCGCGAACCTTGTGGCCAACGCGCAAGCGCAGCGGATTCGAGTATTCGATGACGTGAACTTCGGTATGCTCAAGGATTTGTGCTCCCGCGGGTTCCGCCGCGCGCGCTAGCCCCGCGACGACCTTGCCCGGATCGACGGGGCCACCCGGGACGGTGCGCACGACTTGTAAGTCGCCGGCATCGCTCCAGCAGATCGGCGAATCCTTGGCGGGATTCGAACGCCCCAATTCATATACACCCGGAAGTTCCAGGCCGGCATCCACGCGGAGTGCACTCAGAATCTTTTTGTACCCGGCGAGCACGTCGCCGAGCCCGGGCATCGGTCCCGCCGCAGTGTCCGCCAGCGCAAGGCCGCCGGTGCGCCCGCTCGCGCCTTCTCCAATGGAAGACGCCTCCAGCACGAGCACAGATTTTTCTGGCGCCAGCTTTCTCAGCCACGCTGCTGCGGAAAGTCCGGTGAAGCCACCGCCTACGATGGCCAAGTCCACCTGGTCGGGAAGGACACACGGTTTCGGACGGAAATCTATGGCCCACGGCGGCACGCCCCAGGGATGCGTTTTGCCGGACATAGCACCTCTTCGATGCGCAGCCCACGTTATGGGCACATGACGGCACGGGAATCAAGGCCGTTCGGAGCCTGGTTCAGACTTCCGGGCTTTCCGGTTTATGCGCTTCTGACGGAGTTGCACGCGCAAAAAGAACCGCGAGGATCGCGAGAACGCTGACCAACAGTGGAAACCATACCGGCGAAATCCACGGCCGAGGAATCAGAAACAAAACGTCGGGATCTCGGAGCGAGAGGGGCCAGCGCACGGTACCCCAGAGCGCCGCGTAATACGTAACGTCCCAAATGGCGAAAGTCCAAAGGAAGACCGCGGCGCGAGCGCTCATCTTCGTGGTCGTGAGAAAGGCGACACTGACCAGGAGGACGATGGTCGCGGCTTCGCGAAACACTTCCAGAGTAAGCAGGCTCTGCGGAAACTGGGTCATCGCCTGCGATTGAAGGTAGAACTCGCTGGATCTGCGCATGACGTCCGAGAGCGTGCCCTCATAGCCGGGGAGCAGGCCGACGGCCGCGCGAAGATAAACAACAACCGTGGCTTCGACGAAGCCGAATGCCGCGGCAAACAGGCCGCTGCTCAACAATTGTCGTGGAGCGAAGGCCACGCCTCCGGCGCGCTTCCACAAGTAGTAGGCCGCCGGTGGAACCAGCAGCAGCAGGTTGACCCACCAGGGTTCGGCAATCAGTCGAACACGCATTGCCTGATTCTACGTGGAAGCTCCTGTCCGGGGGCAGCGAAAACGATTCCGCCCTCTGCCCGCGTGCGCCCCCAAAAGATCTTTCCCGCGGTTCCGGAACCCGTTGTTTATTTATATCGCACTACGATAGAAATAAGCGGCGCAACCCTAGGAAAATATATCGCATCACGATATATTAGACGCGCGTGCACACCCGGGCGGGCCCGAACGGCTGCTCAAGGGTGTGGCCGGGCCGCCGAGTCCTTGCTCTCCGACCCTCCACCGCTCTCGCCGCCGTGTGGTTGGCTCACCAGGCGATACCCAGGGAAGGAGATTGCAAAAGATGCGAATAAGGCTGGTCCTTGTAGTGGCAGCGTTGTCTTCCGCCGCTCTGTTGTTCGAGGCGGCGCCTGTTTTCGCGCAGTGCTCGACAAGCAGCGGCAAATTGCATAGCCACGTCAGCCCCAAGCAGGCTTACGTGTTCGTGGATGGCAAGGCCATCCGGGACGGTAGCCATGCGATCGAGCTACCAGCCGGCACGCACACCATCGGCGTTTACAATTATGGTTACATCGATAAGGTGGAAGACGTTCGGATCGAGAGCGGAAAGAAAACCGCTTTAGACGTCACCTTGCAAGCCAACGGGGACAAAGCTACTGGACAGGAAAAAAGTGGAAATGCTTCAAGCGAAAAATCCGCACAAGCCGGCAAGTGGATGAAGCACGACAAGCGCGCCACCTGGCTGGCCTACAACCGCCGCGTGGACATCGTGCTCGAACCGCAGGGGCAGCAGTCCTCGGAAGTCTATCCCGATGACGCTCCCGATGCGCGAATCCTCTGGGCCCGCAAGGAACCCAGCTTGAAGCGTGTGGAACAGGCCGGGAAAACTTCCGTGAGCGCCGCGCAGGCCCGTACAAATCCCGCGGGCAAATGAATTTTGATTCCTAATTACTTTCCCTGAATCCCGGGCAGGACGAAACAACGCAGCTGGTTTGGGCGTAAGATAAGGAGAGAGTGTGTGTTCGCATGAAGCGGGGCGTGTTGAAGCGCGGCGTGCAGTTTCGCGAGCCAGTCGGTGTGGCGCTAGAAACCTTGCACCAGCACAAGATGCGCTCCTTCCTGATGCTGCTGGGCATCATCCTTTCCGTCTCCACGCTGATTGTCGTCATCTCGCTGATCTCCGGGGTGAACAAATACATCGCCAACCGCGTGGCCAATCTCGGCTCGAATGTGTTTCTGCTGACGCGCTTTCCGCTCATTACGGACGTGCAGGAACTGGTCAAGGCGGAGCGCCGCAACAAGAAAGTCACCTGGGAAGACTACGAGGCGCTGCGCGACAACATGAAACTGCCGCTGCGCATGGGCGTGGAACAACGCACCAACGGAAGAACGCGCGTGGGTTCGCAAGGGCTGGATGACACCAACATTCGCGGCGTCACCGCCAATATGGTGGACATCGACATCGAAACGCCGCGGGATGGGCGGTACATTTCCGAAGGGGACGATCAGAGCCGCGCGCCGGTGACCATGATCGGGAATGATCTGGCGGCGAAGCTCTTCCCGAATGTGGATCCCATCGGACGTGAAATCCTGATCGACGGGCGGCCCTTCCAGGTGGTGGGCGTCGGTAAAACGATTGGAACGGCTTTTGGCCAATCGCAAGACAATTTCGCTTATATCCCGATCCAGACGTATTTCAAAATGTACGGCACGAACGAGACCGTTTGGGTCAACATTCAGGCCGGCGGGCCGGATTGGATGGAGCGGACCCAGGACGAAGCGCGCGCCATCATGCGGGCGCGGCGGCACCTGGCGCCGAATGAACCGGACAATTTCGGCATTCTAGATTCGGCCACGCTCATGCAGCTCTGGAAGAATTTGACGGGAGTTATTGCCACGGCCATGGTTGGAGTGGTCTCCGTGTTTCTAGTGATTGGCGGCGTAGTGATTATGAACGTGATGCTGGCGACGGTGACGGAGCGGACGCGGGAGATTGGCATTCGCAAGGCCATGGGAGCGCGGCGCGGAGACATCCTGCTGCAGTTTTTGATTGAGGCGGCGGTGATGGCCGCCGCGGGCGGAGCCATCGGTGTAATCGTGGCCTACGGAATCGCGGTCCTGACTAGGGCGACGACTTCCGTACCCATGAACGTGCCTTTCGTGGCGGTCCTGCTCGCGGAAGCGATTTCGGCGGCGGTGGGAATTTTCTTCGGCGTGTATCCCGCAAGAAAGGCGGCACGATTGCAGCCCATTGAGGCTCTGCGGCAAGAGGTTTAGCGAACGTGAAGATCGGGATGCACATGCATTTGGGAGAGAACGCGCACATGGCGCTAACCACGCTGCGCGAGAACAAAATGCGGTCTTTTCTCACCGTGCTGGGCGTCGTCATCGGCATCACCGCCCTGCTTGCGGTTGTGGCCATCCTGGTGGGCGTCTATAGCGACATGAGCGCCTTTTTAAGCGACTTTGGGCCCAATACATTTTTTATTTTTAAATTTGATCCGGGGATTCACACCTCGGGACGTTTGTCCCGGGAGGAAATGGCCCGAAAGCCTCTGACGCTGGAAGACGCCAAGGCCATTGGGGAACTCTGCCCGGACGTGCAAGCCGTTTCCGCAGCCGTGCTCCCGCGTTTGGACGAAGCCGGGCGCGGCCAGATTCGAGTTGCCCGCTACAGGAACAAAGAAGTGGCCGGAGTGGATTATCACGGAGTGCTGCCAGAAGACGAAATCGTGTTCAATTCGCACGCGGCGCACGGACGCTACCTCACGGAAGCGGAAAATCTTCACCGCTCGGAAGTGGCGCTCATTGGCCCGGACTTGGCGAAAGCCCTGTTTCCGGACGAGGATCCGCTCGGCAAGCCCGTTCTTGTCGATGGCGTGTCGTATCAGGTCATCGGAGTGATGGCCCGCCGCAAGGGGCAATTGATGAAGGGGGATCAGACGGAGAAGGCCATTCTGGTGCCCTACCGCACGTATCAAAAACACCGGCCGATGGACGATGAAAACCTAATTGGAGCCGTTGCGTATCCGGGCCGCATGGCGGAAGCTGAAGATGAGATTCGTGGCGTGTTGCGCCGGCGAAGAAATGTTCCTTACGACAAGCCGGACAATTTTGGCATTTCGAGCGCCACCGCCATCGCCGACCAGTTCCGCCAGATTACCGCTTCGGTGGCTCTGTTGATTTCTGTGGTCAGCTCGATCGGCCTGCTGGTGGGCGGCGTCGGCGTGATGAACATCATGCTGATGTCGGTGACGCAGCGCACGCGCGAGATCGGCGTGCGCATCGCCATTGGTGCGCGAAAGCGCGACATCATTTGACAATTCCTGACCGAAGCCATGGTGCTGACCGGAGCGGGCGGCGTTATCGGCGTGCTGCTGGGTGGCGGGATCAGCTTGTTGATCAATGCGCTGGTGCCGAAACTCCCGTCGACGATCCCTTTGTGGGCCATCGTCATGGCCGTGGGCGTGTCCATGGGCGTGGGGCTCTTCTTTGGGATGTATCCCGCGGTCAAAGCCGCGCGGCTCGATCCGGTGGAAGCCCTGCGTTACGAATAAGACGTTACGCAGGACCGCCAGGAGGGATTTCCTGCAGTTGCGATCGGGAAGATCTTTACTCCCATAGAAATCCTTCCGCCGCGCATGCTTTCCAGGATTTATGCGCCTCACTCCGCATTGCTTCCAACAAGATTAGGGATTGCTGTTGGGCGTTGCGATTTGCTGCTTTTCGTCTACGGCAAACAGCAAGTAGTTAGTGAAGCTCAAGCGCCGGTGAATGCGTTTTCCTTTTCGTTCGCTGTACACTTCGGCTGTCTGCGGCAGCCACATGTCAACGCCGCGGCTGGCGAAGTGCACCGGGTCGTACTGGATGGCGGTATGTTCCGCGGTGAGCCGAATGTCGGGAACGCCAGCGATCAAGTCCGTCTGTACGCCCAGGATTTGGTAGCTGTCCGCAACAATCCAGGCCCGGCCTTTCAGCGCGACCGGATAATTCTCCAGTCCGATTCTGTAGGCCCGGATCTTGTTCGGTTGGTCTTCTCTCTGGCGAAAATAAACCTGCCAGGTGCGTGTGCCATTCCAGGTCGCAAGCCCCTCGCATTTCATGGCAAAGGTCCCCGAATAGTAGGGATGGAAAATAAGAACGAGCGCCGGCAATCCCCTCGTGGTCATCCCCCCTGGTGCATCGGCGGGTGTGGAGCCGCTGCTCTCATATTCTTGCAAGTCGAGAACCCCGGGCCGGACTTCCGTGATCGATACGACATAGTCGTATTTTCGTTTTTGGGTCGCGGTCACGTTTCCCGACCTGGCGAGCGTTTCATGTTGTAAGAATTCCGTAGCAGTAAAACGATCCACATTCTCGACAAATTCCTGGATTCTCTTGCCTGCTCTTTCCAGCACCTCCTCGAGATTGCATGCGGCGCCGGGTTCTACCGGCGGAACATTTTCGTCCACATCCGGGGGCAACCAAAGCGTATCGCCCGGTCGCGGAGCCGGCTTGGCAGAAGCCGCAGCGGAGCTCTTCTCCCGGGAATCCGCCTTCGGCTGTTCGGAAGAAGTCCGCACCTCGGAGGGCGCATGCAAATCCTCCAACTGCTTCCTGGCGGCAACGTCTTCCGGGTGGTCTTTCAGATAGGTTCGCAGCACCTCATCGGCTCTTGCCGCCAAAGCGCGTGCCAAGAGCGGGGCCGCGCTAGCGGCTTCCTCATGACCCAATTCCATGGCCCGTTCCGCATGAAGAACAGCTTCCGCGGTAGAGCCCGCGCGCAAGGCGATTTCTGCAAGGACCGCCTGCGTCCGCCAGTAGGCCGGATCTATCTTTTCCGCGCGGACTAGATATTCCATGGCCTCCAAAGCCTTATTCTCATGGAGAAGAGCCTCGCTCATCGAGACCATAGCCGAAACATGATCGGGAAGAAGCTCTAGGGTTCTCGCCCAGTAAGACTTGGCCTGCTCCCAGTCCCCGGAGCGCGAAGCGTACAGACCAAAAACATAATTTACTTCCGCATCAGAAGCAGGCGGTGGATAGGCTCTCTCTCCGCCGGTCTGCGGCCGCAGTTGAACATCCACCCTGAGCGCGCCCGCGCCGCTTGGGTCGACCGGTTGAACCGCGCGCTCAAAGCCGGGAGCGAGCACTTGGATTTCGTATTTCGCTTGAGCCACTTCATCCCATCGCAGGTGGCCCTTTTTCGTTACTCCTTGCTTGTACAGTTGCCCAGCCGCGGTGAACAACGTCAGCGCTGCCGTATCCGCGAGGCTGGCGCCGTCTGGTCCACGGAGGTAAATGTCAAGGTCCACGGAGGAATTGGATTGGCTGGCCATCATCGTGCGCGCAGAGTCAGCTGGCAGATGCAACCTCGGTCGTTGAACCAGAGCAGGCTCGCTTGACAAGACACCAACGAGAAAGAAATGAGCAAAGACGAAATAGGCTGGGATACGCAAAGATGTGGTCCTCGCTTGCTACCCGGCAAGGCCCGATGATTGAAACAATCATACACTCCCCGGGCTCGGGAGCGCAGGAGAATAGTGCTCTCAACCCCTTCTCAACCCCGGGTTGCGTATCCGCGTGACATTGCGTATGTTGCTGGCCATGAAACGGACCAAAATTTCACTCCTCGTTCTTGCAGGTGTTGCTGGGCTCGGCGTTACCGCTCTCACACAAAACCAGCAGCCGGTGCCGGCCAGCGTGGCGAGCGGATTCAACACCATCCGCGAAGACGCGCTGCGCGCCGACCTGACGTTTCTGGCTTCGGACGCGCTCGAGGGCCGCATGTCCTTGCAGACTGGCGATGCAGTTGCCATCCAGTGGATCGCCTCGGAATTTGCCAAGGCCGGCCTGCAACCTGCGGCCAATGGCAGCTTCCTCGAGCCGGTCGAGCTAATCGAATACCGTGGCGACCGCGAGCATAGCTATGTGGCGCTCAAGCGCGGCGGCAGCGAGAAGCAGTGGAAATTTCCCGAAGCCTTTGGTTCCTACCATTCCGACGTGGACGTGACTGCGGACGTGGTCTTTGCCGGCTTCGGCATCACTGCGCCGGAACTGCATTACGACGATTACCAGGGAATCGACGCGCGCGGAAAAATCGTGCTGATTTTCGACCACGAGCCGCAAGAGACCGATCCCGCCTCCATCTTCAACGGCACGGGCAACACGCGCTACGCTACGGGACGCGTGAAAATTCTGAACGCCGAGGAGCATGGCGCGGTGGGCGTCTTGATGGTCGCGGAGCCCAATCGCAAGCATCCTTCGAATCAGGAGCGCATTGCGCGAATTGGCGGCTCCGCGACGCGCGCTGTGCCGCTGCCCTCGCAGGCCCTGGTCGAGGACGCGCTCCATACCCCTGCCGCCATCGTTTCCGATGCTGTCGGCAAAGAACTTTTGGCCACAGCGGGAGCAACTCCTTCGGAGTTGCAGGCCGGCATCGATCGCGACTTGAAGCCGCAATCGCGCGCGCTGCCCGAAACGCAAGTCACGCTGCATTATCGCAACTCGTCTGTGACGACCGGCAGGACTTACAACCTTGCCGGTTTGCTCGAAGGCAGCGATCCAAAGCTCAAGGCGGAAACCATCCTGTTTTCCGGCCATCACGATCACGACGGCATCAGTGGTGACCAGATCTGGCACGGTGCCGACGACAACGGCTCCGGCACCGTGGGCGTGGTTCGGCTGGCGCACGCCTTTGCCGCCAACGCTAGCCAAGGCGAGAAGCCCAAGCGTTCGCTGCTCTTCGT
>Ga0134073_10000027_pt1 | contig 15885 bp, 13 predicted proteins | sample 15_taG_28_FD_123128 | JGI IMG/M metagenome (GOLD analysis project Ga0134073, IMG submission 123128) | Grasslands soil microbial communities from the Angelo Coastal Reserve, California, USA - 15_D_Wat_20cm_5_24_1 metaG | ecosystem: Environmental > Terrestrial > Soil > Grasslands ... | reverse complement strand
GGTATCCCGTGCAGCGGCACACGTTGCCTTCCAGTCCGTGGCGAATCTCCTCCTCGGTAGGGGAAGGATGCCGGTCGATGATTTGTTTGGAAGCCATAATCATTCCCGGCGTGCAGAATCCACATTGCAGCCCGTGTTCGTTCCAAAACGCTTCTTGGACAGGATCGAGTTTGCCATCGTTCGCCAGGCCTTCCACGGTCACGATCTCCGCGCCGTTGGCTTGCACGGCAAACATCGTGCAGCTCTTGATGGCTTTGCCGTTTAGCTCTACGGTGCACGCGCCGCAGAGCGAGGTCTCGCAGCCCATGTGCGTGCCCGTCAGACCCGCAATGTCGCGTAAGAAATGGATGAGCAACAAGCGTGGCTCAACGTCTTGGGAATAGCTTTTCCCATTGATAGTGAGATTGATGTTCATGACCTTCTCCGGCGGGGTCAAATCCAGCGTTGCAGAAGATACCAGAATTTCGGCCAGGGCGCACCCATCATACGCCTTTCTTTTGGATTTGGGGGCAAGGGGATTTTTGTCATCCTACTTTGTTATGCTAACGCGCCGTGAGACCACTCTTCCTGATTGATACCGACACGGCTTCCGACGACGCCGTGGCGTTGATCATGGCCCTGCGTTCACCCGAAGTTCGCGTACTGGCCATCACCGCGGTCGCCGGAAATGTGGGCGTGCAGCAGGCGGCACGCAACGCACTCTACACTGCAGAACTTTGCGGTTCGAATGTTCCTATTTTCGTTGGCGCGGAGAAGCCGCTGCAACGCGCGCACCAAAGCGCGGACTGGTTTCATGGCCGCGACGGTCTAGGCGACCACAGCTATCCGCACCCAAGGCGAGCCCTGGAAAAGAAGCCTGCGGTCGACGCTATCGTCGAGACCATCGAGGCCAACCCCGGCATGGTCTTGGTGACTCTTGGGCCGCTCACCAACATGGCGCTCGCGCTGCAACGCAAACCCGACATTGCCGCAAAAGTCGGCCGTTGCGTCATCATGGGCGGAGCGCCTTGCTGCGCAGGCAATGTCACGCCCGCCGCCGAGTACAACATCTGGTGTGATCCCGAGGCCGCCCGTATGGTGATGCGCAGCAGACTCCCGGTCGAATTAGTCGGCTGGCACCTTTGCCGCGGCGACGCTGCATTGAATTTGAACGATATCGAGCGCGTGCTGAGCCTGGACACGCCGCTCGCGCGCTTCGCCATCGAGTGCAACAGCCGCGCGCAGGAAGCTTATTTCGAGCAAACTGGCGAGCAGGGCATCTCTTTGCCCGATCCCGTGGCGATGTCCATCGCGCTGGACCCTTCCGTGGTCACGCAGCAAAGCGAGCATTACGTCGACATCGAAACGACGAGCGAGCTTACCCGCGGCATGACTGTGGTCGACCGCCTGAACGTCACGGGAAACGACCGCAACAAGGCCGTCTGGGCTCCGGTGCACAAAGCTGGGTTCAAGGCCAAGGCCGTTTGGACTATCGACATTGTCCGCTGGAAACAAGCCTTGTTCGCCGCCTTGCGCTGAACGATTATCCGTAGCCCGATGAAAGCCAAAACTACAAGAATGCGCGTCAGAAGGTTTGGAATTTTTGCGGACCGAGGTGACTTGTAGCAGTCAGGCAGTCCAGGCCAAGTCGAGGTTCCTGTCGAAGTTCGCGCGCTGGTTCGCGCTTGACAACCCACGTTCTCAGGCTTAGGCTTGTGCACATTTCCCGGTGTGGTTTACTCCTTCTTCGTCGCGATCTTATGACTGTCTGAGGAGGTCCTATGAGTCAGCTCCTTTCCCGTCGGATAACCATTTCTGTCCTCTTTGTATTTGGGCTCCTGGTTTGTGGAGCGCGCACGCAGGCCAGGGAGATCAGCGGTGCCATTTCCACCACGCTCACCATCTTCGAGGACAGCGAACTCACTGGCGACGTAACCTGCACGGTACCGCTCACCATGCCCGGGGCAAATCCGTGTATCTCTTTCGGAGCGGATCACCTCAAGTTGCGGCTGAACGGGTATACGATAACGGGACCCGTTACCCCTCCGACCGGTTGCAGTCTTCCGAGCGATTCCATGTATGGCGTTGGCATCGCTGCGATCGACAGAAGCGATGTGAAGATCGAGGGTCCGGGAACCATCCAGCACTTTGAGCGCTGGGGAATCCTCGTCGGTTTGACGGGCCATCCGAGCAGCCAGGTTACGGTGAAGAAGGTCACAGCCTACCATAACTGCTGGAGCGGCATGCAGACCTTCAGCACGTCAGAGAGCAACTTTGAGGAAAACGTTTTCGCTGACGATGCCGGCGGTTCGAACGGAGCATCTTGTGGCGGAACTTGACTCGCAGGCAGCAGCAACAACCGAGTTCGGTTGAACTCATTTTACGGCAACGGCGCAGCTACCTCCAAGGCCTCCGCCTCCACGCCTAATAGCAATAATTTCGGCTTGGGACTCTTGGGTGTAAGCCAGAACAACCTGATTGAGCGCAATAAAATTGGCGGAAACATCAACGGGGTCTATCTTGGCGGAGGCGGGCAAGTTCTTGGCAACATCATCCGCGGCAACCTCATTCTCGGCAACCCTCCCGCCGAGGCCATACGAGAGTTTGGTGTGTCAATCGGCGCAGATATTCAAGACAAGTCCACTGCAGGCGCGAACCTGTTTGAGGACAACCGCTGCCTGACCTATGCCGGCGCGGGGCCCTCTCCCTGTCCAAACGTTGGCGAACCGCAGGAAGATGCCGGGCAGGAGGCCGTCGCAGGCTTCGTCCGGAATCGCCTCGCGACGCAAGCTCGGGTGTTCCATGCCGTGTTCCACCTCAACAGCCCGCTTCTGCCCAAGGCTGCTCGCTTGGCGGTACCGCGCCGAATCGCGGAGTCCGATTCCGTGACCCTGACGGGCAGAGTCGTCGATGCCGCCTGTTACATGCTCCACGTTGCGGCGGCCATAAGCGTCTCCCACATGAAGTGCGGCACGGCGTGTCTCGCCCGCGGCGTGCCTCTGGCGATCGCGACCGACGATGGCGTCCTGTACTTTCCCGCCGATGGCAATCAGCGCCTCAAGACCCTGTTGAACGCCCGTGTCCGAGCCTCTGGCACGGTCGTGGAGAAGCAGGACTCGATGGAGCTGAAAATGCCCGTCGGCGAAAAGAATCAAATGGTTGTGCGCGTGGAAGGCGGTTACAAGCAGATTACCATCGAAACGCTTGAGAAAATCCCGGCTCGAAGGCGATAATACGCTTGGCTCCAAGAAATCCACGTGCGGCAACTTGCCCTGACTGGCTAAACAATTTGTTTTCAACAACATGCGGAATTGTCTGAGCTTTTGTCTCTTCTGCTGCAGGCACCATTAACCTGCCATGGTTCCGCGCCAAGGACAGTAGGTACCCTCTGGACTGAGGCACACGTCTTATGATTAGCCCCCGCCCGACAGGAAGTCCCGATCCCGTGCGGAAAGGGCAACTTCTTTCCGGTCCTGGGGTTTAACCTACTGGAAGCCAGTCGCATACGGCTTCCATCGGAAGGACCTTTCCAGCAGGGTCCCGTTGCAAGTCGGACATCCCTTCCGAAGACAGGGGATTGGTCATGAAGACGACCACTTTTACCAGCCGAAGCAAGCTTGGGCTTTTGTTGGGTGTTGCTAGTCTTTTGATTTTGTTTGCGCCGCAGGCGCGTGCCGGCGACGAGGAAAAAGACCCGCCCACACGTGTCGCCCGCATCAGTGTCATAGAAGGATCCGTATCGTTGCAGCCGGGTGGTCAAGGCGATTGGGGAAATGCCGCCAAGAATCGTCCCATGACCATCGGCGACAAAATGTGGGTCGATAAGGATTCCCGCGCCGAATTGCAAGCCGGCGAAGCCACTTTCCATCTTGGCACCATGACCGCTTTTTCGTTTCTGAACCTCGATGAAGGCATTATGCAGGTGCGCATCCCGGAAGGCGCTGTCAACTTCCGCGTGCGCGAACTGCGCCAAGGTGACGTCTATGAAGTCGATACGCCAAACGTGGTCTTCAATGTCAAGGAAGCCGGAGCGTTCCGTGTCGATATAAACGAAGCCGGTGACTCCTCGCGCATTACCGTGATTCGCGGCCAGGGCGAGATCAGCGCGGACGGCAAAACGTACGAAGTGCATGCCGGTGAACAAGCGGAATTTAATGGCGTGGAGAGTCCCACGTATAGCATTATTCCCGCGCCGGCTCCCGACGGGCTCGACAAATGGGCGGAAGAGCGCGATCTGAAAGCGGATCACTCGGCCTCGGGAAATTACGTTTCCCGCGACATGCCCGGCTATGACGACCTTGACGACTATGGCGCTTGGCGCGACGAGCCGGAATACGGCCACGTCTGGTATCCCGCCGATGTGCCGCCCTACTGGGCTCCTTACAGCGTGGGTTACTGGAACTGGGTCGGCCCTTGGGGTTGGACCTGGGTAGACTATGAGCCTTGGGGTTTTGCTCCCTTCCATTACGGCCGCTGGGCGTTCATCGGCGGCGCCTGGGGTTGGTGCCCAGGACCGTTCTTTGGTCCCCCGTGCTATGGACCGGCGTTCGTCGGCTTCCTCGGCGGCGGCTGGGGATTTGGCTTTGGCGTGGGTTGGTTCCCGCTGGGCTGGGGCGAGCCGTTCTTCCCCTGGTTCCACTGCGGCCCGCGCTTCCTCAACAACATTAATGTCCACAACACGTTCATTCGCAATGTGAACGTATTCAACAACAGAAACTTCAATTTCGTGAACGCGCACAACCTGCGTGCGGTCACGACCGTCTCGCGCAACGGCTTCGTGAACGGTGAGCGCGTCAATCGGGCGAGCCAGCACCTGACGCTGGCAAGTCTGAAAGGCGCACACGTGGCCAACTCCGTTGGCATTCGACCCACGCAGCACAGCACGCTGGGCGCCGCCAATGTCAATTCACACGCACCGCGCCCGCCTGCAGGCGCGCAGAGTCGAGCAGTCATGGCGCGCACAGCTCCGGCACCCGGTGCTTCGCACGCCCCGGTGCGGACGATGAATGGCGCGACGACCGCCGGACGATTTGGGAATTCGCCGGTCAACGGTTCGGCACGAGCCAACGCCCGCGTTGAGAGCAGGCCCGGCAATGCCCAGGCAAATGCCGGACTGACCGCGCGGCAACACGAGCTTTCGCAGAACCGCCCGCCTTCCACGCAGCGTCCGGGAAGCAATGCGCGGACTTGGGAAGCGCAGGGCAATACGACCGATCGCGGCCGTGCGCCGCAAGGCTTCGGCTCGAATCGCCCGAGCAATACACCAGCGCAGAACTCTCCGCGCACGTTTAACGATCGCCCGCAGCAGGGAGCCGGTTCGAACCGGCCAACCAACGCGCCAGCGCAACACACGGCTCGCGTTTACAGCGATCGTCCGCCGTGGGCTGGCAGTGGCGGTGCGCGCAGCAGCAGTGGGGTGCCTTCACGGCCTTCGGCGCCAAACTACAACAGCAACCGCCCGAACTATTCGAATGGCGGTCGCTCGTACGAGCCACCGCAGCGGAGTTACAACCGGCCGTCTTACGAGAATCGCGGCTATGCGCCGCAGCCCTCCTATTCGCCGCGCGAATCCTCGCCGCGAACCTATTCTTCGCCGGGACGCAGCTACCCGGCCCCGTCTCGTTCCTACTCTCCGCCTAGCCGCAGCTATGGCAATTACGGCGGCGGAGGCGGCTACGGCGGCCCTCGCGGTTATAGCGGTGGCGGAGGCGCTCGCAGCTATGGAGGAGGGGGCGGCGCGCATAGCTACGGCGGTGGCGGCGGTAGCCACGGCGGCGGAGGTGGGGGCGGGGGCTCCCATAGCACCGGCGGCAGCGGAGGCTCCCACGGTGGAGGCGGCGGCCACCCGCATCGCTAATTCGCTCTGGTAACTTCTGACCTTTGACCTTCAAGCCCACGCGATCTTTCAGGTGGGCTTTTTCTCTCTCCCGCGCCCTTGTCCGTTATTCCGAAAAGCCGCCATTTGCAGAATGGAATTGTCCGCGAAAAATGAGAACAAATGTCAGCCAAAGTGGACTCATCTGTAGCAAGCAAACGAAAGTTCCGACGATTCGGGAAGCGGCGATTGCCTAATAAAAAGCGGCACATCGAAGAAAAAGTGTTTACAATCAACGCAGTTGCCGCACCAACTTGCCGCTGGCGCTTTCCTGTTTAGCCGAGCAGGCCCTGTTCCAGGTCAGTCCAAAAAGTGTTCTGCGCGCCCCGCTTTGCATGCTGATACAAGGAAGACGCTCGTGAGGCACACGCGAATCATCGTCACCCATTATGGCGGGCCCGACACAATTCAGGTCGTGGAAGAGGAGTGTCCCGAGCCAAAGCATGGCGAGGTGCGCGTGCGAGTGCTGGCCGCGGGCGTGAGCTTGCCTGACGTACTGGCGCGCGAGGGCGTCCATCCGGAAACACCGCGCGTGCCCTATACACCCGGTTGGGACCTGCTCGGCATTGTGGATCAGATCGGCGAAGGTGTCTCCGGTTTCGAACTAGGCCAGACGGTTGCGGCCATGCCGATCAGCGGCTGTTACGCACAGTATGTTTGCTTGCCGCAACGCAAGTTCGTTCCCGTGCCCGCAGGTTTGGACCCTGCAGAAGCCGTCGCGGTCGTCCTGAACTACATCACCGCATACCAGATGCTGGATCGATCGGCGAAGGTAAAGCCGGGGCAGCGCGTGCTGATTCACGGCGCCTCAGGCGGCGTCGGCACTGCGTTCCTGCAACTGGGGCGGCTCGCCGGCGTGGAAATGTACGGAACGTGTTCGGCGCAGGCGGCGGAGGACAATTCGTTGTGCTTCCCAGCGTCCCAGCCATACTCTTAAGCGGGCTCTGCGAGCGCCAGAGTGATACGGCCTCTGTCGCCAACGCGGCTGCACAAACGCTACGCCATCTCGAGCCCATTTTCATCCATCGTCATGGTCCCCCCTGGGGGACCATGACCTACTCATAAGAGAACGAGCGTGCTGGCAATTGCAGAGCTTCATCCAGCGGATGGATGCTCTCCGTGCCCGCCTGGCAGTAGCCCGTCCGCTTGATCGGGATGGTTCCAAAGACGGTCTTCACCACGCGAGTATGCAGGCGCCGGTGGGAATATGGAGTTGGCTTTTGGCCGTACTGGTTTGAACGGCTACTACTGATTGGGTGAATGGACTGGCGGAAAGATAGGCAGATTCAAGGCCGAAAGATAGGTATTTGGTGCGCAGGGGCCGGCCCTTTTTCATGGAAGAATCTCATCGAAGAAGGGTGTGGTGTTGTCGAGCACGAGGATTGCCAATGTGCTCTCAGGGCGCGCTGCGTTGCAAGGTATCCGATGGCTCTTGCTCTCCGCGCCGGCACGCAAAGTGTTAAAGGACCAGCTGAGAGCCCTTCTCCCGGCCGGGACCGCCGTGGAGCCGTCTCTAAAGGAGGTGCGATTCAAGCCCGGATGCAAGATCACGGCCCATTACGTCGCCCTTGTCACGAACAGAAAAAGCCCTCAAGGGCAGCAAATTCGACCTGTTGCCGTAACCTGGGGAGCAAAGGCATACGCAAAGCATCAGGAAGAAATCGTCGGTCTTGAAAAGATACAGGCCGAAGCAGCGACTCGCGGCGTGGCGGCGCCCTTTCTGGGGCTGATGGCAGATGTTCCTGAGTGGAGCATGCATATCCAGGTGTCGCCGCTGGACGCGCGATTCGCCCAGCTTGCTCGCTTGTGGGATCCGCGATACGTGCGGGCTATGCTCGCGGACGTCTACGCCTCGGCCGATCCAGTACCTGCTCGGCGCCCAATCAGAAACTACACGATCACATGCATCAGATATCGAATCAATAGTCGGCATGTGCTGCGTTACGACCCTGTCGGTCCGGCGAAGGGAGAGGTCGTATTCGCCAAGCCTTACCTTGGCGAGAGCGGGGCGCAGGCCTTCCGCGTGGCACGGGACGTGGCAGAGTGGCTGACAGAGCGCGGCGATGGCGTGAACTGCCCGCGGCCCCTGGCCTACGTGGCTCAGGATGCGGTTATCCTCTATCCGCAAATTTTTGGCACTCCGCTCTCCGAACACCTGCGATGCCGCAGCGACGGCCTCGCTCGCTGGTTGGAACGAATTGGGGAGGCTCTCCAGACTCTGCACTGCCTGCCGAGAGCGGTTGCCGGCCCGCTCGAAGTTCGTAATTTTGCGACCGAGGTTCAAGCGATCGAGCGGGCGAGTTCTCATATCCCCACCTTGCTGCCGCAGCTGGGCGCAGCGGTTGACGCACTCCTTGACCGTGCGCGTGAATTGCACGAGCGCCTGCCGCAGGAGCCACCCACGTTCACCCACAGGGACTTCAAGTCCGTGCACGTGTGGCTTGCTCCTGACAGGCTCACGGTAATCGATTTCGATCGCGCTCGCTTTGCCGACCCGGCATCGGACGTGGGAGCTTTCCTGGCCAATCTGCAATGGCGGTACGCGGCTTGTCAGCTTCCGGGAGTGGTTCAGGCGCAGGAGCGATTTCTCTCAGGATACGCCCGCGGCGCGCCCAAAGAGCGGCTGCTCCGCGCTCGTCTGTACGAGGCGATCGAGCTGGTCAAATGCGCTGTGCGCCGGGTGCAGCTCTTCGAGGACGGCTGTGTGCCGCGAATGACGGGGATGCTTCGCCGCGCTGAGGCGGTAATAAATGATCTTCGAGTTACCGTCGGCGTACCTGTACGGCACCAATCCCTGGAAAGCGGGTGAATCGTGGGCCTGGGAGAAAGAGCTGTGGGTCACAACCAAGAGACGAGCGTACGCGGGGATGGCAAGGGTGAGTTAACCCCTCATAAGGGGCTGGGACTCCCAGATCCGGACAGCCATCGAGTGGAGCTGCAACGAAATGGACAGCCCAACGTGGGGTTTGTTGTGTGCGTGTGGCCGCGGTTGTCGGAGACTTTCATCCTGAACGAAGTGATCGGCCTTGAGCGATTAGGAGCCCGCCTGCGGATTTTTTCCATTAAGGAACCGAAAGATCGACTTGTTCATGCCAAAGTGATGGACGTGCGCGCGCCGGTAACCTGTATCTCGATTGAGCGCAACAAGAAGGCGATCTGGCTCGCGAATATCCGTTTATTTTGGAGGCAACCCGTCCGCTATAGTCGAACGATGCTTGAGGCGATGGGCTACGGTCGACTGCGCGTGGTCCGACGCTTCTTCCAAGCAAGCTATTTAGCCGAGATACTTCTCCGGGAACCATTGACTTATTTACACGCGCACTTCGCCCACACATCCGCGCTCGTCTGTATGTTTACTCATCATTTGATCGGAATTCCTTATAGCTTCACAGCGCACGCCAAAGATATTTACGTGGAAACGCCCCGCGAGCTTCTGCGGGCTGAGGCCAAAACTGCGCGAGCCGTGGTCACCTGCACGGAGTACAACCGGCGCTATCTATCAACTCAGGTCGGTTCAGCGGGCAACGGCAAACTCCATTGTATTTATCATGGGTTGGATCTCTCCCGGTTTAAGTTCTGCTCTGCACGCGCTCTTGACGCAGAGCCACCCGTGATTCTGTCCGTCGCTAGGCTGGTCGAGAAGAAAGGGCTCAACGACCTCATCTTAGCGGCTGACATTCTTCGGCAGCGCGGTCGTCGCTTTCAAGTCGAGATTGTTGGGGACGGCCCACTGCGACAGAGCCTGGAAGCGCAGGTGAGAGGGCTGGGCTTGAACGGCCACGTAAGGTTCCTGGGCACGTTGCCTCACGAAAAGCTCTGTCGTATTTACCAGAGAGTTTGCCTTTTTGCGCTTCCCTGTGTCGTTGCCGCCGACGGCGACCGCGACGGGATTCCTAACGTGTTGCTGGAGGCCATGGCCAGTGGCGTACCTGTGGTATCCACGTCCGTTTCGGGCATTCCTGAGGTGATTCGCTCGGGGGCCGAAGGCCTGCTTGTTCCCCCGAGCAGCCCTGCAAGCCTTGCCGACGCGCTGGACAGACTTCTCAGCTCGCCAGAACTACGAGAACGGCTGGCCCTTGCTGGCAGGGCCAAGATTGAAACTTTGTTCTCAATCGAAAGGAACTCTGCGCAATTACTGTCTCTTTTCGAGCAGGTCCACTTCGCGTTCTACGTTCGTGGGAAGTGGGAGCGAATGAAAATACTTTATCCGTGTAACGATCCCGGTATCGATGTGCGCGCACGTGGACCCGCAGTGCGGCTAAAGTCATCCATCGAGCCGAGCCACTCATCAAACGAAATTGCTCTTGGCCACGGCTCGCACGCGGGTTCAGAAATCGCACGCCGAGAATTAGAAGGTTTCGGAGAGTGAGGCAGGCAGATGTTTTGCAATCCTTCGCGGCAGTTTGGAATTCGAGAAATGAATATCGCCGACGTGCTGTCGGGACACGCTAAGTTGAAAGGTATCCGATGGGTTCTGGGCTCGTCCACGGCACATGAGGTTTTGCGGGATCGGCTGAGGGGGCTGCTGCCCACTGGGTTCCAGCTGGGGCCGTGTCGTCTAAGGGAGGTGCAATTCAAGCTTCGTCGCAGACTCACCGCTTGCTACGACGTGCTTGTCCAAAAGGAGGGTAGCGACGCAAAGTACGTTCGCCCGATCGCAGTAAGCTGGGGATCGAGTAGGAGCACGGACGGCCAGGAAGAAACGGACGTCCTTGCTAAGGTGCAAGCCGAGGCGGTGAGCCGGGGCGTGGCAGCGCCGTTTCGGCAGCTCATGGCGGATTATCCCGAGTGGAGCATGCATGTTCAAGTTTGGCCATTGGATTCACGATTTACCCAGCTCGTTCGCTTGTCCGATCCGGGCCACGTGCGCGGCATGTTGGCTGAAGCGTGCGCGTTGGAGGCTGCAGCATCGAATCAGCATCGAACCCTGGATTACAAAGTCGAGGCGGTCAAATATCAACCTGGCAGGCGACACATGCTGCGCTACGACCCTCAGAATCCGGCTAAGGGAGCAACAGTGTTCGCCAAGCTGTACATCGTCGAAGAGCGCGCACGCGCTTTCCGACGAGAGGACGGGGCGCCCATTTTTTGTTTGGCGAGGAAGGCGGCTGACTGGCTGGCGGCGCACGGGGAAGGCGCGAACGGCTTGCGGCCGCTAGCCTACGTGGCTGCGGACGCGGCTATCCTTTACTTTCAAGTTTCCGGCACACCGCTATCTGGCTACGCGCAGCCCTCCAGGCGTGGTGCCGCACCGTGGTTCCGGCGCGCCGGAGCAGCGCTCCGCGCATTGCAAGACCTGCCTCTAGCTCTTGCCAGCCCGCTCCGTCCGCCCATTGATTTCGCGGCCGAGATCCAGTCGATCAGGAGAAAGAGTGCGCATATCCCTGTGCTACTCCCTCAGGTGGGGTCAGCGATTGAGGCGCTCCTCGACCGTGCGCGAGAGCTGTATGAGCGACTGCCCCAGGAGCCTCCGAGCTTCGTACACGGTGACTTCAAATCTGAACACATCTGGGTTGCGGCGGACAGCCTGACACTGATCGATTTCGACGATGCTCGCCTGGGCGACCCGGCGCTGGATATGGGACACTTCTTGGCCGATTGGCAGTTCAGCCACGCATGTAGTCAAACCGAACAGGAGGAGGTCTGCGAGAGTTTCCTCGCCGGGTATGCCGCCGGTGCGCCGAAAGAGCGCTTTCTTCGCGTGCGTCTTTACGAGGCGATCGAGTTGGTCAGATGTGCTCTTCGCCGCGTCCAGCTCTTCGAGGACGACTGGGCATCCCGCACGGCCGCGCTGGTTGGTAGCGCCCAGGCTGTGATAAATGATCTCCAACGTATCCTGGGTTTGCCGCAGCCACTTTTGGAGCTTCTGTAGCTCGAACCGGGGGCCAGCCGATCTATGGTGGAAGCAGTGGTGGGGCAGAGCAAGCGGAGGGCGAGGAAGGAAGGGGCTGTTTGATCGAGCTATGCGCTTTGTAGAGTCAAAAAATTGAAAATGTCGCAACCATACAGGGAGGCCTTTCTAAAAGCCCTGGAAAAAACCTACCCAGGTTGGTCGGGCGAACCTCGTTCGACGGAGTCTCGGGCGTCTGAAAGGACCCTGGAAAATGCGACTAGGCCTTCGGCTGTCGGCTTTATGCCGGGCGCGCCTCAGGCGCCGGCGGACGGAGCGCGCACCGGCCGCGAATCTCGACAAAGACCGCTCGCCCGCCGGGAACCGTGGGTTTCGAGAATAACGAACAAACGACAGAAGCTCGATCAGCCGAACTCGGTGAATGTCGAAGAAAGCCTCCGTTACTTTTTGCGTTTTCTTCGCGCCTACTGGGGAAGGATCGCGCTCGCCCTTCTGGGCATGGTTGTGGACGCGGTGCTCGGCGTCATGCGTCCTTGGCCTCTCAAAGTGGTCGTCGATCGCGTGCTCGCCCACAAACCAAGCCGCGTGCCTCTGATCCACCACTGGCTGGACGCCGCGGCATTCACCAGCATGCAAATCGTGTACGGCTGTTGCGCCGCGGTGCTCCTCATCGCGGTCATTACTGGCATAATCACTTACTGCTATACCCGTCTTATTGGTAACATCGGCCAGCACTTTGGCTGTGACCTGCGGCGGGACCTGTTCGCCCACATGCAGCGTCTGTCCCTCCGTTTCCACGACACCCAGAGGACGGGCGACCTCACCACCCGGTTGACCTCCGACATTCAGTCGATTCAAGACTGCATTACCAACGGCTTCATCGTTTTCTGCAGCAACACGCTGTTACTAACGGGCATGGCGGTGCTCATGCTCTGGGTCAACTGGAGGTTCGCTCTCGCCACTCTCTCGGTCTCCCCGCTGATGTTCTGGCTGGTTTATCGCCACAAGCTGCTCATCAAGCGCGCGACGCGCAAAGCTCGCGCCAGCACAGGACTGCTGGCCGCTCTTGCCCAGGAAACCCTGGCTTCCATTCGCATCGTGCAAGGCCTGGCACAAGAGGATCAGATCGACGACCGCTTTCAGGTGCAAAGCGAAAACACCTTGCAGGCGTTCCTCGAGAGCGTACGCTATCAGGCGCGCATCGCGCCGGTAGTGGATTTCTTGTCGGCCGTGGGATTGACCATGGTGATTTGGTACGGGGCCAGGAGTGTCCTTACGGGCCAGCTCACAACCGGCGATGTGGTCCTTTTCTTTGCTTACGTGAATAACTTCTACAGCCCCATGAAGGCGATTTCGCGCTCGGCGAATACCTTCACCAAAGCCACTGTAGGCGCCGAGCGCATCGTCGAGGTCTTGCAGTATCGCAGTGAAGTCAGAGACCACAAACGTGCGCGGCCAGCTCCGCAATTCAAAGGAGCCATCGAGTTTCGGAATGTGTCGTTTGAGTACGAATCAGGCGCCCCAGTTCTCTCTAAGATCAACCTTTCCATCGCGCCGGGACAGAAATTGGCGATTGTTGGGGCCACCGGGGCGGGGAAAAGCACGCTGGTGAGCTTGATCCTTCGCTTTTACGACCCTACCGAGGGCGCGGTCGTGATCGACGGAGAAGACATTCGGAATTATTCCTTGCAGTCCCTCCGCGAACAGATTGGTTTGGTCCTTCAGGATTCCCTGCTTTTGAGCGGTACCATGCGGGACAACATCGCATTCGGCCGGATGGAGGCAACGGACGAGGAAATGCGTGCCGCAGCCAGGACGGCAAACGCCGACGAGTTCATTCACAGGCTTCCGGATGGCTACGATACGCGCGTGGGAGAGAGGGGAACCACTTTATCCGGCGGGCAAAAGCAGCGAATTGCGATCGCCCGCGCCGTGTTGCGCAACGCACCTATTTTGATTCTCGACGAGCCCACAAGTGGTCTGGATGCCGTCGCCGAGCGCACCGTCATCGACGCGCTCGAACGAGCGTCGGCTGGGCGCACCACCATCATCATCGCTCACCGTTTCAGCACCGTGCGCCTGGCAGATCGCATTGTTGTCCTCGAAGACGCTCGCATCGTCGAGGAAGGCACACATGGAGAACTCCTTGCCCGCAACGGCCGTTATGCGCATCTTTATCGGCTTCAGGTCTCTCCACGCGAGGCCCTCGCGCTTCACACCAGAACCTCCGGTAGCTAAGCCGCCAGACATATCTCATCTCTGAAGAAAACCGAGAACCGCACTCCCGCTGCTCTGCGCCGGGATTTCTTGGTGGTTCCACGACATCCAACGAGGCGGGTTCTCTGCTGCTTTCTCCGCGTGTTTCCGCAGTTTGCGGTTCTGGTCATGCCCGTCCTCCCATCGCAAATTGTTCTGCACGGTCAGCAATGTCCCGCATCAGATCCGGCACCGCTTCGAGATACCAATACGTGCGGGCTACCTTGCCATGACCAAGGTAGGTCGATAACGCCAGCATGTGTTTGGTGATGAGATCGCGGCCATCCGGACAAATTTGCAGGGCTCTGACAGCGAAGGCGTGGCGCAAGGAGCGGGGCCTGGGCCAAACGCCTCCAGGTCCGAGCGGCAGGCCGGCTCGCTTCACCGCCCTGCCGAAGGTCTTTTCCACAGCGATCAGCGAGAGCACTTTCTTCGCAATGACACGAACACAAGGTCGTCGAAGGGAGCACAGGGATGCCATTGCTGGAGATGCCGTTCGAGTCCTGCCCGTGTCGTCTCATGCGAAGGCACGAGGCGGCTCTTGCGAAATTTGGTGCGTCGAATCACCAGACCATCTGGCGTGATGTAGTCAATTCGCAGCTGGATAGCTTCGGACTCGCAGTCCCATGCATGCCAGCAAAGAGAACAACGTGCTGTAGGTTAACGATTGTGGCGCTATGATCCGCACTAGCGGATTAAAAGTTGTCCCGAAGATGGCTTAAGTAGGATCGACGCGCAACAAGTCGAGTGGCCCGGGAATTAGCAGACGGACAGGTGCCCCAGGTTTGGATTGCAAACCTGGGTCTTATGTGGATTTTTGACCTTCTCCCAGCCTTTCCAAACGCCCTGACGTTCACCTCCTCACCTGCAAACCTTTCAACGTGGTTCTGGCCTACAACTCTTTTTCTTTGCCCGTGTTTAGTAGACTAGAGCAATTCGAATACGCTCGTTCCTCATTCGACAACAGGGAATTGGCCAAACGAATGCTTGAAAAATGAAGTGCTAGGCTCGGAAGTGAACCCAAGCAACCGGCCCCTGATGGAATGCGTTAACATCTGACCGAGGTGTGGGAACGCGGCAGAGAAGCGCTGCCGCAGGTATTTCAGGAGAGAGCAGGCCATGAAGAAGAATCTGTGGAAATGGACGAGTTTGGTGAGCGTGGCGCTGGCGGTATTTTTCTTCGCCCCCCAGCGTGCCGCCGCCGATGAAGACGATCCCCCCAGCCGCGTCGCGCGGCTTGCGTACGCGAGCGGCAACGTTTCTTTCAATCCGGCCGGAACCGACGACTGGGTCACTGCGGTGGTGAACCGCCCGATGACCACGGGCGACAAACTTTGGGCGGACGATGGCGCACGTGCGGAGTTGCATCTCGGCTACGCGACGGTCCGGCTTTCAGATCATACCGGCTTTTCGTTTTTGAACTTGACCGACGATGTGACGCAATTGCGCTTGACCGAAGGCACGCTGAACATTCGCGTGCGTCATCTCGGCGACGATGAGACCTTCGAAGTCGATACTCCAAACCTTGCCTTTTCCATTTTGCGACCTGGCAGTTACCGCGTCAACGTGAATGAAGCCGGCGAAGCTACTGTCGTAGCGGTTCGCGATGGCCAGGGAGAAGTCACCGGTGGCGGCTCTGCCTATACCATTCGCGCGCGCGAAGAAGGCGTTTTTAACGGGGTAGATCAGTTGGATGCTGACATCGAACGCGCTCGCGCAGATGAGGATGACTTCGATCACTGGTGCATGGACCGCGACCGCCGCGAAGAGCATTCGATTTCTTCCCGCTACGTTTCCGATGACGTGGTGGGCTATCAGGACCTCGATGATTATGGCGGCTGGCGACCCGTGCCGGAATACGGCAACGTGTGGTTCCCGCATACCACCGTGGTCGGCTGGGCGCCGTATCGCTACGGCCACTGGG
>Ga0134073_10000020_pt1 | contig 16986 bp, 20 predicted proteins | sample 15_taG_28_FD_123128 | JGI IMG/M metagenome (GOLD analysis project Ga0134073, IMG submission 123128) | Grasslands soil microbial communities from the Angelo Coastal Reserve, California, USA - 15_D_Wat_20cm_5_24_1 metaG | ecosystem: Environmental > Terrestrial > Soil > Grasslands ... | reverse complement strand
TGCGACGATCAGACTGGCGTGCTCAAGTTCATTAGCCCATCCCCTGCTAACATGCCAGTAGCTGCGGGATCTTGTGCTGGAATTGCGACAGCTCCTGGAGTCTCGGGTCCAGTCGGCAACTAACTCTAGCTAGCTTTCTGGAAAAGGGGAGGAAGTTTCGCTTCCTCCCTTTTTTTTTGGGCAGGGACTGCTGTTCCAAGGTAGAAGCCACAAAGCCTGGAATCTAACTAACTAACTAACTACCTGAGCGGCATGGTACGAGTGGTTCTTGCGTTGGCATCTTGCGTGCTCCTCTCGTGTAGGTTTAGACAGACAGAAGCCCCGCAGGAGGAGTTTTCTCTAGGTGAGGCTATGAAGAAGCAGAGGGGTTTTTCGCTAATCGAATTGCTAATCGTAGTGGCCATCATTCTGATCATCGCGGCCATCGCCATTCCAAATTTGCTGCGCTCCAGGATCGCGGCCAACGAGTCGTCCGCAGTGGCTTCCCTGCGCACAATTACCACAGCGGAAACAACTTACTCTTCGAGCTGGGGCGCTGGCTACGCAGCCATTTTGGACAATCTTGGAGGCCCCCCACCGTGCCTGATCGCGACGATGGCCACCGCTTGCATTATTGACCAGAGTTTGAGTGTTGCTCCTTACGCGAAGAGCGGCTATGTGTTTGCGGCCATCGCTAATACGCCGGTAGGAGGCGTCAACAACGGATTTGAAGCGAATGCGACGCCGTCGGTGGTAGACGTGACAGGGAAGCGCGCGTTTTGCTCCGACCAGACCGGTGTGCTTCGCTCGAACACGACTGGCGTTGCGATCGGAACGGCTGCGGGAACCTGCGGCACGGTGGCAAACCTGATCGTGGGTAACTAACGCTCGACAAAACTCCTGCGGTGACCAGGGGAATCCCTGCCTGCCCAGTTGCCCGCGAAAGTATGTCCCTCAGGACAGTATAAATTGCTGCTCCGGCTGGGCTACTCTTCTTAGATATAAGCTGCCCGCGTCGTCCTTCTCGTCGCCTCGCACACCGGGTAACTATGCGTCGCGGGTCTTGGGGCAGTTGGGGAGAAAACCATGAATAGACACGGGCGAGGGTGCAAGCAGAGGAAGGGCAGGAGGACAGAGCAGGGATTTTCATTAATCGAACTTCTGGTGGTGGTTTTGGTTATTCTGATTCTTTCCGCTGTGGCTATTCCGAATCTATTTAGGTCCAGGATCGCGGCGAATGAGTCCAGCGCTGTTTCTTCCGTTCGACAGATCGTCACGGCAGAAGCGTTGTATTCCGCGAGCTGGGGCAGTTGGCTACGCATCCACTTTGGCCAATCTGGGGGGACCGTCAGCCGCATGCGTCGCCGGGAGCCACCGCAGCCAACGCTTGTCTCATTGACGACCTGCTGAGTGTCGCCCCCTTTACCAAAAGCGGTTATATCTTTGCGGCGGCAGGGACAAACCTGCTCGGCGGCGTTTATAACAGCTATGAAGCTAACGCCACGCCAAGTGCGGTGCAAACGACTGACGTGCGCGCATTCTGTGCCGAGGTTTCTGGCGTAATCAAGTATGTCACCCCGGGCGCCGCGCCGATTGGTCTGGCCGCAGGGTCTTGCGCGGCGGTCGCGACGGTTCCCGGAACTTCGGGGCCAGTCGGCAATTAGCTCTCACTAAGCAGCATTTTACTCCGCTCGACTCGGAGATAGCCATTGCGGGTTGAAGTTAAGGGGTCGGGGTCCTTGGTATACTGGGAGGGCTTGCGAGGAATTCACCAAATCGAAGCGTGCGCACTCCTGACCTTCTTGTCCTGGCCGTTTTTCTGGGGCCAGAACATCGCCGAATCGCGCCCGGCTGCAAGAACTCCTATTGCGGTTGTTCTGCGCCGATTTGAGCAAAGATACCGGCGCGCCACCCGGCTTGAGGTCACTTTCCTGGAGCGCTACAGGGAGAATGGACGGCTGACCCGCATGGAAGCTGGGAAGGCGTTCTTCCTCCGTCCGGGCAAGATGCGCTGGGAATACCAATCCCCGGAGAAGAACCTCTTTCTGGTCGATGGCAAGAACGCCTGGTTTTATGTGCCCGCAGACCACACGGTTACACGCGTTCCGGCAAGGAAAAGCAGCGATTGGCGGACGCCCCTGGCCTTGCTCGCTGGAGAAATGAAGCTGAGCCGGATTTGTAATAGAATAGGGCCTGCTGAGCAACCGGCTCCGGAATATTTCGCGGATTTGATGCTCTACTGTGAGCTGCGTGGTGCGTCTAAATCAACAGAAGGAGGTGAATCCGGCAGCCAGGCAGGCTTAAACGAGGCCCGGGATATTGCGTATCTGGAAGTCGGTGAAAATTCTGGAGAACTCGTGCGAGTCTTGGTAAACGATCCGGGAGGCGTGGGGATCGAATTCCGCTTCGCAAACTGGCAATGGAATCCGCAAGTTGACGACTCGTTTTTCCGCTTCCAGGTTCCCCCAGGCGTTGCTATTGTGGATGGGGAACTGGCGGCCCGGAGGACACCAGATCCATAAACTCCCCCGTAGGAGTGGCTCCCCTTTCCAGTGAGGAACGGCCAACCCCCAGGACCCCCTACGCATATCATCTAGATGAGGTAAACTGAAAGTGTATGGGTGAATTTGTCTGTCGCGTGGCGGATGCCGATGGGCGTGTGTTCTCGCACGTCGAGGCCGCAAACACTCTGGATGAAGCACGCCAGAAGCTTTTGGACCGGGGCTTGTATGTTTACTCGGTCGAATCGCGGGGCGGGCGTCTTGGTAGTCTGGTTCGCCGCAAAACTGGTCGGCAAGTAAGCGGCTCGGATTTTCTAATTCTGAACCAGCAGTTTAATACCCTGATCAAAGCAGGTCTGCCTATCTTGCGCGCGCTGGATCTTCTGGCTACGCGCGCCACCTCCCCGAAACTCCGGCCGGTGATCTCGCAAATCCGAGATCAAGTACGGGAGGGTAAGTCGCTCTCCGAAGCGGTCGACGAAGCGGGCGTGTTTTCCAAGGTTTACTCCACGGCGATTTTGGCGGGGGAAAAAAGCGGCAACCTGCCTGGCGTAATGGAATACTACATCGCCTACCAGCGAGTTAGCACCGGCGTGAAGAAGAAAATCATCGCCACTCTGGTTTATCCGGTCCTGCTGATCACCGTTGCTATCGTCATCGTGACCTACTTGGTCACTGGGGTAGTCCCGAAATTTGCGCTTCTCTATCGCGATTTGAACGTAGAACTTCCGGCGCCCACGCGCGTGTTGATCGCGCTCACGGTCGAATATCGTCTGTACTTCGTCGCTTTCATCGCTTTGCTGGCTTTGGTTGCCGCAGGAGTTTTTCTATGGTCCCGTACCGAAGAAGGCGGAACGGCATTTGACCGCTTCAAATTTCGCATACCGATCGTTGGAGATACGCTGCTGAAGTTTCAGGTTGCGCAATTCTCCCGCACTCTTTCCACTCTTTTGACTGGCGGTACGCCTCTCGTGGCGGGACTGCAAACTGCCACGGAGGCAATTACCAGCAAATTGTTGAAATCCACGGTAGCTCACGCCACGCAAATGGTCCGCGAGGGCGAGTCGTTGCACGCCGCCCTTGCTTCCAAAGGCGTTATGCCGGAAATGGCCGTGGATATGATCGAAGTCGGTGAGTCCAGCGGCGCGATTTCCCCGATGCTAAACAGCGTCGCCGAGTTTTATGAGGAAGAAGTGAATTTGCGCTTAACTGCCATGGTCGCCGTCATCGAACCGGTTTTGCTTATCATCATGGGACTGTTTGTTGCTTTCATCTTGATTTCACTTTATCTGCCCATCTTTTCGTTCTCCATCAACGGGGCAAAGTAGGGACTATGGCCACGACGGATCAACACGCCAACATAATTGCGGGAGGCCCTTCCGCCGCCGATGAGCAGCAGGAACGCGAGTTTGCTCGCAAGCTTGCCGAAAGATACCGGTACGCGTTCATCGACCTGCGAGAACAGCGCATTAACCCGGATTTGATTCGCACGATCTCTGCAGACCTCATGTTCCGCTACAACTTCGTACCCCTCGAGACGCATAACAACCTTTTGACCATCGCCGCGGCCGATCCCGGTCTGGTTCAGAGCAGCGACGAGCTGCCTCTGTTACTCGGAAAGAAACTTCTGATTCGAGTTGCGACAGCACGCCAGATCGCCGATGTGCTGAAACGCACCGAGCAGTCGCAGCGCGTTCTCGAACAAGCCACGGAAGCGTTTGCTCTCCAGGCCCCCAAGGAAGAAGAGGAAAGCGAAGAGACCATTTCCGGCGATCGCCTGACGCGCGACAGCACCGCCAGCCCCGTGGTTCGCCTCGTCGAGACTGTCATCTTCACGGCGCTGGAGCGCCGCGCGAGCGACATCCACATCGAGGCCCGCGACACAGAAGTTGCCGTCAAGTATCGCATTGACGGCGTTCTCCAGCACGCCATGCAGCCTATCGCTAAGGAGCACCATTCCTCGGTCCTTTCGCGCATCAAGGTTTTGAGCGAACTGGATATTGCCGAGCGCCGCGTCCCGCAGGATGGCCGCTTCCGTGTCAAATACAAAGGCCGCTTCATCGACTTGCGCGTATCGATCATGCCCGCCAGTCACGGGGAGGACGCGGTTCTTCGCGTCCTCGACAAAGAAACGCTTTCCGAGAAATTCGCGAATTTGACTTTGGATGTGGTGGGCTTCTCTCCCGAGGAGCTCCATCGTCTCCGCCGTTACTTCATTGACCCTATGGCATGGTGCTGGTCACCGGCCCCACAGGCTCCGGCAAAACCACCACCTTGTACGCGGCCATCAATGAAATCAAGAGCGACGAGGACAAATTCATTACCATTGAAGATCCTGTTGAGTATCAGGTTCGAGGCATTACGCAGATTCCCGTGAACGAGAAAAAAGGCCTCACTTTCGCCAGAGGCTTGCGTTCCATTCTGCGGCACGACCCGGACAAGATCATGGTCGGCGAAATTCGTGACCAGGAGACAGCGCAAATCGCTATCCAATCGGCGCTCACGGGGCACCTGGTTTTTACTACCGTTCACGCCAACAACGTGACGGATGTGATCGGCCGTTTCGTCAATATGGGCGTCGAGCCGTACAACTTTGTCTCTGCATTAAACTGCATCATGGCGCAACGCTTGGTGCGCGTGATCTGCCCGAATTGCAAGCGTCCCAAGCATTACACGCCGGAAGATTTGAAAGAAGCCGGCCTCGATCCGGCCGTGTGGGGAAACGGGACCTTGGTCGAAGGTGTTGGATGTTTGGAGTGCTCGGGCACGGGATACCACGGGCGGACGGCGATTTGCGAATTGATGGATCTGAGCGATCGCATCCGCGAAATGATTGTGGACCGGCGCCCGACTTCCGAAGTCAAACGAGCTGCGCGGGAAGAAGGAATGGCTACGCTTCGCGAGAGCGGGCTGGCTAAGGTCCGGGCTGGCATTACGACCATCAAAGAAATCAATAAGGTGACTTTCGTTGAGTAGCGCCGCATTGGTTCATCAAGGCATTTACAAGAGCGGGCTCGCGCGCCGGATGGCGAGCTGGCTCGATGCCATTCCACACCCTCCCGTGGCCATGGAAATTACTTCGGATCGCATCGCGGTGGCGAGATGGGGGCACTCCGGATCGCTGGACGCTTTCGCTGTCGAACTGCTACCGCCCGGAGCGGTCATCCCCTCGGCCGTGGAGACCAACCTCGTAAATTCCGCGGTCGTCAAGGCGGCTGTGGCTAAAGCTTGCGACCGGCTGCGCATACGGCCCGAAGACGTGGCTTTACTTCTGCCCGACCCGGTGATTCGCGTATTTGTTCAGCATTTCGAGGATTTCCCGCGTTCTTCAGCAGAAGCGATTCCCTTGTTGCGGTGGAAGCTGAAGAAAAGCGTGCCGTTCGAAGCGGACGAAACTATCATTTCTTATTTTCGGCAGGCTCCGCGGGAGATAGGCGTGGATATCGTTACGGCCCTTGCGCGGCTCCGCATTATTCGCGAGTACGAATCTTTGGTTGAGGGCGTCGGGCTGCAGCCAGGCGTGGTCCTGAGCTCCTCGCTCGCAGCGATTTCGTTGTTGGAGGGCGATCGGCCGATTTTATTCGCGCGCATCTCGGGTTCCGTCCTGACCACGGCCATTGTGCGTTCCGCCCTGCTTTGCAGTTATCGTTGCACCGACCTCTCTACGTATGGTGCAAGCCTCACACCGCAGATGCTCCTGGAAGAGATTTTCCCGGTTGCCGCCTACTATCAAGATACCTGGCAGGAAGGAATTTCTTCAGTTCGCATCGCCGGCCTCGGCGTACGCCTTGGGGAGTTTTCCGGTCTACTAGAGCAGGAATTTCACTGCGAGGTGAAGTCCTTACTGAGTTCCGCGCACGCGGAGGGACGCATCAAAGAAGATGCGAGGCAGCTTGCTGACCGCGACCTGGAAGGCCTGGTTGGCTGGATGTTGCACCGCGGCTAAAGTTGATTTGGGGAGACGAGGGACACGAAGGAATGAGAGTCCGGCTCAATTTGGCGACCAAACCACTGGAGTCGCACCGGCGCTTCCTCCTGGGAGCTGGCTTCTCAGCGTTCGTCGCTGCAATCGTTTTTGTCGCGCTGGGATGGCATGTTTATACAGTTCGCGAAGCCGCCGCCGAGGATCGCGCGCGCAAGGAGAAGATTAGCCGCGAGTATGCCAGGTATCAGGAGGAAGGCAACGACCTGAAGCGCTTTTTTGAGCAGAAAGACATCAAGGGTCTTAAAGAGCGCGCCGCGTTCATTAACGGCATCATTGCCGTGCGCAGTTTTAATTGGACGCAAATGTTCATGGATTTGGAGCACATTCTGCCAGGGGGCGCGCGCATCATCAACATTGAGCCCAAGCAGGTGTCCGGACAGGTGGAATTGAATCTGACCTTTGGTGCGGCCGACGATGAGGTCAAGCTGAAATTCCTGCGGGCCCTGGAAACTTCCAAGCAATTCTCGGACGTGCAGATCCACAGCGACGTCAAAGTCATACCGGGAGCTGGCGCCAGCACCGACGCAAAAGTTGTTCACTTATCGACTTTCTATTCGGGAGCTTGATGCCACGCGATTTCACAACTCGCAAACGGATCATCCTGGGCGGAGTAATTTGCCTGGTGGCTGCCGACTTCGCGCTCGCCGCGTATAGCTTCCAGCTGGCCTCCGAACCGCTCACCACCGAACAGCAATTCCTCAAACAGGAAAAGCAGCTCAAGATGCTGGAGGCTCCCATCGCGCGGGCGCAGAAGATTCGAGAAGACATGCCCAACACCCAGCGGGAATGCGAGAAGTTCGAAGGGCTGCTTTTGCCGGCCAGCTCCGGGTATTCTTCGGTCACTTCCGAGTTGGGTGAAATTGCCAGGAAGAGCGGTGTCACTCTCCAGGGTACCTCTTTCAAGCCGACTCCGGTTCCCGATCGTGGGTTGACCGAAGTGGCCATGGAATCAACCATTGAAGGCGATTACAAGAACGTGATTCTTTTCTTGAACAGACTGCAACGTTCCGCCAATATTTATGAAGTAGAGTCTTTGACGCTGGCCCCGCCGGGTGGGAATAAAGGGCCGGCCAATGTCATCAAAGTCGGCCTGCACGTGAAAACGTATTTTCGGACGGCGGCGTGAAGCAGAAACAACAAGTCGGCATTCTCCTGGTCTTGGTGCTCGTTGCGGCCGTCGTGTGGCTCTGGAATTTTCACGACAAGCCCGCGAAGGCCGATGCTCCCAGTATCAAGGACGATCAGGTCATTGGCGTTGATAATCCTCAGATTCGCATGGATTTGATCGAGCGCGCACGCAGGACGGAGTACAGAAGTTCCGGTCGCAATCCATTCAGCCCGGTGCAAGCTCCGCAGAAGTCGGCTCCTTCCCCGAACAAGAAAACCGAGATTCCGGGGCCGCAGCTGCCACCACCTCCGCCTCCGGTGACTTTGCCCGCGAACGTGAAATTCTATGGCTTCGGCACGGTGCCTAACGGCACATCCCGCCGCGCCTTCCTCACGGACGGCGAAGAAGTGTATGTGGTGGCCGAGGGCGAAATCTTTTTGAAGCGCTTTCGCATTCTCCGAATTGGCAACGCAAATCTAGAATTTGAAGAGCTTTCTTCCGGACGCACGGGCACTGCGCCTCTTGTTGAGGAACAGGGAGGTCCGTCGCAATGATCTCGAGGAGCCGACACAATCTGCGGAAGCACACCCAGCAAGGATATGCGCTATTGCTGGTGATTTTCATGACCACCATGTTGCTTATCCTTGCCACGATGGTGGCTCCAAACATTAAGACGGAAGGGCAGCGCGAAAAAGAGAAAGAAATGATTTGGCGCGGACGGCAGTATGCGCGTGGCGTGAAATTGTATTACCGGAAAATGGGACGTTTTCCGACGAGTATCGACGACCTGACTAAGCCGAAAATCGGGTCGCTGCGTTTCATGCGCCAGGCCTACAAAGATCCCATGAACACCCAGGATGGTTCGTGGAGGCTCATTTACGTTGGTCCCGCCGGGCAGCTCATCGGCAGCTTGAAGCCGCCTCAGACGAATCTCCAGTTTGGCCGCGTACCGGGAATGCCGGGAATCGGTACTCCAGTTAGTAGCATGGCAGCGCCCGGTGCCCCCAACAGTGGTTTCGGGTCGGTTCTGGGGCAGGCGATCGGACAGGTTGGCGGACTGAACCAACCGGGGCAAACCGGAACACAGCAGGCAAGCTCCTCAAACCCCGGGACGAATCCTGCGAATCCCCAGAACGCTCCAGCGACAACCGGCACGCCCGTTTCAGCGGACCAGGGAACAGGAACCGATGCCGATACTCCGATTCCCACGGAGGATGCGCCCACGATCATGGGTGGAAACATCATCGGGGTCGGCAGCAAGATCAACAAGAAATCGGTGATCGTCTACGATCACGCCAAGAATTACCGCCTCTTCGAATTCATCTGGGACCCATCGAAGGATACCTTTGGCATTGGCCAACCCGGCCTGCAAACTGGCACTGGCCTGGGACAGGGGCTGGGCCCGGGAGTGGGGGCGCCGGGGGCGCCTTCCCCGCAGAACCCGGCAAACCCGCAGCCGAATCCACCTCAACAACCCCAGTAGAATCCGCAGCAGCAACGGGTTTCAGAATTCCAAAGGAGTGGTAGGGGGGTTGGCTGCCGCAGGAGAGCAACCGTGTGGCGCTCGCCACGTCCGCCAAACTTCCGTAGAATCATCCTGCTTGGCAAGGCACATCATGCCGTCATCTTCTATTTCAGGCCCCGCGCCGGTGTACGAAGACTACACGCGGTGCATTCATTGCGGCTTGTGCCTCAACGCTTGTCCTACCTATCGCCTGTGGAATCTCGAGGCTGATTCGCCCCGCGGCCGCATCCATCAGATGTTCCACATTTTCCAAGGCGAACTCACCGGCGAGGCGCACGTGGAAACGCGTATCAGCGACGGGTTCGTCGATCACATCGAAAAATGCCTCGACTGCCGCGCCTGCGAAACAGCCTGCCCCTCCGGCGTGGAGTATGGAAAGCTCGTCGAGCATGCTCGCGCTCGAATCGAACGCAGCTACGAACGCTCCTGGCTCGCTCGCGCCACTCGCGATTTCTTTTTCCAGGAGTTTTTCTCCGCTCCCCATTTCCTTGATGACGCAGCCCGGCTTTTCCGTCTCTATCAACGTTCCGGCCTGCAGGCCATCGCGCGTGGCATCGGCATTCTCAAACTGCTTGGCCTTGCCGAACGCGACCGTCTTCTTCCGCGCATCGACGATGAATTCTTCTTCCGCCGCATCGGTTCGACGTTTGCTTCGGTTGGTCCGCGACGCGCGCGCGTTGCCTTCTTTGCCGGCTGCATCGCCAACGTGACGTTTTCCGAGTTGCAGGAAGCCACCGTCCGCGTACTTACCGCCAACGGCTGCGAAGTCGTGGTACCAGGGGAACAAACTTGCTGCGGCGCGCTTTCCGCGCACTCCGGGTTCCGAGAGGCCGCCCGCGCACTCGCGCGCAGAAATCTTGCGGCGTTTCGGCTCGACGATTTCGATGCCATCGTCACCAATGCCGCCGGCTGTGGCTCCACGCTAAAAGAATATGATCATCTTTTTTCATCGGATGAACCTGAATCGCTGCAGGCTGGCGCGTTTGCGGCGAAAACGCGCGACGTCAGCGAGTTTCTCGGGGACCTCGGTCTCACTGCCAAGCTCTATGCGCTGCGCCATCGCGTGACGTATCAGGATTCCTGTCATCTCCTGCACGGGCAGAAAATCCGCGAAGCCCCGCGCACCTTGTTGCGCGCAATTCCTCATCTCGAATTTGTGGAACTGCCGTACTCGGAGATCTGCTGCGGATCGGCGGGAACTTACAGCGTCACTCAGACGGAAACGTCGTTGCAATTACTGGCCGACAAAATGCGTCACGCGCAGTCTACGGGGGCGCATACCATTGTCACCGCCAACCCCGGATGCATCCTGCAGCTTCGCGCCGGAGTCGCCCTCCACCACACGAACCAGAACGTTCTCCACGTTGTGGAACTCCTCGACCGCGCTCTGGTATCCCCATAGTCGGCAACACGCCAGTAACAAATAATCGTGCATGCATCTTACAGGCCTCTGGTTTTTCCCCAGCTCCTTGCTTCCTTACTTCTCGGCCTCGAGAAACGGCGGCGCCCTTTCCGCGGCGATGGGGGTTGCAGCGAAAAGGGCGTGCCGTCTTCAGGAGAGAAGATCGTTGCTACGGTGCATTAAGCATCGAAAAATCAGTTATCCGCGGGTGGTGGCGCCTGATGGCGGCGCATCCTTCCCATCGTTCCAGCATGACCTTGCGTCACGGTATAGTCTGAAGGCACGGCGAAGAGCGATGCTTCTGGCTCCACGCGTTGAATATTCGTAAGCGTGTAGGTAGTTTCGCCGGACCACGGATCGCTGCGCTTGCTCATCACCACGGTCTGCAAATCGTTGGAATACCAGCTTTCGCGGACAATCGTAATCGGCTTTTCATTTCCGATTTGCCCTGCAGGAATAGTGCGTGTAGTTCGCGTGCCTTGCGCGATCACTCCCGCGACGGTTTGCGTGCCGAGATCTTCTTTTTTCAAATTGCCATTCGCGATTTCTTTTTGCTGCCGTGCTTCTATCTTGTCTTGCATCGCCCCCTTCATCCTGGCGAACGGTTTGCCCATTTTCTCAGCGGTCTTCTGGTCAGGATGCAGCAGGAAGGTCGTGCCGGCTACCGGATCATTAATGACCACGAACGATTTCGATTGGGCGGCCATGGGCCCGAAGCCTGCAAACGTAATTTCTCGTCGAATGCGGCCCTGGCTGTCGCGGAAAACATTGCTCTGCGTCTTCCGCGAGAGGTGGTTGCCGTCCGCGAGAGTTTGCGTGGTCTCCGAAACAGCTATGGCGCTGAACGGCGCGCCGGTAACGACTTTGCCTTGGCGCATCCCGCCGAAACCCAACAACTCCATGCGTTCACCGAAAGGTGGCGGAAATTCGCCTTTCGGCCCGGCTTGCATCATCCCTGCGGCGTGAGGCGGCAGTGGAGGAGGCGCCTGCTGTGCTTCAGCGAATCCCGCACCGAGCATAAGCACGCACCCGAGGATCGCGCTTCCCGACAATTTGCGGTTCATTCTTTCTTCTCCTCTTCTCTCCCGAATGAAAAACTATTCGCGCATTTCATTTGGCAAGCGGACGGCTTGCGGTAGTCCGTCATTCCCAACCAGCAAGTCAACCTGAATCCATTCGGCGGCACGGTCTTCATTCACGGGTAGGCCCAGGGCGCCCAGCGCGCCGCGCTGGATGCGGACCTCGAGGATGGTCGCGTCATCGGTATCCGTCGGCAAAACGCCTGGCAGGAAAGTGAAATCGCTCAGTTCGTTATCCGCCATAAGCGTTGGTGAATCTGGTGCAGCGTTTTGTTCCGCCGTACCCGGATTCGCAACAGGGGTGTTCGACTTGTCTGTGAGATTGGCGCGCTGACTGTTGCGCCAGTTGACCCAGCTCACTGCACCAACCACAACTGCAGCGGCTGCAAGCGCCCAGGCAGCCACGACCGCCGTGCGACGCACCCTGGGGGTGTTATACTGCGTGCCAAACTGCTGACGAAGACGCATTTCAACGCGCGCCGGGGCATTCATGCCGGCAGTTGCCACTGCAAGAGACCGCAATTCAATGCGGGCGGCTTCCCACGAAACGCGGAGCGCCGAACAGCGTGTACAGGAAGCCACGTGCGCAGCTGCCTCGGCGCGCTGCGTTTCCGTCAGCGAAGCGTCGCGCTCCGCATCTAACCCAATTGCTTCAAATTCATCGCACGTCATTGCACACTTCCTTCATCCGTCCAAAATCAATCATTTCGCCGCACCTGCCTTCCGTGTCAGGCCTGCGCGCCGAGGCGCATCGCGCAGCATTTCCAGCCGGGCCATCAGCAAAGCGCGCCCGCGATGCAGCCGCGAGCGAATCGTGCCGATTGGACAGCCAATCATTTGCGCGGCTTCTTCGTAACTCCTTTCCTCAAGCTCACAAAGGACCACGGCTTCCCTAAACTCCGCTGGCAAATCCAGGACCGCCGCCCAAACCAGTTCGACGCGTTCGCGCTTCTCTGCCTGGACGGCAGGGGTGGAAGCGTCTTGCAAAACAATTCCAGCGGCCGCGCCATTTTCGGTCTTTTCCTCGAGGGAAACTTCCCGCGGCAAGCGCTCCAGATGCTTCAGGACGCGGTTACGCGTAACACCGTAGAGAAAACCGCCGAGCGTCCCGCGGGCGGCGTCGTACTTCTTCGGATCGCGCATCAGCGTCATAAAAACATCCTGCACAATTTCTTCGGCGGCCCAAGCGTTCCCGCTCATGCGCAGCGCAAAGCGGTACAGCGCCCCCTGGTGGCGCCGATAAAGGAGCGCAAAGGCGTCCTCGTCGCCTTTGCCGGCGCGCCGGAGCAGCACGTCGTCTCTTTCCTGGTCCGCGATGCTCATCTCTCCTGATAGGACGCTCTACCCGGCGTTCTATGTACATTCCCTTGGGGGCAGGGATAAGTTCCCATGGTAAGGGGTGCAAGGGAAGGCCACTAACTCCTTGTATCACAATAAGTTAGGCTGGTATCTGCTATTGGCTGTCGTGTGCCGAGGCCCTTAGGTTTCTTGGGGCCTGAACAGGCGCGCGGCGGTGCGGGTGACGAAGCGGCGGGGAACGAGGCGTTCCCCCTGTGCGCCAAGATAATTCCCCAGGCCCGAGATGACGTAGCTCTTTCCCGCAGCCAGAGCCTTCAAACCCGTTTGCGCCACTTTTTTCGCAGTTTCCGCGCGGCCTCGGAACTTCTGCTGTCCGGACACGGCATGAAATTCAGACTCCGTAGAGCCTGGGCAAAGCGCACAAACGCGAATACCGTAGGGCTTCATTTCTTCCGCGAGCCCCTCGGCAAACAGCAGATCGAAAGCCTTGGTCGCAGCATAAGTGGAAATGTACGGCACAGCTTGGAAAGAGGCCGTCGAGGCGAGAATAAGGATGTCGCCGCGGCGTCGCGCGACCATGCCCTGCAAGAAGAGATGCGTCAGGTGCACCACGGCAGCGCAATTCACCTGAACCATCTCTAGCAGGCGCTCTTTATCAACGGCAGGGAATTCGCCGTATTTGCCGAAGCCCGCATTGTTGACGAGCAGATCGATTTCAATTCCTTTGTCGCGCGTGAAAGCAAAAACCTTTCCCGGGGCGGTGGGATCGGCCAGATCGGCGGGGAACACTGTGGTCTGCACCTTGTAGTTGGAAGCCAGCCGCTGCGCCAAAGTATCGAGGCGATCTTTGCGCCGCGCTGTCAAGACCAGATTCGTTCCGCCCCGCGCTAATTCTTCCGCGAGGGCAACTCCAATCCCCGCGCTCGCGCCCGTAACCAGCGCCCATTTGCCTTGCCATTCTTCCGCCATATAACTCCCCATTTCCGTGCCACCATTAAACCTTAGCGGGCAAGCAGCATCTATTCTACGGATTGGTACTCAGCGCTGCATCCTCCTCGTCTCTACCGTCTAGCACACAACGAGTCGCTAAAACTTTCCCTCCCTGAATTCCGCTTAACCAGAAACCGCACCGCGCCAGTTATTCCGGCACGACGGCGACGGCTTCCAATTCGATCACGAATGGCTCGCGGAACAAGCGCTTGACCTCGACCGCGGTGCTTGCCGGCGGATTTGCGGTATTGATGAACTTATCCCGCACTTCGCGTACCACCGTAAGCTGCGTGATGTCCGAGAAGTAGTAGTTCAGCTTGACTACATTTCCGAAGTTCGCGCCGCTGGCCTCCAGCGTGGCTTTCAAGTTTTCGAACGTCTGCTGTGCCTGGGCGCGCAGGTCTCCCTCGCCCACCACTTTGCCGGAGCGATCCAGGGCCACTTGGCCGGCTACATAGATGATGCGCCCGCGCCTGATGTCCACTGCTTGCGAATACCCCGGCGACGGCGGCAGATTCTCCGACTTTATGAAACGCACGGCATCTTCCAAATGACTCATTGGCTTGTTCTCCTTGTGCGCCGGTCAAACCGGCGAGGTGTAGTGAATGCAAAAGTCACACGAATGTGAAATAGCGACGCCCATCGGCCGACTGACACGGCTCGCATAGGCGGTCTTGTTTACCTGATTGCGGTCTTGGGAATTCTTCTCCCGTTGCCGCGCGGCCTGACTCACGCAGCGCGATTGCATTCGCCGCGCTGGAGAACCGGAAGCCGGATCTCGGCCAAAGCCTCTTCTTCGTTTCCTTGGACAGGCTCAAGCCAGTAAACTTCCCACTTGGGTCCGCGTGAGACGAATTTGTTCTTTTTTAGCCAAGCCTGGAGCGTTTGGTAGACTCGCGGAATGGTTTGGTCGCTGCCCGTGTGAAACAGCGACACCATGCGAGTCGCGGGCATTTGGTACACGCGGATTCCTCGTGTGGGACTCGCCGGACGTTTCAAGAATCGTAAGGCTTCGCAATCGATTTGCGGCCCGTCCTTCGCGCAAGTGTGCCAGAGCGCGGCGCGCTTTCCTGTCACCAACTCGGGACGGATTCGGCGCTCGATTTCTGCAAACAGATCATCGGCTTCCTCATAAGACCGGAGCCTTTCTCGGGCAGCAGCAACCCACACGGGCTGAATCTCCCGCAACTCGATCCGCCAGCTTGCTGGGTTGTCTCCCATGGCAGTGTCCTGCAACTGGGCTTCGATTCTTGCCAGGCATCCCAGGTCATCTTGGATGCGCCGCTGCAAAAGAGCCCGTCGTTCGCGAAGAATCTCTTTCAGTTCAGCCGGGGTAGGCCGTTTTTGCAGCAATTCGCGAATCTCCGCCAGGGAGAGTCCCATGGCCTTGTAAAGGCGGATGTCTTGCAGTTCCCGAAGTTGCCTGGGCTCATAGCTCCGGTAATTGGTCGCCGCATCCACATGCGACGGCTCGAGCAAACCTGCTTCGTGGTAAAACCGCAGGGCTCGAATGGAGACATTTCCCAGCCGGGCGAATTCACCGATCCTTAGCAAGGTCTCCTCCTCTTCTTGTTACGTTTCATGCAGCCTAAACCCTTCCGTAACGAGAGAGTCAAGAAGAATCTAGCGGCGAACCGCACAGTCGGGGATTTGGTCCTAAAGGAGGATTTGTGGAGGGCGCGTTGTGGGCTTAGGCGCCGACTCGCGCTCTTACCCGGAAGGAGCTGCCCGAGAGTTCACTTCTCTGGCCGAAGAAATGCGTCTTTCAGACGAGCGGTCTCGCGTTTGATGCGCTCCATCACCCGTCGCGCCCACACAAACTCCGCCGCAAGCAAACCCAAGCCCATTAAGATTACCGGCGTGCCTGGACCAGGCGTGAAAATCATAATGATTCCCAGGATCAGCAACGTGAACCCGGTAAGAATCAGGAAAATGCGGCGGACTTGAGCGACAGTGCGGAGGATCATTCAGGTTCAGGAAAGGATCTTTCTGGCGGAGAGGGTGGGATTATACCCAACGCAATTTGTTGTTGGGACGCGTTGGAATGCGTTTTTTCGATACCGCAACCTATTGCATCCCAAGGATTTATTTTGAATCCTCTCAAGCCCTCATAAACAAAGCGTTTGCTGCAACCCCGAAATCCAGAAAATACGCAAAAGTGGTAGCAAGACGGTAGCAAAAATTAGGCTCAGAAACCGATCTTTCTCTCCAGGGCCGGAGTCATGCCGCCTAACCTTTTGAATCGCTCCGCAATCCTGTCCATGATCTTCTGCTGTTCCTTGGTATCGCCGGAAGGTAGGAAGCGATACCAGCGAGCAAGCTGCTCGTGATTGGCCTTTTCGACTTGCTCCATGGTCGGGAAATCTGGTCGGTCGTGCTGCATCTTGATTCTGCCTCGTTCTGAAGCAGTAAGTATACCTGAGGTTCGACATTCCGAACGCTTGCAACCAGCGGCTCGCTTGCCGTAGATTCACGTGCGAGCAGAACGGCAACTCCAGCGACCGACCCCCTGGTCCCGAAGAGGGCGGTATAAAACATCTAAGTCTGCATCTGTCGCTTACGGGACTCCACGACCATTTACCCTGCTCTTGAAGTGGACGAAGTTGGACGGAAACGGTGACCACAGAGTAGGTCGCGTCTCTCGTTCGGCAAATCGCAGGCACATCGCGCAGGAGTGCTGCGCAACCGCAGCGGTTTAGCAAATCTAGTCCACACTGGTCCTGTTGCGCGGAATCAATCACTTACGGTGCATCATTAAGTGTTTAGCGCCGGATTTTTTGGACACTGAATTGAGTGAATTGAGTGTATTCATGCAGCGGCTCCGAGTGCAAGGAGCTGCTGGCGCGCCTGGGCTGGCGTGAGGTAGCCCAGGCGCTGAACGATCCAGCGCTGGTTATAACGCTCGCGAAATTCCGCCAGCGCGTGCCGCAGTTCTTCGATATTCTGGAACACCCTGACCAGCAACGAGAGGGCGCCGTGAGCAACGGCTTCATCGTGGCGCACGTAGGGCGAATCTGCAACCCTTCGGTTAACAGCCGGGGGGGTATAAAACTCTAAGTGCCGCGTTCGGTGTCGCTTACGAGCCTTATCGCTGTTTATCCTGCCCTTGAATTGGACG